>Ga0181521_10001463_pt1 | contig 29270 bp, 19 predicted proteins | sample PEATcosm2014_Bin_32_FD_119764 | JGI IMG/M metagenome (GOLD analysis project Ga0181521, IMG submission 119764) | Peatland microbial communities from MTU Mesocosm Facility, Houghton, MI, USA - PEATcosm2014_Bin02_60_metaG | ecosystem: Environmental > Terrestrial > Soil > Wetlands > Peat | place...
AACGTGTGGGTGACGCGCGACTCCGGCGACTCCTGGACGGAAGTGGACGCGGCCATTCCGGCGGTGCCCAAGGGATTGTACGTGAGCCGCGTGGTGGCGTCGGCGGTGAATCCCGATACCGCCTATGTGGCCTTCGACGGGCATCGCAGCGATAACCGCGCGGCCTGGCTGTTCCGCACCGGCGATGGCGGAAAGACGTGGGAGAACCTGTCGGGAGGGTTGGCGGCCAATCAGCCTGTGTACGTGATCGAGGAAGACGCCAAGAATCCCGGCCTGCTGTTTGTGGGAACGGAATTCGGTTTGCAGGTCTCGCTGGACCGCGGGCGCTCCTGGCAGCCCATGACCAACGGGCTGCCCACGGTTGCCGTGTACGACGTGGTGATTCAGCCGCGCGACCGCGACGTGATTCTGGGCACGCACGGGCGCGGCATCTACGTGCTGGACGACATCACCGCGCTGGAACAATGGCGCCCCTCCATGGCGGCCGAGCCGGTGCACCTTTTCGCGCAGCGCCAGGCCACCGTGTGGGAAGACATGAGCCGCGGCGGCCAGCTTGGCGACAACACCTACGCGGGACAGAATCCGCCCTACGTGCAGCCGGTGAATTTCCAGCAGCGGGACCGCACCCATTTGGTGAATACTCCGCTGATCACGTTCTATCTGGGGCCGAACGCGGCGGGCGAAGCCAATCTGGAAATTACCAGCCCGGATGGGCGAACGCGCTCGCTGACCGTGCCGGCCAAACCCGGCATCACGCGCTTCGCCTGGGACGGGCGCATGACCGCGCCACCGGCCGGCGGCGGCCGGCGCGGCGGCGGCGGCGGAGCGGGATTCGCCTTCGGAGGTGGACGTGGAGGAGCGCCGCCGCGCTTGGCTCCGGGGACCTACGGTTTGAAGCTGACCATGGGCGGAGCGACGGCTGCCGGGACCCTCGCGGTGCGGGCGGACCCGCTGCTGGAGAGCAAATGACAAGGGGCGCACGCATTCCTGCGACGCTTTGGCGGTAGCCAGGACAGGCCGGGAGGCCCGTCCTACGCCGCGAAGTGCGCTCGCACTTTGCGCGCGGCCGCGCGGCCCACCACCGCCGCCAACTGGTCTTCGGAAGCCGCCCGCACCAGCTCGGAGCTGCCGAAGCTCTTCAGCAGCTTTTGCACGGTCAATCGGCCGACCCCGGCGATGGCGTCCAGCTCGGAAGTCAGTTGCCGCGCGTTGCGGCGCGAGCGGTGGAACGTCACGGCGAAGCGGTGGGCTTCGTCGCGGATGGATTGCACCAGGTGGAGGATGGGCGAGAAGCGGTCGAGCGCCACCGGGTCGTCCTCCTGGCCGTAAACGTAGATGATCTCTTCGCGCTTGGCGATGGACGCCAGCGGCTGATCGGCGATCCCGATGGCTTCCAGCGCCTGCGCCGCGGCGTGCAACTGGCCGAGGCCGCCATCGATCAGCACCAGCCCCGGCATGGGCAGTTTCTCCTCCTGCAGGCGCGCGTAGCGGCGCGTCACCACTTCCCGCATGCTGGCGAAATCGTCGTTGCCGATCACCGTCCTGATGATGAACTTGCGGTAGTCGGCCTTCTTCATGCGCCCGTCCTCCCACACCACCATGCTGGCCACTTTATCGGCGCCCTGAATGTGGGAGATGTCGAAGCACTCGATGCGGCGCGGCGGGTCGGGCAGATTGAGCGCGTCCTGCAAGGCTTCCTGAATGGCGCGCGAGGAGGGTTTCAACATGCGGAAACGGGCGTCGAAACTGTGCCTGGCGTTGGTTTGGACCAGGTCCAGCAGGGCCTTCTTCTGGCCGCGCTGGGGGGTGCGGATCTCCACTTTGCGGTTGCGTTTTTCGCTGAGCAGCTCTTCCAGCGCGGCGCGGTCTTCGAAATCCACCGGCACGTGCATCTCGGCGGGAATGTACTGCTGGTCGAGATAGAGCTGCTTCAGCATGGAAGAGAAGAACTGCGGCTCGTCGAAATCCGGCTGGTCCTCCCAGAAGAATTCCCGGCGATCCACAATCTGGCCGTTGCGCAGGTGGAAGAGGTTGAGCGCCACCAGGGGCGGCTCGGCGTAGCAGGCGAAGATATCCACGTCGTCGCCTTTGGCGGCGGCCATTTTCTGCCGCTCGGCGATCTCTTCCACGGTGGCGGCCACATCGCGCAGCGCGGCGGCCTCTTCGAAGCGCATCTCTTCGCTGGCGCCCCGCATGCGCTCGCGCAGCTCGCCCGCCAGGTCGCCGTGGCGCCCTTCCAGGAACAGCTTCACGTTGCGCACGGCATCGCCGTAGGCGGCATCCGTGGTGAGCCCTTCCACGCACGGACCCAGGCAGCGGTGAATGTGGTATTGCAGGCAGGGCTTGGGATGGAAGCGCGTGAGATCCAGCTTGCACGAAGGCACCAGGAAATAGCGGTGGATGAAATGCACCAGGCGGTGCGCCAGGTTGGCGGGAAAGTACGGGCCGAAGTACGCGGCGCCGTCTTTCTTCAGCCGCCGCGTGACATAGACGCGCGGATATTTTTCGCTGGTCAGCTTGATGTAGGGGTAGGTTTTGTCGTCGCGCAGCAGGATGTTGAAGCGCGGCTTGTACTGCTTGATGAGATTATTTTCGAGCGCCAGCGCCTCTTTTTCGTTATCGACCAGAATGTAATCCAGGTCGCGCGCTTCCGCGATCAGGCCGCCGGTCTTGGCGTCCGCCAGTTTGTCTTCGGAAAAGTAGCTGCGCACGCGGTGGCGCAGAAGCTTGGCCTTGCCGACGTAGATCACCTTGCCGGCGGCGTCTTTGTACAGATACACACCCGGCGCAAGCGGCAGTTGCCCTACTTTTTCACGGAGTTCCATCGAATGGGGGAGCTGGTTCGATTATACCGCCGGAGCCGCGTTACACTGGGAATATGGCGCCGCGCTGGGTCATTGCAATGGTTTTCGCCTCGCTGGTCCCGCTCTGCGCGCAGGACTCCAAACCGGATCAGACGCCGCCCGCGGCGGAGCAGAAGCCCGGAGAATTGAAGAAGGAACGGCCGCAGCCGGCGGTGTCGGACAAAGAGGAGATTCCGCCGGAAGAGGATGGGGGCGTAGCCAACGAGGAATTTTCCTTCAATCCGCTGCAATCCAAGCACGAATTGGAACGCGGCGAATTCTACGAGAAGACCAAGAAGAACTACCGGGCCGCCGCGAATCGCTATATCCGCGCCACCAAGTACAACGACGGCAACAGCGAAGCGTGGCTCAAGCTAGGCGAGGCCGAGGAAAAATTGCACGACGGCAAAGCGGCGCGCGACGCTTATACGAAATACCTGGCGCTGGAACCGGATGCGAAAAAAGCCGCGGAGATTAAGAAGAAACTGGAGAGGCTGAAGTAGGTGGGCAGGTTTCCGCTCGCCCAACCTCAGCGCACCAGCCGCACGATCCCGTAACACACCAGGCACATCCAGAAATCGATGACCAGCCCCCAATCGATGTGAAAGGGCTGATGTTGGCCGCGCGGCGGCAGCAGGTGTTCCACGCTGAAGTAGATGGCGTTGCCGGCCAGCACGGCAATCAGCGAACGCCAGAAGCGCTGTTTCATAAGCTGTTCCATATCGCGCGCCAGCGAATCGTCGCTATAGCCGGACATAAACAGGATGCCGATCTCCGGCCGCGGCGCCGCGGCGCCATCGCCAGCCTCCAGGCAATTGTAGCCGTTCTGGATTAGCATGGCGCATACCATTTTTCGGATCGCTTCGGCATCTTCCGCGATTTAGCAAACGGTATGCCAAATTGGGGACGGTTGCCACAGTCTTCTCGAGGTTGATATAATCGAGATTCGAAGCATAGGGAGAATTCTGTATTTATGGCACGAGTTTGCGAAATTTGTGGCCGCGGACCGCAGTTCGGTAACCGCATCAGCCATGCCCACAACGTCACCAAGCGCCGCTGGAACTTGAACTTACAGTCGGTTCGAGCGCTGGTGAACGGAGCCGGCCGCCGCATGCGCGTCTGCGCGTCCTGTATCCGCGACGGCAAAGTTCAGAAAGTCGCGTAACACCCTCTCCTTGGGATTTTCCGCCTATTGCAGTATCGGCAACTCCCCATAGCCCGCCGGCACGAACAAGCTGCCTTCCGTAATCCCCTGCGGAGTAGCGCGCCGCAGCCGCTCGGCCAACTCGCGCGCGCCGCATCGTCCCCCCAGCGCGTCTTCGAATGCGCGCGTCACGCGCGTCACCTGCTCGGCGGTTTCGTGCGCGAACTCCAGGCGGAACCGGCAAATCCCGGCGGCGCGCCATTCTTCCAGGTGAGCCCCGGCCTGCTGCGCTTCGGCGCCGAAAACGGTGTTGCGGCAGCCCACGTCCGCCATCACGGGGTGCTCCCGGCCGGCCGGGTCGCGCAGCGCCAGGACGTGCGTTTCGCAGGGACGGCCGCAATCGCGATAGCTGGTTCCCTGGGACAGAAACCGGCAAAACACGCAATGCTCGGTATGAAACACCGGCAAGTGCTGGTAAGCGACCGCTTCCAGGCGATGGCCGCCCATCTCGCGCGCCAGTTGGCTCACCTGCGCGGCGTTCAAATCGTGCGCCGGCGTCAAGGTCTCCAGGCCCAGTTCGAACAACTCCGCGGCGGTCAGCGCGTTGGCCGCGTTCAAGCTGAAATCGCCGATCAGGGCCGCGTGCGGCCGGGCTTCGAGCGCTTGCAAAAGGCCCGCGGAGCGCACCAGGATGGCGCAATCGCAGCTCAGCAGAAAATCCACGATGCGCTCCTCGCCGGGCTTCAAAACGCGCGGCGCCGCCACGCGCACCGCAATCCCCGCATCGCGCACGCGCTCGAGCGAAGGCTTCAGCCCGTACAGATCCAGGTAGTCGAGCGTGATGCTCGCCGGGCGCAGCGCGATGGCCGCATCCAACTGCCGCGCATGGCGCACCAGCAGATACAGGGCCGGAATGGTTTCGCGCGCGGGGGCTGCGGCGGCACGCGGCGGGCGCAATTCCGCCTGGCGGAAAACCCTCCCGCCCGGCGGCGCGCCTTGCATCTCCTGCAATCGCTCGACCGCCTGCCGCCGCACCTGGTTCAGCAGGGATCTGGGGGCGAACGGCGCACCCTCGGCTGCGAGCTCCACTTCCGCCAGTTCGTAGGGCGTGTTTCCCAGCCGGCCCAACTGCTCGCGCAGAAACGCTTCGTCCAACGCCCGGTGGCGCGCCGTACCCAGGGGGGCTTCCGATTCCACCCGAACGGCCGTTTCGCCCACGCGCCATTCGCTGGCGAGCGGCTGCCCTTCGCGCGCCGCCACGCGCACGCGCACGGGCTGCTTGCGCACCGGCGATGCGGCATCCACGAGCGGCCGCGCCAGCTTGTCCAGCTCCGGATCGTGCGTGCGCCACAGCCAGTCGCCGCGGCGGATGCGGCTGGGGTTCAACGCTCCATTGGCGAAGCGCACTTCGATGCCGCGATGGCCGGCCGCCACTTCGAACACGCGCCCGCCTTCTTCCGGCTCTTCGGGGCTGCGCCAATCGGCCGCGTCGAACACCACGCCATCGCCCGGCTTCAGCGGCGCGATGCGATGCGCTTCGGCCGGTTCGACGATCACCGCGCCATCCAAAACGCGCGTCACTTTTCCCATCAACACACCGCGATGGCGCGGCGCGCGCCCTTGCACCACGGCTTGATGATTCGTGCCGCTGAGGAAATGCGGCCCGAGACCGCGCGAATAAACCTGCTCCAGTTGCAGTTCGGCGGCGCGATCGATGGACGGCGCGATGCCCGCCCAGGCATCGTCCACCGCCTTGCGATAAGCCTGCGTGGTGAGCGCCACGTAATCCGCATCCTTGTAGCGGCCTTCGATCTTCAGCGCGGAAATTCCCATGCGCACGATTTCCGGAATCTGCCGCAGGGCGTACAGATCGCCCGGCGAAAGCAGATAGCGGGCGTCGGGATGGCCGCCCGGCGCGGGGTCCACCTGGCCGTCCACCACCATTTCGTACGGCAGCCGGCACGCCTGCGCGCACTGCCCGCGATTGGCGCTGCGCCCGCCCCAGGCCTCCGAAGACAGGCACTGCCCGGAGTAGGCCACGCACAGCGCGCCGTGCACGAAAATTTCCAGCTCGCAATCCGTGGCGGCGCGAATCGAGCGCACTTCGTCGAGCGAAAGCTCGCGCGCCAGCGTCACCCGGCTCGCGCCGAAACGCTGCGCGAGGCGCACGCCATCGGCGCTGGTGACGCTCATCTGCGTGCTGCCGTGAATCTCCAGGTCCGGCGCGATGCGCTGCGCGAGGCGCACCATCCCGATGTCCTGCACGATGATGGCGTCCGCGCCGGCTTCGGCGATTTGCGCCAGCGTGCCGGCGGCTTCTTCCAGTTCGTGGCCGAACACCAGCGTATTGAACGTTACGAAACCTTTGACGCCGCGCCGGTGCAGCGTGCGCATGGCTTCCGGCAATTCGGCCGCCGAAAACCCTACCTTGGCGCGCGCCGTGAAGCGCTTGAGTCCGAAATAGACCGAATCCGCGCCCGCTTCGATGGCCGCGCGCAACTGCGGCCAGTATCCGGCCGGACTCATAACTTCTGGCTTGCGCAAGGGGCTCATGGGGACTCAAGGGACAGGCCGGGAGGCCTGTCCTACCGCGTATATCTACAGGGTAGCAGACGCGCGCTCATCAGCTGCGGTGCGCGCCCGCGGCTATTTCACCGCGCGCGGTGCAGCCGTAGGGCAGGATGTCATCCTGCCGGCGGGTTGGCAACCCGCCGCACCTCAGCGCGCCAGCGTATCGTACAAGGGCTGCGCGGGTTTCACTTCCGGTCCGTCGTCCGCCACGGAAACCGCCAGCACGCGGATACGGTCGTTATCGGGAAGCTGCAACGTCTTGGCGCCGGCCGGCAAATCGATGGGATACGCGAACAGGTACGAATATGCGTACGGCACATTGGCGCCGCTGGCATCGTGATGGTGCGAGCAATACCACGCCAGATCGGCGCGCTTCATGAATCCCGGCACGATGCTCACCATCTTCCCGTAGGGGTCCATGCGGGGAGGCGTTCCCGCCGGCGCGCCGGGGCGCTGCGGCATCTCGGTGGCCTGCCACTGGCGGTCGTCCCACTGGCCGATGAAGCCGCCCCAATCCTGCACGGTCAATTCCACGGCCTTGCCGCCCACCTGGAACGCGGCCTTCTGGTCTCCGCCCGTGGCCGCCGCCAGCACGTATACGCGATTGAACCGTCCGGCGGGCAGTTGCAGCGTCTGCCCTTTGGCCGCTACGGCATCCGGCGTCCCGGTTTTGGCGGGCGCCAGTTTGAAGGTCACGCCGCCGAAGTCGATTTCGCCCGGCAGCATTTCGGCCGGCAAGGCATCGCCTTTGCCATCGAATCCCGCGGACGATTTCGCGCCGTCTTCGGTGGCCGCCGCCACATCGTACTGCAAGGCGACGGGCCGGGATTGCACGCCCGCAACCTTGGCCGGCGCGGCCGCCAGCCGCACCGCGAAAGTGCGCGGCTGGTAGGCCGTGAACGAAGCGGTGAGCGCGCCGCCGGCGACCTGCGCCGCTCCCACCGGCTGCTCCTGCCCGTCGACTTCGCGCGCCGCCGCCAGCGGCGCGGCGAAGGAAATCCGCACGTTGGGCTGCGGTTTGCCGTCCAATTCCACCAGCCGCACGATCACTTCATCGCTCGCCTCGGCCTTCTTCACCGCCAGCACGCGAATCCGCGGATTGCTCACTTTCACGAGCGAGAACTCCTTGCCCAGCGCGCCCGCGTGGTGCGCCGTTTCGAAGGCGATCAGCGGCTGGTTCAAGCGGTAGCCCTGCCAATCCGTCTGCCCCTGGCGCCAATCGCCGGCGTGCCCCGCGATCCCGAACGTGAATTCGTGATGCCCCAGGTCCTGCGTGGTCTGGTCCGCATAGGTGCCGCGCGTCCCCGGCGTCCGCACCAGCGTCAGCCGGATGGTGTGGTCGTTGGGTTTGTCGGAGCCGTTCTTGCAATCCGTCAGGATGGTCGCGCCGAACGTTTCCGTGGCATCCGTCAGATCGATCCACTGGTGCGACGGCACCTCGAATTTCTTGGGCACGGCGGTGGAGCGCTGAATGGTGCCGATGTCCCAGTTGTACGTCGCCATTTCATTGGAGGCCGTCAGCGCGAAGGTGGCTTTCAGATTGCTCTCCCGGGTGTTCCAATCGATGACGTTGCCGAACTCCACGCGGTTGCCGGCGTCGCCCGCCGAAAGGCTCACGGTCTGCACGAATTTGGAGCCTTCGGTTTCGCGCGAGATCTCGACGGTGGCGCGCACCGGCCCGTTTTCCGTCACGCGAATGTGCGGCGTTCCACCCACGTAGGCGCGCGGCGCGGCCTGCTCCTGGTCCCAATCCATATTCCAGGCGGGCCACTGCGTGGGATTATCGTAGGAGATCGCAAGGCGCATGGGCGCGGCCAGCAATTCCTTGCGAAGCTGCTTGTCGAAGATGCTGGAGACGTCGCCATTGGCATCCAGCTTGACGGTGTAGCGATGGTTCTCGACGCCCGATTCGGTGGCTTTCACTTCCCCGGCCGAGGGCGCCGCCTGCCCCGGCTGCACATCGTACACCGCGTAGCCCACGGAAGGCGCCTTGGCCACGAACAACACCTTGCCGGCGGAAAGTTGCGCGGCGGTTTCGCGCCCATCGGGACCCGTTACGTGCACGGTTTTGGTGCCCGCCGGCAGTTTGACTTCCGCTTCCACTACGTCTTCGCGCGCGATGTTCAACGGGTTGTAGACCACCACGGCCGAACCCCTGGCTTCCGTATTCAGCGCCGAAGCAACCGCCTGCGTGGCGCTGGTCAGCACGCCCGCGAACTGGTTCATGGCGATGGCATCGTCGTTCCAGGCGAACTCGTAGGCTTTGGGGGTCGCGGTGCCCGCCGCGAGATCGTGAAAGTGGCCCGCCATGGCCAGCGTCCACGCATCGTTCAGGCGCGCCAGCGGATACTTGCGGCCGCCCAGCCATTCCGCCGTGATGGAAGCTTTTTCGGCCGCGTCGGCCAGCAGCTCTTCTTTGCGGATCCAGCGCTTCTGATACGCCTCGGAGGTGAGCGAGCCGGCCGAGTGGTTGGTCAGCTCCATTTCGCCGGTGTAGCGCGGCAACCCGGCGGTTTCCTCCGCGCTCAGGTCCAGGAACATCTGGTCGGCCGCCGCCGAAATCACGCGCACCGGCCCATCGCCGACCTGCACTTCCGGGGTGGGAGGCTCCTGCGCGCCGCGTCCGCCGCGTCCGCCGAAACCGGGGCGCGGCAGCGACGCCATGCTTTTGGTGACAATCGCCTCCAGCAGTTTCACCGAGGCTTCGTTGGGCGCGCCGCCCACGTCCCCCGTGCCGTAATAGTGATAGTCGGTGAAGACGCCCGTGACCTTGCCGTTGTTCTCCACGCGCGCCGCCCAATCGCTTGAAAAGCGGCTGAACTTTTGTACCGCCTCGTATTCCGTGAGGGCCTGCTGCTCGGCGCGCAGGGACGTGATCTGCTGGATCGCCTCGGGGCTCAACCCCTGGAAGTTGCCGCGCCCGCCGCGCCCCGCGCCCGCGCCCTGCGGCATGAGCGCCTGCAACTTCTTAGTCGCTTCCGCCAGCGCCGCCGGCGGCGCTTCCTCCGGCAGCGGCTTGCTCAAATCCGTCGTGATGCCGCCCGAATAGCTTCCCGGATTCAGCGCCGCCACCACGCTTTTGCCATCCGGTCCCACCCAGACTCCCACGTTGAAGGGCGTTCCTTCGGGCGTCTTCTCCACCGATTCCGGTCCGCCCGCGTAGGCCGACGAACCCCACGTCAGCTTCTGCGTGGAAAACCCTTTCACGCCGGTATGCGCCAGAATGCTGGGCAGCGACGCGGGAAATCCGAAACAGTCGGGCAGCATATATTCCGCGCTGGCCTTCCCCAATTCCTTGCGGAACCAGTTATTGCCGTACAGAATTTCGCGGATGATGGCTTCCGCGCTGGGCGCGTTCACATCGCCTTCTTCCATCGAGGAGCCCGCCGGATACCAGCGGCCCGAATCCACGTATTTTTTCAGGCGCGCGAAATCGGCCGGAAAATATTCCTTCATCAGGCGGTAGCGGTTGGCGCCGCTGAAATTAAAAATGTAGTGCGGGTACTTTTCGAACAGGTCGAAATTGCGGTCCAGGGTGTTCTTCAGGTACTCGCTGATGGATTGGGGATACTCCCAGCGCCATTCGGTGTCCAGGTGGGCGTAGCCGACCACGTACAGGGTGGGCTGCTTCGCCAAATCCGGCGCATGCGGATTGGTCTGCGCCAGAGCCGCCAGACAGGCCGCCGCCAACAGAGGTAGAGAGGTGAAAAGCCGGTGCATGCATCGATCTTATCGCGCAGCGAGGCTGTGGGGCGGGATGGCATCCTGGATGGCATCCTGTGCGCCGGTTGCCAACCCGCCTGGGCTTGATTGGAAGGCTGGGCGTATGAGAGCATTGCCGAGGGGGGAAGCCGATGCCTTTTCTGGATACCAACAGCCTTCCAGTCACGGAGCGCCTGCCGGGCTGGCATGGGCGATATTTCCACTCGCGGCACATGACGTTCGCCCACTACGACTTTACGCGCGGCGCGTCGATTCACGAGCACTTCCATCCTGAGGAGGAGGTCTACGAGGTGATCGAGGGCGAACTCGAGGTCACCATCGACGGCGTGGCTCAAATTGCCCGCCCGGGTTTGGTTGCGATTGTGCCGGAGGGCGTCCGCCATTCGGTCAAGGCTCTCACCGGCGGCAAGCTCATCGTCGTGGACTACCCGGCGCGGCGCGATTTCGCTTAAGCCGGGGGTGTCAATCGGACCGGGACGCCGCCGCCTTCAGCGGCCGCTCGGATAACTGTCCGGCGTTCACGCAAACTCCGGCCCACCCCCTGCACCGTCCCCCCACTGCGATATAGTAAACGGAACTCCGTTGCACGGAGCGCCGCATTCCCAGAGGAGTTTCCATGCACCATCCAATTCGCCTATCGCTCGCCCTCCTGGCCGCTTCCATCCCCGCGCTGGCCGCCGATGCCGCGCCCGCGAAGCCGGCCAAAGCCAACTACGAACTGGCCTCCCAATGGACAGCCGCCAAGATCGGCAAGCTGATCTTCGATACCTCCGTCACGCCCCATTGGCTGGATTCGGGCGACCGCTTCTGGTACAGCTTCGAAACCACCCGCGGACGCCGCTTCTGGATGGTCGATCCCGTCAAAAAGACCCGCAACAGCGTCTTCGATCCCGTGAAGCTCGCCTCGCAGCTCACCACCGCGACCGGCCTGCCCTACGATTCCCAGCACCTGCCCATCACCACCATCCGCTTCGTCAAGAACGATTCCACCATCCAGTTCGATATCAGCGTGCCGCGCGATGCCATCATCCCCGGCGAAAAGAAAACCGGCGCGGGGCAGACCCTCTCGACCGAGGCGCAGCGCGACCACAACCCGGAAGATCCGCAGCAGCAGGGCGGGCGCGGAGGGCGCGGCGGAACGGTGGCCGCGCCCGGCCAGAAGTTGCTCTACTTCGAATACGAGCTCGCTACCGCCAGGCTGAACCTGCTGGACGAGCGCCCGGCGCGCAAGACCGCCTGGGCCAACATCTCGCCCGACGGCAACTGGGTGGTGTTCGCGCGCAACCACAACCTCTTCCTCATGGACGCCGCCAATTACGCCAAGGCGCTCAAGAAGGCCGACGACCCAACCATCGTCGAAACCCAGCTCACCAAGGATGGCGAGGAGGATTTCGGCTACGGCGGCCGCGGCATGGGCGGCGGCGAATTCCAGCAGCAGCAACAGCAGCAGGAGCAGCAGCAGAACGAAGGCGAGCAGGGCCAGAATCAGGACAACAAAAACGCCCGCACCGCCGTGGGCAACATCTCCTGGTCGCGCGATTCCAAAAAATTCGCGCTGGTGCGCCGCGATGCGCGCAAGGTGGAAAAACTCTGGGTGATCAACTCGCTGGCCAATCCGCGCCCCACTCTGGAGACTTACGCTTACGCCATGCCCGGCGACAAGGAGATTCCGCAATCGCAGATGGAAGTCTTCGACGTGGCGTCCAAAGACCGCAAGATCTTCAAGGCCGAGGCCTTCAAGGACCAGACCTTGCAGATTGAAGTCGAGCGGCCCAGCGCGCGCGAGCGCGAGGAGCGCGAGAAGACCGAAGCGCTATGGGCCGGGCCGGGCTCCGACAAGCTGTATTTCAACCGCGTCAGCCGGGACCTGCACCGCGTCGATCTTTGCTCGCTCGATCTCGCCACCGGCGGCGTCAAACCGCTCATTCAGGAGCGCATGAACGTCTACATCGAAACCAAGCCCCTCAAAGTGATCGCGGGCGGCGCCGAAATGCTGTGGTGGAGCGAGCGCGACGGCTGGGGCCATTACTATCTCTACGCCTCCGATGGCACGCTGAAAAATCAGGTGACCAAAGGCGAATTCGTGGCCGAAGACATTTCCTACGTGGACGAAAAGGCGCGCAAGCTGTACCTCACCGCCTCCGGCCGCGAAGACGGCGAAGACCCCTACTTCATGCACTTCTACAGCGCCAATCTGGATGGCAGCGGCATCCAGATGCTGGACCCCGGCGACGCCATGCATGCCGTCAACATGGCCGATTCCGGCCGTTTCTTCGTGGATAACGCCTCGCGCGTCAACACCGCTCCCCAAGCCGCGCTCTACGATGGATCGGGCGCGCAGACCATGCCGCTGGAAAAGATCGACGTCGCGCCGCTCTTGCAGGCCGGCTACCGCTTTCCCGAGCCCTTCAGCGCCAAGGCCGACGACGGCATCACGGATCTTTACGGCGTGATGTACAAGCCGTTCGATTTCGACCCCGCCAAAAAATATCCCATCGTCGAATTCGTTTATCCCGGCCCGCAAACCGAATCCGTCACCAAAATCTTCACGCCCAAGAGCAACAACATCGCGCTGGCCAATCTCGGCTTCATCGTGATTGAAGTGGGCAACCGCGGCGGCAATCCGCACCGCTCCAAGTGGTATCACACCTTCGGCTACGGCAACCTGCGCGATTACGGCCTGGCGGATAAGAAACGCGTGGTCGAGGAGCTGGCCGCCAAATATCCCTGGATCGATCTCGAGCGCGTCGGCATTACCGGCCACTCCGGCGGCGGATTCATGTCCACCGCCGCCATGCTGGTGTATCCCGATTTCTACAAAGTCGCGGTATCGGAATCCGGCAATCACGAAAACAACGTCTACAACAACACCTGGAGCGAGAAGCACAACGGTTTGAAAGAGGTGACCGGATCCGATGGCAAGGTGACATTCGAATATTCGGTGGACAAAAATTCCGAGATCGCTAAAAATCTCAAAGGCCACCTGCTGCTATCCACCGGCGACATCGATAACAACGTTCACCCCGCCAATACCATCCGTCTGATGGATGCCCTCATCAAGGCGCACAAGCGCTTCGATTTCGTCATGCTGCCCGGGCAGCGCCATGCCTATGGGCCCATGGCCGAATATTTCACCTGGATTCGCGCCGACTATTTCTGCAAATATCTGTTGGGGGATTTCGATCAGAGCGTGGACATGTGGGAACTGAATCGGGAGACTCCGGACGTCGAAAAGCCGCCCGCCCGTCCGGCGCAAGGGCAGCAACAGCAGCAGCGGCGCGGCGCGGGTAACTGAAAGCGATTCCGCGCCGCCGCGGTTCCACTTTTGCGCACCCGGACCGTAGGGCGGGATATCGTCCAGGTAGGGCGGGTTGGCAACCTGCGGCGGGTTGGCAACCCGCCCGGCAGCAAGGCGCCGGCAGACAAACCGGCGCGCGGGATGACATTCTGGATCATTCCACCATCCCCGGATGCGCAAACAGGAAATGATCGAAATAATAATGCATCAGCAGGACGCTCAGCACCACCACGAAGTAGCTTTGGTCGGCGCTGAGCGGCGTCAGCGCGCGCACCACCATGGTAAGCAGCACCAACAAACCGGTGGCGGCCAGAAAGCAGGCATAGTAGGCGCCCATGCCTTCGCGCCGCACCAAATTGCGCACGAAGCCGTCTTCGATCTCGCCGCGCTGTTCGCGCAGGCGGTTGATCAGCCACAGCAGGAACAGGTACTGGAAAGAGTGCCAGGTGTTGTAGCCCTGAAACAGCACATCCAGATTCGAGCCCATGGGAAGCAGGAAGGAAACCACCGTGGTCACGCCGATGAGCAGCGTTTTGGGCATACTGCCGCGCCCTGCGCGGAACTCCACCACGGTTTTGCCCACCCAGGCTGCCAGGAACGCGGCGAAGACCGCTCCCGCCATCTGCGCCAGCGGTAAAGCGCGCAGCCAATCCGGATAGGGCAGCAGCACCCCGCCCACATAAAATTGGCGCAGCGACAACTTGTAAATCCCGATGGGGTAAAGGCCGGTGAGAATCAGCCCGTAATCCACCCAGCGCGACCACGCGGCTTCGCGCCGGCCGCTGCGCTCCCGATAGCAATCCGTCAGATAGATCACCTGGTGCAGCACATGCAGCGAGGCCCACGTGAAAAAGAACGTGATCAAGGCCGTGTAATGGTAAACCCCCAGGTAAATCACGATGGCCGGCAGCCCCAGCGACGCCGCCGTGTACCAGGGGTGCCGCGCGCGGAAGCGGCCGTCCAGGAACGTGAACGTGATGGTGGAAAACAGGTGCGGGCCGCCAATCAGGGTGGCCACCATGATGTTGATCAGATCGATGGCCTGCTGCTGCTTCATCCATCCCGAAGCCTGCGCGGCCCAGGCGATGGCGAAGGGCAGGGGCACCAGTAGGGAGCTCCCGATAAGGACGGGAAGGTCCCAGGAAGGCTTATAAATCCAGCCCGGCTCCCTTCCGGCAAGAACACGCGGCGACGCAACCGCAAATGCGGCCATAGGCAAGATGATACCCCGGCCTAGGCCGACCGTGTCAATCGGGCAAAAGTTGGGGGGAAATACATCACCTCGAAACTGTGGAAAACCAAACCAGCCCAGGCTTGCGGTTCTTTTTCCGAATTCCGTCTAACATGAACCCCGGCCGCCATTTCCACAAGCCTTGGGGGGCCGCGCCGGCGACGGCGCCCCGAGGCTGCCCGGCCCCCGCGACCGTTTATTTGTCGCAATTCTCGACACAACCCTTGTGTTTGCGCTGCAATGGACATAGCATTGAAGTCGAAGGACGGAAATCGGATGAAGCTGTCTTTTGTTATCTCACTCCTCGTAGCCGCGAGTTTCGTGACCTACGCTCAACAGGCGATGCCTCGGATGACCTCTCTGGACCCTATGGAGGGGAAGAAGGGCGATGTGATCGTCGTAACCGGCGAGAACCTGCAAAAGGATGCCGTCGCCAAGGTGTATCTCACCGATGGCAAGAACGACACGCAAGTGGAAGTTCTCGAGCAAACCGCGACCAGCATTAAGTTCAAGATCCCCACGAAGGTGGCCGAAGGCGGCCGCCTCACCTTGATGGTGCTGACCACCGGAAAGGACGCCAAATTAATCGAACAGCCCGTCAAAGTGCTGATCGACGAGCAGTAGGACAGGCCTCCCGGCTTGTCCGATCTCCGGGCCTGGGACAGGCTGGGAGGCCTGTCCTACGAACCGCCGCGCCGGTAGGGGGCCGACAGGTATTTTTTGGATTCCTGCGCCGCTTCCGCTTCGGGCGCATAGGCGATGGCTTTCCGGTAGGCTTCGACGGCTAGCTGCCTGCGATGGGTCATGTCGTAAATCTGGCCCATCCGCAGGTAGGCCGCGACCCCCGTATTCAGGTCCATTTCTTCTCCCGTCGAAGCGGCCGCGACCTTTTTCATATTCTCCAGCGCGTCGTTCAGGTCGTTGTACCAGAACTGAATGGTGCCTTCCTGAAAGTAAACTTTCTCCCAAGGCATGCGGTCGTAGCCCGGCGCATGTTCCTGTTTGAGGGCGGCCACTTCGCGCACCGCGTTGAGCGCATCGGTTTTGTCGTTGGACATGCTGTACATCTGGGAGAGCTCCAGCCGCAGCAGGTAATTACGCGGAAATCGCGCGATCAGGTCCTGCACCAGGGGCACCGCTTTGCGCGCCTGGTTTTCCCGGCGATACAAAGCGCAGAGAAAGATTTCGGCGTCCACTTTGTTGTCCTTGCCGTTGCGCGCCACGTCCTGCACCATGCGCATTCCCAGTTCCTTATCGCCGTGGATTCCCACCAGGAACCCCAGCATCCGGTAGGTCCAGGGCAGGCTGCCGACAATGTAATCGTGCAGTCCTTCCACCAGGCGCGCGTCCACGTTGTTCGGTTCCAGCGCTTCGATGCGGTTGTGCGCGCGCCGCGCCGCCGTGGCGTCGCGCAGCGAATCGCGCCAGCTCTTCTTCACCACCCAGTAATAGTCGCTGCGCAGCCCGTAGGAGATCCCCAGCGCGTAGAGCGCGCCGGTATCGTTGGGGTTTTTGTTCAAACGCGCCTGCGCCAGCGCCATGGCCTTCCCCACTTCGTCGAGAAACCGCTTTTCGGTCTGCGGCGAAGGGTTCAGCTTGGGTCGCCGCAAAAAGGAATTGGTCCCCGAAACCAGTTCGCTTTCGAGCGCCCCGTTGCGGTACATCTCTTTGAAAACAATGGCGTGGGCCAGGTGGTTGTGCAGGTCCGGAGACGCGGGATCGAGCGCGATGGCCTTTTCGAAATCGGCAATCGCCTGGTCGTATTCCAGATTGTAAAAGTGGTCGTACCCCTCGCGAACCAGCGCTTCCTGGCCCGCAAGGCGCACCGCCAAAACCAGCAGGGCCGGAACAACGGACTTCACAATTCCATTTTAGCCGGTAGGGCGGACCGGGGCGCCCGCCCTACGCGCGCGACCCAAAGGGCGCCCCGCCGGGGGAACTTTTCCATCGCGGCCGGTGTCTATGTGGTAGGTTGAAGTCAGGTTGAATGTGAGGCTGCCGGTGGCCACAACGATCCTGGACCTCAGTGGAGAGCGAGCCGCGGAAGGTTCCGCGGACAGCGAAGATCTCCGCCTGGTGGAAGGTCTGCGTGGAGGAGTCGAGCGCAGCTACGAAGAACTGCTGGGGCGCTTCCAGCAACCGGTTTATACCCTGGCTCTGCGGCTGTTGAACGATCCGAGCGAAGCCAGCGACGTAGTGCAGGAAGTTTTCCTGAAGGTCTTCCGCAATATCGCCAGTTTTCGCGGGCAGAGCACGCTCAAGACCTGGATTTACCGTATTACGGTGAACGAAGCGCACAATGCGCGGCGGTGGTTCTTCCGGCACCGCGGCCGCGAAGTGGAGTTGGACAACGAGCCGGAGGAATCGCGCAATTGGAAGGAGATCATACCGGACAAGAGCCGCTCGCCTTTCGATATAGCGGTGGATCGGGAGCGGCAGGCGATGATGGAATCCGCTCTCGAGAGAATCAACCCGATCTTTCGCGACGCCGTGGTATTGAGGGATGTCGCGGACCTGAGCTACGAAGAGATTGCGGAGATTCTGAGGATTTCCCTGGGAACTGTAAAGTCCCGCATCCTGCGAGGCCGGGAAGCCTTGCGGGATGAACTCGCGGGGAGCCTGAAATCCAGGCCGGCTCTGCGATTGGTGCCCAAAACGGCCGAGTGAAATTATGAGCTGTGAGAACGAGCAACAACTGATCTCTTCACTCCTCGACCGGAGAGTAACCGGCGGGGAGCGGGAGAACGCGCTGGCGCACGTTGCATCCTGCCGCACCTGCAATTTGACGTACGAATCCTTGCAAACTCTGCGGGCGTCGCTGCGCAAGCTGGATGCGGCGGCGATTCCGGCGGAGCTGGAAGTAAGTCTGCGGGAACTGGCGGCGCGCGAGCGCGTCCGCCGGCTTTCACGCCCGACCGCTGCGGCCCGAACCAGCCGCTGGGGGGACGCGCTTCACCTGTGGTTCGAAAATCTCATGCGGCCCATGGCGCTTCCCGTCACCGGCGGGCTGCTTTCGGCCTTGCTGCTGTTCGCCACGTTGTTTCCCAGTATGGCGACGCCGGGCATCATCCACGGAGACGTGAACGTCCCCGTCCTGCAAGACATCCTGCACCCTTATACGGACCCCGGCCTTGGCCGGCTCAACCCGGTTGACGAAGGCGGAGATGTCGTGGTGACGCTGTTGATCGATGAGCGCGGGCGCGTCATGGATTGCAAGATCACGGGCGGTGAATCCTCGCCGGAACTCACCAATATGATTCTGTTCTCCAAGTGGACTCCCGCTACCCTAAAGGGCAAGCCCACCTGGGGCACGGTGGTTTTCCACCGCTACGAAATCAATGTGAAGGGCTGACGCCCACCCGCGTGGCTCGCCAAAAGCTCGGTCAACATTTTCTAACCCAAAGTTCCATCCTGGAGCGCATCGCCGCGGCTGCCTGCGCCGTCGGCGAAGAACTGGCGATCGAGATCGGGCCGGGGCGCGGGGCGCTGACGGAGAAACTGCTGGCCCGCGCCGCGCGGGTCATAGCCATCGAGCTGGATCCCGGGCTGGCGGCGTATCTGCGCCGCAAATTCGCGGGCGAAGCGCGCCTGGAAATCGTCGAAGGCGATGTGCTCGCTACCGATCTGGCGCAGTGGGGCTTGGCGCCCATCACCGGCAATCTGCCCTATTACATCGCCTCGCCGATTCTCGAAAAGGCCCTGCGGGCGCGGCCGCCGCGCGCGGTTTTCCTGATTCAGAAAGAAGTGGCCGAGCGCCTGACGGCCCAGCCGGGCAGCCGCGACTACGGATACCTGACCGTTTTGACGGCTACCTTCGCCCAGGCGCGGATGCTGTTCACGGTGAAGCCGGGGGCGTTTCAGCCGCCGCCCAAAGTGGATAGCGCGGTGGTGCTGCTGGAGCCGCGCGCCCCGCTGGCCGCCGGCACGGAGGGATTCTTGCGCTTCGCCGGGCAGGCGTTCCGTCACAAGCGCAAGACCATCCGCAACAATCTGGCGGAAACCTATGGCGCGGCGGTGGAGGCGTGGCCGGAGGCGGGGCTAAGGGCCGAGCAATTGGGGGTGGAGCGGTTGCTGGAAATGTACCGGCGGGTGTTACGCGCCTGAGTGCTTTTCGCAGTATCGTTCGCGAGCCCCGCGGATGGCGTCGCGCGCTTCCTTCGGTCCCTTCCAGCCGCGCATTTCGGTGCGCTTCCCTTCCAGCTCCGGCCGGCCGGACGGAAATCGGCACGCCCGGAAAGCTGGCGGCTTCCACGATTGCCAGCACGTCGAGCGGGTCGCCATCGTCCGCCAGCGTGCCCGGAATGAAGCCGTAGTCGCCCGGATAGTGCAGCGGGGAATACAGCGCGCGGTCCAGGGAAATTCCCAAGAATTCCAGCAACAAGTACGAATACGATGGCGAGTTGGGAGTGTTCCGCCTATCGCATCAGCGCATGCGCGGCCAACACGATGGCGAGCCCGAGAAAAGCGGAAATTACCTTCATGGCGGTCCAGGATTTGAGGGTTTGCGGGATCGTCATGCCGAAATATTGATTGACCAGCCAGAAGCCGGAATCGTTGACGTGGGAGAATCCGGAGCCGCCCAGGCAGAGCGCCAGCACGATGATATCGGGGCTGTAGCCGGGAATGCCTTTGACGATGGGGGCGACGATGCCGGCGGCGGTGATAATGGCGATGGTCGCCGAGCCCTGCGCGATGCGCATGGCGGAGGCGATGACGAAGGCCACGATCAGCGGTGAAATGGAAGACGTGATCAGCAGGTGGCCCGCGTAGGCGCCCACCCCGGAATCCACAATGATCTGCTTGAATGCGCCGCCGCCGCCCATAATGCAGAGCAGCGCGCCCATGGGAGCGAGCGATTCGGCGGCCATGCGCGTGGCCTGGTCGCGCGGAATGCCGCGGCGAATGCCGAAGAAGTAAATGGCGACCAGGGCGGTAATCACCAGCGCTGTGAACGGATGGCCCAAAAAGACGGCCGCGCCGCGAAAAGGCACATGCCACAGGTTCGCCAGCGTGGCGCCGAAGATCAGCACGACCGGAAGGACCAGCAGAACCACGATCATGGGCAGAGGCGGCGCGTCGCGCGTGTCGTCTTCCTTGGGCATGGCGGCGAGGGCGATCTCGGGAGTGGGGACGTAGATGCGGCGGGCGATCCAATGGCCGTAGAGAATGCCCCCGGCGACCGCCGTGGGGATGGAGACGGCCAGCCCCCACAGAATGGTATGGCCCAGGTCGGCGCCGAACAGTTGCGAGGCGGCCGCGGGCGCCGGGTGCGGCGGCACCAGCGAGTGAATGATGGTGAGAGCCGAAAGCATGGGCAGCGCATAGAAGAGCATGGATCGCCTGGTTTCGCGCGAGAGGCTCCAGGCGAGCGGCGCCATGATGACCACGCCGACTTCGAAGAAAAGCGGGATGCCCACCAGGAAGGCGGCGACCAGCAGAGCCCAGGCGGCGCGGTCCCTGCCGAATTTGAGCAGGAGCCAATCGGCCAGCGCGCGTCCGCCCCCGGAATGTTCCAGGAAGCGGCCGATCATGGCGCCCAACCCGACCACCACGGCGATGAAGCCGAGGGCATCGCCGAAGCCGCTTTGGATGGATTTGAGGACGCGCTCGGGCGGCATTCCAGCCGCCAGGCCGAGCGCCATGCTGCAGATCAGCAGCGTCAGAAACGCGTGCAGCTTGACCCACAAAATCAAAATGAGGAGGAGAGCGATGGCTGCGATGGTGATTGCGATGAGGTAGGGCCCGTTGACCGGCATGTGCCCAGATTTTACCAGTAGAACGGGACTCTCGGTCCGGTGCGGCGATACCGGCATCTTCCCAAGGCGAGCAGGCCGGCGAGGGCGTCGGGGGCGGCTGCGGGAAAGGTATGTGGAGGGTTACACAACCGGCGTGCGGGATAACCTCCCGCCCGCCGGATTGGTGTAGATTGTGGAAATGGCCGATTGTACCCGCCGTGGCGCCGCCGCGCTCTTCCTTTCATTCTGCGTCCTCCAATTGCTTTCACCCTCTCTTTTGCCGGCGGCCGATAGCGGCGAAAGCCTATTCCGGATTCATTGCGCGCCATGCCACGGGGTTGACGGCACTGGCGGGCGGGGGCCGAACCTGGCCGCTCGCACGCTTGCGCATGCCCCCGATGACGCCGCTCTCTCCTCGGTCGTCGCGCTGGGTATTCCCGGTACGCAGATGCCGGGCACCCGGATGACGGCGGATGAGAATCGCCAGTTGGTGGCCTACGTCCGCGGTCTCTACCGGCCGCGGAGCGCGCGGAGCCAAGGAGATCGCGCCCATGGAGAACGTCTGTTCTGGTCCAAGGGAAACTGCGGCCAGTGCCACACGGTGGGAGCGCGCGGCGGCCGTTTGGGCCCGGATCTGACGGAGATCGGGAGCAGGCGCGGTCCGGATTACCTGCGGACCGTGCTTTTGCAGCCCGAGGCGGAGATCCCCGATACATTTGCGTCCTACCGGCGAGTCATCTATATGCCCGATAATTTCCTCCAGGTCCGCGTAGTGACGCCAGATGGAACCCATATCACGGGTGTGCGCGTCGACGAGGATACCTTCACCATTCAACTGCGCGATGCCTCTGACCGGCTGTATTCCTTCCGCAAGGAGGAATTGCGGGAACTGCATGAAGATTGGGGGAAGTCGCCCATGCCCGGTTATCGCGGCGTGTTTACGGAATCCGAACTCCGGGACGTGGTGGCATACCTGCTTTCGCTCGAGGGCGCCCGATGAAGGTGCTGGCGCTTTTCTGCGGATTCCTCTGCGCCCTTACCGCTCAAGTCACCTACGATCGCATTTTGGCGGCGGCCAACGAGCCGGGCAGTTGGTTCACCTATTCGGGCAATTATGCCGGCCATCGCTACTCCGCCCTGAAAGAGATCGATCGCGGCAATGTCGCCCGGCTGCGGCCGGCGTGGATTTATCAGACCAACGATCTGAATCCCTTCGAGGCCACCCCGATCGTCGCCGATGGCGTGATGTATCTCTCCGAGCCGCCCAGCAATGCGGCGGCGCTGGATCTGCGCACGGGCCGGCCTGTCTGGATGTTCCGCCGCGCGGTGCCGAGCGACGTGGGGGTGTGCTGCGGGCGCGTGAATCGCGGCGTGGCGGTCCTGGGCGAAAGGGTCTTTCTGGGAACGCTGGACGCCCATTTGCTGGCGCTCGACGCCAAAACCGGCCACCTTCTTTGGGATGCCAAGGTTGCGGATTACAAGCAGGGATACTCCATTACCGTGGCGCCGCTCGCGCTCAAAGACAAGGTGATCGTCGGGGTGTCGGGCGGAGAATACGGAATCCGCGGATTCCTGGATGCTTACGATGTGAAATCCGGTGAGCGATTGTGGCGCTTCTGGACGGTTCCCGGCCCCGGCGAGCCGGGCCACGAGACGTGGGAGGGCGATTCCTGGAAAACCGGGTCCGCCGCCACCTGGGTGACCGGTTCGTACGATCCCGGATTGGATCTGCTGTATTGGGGAACGGGCAATCCCGGTCCGGATTACAACGGCGAAGGGAGGGAGGGCGACAATCTGTACGCCGCGTCCTTGCTGGCGCTGGATGCCTCGACCGGCAAATTGAAATGGCACTTCCAGTTCACGCCGCACGATACTCACGATTGGGATGCGAATCATGTGCCGGTGCTGTTGGATGCGGTTTTTCCCGTCCGGGGGGCGTCCCGGCCGCGCAAATTGGTGGCCGTGGCCAACCGCAACGGATTCTTCTACTTGTTTGACCGCCGGACGGGAGAGTTCCTGCTGGGCGGACAATACGCCAAACAGACCTGGGCCAAAGGACTCGACCAACAGGGCCGGCCAATTGTAAGGGAGCTATCGGAACCCACGCCGGCGGGAACCGCGGTATATCCCGGCGTGCATGGCGCGACCAATTGGAACAGTCCTTCCTACGACCCCGCCACGGGATTGCTGTATGTCGCGGTGCGGGTGGAAGGCACCGTTTTCTACCGCGCGACGGCGGAATATCAAGCGGGCAGCTACTTCAGCGCCGGCGGCATGCGCGGCATTCCCGGCGTGGAGCCATCCGGCGCGATCCAGGCGCTCGATCCCCTGACGGGCGAGCCGCGCTGGGAGTTCCCGCTGCATTCTCCGCCGTGGGCGGGCGTGATGTCCACGGCTGGAGGATTGGTATTCGGCGGAACCAACGAAGGCAATTTCTTTGCGCTTGACGCCGCCAGCGGAAAACCGCTGTGGGACTTTCAAGGCGGCGCGCCGGTTTATGCCAGCCCGGTCAGTTACGAGTTCGAAGGCAGGCAGTACATCGCCATCGCGGTGGGACACAGCCTCATCGGTTTTACGGCGCCGTAGAAGACTGGCTGTTTCCGGCGCCGGCTCGTCTTCTCTACGATCTCGGCGCGATCTCCGCGTCTGCGGTAAAAGTTTTTCGGCCTCCCTCCTCGCGCTACACTGGAGCGCATGCGGCTGCTCATGGGACCCGCTGGTTCGGGAAAAACTGCGTTCGTGCTCGATCGGCTGCGCGAAGCGTTCCGTACCGGCAACGGGCGCGTCCGGCTTCTGGTGCCCACCGCGACCATGGCGCAGCACCTGCAAAACCGGCTGGCGCGCGAAGGCCTGGTGTTCCGCCGCGGGCTGGTGCAGACGCTTTCGGGATTCGTGGAAACCTGGGCCGGCGCCACTCCGCAGGTTCCCGATGCGGCGCTGCACCTGCTGGTGGAACAGGCCGTGCGGCGCGTCAATCGCCCCGAGTTCGCTCCGGTGGCGCGCATGCACGGATTCTGCGCGTCGCTGGCCGCCGCGATTCGGGAATTCGCCTCGGCCGGCTGCGATAGCGCGCGCCTGGCCGGCTGCCTGCCCGAAGCGCCCCTGGGCGAAGCTTTTCTGGCGGTCTACCAGGAAGTGGATCGCCAGTTGCAAGCGCGCGGCCTGGCATTGCGCGGTGCGCGGCTGGCCGCCGCGGCGCGGCATATCGCCCGGGAGGGCACGGGCGGGATTGCGGAAATCTGGCTGGATGGTTTTCACGCTCTGCCCGATCCCGAATTGCAGGTGATCGCCGCCCTGGCGCGCCATGCCGATGTCACCGTGACGCTGGCGGAAAGCTCCGCCGCGAGTGGCACGCGCGCGCGCTTGCTGAGCCTGGGCTTCCTGGAAGAACGCGCCGGCGCCGCCCGCCCGGCGGCGGCGCTGCAACTGGTGAAAGCCTCCGGAATCGAGCGCGAAGTGGAAGAAATCGCGCGCCGCATTCTGGAGCAGGCCGCCGCGGGCCGCGCGTTTCGCGAAATGGGCATCGTGGTGCGGGCCGCGGAAACGTACGCGCCCATTCTGCGTTCCACGCTGGAGCGCTTCGGCATCCCCGCCGGTTTCTATTTCGACGAACCGCTGGAACGCCATGCCGCGGTGCGGTTCTTATCGGGCGTGGTGGAGGCCATGCTGGGCGGCTGGGACCACGAGAAGACCTTGGCGGCGCTGCTGCTGGCGCCGCGGTTTGCCGATTCCGGCGCCATGGACCGCTTCCATTTCGCCGTTCGCGAGCAACTGCCGAATGCCGGGCTCGGCTCGCTCATCGCGTTGCTTCTGGGCGGCGATGGCGCCCCGCGCGGCAATTCCGGCGAGCGCCTGCTGCGCAAGATCGAATCGCTGGCCGCGCTGGAGGAGTGGCAATCCTTCGCGCTGCGGCCCTGCGAATGGGCCGACCGCTTCCGCACCCTGCGCAACTACTTCCGCCCGGCGCGGCCCGCCGCGGCCATCTCGCACGAAATGGCGCTGGCGCTGCGCAGCCAGGCGGTGGCGCTGGATCTTTTCGACCAAGCTTTGGCGGAAGCCGCCCTGGCTTTGGATGGCGCGCGCGCCATCGCGCTTCCCGAATTCTGGCGAAGCGTGAAAGCCGTGCTGCGCCTCAAACCTCTGCGCCTGGAGGACGGGCGGCGCAACGTGGTGCATGTGCTCAGCGCGCACGAAGCGCGGCAATGGGCGCTGCCGGTGGTGTTCGTCTGCGGAATGGTGGAGAAGCAGTTTCCGCGTTTCCATCCGCAAGACCCGTTTTTCCCGGACCAGGCCCGCTGCGCGCTGAACGCCGCCGGCATTCGCGTGCGCACCGCCGCCGAATTCGAAAAGGAGGAGCGTGCGCTTTTTGAGACCGCCATCAGCCGTGCCCGCATCGTCACCGTCCTGAGCTACCCGGAGTTCGACGCGCGCGGCGATCGCCTGCTGCCTTCGCTTTATCTGGAAGACCTCTTCCTGCCCGCCGGGGACGCGCCGCCGGTGCGCCCCGCGCCGCGCCATGTTGCCGCGCCCGCGCCGCCCGCCGCTATTGGCGCGCCCGCCGGTCTGGAGCTGCTCGCCGCCAAGAGCGCGAGGCTTTCCCCCAGCGCCATCGAATCCTATCTGCAATGCGCGTTTCAATATTTCGGCCGGCAGGCGCTGCGCTTGCGGCCGGCCCCCGTGCGCCCGCAGGAACGCCTGGATTTTCTGACCTGCGGCAACATCGTGCACGAAGTTCTGAAAACCTGGTGGCCCGGCGGCGGCGCCATCGAACCGGTTTTCGAAGAAGTCTTCCAGCGCCAGCTCGAAGAAAAGCGCATTCCGCGGGCCTATCGCACGGAGCGGCTGCGCAACGCCATGCTGGACGATCTGCGCGCCTTCGCCGCGGACGACGCGTGGCCGCGCGCCGCCTGCACTTCGCAGGTCGAGCAGCCGTTCGCCTTCACGTTGGCTCCCGCGGTGGAAATCTCCGGCAAGATCGACCGCCTCGATACCACCCCGGATGGCCGCGCTTACGTGATCGATTACAAGTACAGCAACCCCCAGAACACCAAAGCCAAATTGACCAACCAAAACCTGGTGCAGGCGCCGCTCTACCTGATGGCCGCCGAGCGCTGTTTCGGACTGCGCCCCGCGGGCATGTTTTATGTGGGTTTGAAGGGCGCGCCGCTGTACGTCGGGTGGAGCGAAGCGCCCCTGCTGGAGAGCCATCCCTTCCCCGAAGATTGGATGGCGAAGACCGAAACGCTGGTGCTCGAGGTGGTGCGGCGGATCCGCGCCGGCCGCATCGAAGTGGCTCCCGCCAATCCCGATAACTGCCGCTTTTGCGATTTCCGCGACGCCTGCCGCGTGCGCGCGCGCGAAGCCGGCGCCCTGGCGGAGGGCGCATGAGCGCCACGCCGTTCACGAGCGAGCAGTTGGCCGCGGTGGAGGTTTCCGGCCCGCGCCTGGATACCTGCGTGGTGGCCGGCCCCGGCTCCGGCAAGACCACCGTGCTGGTGGAGTATTTCCGCCGCCTGGTGGCATCGGGCATCCAGCCGCCGCGCATCCTGGCCATCACCTTCACCGAAAAAGCCGCCGCCAACATGCGCAAGAAACTGGCCGGGGCCTTTCGGGATTCGCCTTCCATCCGCGCCCAATTGGAGCGCGCCTGGGTTTCCACGGTGCACGGCTTCTGCGCGCGCCTGCTGCGGGAAAACGCGGTGTTCGCGGGCGTGGATCCGGAATTCTATATTTCGCTCGACCGCGAATCCTGGCGCCGGCAGCAGGAGTGCATGGACGATGCCATGGAGAGCCTGTTCCAGGAGCGCCCCGCGGCCGTGCGCGCCCTGGTGCGCGCACTCTCCTCGCCGGATTTCGAAAGCGCCGTGCTCTCCGCCTACGATGCCATGCGCGGCGCGGGCGTGGGGGTTGCGAAACTCGCCGGGTACGCGGTCCCGCAAGGCACGGAGCAGGCCGATATCGCCGCCACGCTGCGCGCCCTGCGCGGCGAGCCGGTCACCGACTGGAGTTGCCGGCAGAAGCAGGCGCTGGATGAAGCCATGCAAGCGGCCGAACGCATCGCCGCCGCACCCAACCCTCTGGCCGCGCTGCATGAAATCGAAGCCTTCTCCTGCAATCTGCGCGCCTCCAAGCGCAACACCGGCGCGTACCACCTGCTGAAGCGCATGAAGGAGCAGGTCGAAGAAGCTCAATACACGCTCATCACGCAACACTTCACGCACGAGCGCGAATTCCTGCTGGAGATACTGCGCCGCTTCGACGCCCTTTACCGCGGCCGCAAGACCGCTGCCGGCGCCCTGGATTTCCCCGATCTCGAAGAGTTCGCCGTGCGCCTTCTGGAAACCCGCGCCGACGTGCGGGAGCGCATCCGCGGGCAGTTCGACCGCATCCTGATGGACGAATTTCAAGACACCAATGGCCAGCAGGCCAGGCTGCTCGAGCTGGTCCGCCCCGTCGACAGTTTCTACGCGGTCGGCGATATCAACCAATCCATCTTCGGGTTTCGCCATGCCGAACCACAAGGCTTTCAGGATTACCGCCAGGCGGTGCAGGCGGCCGGCCGGCGCGTGGTCGGCCTGGCCGCCAATTTTCGCAGCCGCCCGCAAATTTTGCGCGCCGTCGAAACCATCCTCGAGGGCGAGCCCGGCATCGAGCCGCGCCGCCTGGCGGCCGGCCGCTCGTTCGCCGGCGAACGGCCCGTGTGCGTGGATATCCTCGCGCTGCCCGAACCGGCGCTGGAAGCCCAATGGGTGGCCCGCCGCATCGCGCAATTCAGCCGCGAATTTTCCTGGAAAGAAATCGCCGTCCTGGTGCGCAACACCGAAGTGCTGGCCGGCTTCACCGCCGCGTTCGACGATGCCTCGATTCCCTACGTGGTCAATCGCGGCAAAGGCTTTTATGAATCGCGCGAGGTGAACGACCTGGCGCACCTGCTGCGCGTCATCGCCAATCCGCGCGACGAAATCTCTCTCGCCACCGTGCTGCGCTCGCCTCTGGTGGCCGCCGGCGACGAAGCCCTTCTGCGCTTGCGGTTGATCGCGCCCGCGCACAATATGGGCGGCGCTTTCCTGCGCCTGAGCGCGGAAATGGCCGCGCAATTCGACCCCGTGGATTGGGAAAAGCTGACGCGCTTCCGCGCGCGCCTGTCGGAATGGCGCGTGCGCCGCGAGTACGTCTCTTTCGACCGCCTGCTGCTGGCCGCCATCGACGAATCCGGCTATCGGCCCGAGAACGGCGGCCGCGGCGCGGCCAATATCGACAAGTTCCTGGCGCAAGCCCGCGAAGCCGCCGCCCGCATGTCGTTGGACGAGTTCGTCGCCGAGCTGGCGCTGGTGCGCGCCTCCAATCCGCGCGAACCGGACGCCCCGCCGGAAGACGCCGTCAACGCCGTGCAGGTCATGACGGTGCACTCGGCCAAGGGCCTGGAGTTTCCCGTGGTGTTCGTGGCCGCGCTGCACAAAGGCGTGGAATCCAATCCGCCGGTGGTCGCATTTTCCCGCCACGCGGGCCTGGGGGCGCGCTGGCGCAACCCCGCCTGCCGCAAAGATAAGGACGACCTTTTCCAGCACAAGCTGCGCCAGGAATGGTCGCGGCGCGAGCGGGAAGAAAGCAGCCGGCTCCTGTATGTCGCGATGACGCGCGCCGAAGAGCACCTGGTGCTCAGCTTCGCCGGCAAGCCCGCGCACTGGGCCAATACGCTGGTCGAGAAGCTGGATTTGGATTGCGAAACCGAACGCGACCAGGTTCTTTCGCGCAGCGCGCCGGATGGCGAAGAATGGAGCTTCCGGCTATTGGTCGCGGCGCGCGCTCCCGATGCCGCCGCGGCGGCGCAAATCCCCGCCGCCGGACCCGAACCCCGCGCGGCCCCCCTGCCTCTCCCCGCCGTCAGCGGGCAGCACGACAGCAATGCCACCGTCACCGCGCTGGCGCGCTTCGCCAGGTGCCCGCGCGAATATTATCTGAGCGCGTATCTGGGATTCGAAGGCCGCCCGCGCAAGCTGCCGGAGGACGGCGGCGACGGCCTTTCCGCCGGCGAGTTCGGCACCCAGGTGCACGCCCTGCTGGCCGGCGCCGGGGTGGCGGATCTTCACCCCGAGGCCGAGCGCCTGGCCAACGTCTTCCGCTCGAGCCCCCTCGGCCGCCGCATCGCGCGCGCCGCGCGCGTGGAGCGCGAGTTCGATTTCCTCATGGCGGTCGAGGACCTGGTGATTCGCGGGCAGGTGGATCTGTGGTTCGAAGAAGGCGGCGAAATCGCCATCGTGGATTACAAAACCGACTCCGTCACGGCCGCCGAGGCGCATCAACGCGCGCAGGATTACGCGCTGCAACTGCGGCTCTACGCGCTGGCCGTGGAAAAAGTGGCCGGCCGCGCTCCCAGCCGCGCGTGGCTGCATTTCCTGCGCCCCAATACGCTGGTGGAAATCAGCCTGGCGCCTTCGCTGCTGGATTCGCCCGAAGACGCCGTGCGCGAATTTCAGGAAGCGCAGGCGAAACTCGACTTTCGGTTAGTCGAGGGCGAGCACTGCAAACGCTGCCAGTTTTATAAGGACCTCTGCCCTGCGGGCTGGTCTTCACGATCGGAATCGGGCCGCGAAGCGCGAAAGTAGGGCGGACCCCCCGGTCCGGATAGCGCCGGGATAAACCGGCATGGAGTAGCGAATGAAAGAGTCGTACAGGGAAGGTCTAGCGAGCCACCCTGGCCCCGAGCCATGCGAGGGTAGTCGAG
>Ga0181521_10001464_pt1 | contig 29262 bp, 22 predicted proteins | sample PEATcosm2014_Bin_32_FD_119764 | JGI IMG/M metagenome (GOLD analysis project Ga0181521, IMG submission 119764) | Peatland microbial communities from MTU Mesocosm Facility, Houghton, MI, USA - PEATcosm2014_Bin02_60_metaG | ecosystem: Environmental > Terrestrial > Soil > Wetlands > Peat | place...
TGAATTACCGGTTCGCGCGCAGCGGTCCGTATCCGCACTGAAGGATAGTCAGTTACAAACCTGGTCGGGCTCAGTTGAAGTGAGGCAGGATAGCCTTGCCGTATAGTTCGATCTGCGCCATTACCTGGTCCGGCGGGCACGCGGGGCGCAGCACGAACTTGACGCATCCGGCCTCGACAAAGCGCTTGAGTTTCTCGACGCATTCGGCCGCCGGGCCGACGATGCTGCGTGCGGCGATATCCTCGGGCGGCATCGGCAGTCCGCGCAGCGACGGCGCAACCGTGCGCCACGCCGCGTCGCGGTCCTCGTCGATGTGCGTGAGGAGTAATACCCCGGACTCGCGCGGATTCATCGGGCGGCCGGCCTGCTCGCCGAAGGCCATCAGCTTCGCCATATCGCGACTGAATTCCTCGGGACTCGTGAGCGCGGGGAACCATCCGTCGCCGAGGCGGACCACGCGCTTGAGAATGGCGTCGCTCTTGCCGCCGATCCAGATATCGAGCGCGCCCTTGCGCGGCTTCGGCTCAATAGTCACATCGTCGAACTGATAGAACTGACCATGATGAGTGACGTGAGACTCAGTCCATAGCCGGCGCAGAATAGTAATTCCCTCATCGAGCCTTTTACCGCGCTCCTCGGACGGCACGCCGCTGGCTGCGAGGTCGCGGAGATCGCTGCCGCTGCCGACCGCCATGATCATCCGGCCGCCCGAGAGATAATCGAGCGTCGCGTAGGTCTTGGCGACGTGCACGGGATGACGCGCAGGCAGGGTGAGCACGCTCGGCCCCATCTTGAGGCGCCGGGTGCGCCCGGCGATCATCGCGAAGAGACAGGTGATATCGAGCGTCGGATTGCGCGTTACGATGTGATCGGAGAGCCAGAGCGAATCCAGGCCGACGGCCTCGGAAGCTTCCGCATACTCGCACAGCAAGTCCGGCGCGGGCAGTCCATGGCGCCATTGGCCGAAGCCGATACCGATTTTAACTCCGCTCATGAGGCTTATCTCCGGGGTGCAAATTTTATTCGCGGGCGGCGCGGGGCGACGCAGTGGTCAGCTTCCGAAGAACGCGAGCAGCCTCTCGCAGAGCGCATCAGGCGCCTCCTCCGGAATGAAGTGACCGCAATCCAGTGGCTCGCCGCGCAAGTCATCGGCCCATTGCTGCCAGACCTCGACCATCTTGCCGATGCGATGCGGGCGACCGGGCGCTCCCCACAAGACCAGCAGGGGCGCGGCGATTTTGCGGCCTGCAGTGCGGTCGGCGGCATCGAACTCGCAATCGCATTCGATGCCCGCGCGATAATCTTCGCAAGTGGCGTGAACCACCGCCGGATCGCGAAACGCCTCGCGATACGCAGCCATTGCTTCCGCGGTGAAGGCGCCCGGCGTGCCACACCAGCTATTCAGCGTGTGGTCGAGGTAATAGTCAGGATCGCTATCGATCAACTTTTCCGGAAAGGGGGCGGGCTGCGTGAGAAAAAACCAGTGGTAGGCACGGCGCGCGGCGTGCCGATCCATCCGTTCGAATTGCTCGAGCGTCGGCAGGATATCGAGCACTGCGACGCGGCGCACGCGTTGCGGATGGTCGAGCGCGAGGCGATAGGTGACGCGCCCGCCGCGATCATGCCCGGCAATGTCGAAGCGATCGAAGCCCAGGTTGGTCATCACTTCGGCCATGTCGAGCGCCATCGCGCGCTTGGAATACGGGAGATGTTGCGCGTCGGTCGGCGGCTTGCTGCTCGCGCCGTATCCGCGCAGGTCGGGAATCACGAGGGTGAAACGCTCGGCCAGCCGCGCTGCGACTTTATGCCAGATCGCGTGCGTCTGCGGATAGCCGTGGAGCAGCAGCAACGGCGCGCCGCGGCCGCCCTGCACCAGCGCGATCTCGGCGCCCGAGGTCGTTATGCGCTTGCGCGCGAATCCTTCGAACATGGTTCAACTCCCGCAGACACGATAGTACGTTGAGTAAAATCGCGCGGGCGGGAAACTGCAAGCGGAATTGCGCTATCGGGAGCGGCTGGCAGAGGAAAAGGCCTTGAAACCTTTGAAAGGTTTCAAACTTCCCACGATGAACGGGATTATAGGGTCTTGCGTGTGATACCGTCGAAACCTTTCGCGGACGCGTAAGCGGGAGCTTAGTGGCACCAAGGATCGCAGCCGGATGTCACCCTGAACGAAGTGAATGGGTCCCGACGCTGAGTTTTTCGGGATTCTTCGCGAGGCTCGGAATGACAGCGGCGGGCACCCCGCCTGAGCGAAGACCTAACCCCGGGCCCCTTCCCTAGAAAAGAAGCGGAGAAGGCGCGCGTTTCAGCGATTAGTCAAATGGGAAGTCTGAAACCTTGTGAGGTTTCAGTGAAACTATAGTTTTGAGTTCTTCAACAATATTTTGAAAGTCCAAATCTTTACAGACTCTCGGCGTGGCGGCGCAGTCGCGGGAAAAGAGCGCATCGCGAAATTCCTGGCGCGTGCCGGAGTGGCCTCGCGCCGCGATTCCGAACGACTGATCGAAGCCGGGCGCGTAACGCTCAACGGCGCGATCGTCGCGCATCCGGCGACGCTGGTCAGCGCAGCAGACGCCTTGGCGGTCGATGGCAAGCCGATAGCGGCGCCGCAGCAGACGAGACTTTGGCGCTATCACAAACCGGCGGGACTTGTGACTACAGCACGCGATCCGGAAGGACGTCCGACAGTCTTCTCCGTCTTGCCGAAAACGCTGCCCCGGGTGATTTCGGTTGGACGCCTCGACGTCAACACCGAGGGACTATTGCTTCTGACTAATGACGGCGGATTGGCGCGCTATCTCGAACATCCGGCGCAAGGAGTTTCGCGCACCTACCGGATCCGCGCGCATGGCGTTGCGACGCCAGCAGCGCTTGCCCACCTTGCGAAGGGCGTCACCCTCGAAGGCATCACCTATCGTCCGGTGGCGACCACGCTCGATCGCCGCCAAGGCAGCAATAGCTGGCTGACGATGACGCTGAGCGAGGGCAAGAACCGCGAAATCAAGCGACTGCTCGAAGAGATCGGGCTACAGGTAACGCGGTTGATCCGGATCGGCTATGGGCCCTTCGTGCTCGGCAAGCTGGAGCCAAATACGGTCGATGAAGTACCTGCTCGATCGCTCCCGAAGCTGCTGCCCGGCTATTTCTCGTGAAGCGGTCCGGCGCGGCATCTATTTATACATTAGCTATTGCGCGTGGCTGATTACGCATTGCGAATAGTCAGACCGCCGTCCACCGGAATCACCGCACCCGTGATGTAGGACGCCGCCGGCAGGCACAGGCTGAAGGTGATGTGCGCGACCTCTTCGGGGTAGCCATAACGCTTCAACGCCGTCCGCCGTTTAGCGAAAATTTCCTTGTGCTCCTCCGAAATCGAATCAGTCAGTCCGGTGCGGATTGGGCCCGGGCAGATACAGTTCACCGTAATCCCCTCGGGTCCGAGATCGACGGCGAGTGCGCGGGTCAGGCCGATGACGCCGGTTTTTGCCGCCACGTAGGGGCTGTCTCCCGGGGTCGCGCCGAGGCCCTCGGTCGAAGCGATGTTGACGATGCGGGCCGCGTCGGATTTCCGCAGATGCGGCAATGCGGCGCGAACCAGGCGTTGCTGCGCGGTCAGCATTCCGGTCAGCGCCTTGTCCCAGATCTCATCGAAGCCAGCTTGATCCAATTTGCGAAAGGCCATGAAGCCGGCGTTGTTAATGACTATATCGAGGCGGCCGAATCGATTAGCCACTTCCGCGACGACGCGCTTGATTCCTTCCGCGTCGAATACATCGAGGCGCCAGCCCTCCACCGTCCCGCCAGCGGCCTTGATCTCGTCAACCACCTGCCGCAAACCCGCCTCGTTGATGTCGGTCGCGGCGACCGACGCGCCTTCCTGCGCGAACAGGTGCGCGGTCGCGCGGCCCATGCCGCTGGCGGCGCCGGTGACCAATACCGCACGGTCCTTCACGGACCGGCTGAGTTTTTTATATGGTTCCATCTGCGTTCTCCTGCCATCTGCATTCTAATGGTCGATACGCGCGGTTGGGCGCGCCGAGCTGCACCGCACGTATAGCCTGCCTTCAGCCCTCATCGCCACCGAATCAGGCGCCTTTGGTACTGGCGGGAAGACCAGCCTTGAGCGATTGAATTAGATTGTCTTTCCCGGTTTTGGTGGTGTAGTTAATGTTGAATATCCTGGCGCACGGGCTTGCACCTCGCGTGGAATGTTTCGTGCCGTCCTTACCATCGAGGAGGGAACTCTAAATGGCCGATTATGACATTCACATCAAGGGTGGCACCGTCGTTGACGGGACGCGCGCACCGCGTTACCACGGCGACATCTGGATACGCGACGGCAAGGTCGCGCAGATTGGCGGCCGCTCACCGGGCTTCGCCAAGAAGACGATCGACGCCGACGGGCTGATCGTGGCGCCCGGCTTCGTCGATCTGCACACGCATTACGATGCGCAGATCCGCTGGGATCCCTACTGCACCATCTCGGGATGGCATGGGGTGACCTCGCTGGTGCTGGGCAACTGCGGCTTCGGTTTTGCGCCGTGCAAGCCCGAATTCCGCGAGCGCTCGATGCTGACGATGACGCGGACGGAAGCGATTCCGTACAGCGCGATGAAGGAAGGGATGCACTGGGACTGGGAGACCATTCCCGAGTACATGGATTCGCTCGGGCGCGCACCCAAGGGCGTCAACTGCATCCAGTACATGCCGACGGCATCGCTGATGACCTACGTGATGGGGCTGGAGGCGGCCAAGACCCGCGTCGCGACCGAGAAGGAACGGGTCGAGATGGCGCGCCTGCTCGACGAGGGCATGGACGCCGGCCTGTGCGGCTTCTCGATCCAGCGCCTCGGGCGTAACTCCGGCCAGGCGGACTTCGACGGCTCGCCGATGGTCACGGACACGATGTGCGACGAGGACATCCTGAACCTCGCGCGCGTATTGCGCGCCCGCGACGAGGGCTTCATCGAAATCACGCAGGCGACCGGTCATATCAAGGAGGACAGCGCCTTCGTCGAGACGCTCGCCGGAATCGCGCAGCGACCGATCCTCTTTCAGGCGATCACCTCGAGTCCGCAAAATGCCGACATCCATCGCAAGAGCCTGAACTGGCTGCATAACGCGCGCGCCAAGGGCCTGCCGATCTTCGGGCAGGGTGCGACGGTGCGCAGCGGCTTCGCCTTCACGCTGGAGCATTGGAACCTGTACGACGTTGCCACCGCATGGCGGAATCTGCTGACCGGTACGCGCGAGGAAAAAATCGCCAAGATGAAGGATCCCTCGATGCGCGAGGCCGCCAAAAGCGAGAAGGCCATGCGCGCGATCGATATCAACGCGCCGGGTATAGGCGGACGGCTGCCGAAACTGATCGTGCAGTGGGTCGAGAACAAGCCGGAACTCGAGCAGTACGTCGGCAAGTCGCTCGCACAAATCGCATCGGAAGAGGGCAAGCATCCGGTTGACGTGATGCTCGATCTGTCGCTCGCGACGGACTTAAAGGCCGAGTTCCTGCAGCCGGAGCCTCGGTTCAACGCTGAGTACATGGCCGAGATCATCAACGGCTCGACCTTCACCTTCCCCGGCGTTTCCGACGGCGGCGCGCATACCAAGTTCTTCACCGGCGGCTCGTTCACCACCGACTTCCTGCGCTGGCTGGTGCGCGACGAACAGAAGATCACGCTCGAGGAGGCGCACTATCGGCTCTCGGCATTGCCGGCGCACGCGGCGGGATTCCGCGATCGCGGAACGCTGCGCGAGGGTGCGCATGCCGACGTCGTGGTGTACGAATTGAACGGCCTGGGCGTGAAGCCGGAATGGGTCGGCGAAATCGCACACGATCTTCCGGCCGGCGAGTGGCGTCGCGTCCAGCGTGCAACTGGGTACCGATCGATCATCGTTAACGGAGTCGAAACGTTCACAGACGGCAACTGCACCGGCGAGACCCCTGGCAAGCTGCTGCGCCACGGTCACGCCTGATTCGATTTCTCTCGGTTCACGGCGCACCGCGCATCCGACGATCTAGATCGTTGGATGCGCGGCGGCCGGTGAAACCGCGCGGCAACTACCAGTTCGTATCGCAAGCGCGGTTCTCCCCGGAACCAAATCTTTGTCCCGCGTCATTTCCGTTCATCGAGATCGATCGATAATCAATAGTGCCGGTTCGCACCATATGGGCTGGTCGTAACTCTAATACCGCGAACTGAGCACGCTACATTACCTGAGGTATTCGGTTGCCTGGGGAACAGAGGCTGCGTAGGGAACTCACCCGCACCATGGTATTCCTTGGTAATGCGCGCAGACGCCGGCGACGCTTCGCGAAGACTTTGCTTCGCAGCATGATCGATGCGCGCGGCACACTTGATGCAATGTCATTCGACGAGGCGCAAAAAGCAGAGGCATCGAGATACCGAAACTGCGTTTGCGCCCGGATTTTTTCAGGAGATCGACGATTATGAGCAAACGGAAGAAGATACTTACAGGAATATTCGCTTTGGTTATCGGGCTAAGTGTGGCCGTTCCGATGAGGGCGTCCGCGGCCGATTGGGATCATCGTGACAATGGTCATCGTCATCATCATGCCTGGCGCTGGGAACGCGAAAACGATCATTACCGGGCATATCCTTATGAGCCGGGCTATGCCTACGGTCAGCGCGGATATGTCCCGAGCAATGGACAAGGAATGGTAAATCCGCGCAATCCCAATCTCTATTGGGCGTGTGATTCCGACGGTCATCATTGCCACTGGGCCCCGCGCTAAAGTGTATAAATTGCGGCTTCCGATCATCGATCGATGCGGATGAACGAAGAAGTGCTCCGCCGAACGGACGGGGCACTTCTCACAATCCGCTATTCAGCCGCGGCCGGGCCAGTAACGTGCAAACCTCGAGCGGCTCGGCGAGGCCGCTCGAGGTTCGCACTCGGGCAACGGGCCAGGTTTGTCGCAACCAGTTGCTACTGAAAATGTTCCAGAATGAATATTGGCGCGTCCGGACTTTTCCCGCGCGTGAGCGGCGGCGCTTAGAGCAACTTCGGCAGGACCTTTTCAGTGAAAATCTCGAACGTGGCGTGGCTCAGCGGGGCGCCGATGACGTAGTTGAGCATTGTCTCCTCGCGCAGCCGCGCGAGTTCGTCAATCACGCGCTCCGGCGTGCCATGTACGATGACGGAATCCATGTAGCGTTGGACCGGATCGCCTTGTGCGCCAATGACCTTGGGATCAATATAAGTCTTCAGTAGCCATTGCGCACCCTGCCTGGCAACTTCCGCCGCTTCCGCGTCACTTCGCGCAATCGCCAGAAGCAGCGCAACCGGCAAGTCGCGGCCCGTGCTCGAATGGCCGTGGGCTGCAAGCTTCTCGCGGTAGAAATCATGTTGTTGTGCGACCTCCTGATGGGTCGCGTGAGGTCCGATCAAAACTGAGTATCCTGCCGCCGCCGCCCATTCGAGCGCTTCGAACGATCCGGCAGCCACCCACATCGGCGGATGTGGACGCTGGAGCGGTTTGGGCAGCACCTCAACATCCTCGAACGAGAAATGGCGCCCACGATAGGTCACGCGGTCGTTGACCCAGGCGCTCACGACGATATCCACGGCTTCGTGAAAACGCTCCCGACTCTCTTCGATCGGAATGCCGAAGACGCCGAACTCGCGCGCATCGAAGCCGCGGCCGGCGCCCCAGTTGACGCGTCCACCTGACAGAATGTCGAGCAGCGCAATTTCCTCAGCCAAGCGCAGCGGATGATAGAAAGCCGCCAGCGTGACGCCCGAGCCGATCCGTAGTCGCTTGGTGCGCGCGGCCGCATAGGCGCCCATCACCGGGATCGAGGGACACACGCTGTAATCGTTGAAGTGATGCTCCGTCAGCCAGACCGCGTCGTATCCGGTCTGATCCATAATCTCGATACGTTGGAGCGCGCGTTCGTACACGGTGGGAAGCGGTACGCGGCGCTCGGGCCAACTGAAAAACTGAAGGATTCCGACTTTCACAAGATTAACTCTCTGAAACGATAGCGCAGGCGCTCAGCCGCCGATACCCCATTCGAGGCCGTGACGCCGGATCTGCGCAACGGCCGCGATATCGGCGCATCACCGGCCATTGCGCGTCATTATTCAGTTGTAACACGGACGATAGCCTCGGCTGATCGTGAGATGCCTCAAACCGCGGCGTGCACCGGCGGACGCTTACCCGCCCACGGTCGCGCCTGTTCAAGCTGCGAAGCGAGCCGCAGCAGCGTGGATTCGTCGCCGAATCGCCCGGCGAATTGCACACCCACGGGTAGCCCAGTCACGCTCCAATGCAGCGGGAGCGAAATCGCCGGCTGACCGGTCGAATTGAACAGCGGAGTGAAGGGCACATAGGCGAAGACCTGGCGGGTCCACTCCATCGCGGTCATCCCCTTGCGATCCTGATTGAGTTCACCGAGGGGCGCGGGAAGCTGCGCGATAGTCGGGGTTACCAGCACGTCCACGGTTTCGAAGAAGCGGCCAACTTCGCGCGAGAGTATATTTCCATGCGCCATCGCGTTGAGGAGGTCGACCGCCGTGTAGCGCTTCCCATCCTCGTAGCAGGCGAGCGTGACCGCTTCGAGATTATCGGGTCCGGGCTTGCGGTTTAACGCGGCCGCGATCGCATTGACCGATGAAGTGGTGAAGGACGTCCAGATTACGTGAACGTTCTGGAGGAAGGTTTCCCAATCGTAATGCGGACGATCTTCGATCAGCGTGTGTCCCAATTCTTCGAGCAGGCTCACCGTCTGATGGATCGCCTTCACGCACTCCGGATCGATTTTCTCTCCGGAGGCGGGAGTCGTCGTCCATGCGATGCGCAATCGTCCCGGTGGCGTTCCAACCTCCTGCCGAAAGGGGCGCGTGGGAGGCACGGGATGACCGGGGGCGCCGATGTCGGGACCCGCGACCGCGTCAAGGAGTGCAGCCGCATCGCGAACGCTGCGGGTGACGGCGAATTCGATGGCGAGGCCGCACAGCGGGTCCGCGTAATCCGGGCCGGTCGGCACGCGATCGCGCGTGGGCTTGAGGCCGACGAGACCGTTACACGAAGCGGGAATACGGATCGAGCCGCCGCCATCGCTGGCGTGTGCGAGCGGTACGATTCCCGCCGCGACCGCAGCTCCCGAGCCGCCACTCGAGCCTCCTGCGCTGCGCGCGAGGTCCCACGGATTATGGACTGGACCAAAGAGCCTGGTCTCGGTCGTCGGGTTGTACCCTAACTCCGGCGTCTGCGTGGTGCCCACCAGCATGAGACCGGCGCGCCGGAAACGCGCCATCAGTTCAGAGTCCTGCGGTGCGACGAGGCCTTGTGCGAGCTTCGAGCCCATGTCGCTACGGACATTTTTCGCCTGCAACAGGAGTTCCTTGATCAGGAACGGCACCCCCGCAAACGGCCCTTGCCCAAGGCCGTCGCGAATCTCGGCCGCGGCCATTTCCGGCAGTGTCTGCAATATGGCGTTAAGCTTCGGATTGACCTTGGCTATCGCCTGAAGCGCCGCGTCGAGCAGTTCCTTGGGAGCGATTTCCTTTTTCGCTACGAGTTCGGCCAGGCCCAATCCGTCGTGAGAACTATATTCCTTGAGCGAAATCATGCGTCGGTCCCCTTCGCAATATCCGTGTATTTCCACCTCGCGAGGTTTCGAGGCGTAACACGCTTCACTCGTTGTCGCCAACCCTTGAGCATAACCGGTCGGCGCGCATCGCCGACTCACTTTCCTGCGCCGCGATCGAAATCGCTGGCGCGCTTTGCACCGTGTCAGGTAGCCTTCGATGCCAGCCGGAGTGCGGGAGCAGTTTCGCAGCAGCGAAGCGATGTGGAAGCGCGGTGGATGAGAATGGAAGCAGCAGCATGAGCGGATGGCGGCGCTCACTCGCGACCTATACCGATCGGCGCGTGTTGCTGATCCTGCCGCTGGGATTCGCGAGCGGGCTGCCGCTGTTGCTCACCGCCTCGACGCTCTCGGCCTGGCTCGCGACCGCGGGGATCAGCCGCGCGGCGATCGGCGTCTTCGCACTGGTCGGCACTCCATACGCACTCAAGTTTCTGTGGTCGCCCCTGATCGATCGGCTTCCGCCGCCGATTCCGTACGGACGACGCCGCGGCTGGGGTATCGCGATTCAGACCGCCCTCATCGCAACGACGCTCGCCATGGGATCGTGCAATCCGACCCGCGACCTCTCTGTGATGGGATCGCTGGCACTGCTCCTCGCCTTCCTCTCGGCCAGCCAGGATATCGTCATCGATGCGTATCGCGTCGAGCTGCTCGGTCCCGATCAGCAGGGACCGGGCGCGGCGATGATTCAGACCGGATACCGCATCGCGATGCTGGTGTCGGGCGCGGGTGCGCTGCTGATTGCCGATAGTGCGGGATGGTTTGCGGCCTATGCCACGATGGCGGCGCTGCTCGCGCTGGGAATGCTGGTGTTTCTGCTCGGCCCTGAGCCGCAAGTCACCACCGCGGTCGTGCAGGATATTGAAGCTGGCGAAGCGGGCGGCCTGAAGCATTGGATCGCGACCGCGGTGGTCGCGCCGTTCACGGATTTCATGCAGCGCCCGCTCTGGCTCGCGATACTCATATTCATAGTTGGTTACAAGCTGGGCGAAGCGATGGCGGGGGTGATGGCGACGCCGCTTTACGTCTCACTCGGATACTCACTTCGCGAGATTGCGGCAATCTCGAAACTGGTCGGGTTTTTCGCCACCATCGTGGGCGCAATCATCGGGGGCGCCCTGACGGTACGTTTCGGCGTGATGCGCGCGCTGATGCTGTGCGGAGTGCTCCAGTCGGCCGGCAATCTGTTTTACGTGCTGCAGGCGATCGGCGGCCATCGGCTCGACTATCTCGCATTGTGCGTCGCCTCGGAAAATCTGACCGGCGCGATGGCCGGCGCCGCGTTGGTGGCCTACCTCTCGAGCCTTTGCTCGCCCGCTTTTACTGCGACGCAATACGCCCTGCTCTCGTCGTTGGCAGCCGTCGGCCGGACGCTGGTTGCGTCGTCCGGCGGGGTGCTGGCCGATCGCCTCGGTTGGGCGCCGTTTTTTCTGCTCACCACCGTTGCGACGGTGCCTGCCCTGTTGCTGCTCGGATGGATCGCGTGGCGTAGTTCCGATCGCTCCGATCGGCGGTCGCCGGAGCGCAAATCGGCTGCACGAGCGAACGCACGATCAGACTGAACGTCGCACGGTCAACTGGGAATTCGACCCGCGACTCAGCTCTGACGATTTATCCGCCGGTTGTGCTATTGCTCGACTGTCCGGAACCGTCCGCAGCGTACCGGACCGGGAGATGGCGCAATGATCAAGTCAGTTTTTCACGTCAACATAAATGTGACGGATTTCGATCGCTCGCTCGCGTTCTACAAGATGGTGGGCTTCAAGGTGGTGCTCGACATCGGCGAGGGTCCGAATCCCGGCAACGATGTCGGCCTGAACATTCCCAATAGTGTCGCGCGCGCGGCGCTGCTGTCTTTGAGTGACGACCCGCGAGCCACCCGGATCGATCTGATCGAATGGAAAAAGCCGCGCACTGAAGGCCAAGCTCCGCCGCACCTGTACCACACCGGAATCGCCCGCATCGCGCTGTTCACCAAGAATCTCGACGAGGAATATCAGCGCCTGAAGGCGGCCGGCGTCGCGATGGTGTCGGAGCCGGTGGTAATCCGCTTCCGCAACAAAGCCGGCGCGAAGTTTTTCTGCTTCAAGGATCCGGACGGGACATTTCTGGAATTGATCGAACCGTTCAATGAGTAGTCGTCGGGTCGTGCGGACCGCCGGTCGTTAGCCTGTCGTCTCGCGTTCGACGGCCCGCTAATGGCTCAAGGCGGCCCGCACCGTCGGCGGCAGTTTATCGGCGTGTGCGAGCAACATCGCCACCTGCCAGCGTTCGGCGTCGGATAAGGTCGCGCCGAATCCGGGCATGCCGGACAAGCGAATCCCGTGCGTCACTATCCAGAATATGACGCCCTCGGGATCGTCAGTCACCATCTCGCCGGGTTTGAACAGTTGAGGTGGTTTCGGGAACATACCTGTTGACGCGGCCGACTGCTGCCCCCCGGGAGTGCTGTGACAGAAGGCGCAATTCTCTTTGAAGACCAGCGCGCCCGCCGACAAATTGCTCTCATTCAAAGGATTCGGATTTTTCTGAGCGCCCGCATTCCCGATACTCGCATGTATCGCCATGCCGGCGAGACTTTCTTCAAACGGCAAAGGGGCTGCGGTAGTTTCCATCGGGACCCCGCCGCGCTTCACAAACACGTATACGCCCGCGATAGCGAGCACGAATGCAGTAATTATCCCGAGTATAAACGAACGCATCGACGTTTATTTCCTTTGCGTATCGAATGCAGCCCCGACTCGATTAAACCGCGCGCTCTGCACGAAATTCTGTTTTCTCCGCGTCATCAGACGAAGTGCGCCATGATTTCCTTTCCCAGAATTCGCATGTAGTGCAGCTGGCGCTCGAGCCGGCCGCCCCCGGGGCTCACCCACAACTGAGTAGCGCCGGCTTGCGCAATTTCCTCGATGCGCGATATCCAATCACCCGGATTCCCGGCGAGGGCAAAACGCCGCAGTGCATAATCGGTCAGCCCAAGTTCCTCCATCCGTCGAGGATTCCGGCCCGCCTGCAACACGTGATCGTAGAGCACGTAACCATCGACGTAAGTCTGGATCTTCGCGCTCAAGTCAGGCGGGACACATTTGCCCTCGAGACTGTAGCGCATCGAATGGTTGAGTATCGATGACACCGACGCCTTGACGTTCTCGATCGCCCGGCTGCGATCCTCGTGCAGCGACGTTCGCGTGGTGAACCAGATATCGACTTCGGCGGGATCGCGGCCGGCCGCTCGTGCTCCCGCGCGAACCCTGGCGATCGAGTCCGTTATTACCTCCGGCAAAAGCCCCGTGCCGGAAATCACTCCGTCGCCGATTCGCCCCGCAAGATGCAACATCTTTGGGCCTTCCGCGCAGATCGAAATAGGCACCCGGTTGCGCACCGCGGTCGCGCTCCAGCGCACCCGCTGGGGACGCTTGCGGTAGGTCGCTGCTCCGGTCGCAATCAAATCGCGCACACAGGTCACGTATTCCTCGATGCGGGCGCGCGAGGCGATCTTGTAACCGATATTAAGGACGGCGCTGTCGCCGCTCGCGATATCCATGAAGGCGCGCCCGTCCGTGAGGCTGTCGATTGACGCGAGAAACGACGCCATCACTTGCGGCTCGCGCGTCAGCGGGTTGGTCGGCCGCAGCCCGACTTTAGCGCGGGTTGAGGCGCGCGCGATCAGCGTCGCTCTGACGAACGCATCGCCGCCGATAAATGCCGAATCGTAAGTGCCGATCGCCGCGGCGCCGTAGTCCTCGGCCATCTTGACCAGGTCGGAGTAACGGTCAATATTTTCGCGGCTGAGAAGTGGACCGCCCGGGTCGATACTGATTGCGAAGTTAACTTTCATGCGATGAGTATTCCATTGAGTATTTGCCCACCAATCGTCCGGCGGACACTCTCCGTCGCACAAAGGAGAGCGCGCGCCAATCGACCACCGATGAGTAGTCAGTGATTCAAACTGGCGCGCCCGCGGCCGCCGCGTCAAGCGATGTCGATACTGCCGCGAAACCCGCGCGCGGCCAAAACTAGCGCGCGGATCGCTTTGCCGCCACCGCCTTTGCAACGCGCTCGCCGTAATCGGGATCGGCCTTGCGGAAATGAGCGATCGACCGCTCGATGACCTCCTCCTTCGTGACCTAAGAAGTCTTCGAACGCGCGTCCGAGCGGCTGCCGGAGGTTAGCCGCGCCACCCCCGATTGCCGAGCCGGACGGAGTTTCGTTATGTTCTCGACTGCTCGACGGTCCTGTTCTCTACGTCGCCGTGGACGCCGTGACCTGATACGGCGATAGTTAACCACCCTGAGGATCGGCATCGTTTGCAGGCTGAAACGGAGATCGCGATGAAACGAAGCACTGATCGCATTTTGACTACCCATACCGGAAGTCTGCCTCGCCCGAACGACCTGCTGCCGCTGATCGCCGCCGCTGACCGCGGCAATCATTCCGACATTGCTCGACTTCACACGCGCGTGCGATCGGCCGTCGCCGAAGTAGTGCACAAGCAAATCGATGCAGGCGTCGATATCGTCAACGACGGCGAGGCGGGCAAGCCCTCATACGCCACCTACGTCAAGGACCGCCTGACCGGATTTCACGGTGAAGCGGATAAGATGGCGATCGCCGATCTCGCCGACTACCCGGAATTCGGCGAACGCTTCGCCCGCCAGGGCGTGCTCGATACACTGAAACGTCCTGCATGTACCGAGCCGATCGCCTACCAGGATCGGGGGGCCGTGAGCCGGGATATCGCCGACCTCAAAGCCGCACTGGCGGATTGCGATCCGGCCGAAGCCTTTTTGAGTGCGGCGTCGCCAGGCGTGATTTCCATCTTTCTGGGCAATCACTACTACAAAACCCATGAATCCTATCTGGCGGCACTCGCCGACGCCATGAAGACGGAGTACGACGCAATCCATCAGGCCGGATTCATTCTCCAGGTCGATTGTCCGGACTTCGCGATGGGGCGTCATATACAGTTCCCCGATGCGACTGTTACTGAGTTTCGCAAGCACCTCGAAATCCACGTCGAGGCGCTCAATCATGCGCTTGCCGATATTCCCGAAGATCGTGTGCGCATCCACTTGTGCTGGGGAAACTACGAAGGACCCCACCATCGCGACATACCAATCCGTGACATCATCGATATCGTCTTTAAGGTGCATGCGGTGGGTATCTCATACGAGGGCGCAAATCCCCGTCATGAGCATGAATGGGCAGTGTTCAAGGACATCAAGCTCCCTGCTGGCAAAGTACTGATACCGGGTGTCATCGATTCAACCAATAATTACATCGAGCATCCGGAACTCATCGCACAGCGCATTTGCAATCTCGCCGGCGTAGTGGGGCGCGAAAATGTGATCGCGAGCAGTGACTGCGGTTTCGCGACAGCCGCGGCCTTCACACCAGTTGACCCGAAAATCACGTGGGCAAAATTGAAGGCTATGTCAGAGGGGGCAAAAATCGCGTCACAAAAGCTCTGGTGACGGGTCACTCACACTTCCGCCAGGACCGAGCAAACGAGCCTGATAAATACTCGGTAGTATCGTATTTGTCGCTCCCGCACGGAGAAGAAAGATGTCAATACGAACCGGTAACGACCAGTATACTTACGAAATCGTCGAAGGCTGGGGGATGTCGAGCGGCACCGGTATCGACGGAGGCTTCGACGTCGCCGGCGTAGGCGTGGATTCCAAGGGGCATGTCTATCTATTTAATCGTGGCGACCGTCCAGTGATCGTCTTGGACCGCAATGGCGAATTTATCCGCTCCTGGGGCGACAAGCGCATGTTTCCCAATGCGCACGCAGTGACTATAGGCCCCGACGACACCATCTGGCTGACCGATACGCTCGACCACACGGTTCGAAAGTGCACACCGGAAGGCACAGTTCTTCTTACGCTTGGGACCAGCGGCAAACCCGCAAAGAGCATGAGCGGGCTGCCGTTCTGCCGATGCACTCACGTTGCGATTCATCCCGCCACTGGCGAGATATTCGTCTCTGACGGTTACGGCAATGCCAGCGTGCACAAGTACACTCCAGACGGCCGCTTACTATATTCGTGGGGAGAACCCGGGAACCGGCCGGGTCAGTTCAATCTCCCGCATAATATATGTACTGACCGTGACGGTTATGTGTACGTTGCCGACCGTGAGAATCAGCGGGTCCAGATATTCACTCCGCACGGCAAACTCGAAGACATATGGACCGGCATGGCTCGTCCGTGCGGTATGTACATCGATACCCGCGGCTCTCAATTGTGCTACATCGGTGAGCTCTCGACCGCCTGGTGGTGCCAGAACGCGAAGGAGCTGTGGGAGATTTGTAATCAACCCGGATGCGGACCGCGTCTCAGTATCTACACTCTAGATGGAGAATTAAGAGCGACCTTGCTCGATAATGCGCAGGGCGACGCTCCGAATCAGATGATCGCTCCGCATGGAATTGCGGTGGATGCCATGGGCGACATTTACATCGGTGAAGTATCCGTTACGGCTGGGCTCTGGTTTCCTCGTAAGGACAATACTAGACCTCTCCGAACGGTGCTCAAGCTCTCGAAGGTTAATCGAACTGCGATTTCAAATTGATTATCGCCTGACGTTACCTAAGGCTTGCGCACCTCGACTAGTCATTTAACCGATAGTGACTATTGTGGAGTGCGCTCCACATCTACGCATGTCACTTTCCAATGAAGCGTCCCGGGCGGCGCTCGGCGACCGCCTTGATTCCTTCGCGATGGTCCTCGGTGCGCATCAGCCAGTCCTGCTCGACAAACTCGAGATTCGTCTGGGCCTGCACCGCTTCGCTGAGTCCGCGGCGGAGCGTCGTGCGCGTCGATACCACCGCCAACGGCGCGTTCTCCGCAATCTCGGCCGCGAGTTCCGTGGCTGCCGAGCGCAGGCGATCCGCCTCGACCAGCACGTCGGCCAGTCCCCAGGCAAAGGCCTCCTCGCCGGTGATACGCCGGCCCGTCAGAAACATCAGGTTCGCCTTCTGCACCCCGATCAGGCGCGGCAGGACGTACGTGAGGCCGAAGCCCGGATGAAATCCGATTTTCACGAAGTTCGCGGCAAAGCGCGCTTCGGGAGAGACGACGCGAAAGTCCGGGACCAGTGCGAGTCCGAAACCTCCGCCGATCGCCGCTCCCTGGATTGCGCCCACCACCGGCTTCTTGCAACCGAACAGGCGCACCGCCTCTGAATAGAGTGGGTTGCGCTTCTCCGCGCCGGGCTCGACACCGGTCGCGTTACGATTCGCGAAATTGGCCCCGGCGCAAAATGATTTTCCCTCGGCGCACAGTACCGAGGCGCGGCAGGCCGGATCTTCATCCAGCGCATTGAATGCGTTGGCGAGATCGCGGATAAGCTGAACGTCGAAAAAATTGTGCGGCGGCCGATGAATCTCGACCAACCCGACATAATTCTTTACCTCGACCGACACATCGCCATATTTGGATTCCGTCATCTTGGCCTCCCGTAATTAAATCGTGTCGTCCTCCGTGCCTTGACGAAGACGCGCGAGCCACTCCCGCCCGACGTTTCTCCGGTGACCGGCCCATGGCCGGGCGGGGCGCCGGCTGATCAAATCGACATGCCCGTGATTACCATCCTCGCGGGGCAACAGCCAGAGCTGGACTCCCCGGTCTTTCGCTTTAGATCGGTTGCGGCCTGCTCGGCAGGGTTCCCGACAGCGTTTGCAGTCGCGAATACATGCGCGGTAAGTTGCGGGTTATCAGGGTCGCGGATTGGTCGCCACCCGGGCGTCCCGCCGCGCGATCGCGACGCGCAACGGAGATGCCGCCGTGGTCATATCCGCCGGGTGTAGCCGAGTTTTCCTGGTCGAGACCGCACCCCTCGCAATCGCGAAAAGGATTACGACTATGCAATTTGAAACCTTGGCGACTGGATACGGACTACTCGAAGGGCCGCGAACCGACGAGCAAAACCGGCTTTACTATAGCGACATACGCGGCGGCGGCGTCTTCCGGCGCAGCCCCGATGGCGCGATCGAAACCCTCATTCCGCAACGCAAGTCGGTCGGCGGTATCGCCTTGAACGAGGGTGGCGGATTGATCGTCACGGGGCCTACGCTGGCGCATTGGGATGAGAAAAGCGGGCGCATCACCGATCTCTTCGCGCAATGGGAGGGAAAACCGCTGTTCGGATTGAATGACCTGACGATCGACGATCAGGGCAGCATCTGGAGTGGAACCTTCGGCTGCGACATTAGCCAGTTCGACTTCAAGAGTACGCCGCCCCCTGGTTCGCTGTTCCGCATCGACCCCCCGGCAAAGGTCACCAAGCTCTGGGAGGGGATCGAAGTGACTAATGGGCTCGGCTTCAGTCGCGATCGCAAACTACTCTACCATAGCGATTCTACTACACGTGCGGTATGGGTGCATGACGTGCGCCCGGATCGCACAGTCAGCGACCGCCGGCTCTTTGCGCGCCTGCCCGAAGGCATGCCGGACGGATTGACCATCGACGCCGAGGGCGGCGTCTGGGTTGCGGTGGTCGCCGGCCGCGGCGAAATCGTGCGCTTCAAGAGTGACGGCACGCTCGACCGGCGGATTAAGGTGCCGGCCCGGACCGTGACCAGCCTCGCGTTCGGCGGACCGGATATGCGCGATCTATACGTTGTTACCGCGAATAATACTGATAATCGCGATTTGAAGGGAACGGTCTTTCGCGCCCGCTCGGAGATTCCGGGCCTACCGGTGCCGAAGTCTCGCTTCTGAGGCGGCTTTTCGCATCCTTAATACTGCTCGAGGGCGACCGTCGGGAAAATTCGCAGATCGGGTCTCAATGCGCCGCGCGTCGGGGCCCGAATGCATAATCGTATTCAGCTGTCGTCGGGTAGTTTCGCCTTACAGATTTTCCGCCATTATCTCGATCCTGTCGAATTGGTGATCTGCCGCTAACCCCAGAATTCCACGAGCATCTTCGAGCGCTGATTCGCGGCTGATATCGAGCGTTCGATAGCCACACCATAGCCAGACATGATCACTCCCGGCGTCGTAAATACATATCGGCCATGTAAATACGTCACTCGCCCAGCCGTGCAGGAAGGTCGCTGCCTTGTCGTATTCGCTGAAGCTCTCGAGGTGGGCTACGTGGTGCGATTCATAGGCGGCAACGTAACCGCGATTATCGATCGTCATGACCCTAGCCTTAATGCGAGACATCGCAATTGTCTAGCGTCTCTGATCGATGCTATGAACTAGGCTCCGCGGTGGTAGTCTGGACTTGGTCAACCGTGCTGGAACAACTCGATAACGAAACGATCCCTGCAGATGACGGCCACGAAAGCGAGCCTGAAGGAGGCGTTAGCGGTCCGCTTTTTGCCGTCATCATCGCCACCGTAGTCCTCTACCTCGCCAAAGACATTCTGATGCCCTTGGCGATGGCATCAATCCTGGCAGTGGCCTTTAGCCCGATTGCGAGCCATCTCGAAAGATTTATCGGCCGCTTCTTCGCAGCCGCCTCGATCGTGATTGCGGCGGTGGCTGCGATTTGCCTCATCGCATATTTCTTGACCGTTCAACTTACCTCGATCGCCGTCGACGTGTCTGGGTATTCGAGTAACATAGCGACCAAGCTCGCTACCCTCAAAGGCAGTACACCATCGTGGTTGCTGAGCGTCGAGCAAGGCATCAGTCAAGTTCAGTTACAACTCGAACGAAGCGCCCCGAAACCCAAAGGACCAACGCCGCGGTTGGTGCAGACCCAACCGGCATCATCCACCTTGCAGGATGCGCTCAAACCCGTCCTGCCCGTATTCGTGGGTATCGGCAAGGCTATGCTGGTCATCTTCCTCTTCTATTTCCTGCTATATGGGCGCAGAGATTTGCGCAATCGCGTGATAATGCTCGCGGCTCGCGGCCGTATAACGATCGCCGCGGAAGCTATTGAGACGGCTGGTGGAAACGTCGGCCACTATCTGCTGCTTGTATCGCTGGTCAATTTTGGATTCGGAATAGCTATTGGCGTCGTCGCCTGGCTACTTGGATTGCCGAATGCCGCTTTCTGGGGCGCGCTCGCCTTCGTACTGCGCTATATACCCTACGTGGGGACTTTGGCGGCTGCGGTGTTGCCGACGCTGGTTGCGTTCGCCGTATTTCCCGGATGGAGCAAAACCTTCGAAGTATTCGGTTCCTTCGTCATCCTCGACCAGATTGCGGTTCAGCTCGTCGAGCCCATTCTGATCGGACGCGGAATCAGCGTATCGCCGGTCGCACTCCTGTTCTCGGCGATGTACTGGTCCTGGCTTTGGGGGCTGCCCGGGCTGCTCTTGGCGACTCCGCTGACTGCGTGCCTCAAGGTTGCGGGAGATTACATTCCGGACCTGGGATTCTTCGCGATACTACTCGGTGCCGATACCGTCATCGAAGGCTATAGTGACTATTATCGCATGCTCCTCGAGCTCGACCAGCCGCGAGCACGCGCTCTTGCAATTAGCTACTGCGACCGGCTCGGCCTCGAAGCCACTTTCGACGATGTGCTCATCCCGGCGGTGCTCCTCGCCGGCGACGAACGGGCCGCCAGCCATATCAGTCAGGACAATCAGCAATACCTCGTCGAAACAACCCGCGACCTGGTTACGGAACTCGGCGCCAGGTTTATCAAACCTCCGACCACATGGAGGCTGCGGGTCCTCGGTGTATGTGCTCCCGGTGAGGTTCACAACCTGGGCTTGTTGATGCTCCTGGAACTGTTGCGTCACGCTGGCGCCGCCGCGAACCTGGTTGCGAAAGAAGGGCCGGACGAGATTCGCGAGTTCGTCAAAGGTTACGCTCCCGATATAGTCTGTCTCTCATGTACTATGACGGAGTGTTTGCCGGCGGCGGAAGAACTCGTGCGCGCGCTTAGGCTGGATGCGCCTGGATTGACCATAATAGCTGGCGGTGCAGCCGCGATCGCAAACCCTGCCGGACTGCTCGCGGCGGGCTGCACGCAAGTATGCACCAGCAGGGGCGATGTGCGCCGACTGATTCGTCGCTTCGCCTTGCGGCGCGCGCGCTCGCAGGTGTTAAAATTGCCGGAACCGCCGCTGGTACGCCCGGTGCCCTCCGCCGACGCGCAACGGCAAGCACGGTCCAGCCAGAAATCTCCTCGGTCATCCTAAGACTCTCCGCGATACAGAAATCGCCGGCCCACCATCTGGATGGTGAATGCCGCGCCCCCGCGCAACCTCACCGCGGTGTTAAAGGCGAAACCGGAGATTCACCTATGATTGCAGTCGCGACGCTGCGGTTTGTGATTAGCTATTCCGCAACGCCAAACCTTGCTGACGGCTGCGATGGCAATGGACTACCGGTTTTGCCTTTCCTTTTGCGCGCCCTTGCCGAATATCCGGTTCACATCGGTCGGATTGATGAGATCCGTCACACGCCAGCCGTCGAGGTCGTATTCGGCCATGAACTGTTCGACAAACTTCTTCATTCCGTCGGCCTCGCCGTTGGCGAGCGACATCAACAGGTTCTCGAGCCTGATCATTTCGTAATTGCCGGCATAGTTCCGCTCGTATAGTTCATGCCGTCCGCCGAACTCCGTGCCTATCGCGTCCCACAAAACCTTGAGCAGCTTCACTCGTTCGAGGGCGTCGTAGCCATTGGAGCCGCGCAAATACTTGTCCAGATACGGCCGCAGCTCGGGAGTTTTGAAATCGATCGAGTGAGAATTGAGATAAATAAGTCCGCTCGAAATGCTCTGCTCTGCAATCTCCTTAATTCGTGGATACGCGATCGGGGCCAAAAAGCGATACGCCATTCCAAACGCCGCATTGGGTTGAACGGTGCCGTTTACCCAGGCCTCCGGACTCTTGACCATCGCGTCACTCAAGGCCCAAAAGATATTGCGCCACGCGATTACCTCACCTACCTGGATCTGCGTTCCCCGAAGGTCCTGCGAGCCGATCGCCTCCGTCGCTTTGATAATCAAGCCGCTCAGAAAATCCAGCTTCACGGCGAAGCGCGTGCATCCATGCAGCGTGAAGCGCGGAATGAAACCGGACGTCGGGAAAAAGCTGTTGGCCTTTTCCAGGTCGCGATATACGAACAGGTTTTCCCACGGTATTAATACCTTGTCGAATACCAGGATCGCGTCATTCTCGTCGAAGCGTGACGACAGTGGATAGTCGAACGGACTTCCCATCGTTGCAGCCATAAGTTCATACGAAGGGCGGCAGATCAGCTTTACCCCCGGCGTATCCATCGGCACAATTGCGAACAGCGCCATCTCCGGTTTACCCAGCGGCGTGGGTCCGTAGAAGCCGATAAAGTTGCAGTGCGTCAAGGCCGACCCGGTCGCGACCACCTTCGCTCCACTGACTATTACGCCGGCGGCGGTTTCCGCTTCCGCGTGCACGAACACGTCCATTACATCGTCCGCCGGTTTGCCTTTATCAGTCGGCGGATTGATGATCGCATGATTCAGAAATAGGCATTTCTCCTGAACCCTCCGATACCATTTGAGCGCGTTCTCCTGGTACGGCGCATAGAAGTCTGCGTTGGCTCCGAGCGTCCCGGTGAGACTCGCCTTGTAGTCGGGCGAACGGCCCATCCAGCCGTATGAAATCTTCGCCCACTCGGCGATCGCGTCGCGTCCGCCCACCAGTTCTTCGGTGGTGCGCGGCACTTTGAAGAACTTGTGCGTGAATCCGCCGTTACCCGTATCCGTGCCCGTGATGATTGCCGCGCTTTTTTGCGGATCGTGCAATGCATCGTACATGCGCGCCAGCATCCGCGCCGAATTGCGAAACGCCGGATGTTCGGTAACGTCCTTGACGCGTTCGCCGTATATCCACACTTCTCGCGAATCGCGCAGGCTTTCCAGAAATTCTTTCCCGTTCAGCGGGCGGTTGCCGCCAACGCCTTGCCCCGATCCTGCATTTCCAGAAGACGGGGATTGCCGTTTCATGATGTTCCTCCAATACGCCCGCAAATGCGCCAACTCACGCGCGCCATGTCGGAGTCATAAATGACCCCGACCTCTACTGAACCGCCATAGCGGCCGTCGTTCGGTGATGCCGTGATATTCTCCCGGACGCGCAGGGGATCCACGCGCGCCGTTGGATCGACCGCTGCGCTATCTACATCCGATTATCGATGCCCGTCAACATTGCGGTCCTTGACATCTCGTCGGCGGCTCGCGAAGTAACATTGTAAGTCGAATTTCCTGGCATGAATCTCATGAATCTGGTGATGGAGGCGGCACATGGATCTGGGTCTTAAAGGCAAAACGGCACTCGTCCTCGGCGGCAGTAAGGGACTTGGTCGCGGCGTTGCGGATGCGCTCGCGGGCGAAGGCGTCGCGGTCGCTTTGCTCGCCCGCGGCAAGGAAGCTCTCGACCATGCGGCCGCCGAGATTAATGCGCGCGGTGGTCGAGCGATCGGTCTCGCCGCGGACCTCGCCGACTGGTCTGCGGTCGAGCAGGCCGCCACCGCCGCACGCGATCAACTCGGCCCCATCGACATCCTGCTCAACAATTCCGGTGGACCGCCGCCCGCACGCGTTATCGGCATCGCGCCCGAAACTTGGGAGGCGCAGTTCCGCTCGATGGTGCTGGTGTTTTTTCGCCTCACTGACCTGATGCTGCCCGACATGCGCAAGCGCGGATGGGGCCGCATCCTCAACGTCGCCTCCGAAAGCGTCATTCAACCGATCCCCCAAATCGCCATCTCCAATACCTTGCGTGGCGCCGTCGTCGGATGGGCCAAAACGCTCGCCGGCGAAGTCGCTCGCGATGGCATCACCGTCAATACTTTGCTGCCCGGAGCCTTCGAAACCGATCGCGTCCTGCAAGTCCAGCGCGCCACCTCCGCCCAGCAGGGCGTCACCATGGAGGAACTCTCGCAGCGCATCGCGCGGAGCATCCCGGTCGGCCGTATGGGCAAGCCCGCCGAGTTCGGAGCCTTCGCGGCGTTTCTCGCGAGTCCGTTGGCTGGCTATATCACCGGATCGCTGTTCCGCCTGGACGGCGGTTCTATTCGATCTGTCTGATTCTTTTCCGACGAGCGCGCGTGAGAAATCGCTTCGAGCATTTGCGCATCTCGCGACCACTCGTGGCCGTCAGTAAACGCGCGTCACCGAGCCGCAGGTGGGAGAGAAAGCGAATCTCCGGGATTTGGACAAAAAACGGCCGGGCTACCTTTACAACCGCACGTTGGGGGGACCTACGGTTTCAGTAGCCCGGCCTTGCTTGGGGACAAAGCGCTGATGTTCTCGGGGGGAGATAACAGCGCCGCTTTCTTTCCATGCAATCTTCATGCCTCAAATTTTTCCAGTAAATCCGGTAAATTCCGATTTACTAAACTTCTCATATTGCAATAATCTTCCTTTTTGATCGATTTGAATCCTATCTAACGATCCGATTTTAAAAGGTTTTTGCAGTTTGCGATGAGCCTTGCCGAATTCTCGAAAACTTTCGCCTTATGAAAGACGCCGCGCGCTACTGCCTGCAAATTATCCGGCACCGTCAACCGCCGCGGCCCCCGGCCCTCCCTCAAGCGGTGTGCTATTAGATGCCTCACGCCGTCGACGACTTCATGCCACGACCGGACTCAATCCCGGAGGGCGAAGCCCGCCTCCTGACATTGTGGGAAGCGTGAAACCTTTCAAAGGTTTCGCGTTGTTCTAATCCCGCTATACGATGTTGACGTTTTTCGGCGTGAGTGAGCGCCCCTCGACGCCCCGAACCGACCCTCTCGGTGACGCCCAGTTGAGAGCCGCTCCCCCGTATGTTAATCGATAGGGGCTCGGGGCGTAGCGCAGCATGGTAGCGCACCTGCCTTGGGAGCAGGGGGTCGGCCGTTCAAATCGGCTCGCCCCGATCGCGCCAGTAGCTCAGGTGGACAGAGCAGCGGCCTTCTAAGCCGCGGGTCAGGGGTTCGAGTCCCTGCTGGCGCGCCAGGAGCACTATTGCTGCCGCTTCCGGTTTTGCGGCGCAATAGATTATGATCGTTCGTGATGGTGGGTGTAGCTCAGTTGGTAGAGCACCGGGTTGTGGCCTCGGTGGTCGAGGGTTCGATCCCCTTCACTCACCCCACACATTCCTGCTAAGTAAAGCATCCCTGTCGCGGTGGGCCGTTAGCTCAGTTGGTAGAGCAGCTGACTCTTAATCAGCGGGTCTCCGGTTCGAGCCCGGAACGGCCCACCAAAAATCACACCCCTCGCTCCCAATAATAGGAACTCTCCAACGGACGGCAATTCGTTCCGCCCTCCTGCGGCCCCTCGATCCTCTCGCCTGCGCCTCCAACGCCCTCGAACTAAATGCCAAACTGGTTCATACTTCGTTAGCAAGGGACCTTCGCCGTCCGCAGCCTGCGCAGTGTAAGGTGCTAGTGGCGATGGCGGTTGACGGTGCAACTGCTGATGTGGCGCGTGCTTCGCCCCACCTGACGGCATTCATCTCAGCGAGGAGATAACATTCGAGCGCTATGGATACCCCTCAAGATTTGGACCCGGTCGAAACTGGCGAATGGCTCGACTCTCTCGAGGCGGTGATCGACGCCGAAGGAGTCGACCGCGCGCATTTCCTCCTCGAAAATCTCATCGTCAAGGCCCGCGAAAGCGGCGCCTTCCTGCCCTACAACGCCAATACTCCGTACGTCAACACGATTCCGGTCGAGCAGGAGCAACGCTCCCCCGGCGATCGCGCGATCGAACGCAAAATCCGCTCGATCATCCGCTGGAACGCCGTCGCCATGATCCTCCGCGCCAACAAAAAGTCTTCCGAGCTCGGCGGCCATATCGCGAGCTTCCAATCCGCCGCCACTCTCTATGACGTCGGCTTCGGCCACTTCTGGCGCGCACCCTCGGATTCCCACCCCGGCGACATCATCTATATCCAGGGCCATTCCTCGCCAGGCATCTACGCCCGAGCGTTTCTCGAAGGGCGCCTCACCGAAGACCAACTCGTCAATTTTCGCCAGGAGGTCGACGGCAAGGGCTTGTCGTCTTATCCCCATCCGTGGCTGATGCCCGATTTCTGGCAATTCCCCACCGTCTCGATGGGCCTCGGTCCGTTGATGGCCATCTACCAGGCCCGCTTCATGAAGTACCTCCAGGGCCGCGGTCTCGCCGACTTTGGCGACAGCAAGGTCTGGGCTTTCATGGGCGACGGCGAAATGGACGAGCCCGAATCGCTCGGCGCAATTTCGCTCGCCACGCGCGAGCATCTCGACAATCTGATCTTCGTCGTCAACTGCAACCTCCAGCGCCTCGACGGTCCCGTGCGCGGCAACGGCAAAATCATCCAGGAACTCGAGGCCGACTTTCGTGGCGCCGGCTGGAACGTCATCAAGGTCATCTGGGGCAGCAACTGGGACGCGCTGCTTGCCCGCGACAAAGACGGCCTCCTGCGCAAGCGCATGGAAGAATGCGTGGACGGCGAGTACCAGGCCTTCAAGGCTCGCGACGGCGCCTACGTCCGCGCCGAATTCTTCGGCAAGTATCCCGAGCTCCTCAAGATGGTCTCCGCCATGACCGACGACGAAGTCTGGGAACTCCGGCGCGGCGGCCACGATGTCGTCAAGATTTACGCCGCCTATGCCGCCGCCATCGCTCACCCCGGGCAGCCCACCGTCATCCTCGCCAAGACCGTCAAGGGCTACGGCATGGGGGCCGCCGGCGAGGGCATGAATATCACCCATCAGCAAAAAAAGATGGACGTCGCGTCGCTCAAGAAGTTTCGCGATCGCTTCAATATTCCCGTGCCCGACGACAAGATCGAGGAAGTCCCCTTCTACCGTCCGCCCGACGACAGCCCCGAAGTCGTGTACCTCAAGCAACGCCGCGCCGCCCTCGGCGGCAGCCTGCCGCAGCGCCGCCGCAAATCCGAGGCGCTCGAAGTTCCGCCGCTCTCCGCTTTCGACGTCCAGCTCAAAAGCACCGACGACCGCGAAAGCTCCACCACCATGGCCTTCGTCCGCATCCTCTCCACCCTCATCCGCGACAAGCACATCGGCAGCCGCGTCGTCCCGATCGTCCCCGACGAATCGCGCACCTTCGGCATGGAAGGCATGTTCCGCCAACTCGGCATTTTCTCCCAGGTCGGTCAGCTCTATAAGCCCGAGGACGCCGGCCAACTCATGTTCTACCGCGAATACCAGAAGGGGCAGATCCTCCAGGAAGGCATCAACGAGGCCGGCGCGATGTGCTCATGGATCGCCGCCGCCACCTCCTACTCCACCCATAACCTCCCGATGATCCCCTTCTACATTTTCTACTCGATGTTCGGCTTCCAGCGCGTTGGCGATCTGGCCTGGGCCGCCGGCGACTCGCGCTCGCGCGGGTTCCTCCTCGGCGGAACTTCCGGCCGTACTACCCTCAACGGCGAAGGACTCCAGCACGCCGACGGCCACAGCCACCTGCTCTCCGCCAACATCCCCAATTGCATCTCGTACGACCCGACCTACTCTTACGAACTCGCCGTGATCATCCACGACGGCCTGCGTCGGATGCTCGCAAATCAGGAAGACATCTTTTACTACATTACGTTAATGAACGAGAACTACCAGCACCCAGCCATGCCCGACGGCGTCGAGGAGGGTATTCTCAGGGGCATGTACCTCTTGCGCGACGGCGGCAAAGGCAAGGATGCGCGCGTGCAGTTGCTCGGCTCCGGCACCATTCTGCGCGAAGTTATCGCCGCGGCCGATCTCCTCAAAAACGATTACGGCGTCATCGCCGACGTCTGGAGCGTGCCCAGCTTCACCGAACTCCGCCGCGACGGCCTCGCGGTCGAGCGCTGGAACATGCTCCATCCGACCAGCGCCCAGCGCCGCAGTTACGTCGAGACCTGTCTCGCCGACCGCGCCGGCCCCGCTATCGCCGCGACTGACTATATCAAGGCGTTCGCCGATCAAATCCGCCCGTGCATGCCCAGGCGCTACCGCGTCCTCGGTACCGACGGCTTCGGCCGTAGTGACTATCGCGGCCGCCTGCGCAATTTCTTCGAAGTCGATCGTTACTATGTCGCGATCGCCGCGCTCAAGTCGCTCGCCGACGAGGAAACCATTCCGGCCTCCACCGTCGCGGCCGCCATCAAAAAATACGGCATCGATCCCGAAAAGCCGATCCCCACCTCGGTCTGACACATGGAAACCGTACTCGAGGTCAAGGTTCCCGACATCGGCGAATTCAAAGACGTCGATGTGATCGAGGTGATGGTCAAACCCGGCGATACCGTCGGCATCGACGATCCCCTGATCGCAATCGAATCCGAAAAGGCCACCATGGAAGTGCCGGCGCCGCTGGGCGGCGTCATCAAGGACATCAAGGTAAAGCTCGGCGACAAGGTCTCGGAGGGCTCCCTGATCCTCACGCTCGAGGCCGCCGACGCCGCCGCGCCCGTGTCCGCCGCGTCACCCGCGCCCGCAGCCAAAGCCGCTCCTGCCGCCGAACCCAAACCGCCGTCCGCACCGGCCCTCCGCTTGGTTGCGGCTGCGCCCGCGTCGCCCGCCAATGGCGATTCGGGAACGGCCCCGAACTCACCTGCGCGCGGCGCCGCGCCAGCCGGCGTATCGCGCGACGATGCCGCCCCGGTGCATAAGCCCCATGCGAGTCCTTCCGTGCGCAAGTTCGCGCGCGAACTCGGCGTCGACCTCGTCCACGTCAAAGGCAGCGGCCAGAGCGGCCGCATCTTCCGCGTCGATGTGCAAAAGTTCGTCAGCGCCGAGATGTCCCGGCCGCAAGGCTCCGGCGGCGCCGGCCTCGACCTCCTCCCCTGGCCCAAAGTGGATTTCGCCAAGTTCGGCGCGATCGAAAGCCAACCCCTCTCGCGCATCAGAAAATTCTCGAAGGCCAACCTCGCGCGCAACTGGGTAATGATCCCGCACGTTACTCAGTTCGACGAGGCCGACGTCACCGAACTCGAAGCCTTCCGCCTGCAAGTCAACCAGTCCAACGCGAAATCGGATATCAAAGTGACTATGCTCGCCTTCATCCTGAAGGCGCTGGTCGCCGTCCTGACCGAGTTTCCCGAATTCAACTCCTCGCTCGATGGCGACAATCTCATCCTCAAAAAATACTTCCATCTCGGCTTCGCCGCCGACACCCCCAACGGATTGGTCGTTCCGGTGCTGCGCGATGTCGATAAAAAGGGCGTGATGGAAATCGCGCGCGCAACCGCTGAACTCGCCGCAACCGCGCGCGAGGGTAAACTCAAGATGACCGACATCCAGGGCGGATGTTTCACCGTCTCCAGTCTCGGCGGTATCGGCGGCACCGCCTTCACACCCATCATCAATGCGCCCGAAGTAGCTATTCTCGGTGTTTCACGCCTCGCGCATAAGCCGGTCTATCGCGACGGCGCCTTCGTCCCGCGCCTGATTCTGCCGCTGTCGCTCTCCTACGATCACCGCGTCATTGACGGCGCGATGGCCGCGCGCTTCATCACCCGCCTCTCGGCCGTCCTGAGCGATCTGCGCCGCGCCCTCCTCTGACTTCTCAGCCGCCTCTCCTTGTCCAGGGAGAGGCCGCCGCAGGGCCAATCTTTCATTGGCCCTTCGGCGAGTGGGGGTATCCCCTTTGTCATTCTTGTATGTGGATTCTGATCGTAGCAAGAAGGAGGAGCAAGACGAGGCGGGAGACCGATGTCATTCAAGGCCGGTAGAGGCCGTCGCTCAGCAAGGATCCCCGCCTCGTGTAA
>Ga0181521_10001470_pt1 | contig 29190 bp, 26 predicted proteins | sample PEATcosm2014_Bin_32_FD_119764 | JGI IMG/M metagenome (GOLD analysis project Ga0181521, IMG submission 119764) | Peatland microbial communities from MTU Mesocosm Facility, Houghton, MI, USA - PEATcosm2014_Bin02_60_metaG | ecosystem: Environmental > Terrestrial > Soil > Wetlands > Peat | place...
GAAGCGCTGGGCCATTGGCTGTTGCGCGCCGGGTTGGTGCGGCGCGAACCGAAGTGGATAATGGCGCGATCATACCGGATCGCGCCCGGCCGCAGCACACCCGGTCGCCGGATCCGCACGCACACCTGAGGAAGGCGACACCGTGGAAAGCCAGGACCTGCGCCGCGCGGGACTCAAGGTGACGATACCGAGGGTCAAGATCCTCGACATCCTGGCGGTGTCCGCCACCCGCCACCTGAGTGCCGAGGACATCTACAAACAGCTGCTCGTGTCGCACGAGGACATCGGGCTCGCGACCGTGTACCGGGTGCTGACGCAGTTCGAAGCTGCCGGGCTCGTGACGCGGCACCACTTCGAGGGCAGCACCGCGGTGTTCGAGCTCAACCGCGGCGAGCATCACGATCACGTCGTGTGCGTCGACTGCGGCAAGGTCGAGGAGTTCGCGGACCCGGCGATCGAGGAACTGCAGGCGGCCGCCGCCAAGCGCCTCGGCTTTGCGATCGCCGATCACGCGCTGATCCTCTACGGGCACTGCCGGAGGGACAACTGCCCGAACAGGACGCGCCGCGAGCCCTGACGGCTAACGGCGCCTGCGGCGCGCGGCAGGCGCGGGTCGCGAGCCGGCGCTGCTCAACATCTCGCGCGCGTGCTCGCGCGCCTTGTCCGTCACCTCCACGCCGCCGAGCATCCTTGCGAGTTCCTCGACGCGCTCGTCGTGGGCGAGGTGGGTCAGCGCCGTGCGGCTCGCGCGGTCAGCAGTCAGCTTGCTGACGCGCACGTGATGGTCGGCCTGTCCCGCGACCTGCGGCAGGTGCGTGACGCACAGCACCTGGCCGCGCGTGCCGAGCACGTGCAGCTGTCGTCCGACCATCTCCGCGACCGCCCCTCCGATGCCCGCGTCGACCTCGTCGAAGATCATGCAGACGGGGCCGTGGTCCTGGTGGGCCGCGGCCACCTGCACGGCGAGACTGATCCGCGACAGCTCCCCGCCCGACGCCACGCGGGCGATCGGTCGCGGGGGCTGGCCGGGGTTCGCGCTGACCAGGAACTCGACGGTGTCGACCCCGTGCGGATCGATCGGGGCATCGGTCGGGGTCTCGACGCGCACCTCGAAGACCCCGCCCGGCATGCCGAGCACCCGCATCAGATTCGTCACGGCGCGGCCGAGCGCCTCGGCGGCGATCCCGCGTGCGGCCGACAGCGCCCCGGCCGCGGCGCCGTATTGGCGGGCAAGCGCTGCGCGCTCGCGTTCAAGTTCGGCGAGCTGCGTCCCGGAGGTCTCGAGGCTGCCGACCTCGGCTTTCAGCCGCTCGAGCTGCTCCCCGAGCTCCGCCGCCGCGATGCGGTGCTTGCGCGCCAGCTGCTCGATCGAGGCGATGCGCTGCTCGACGAACTCCTGGCGGCGGGGGTCGACCTCGAGCGACTCGAGGTAGGTGCCGAGCTCGTGGCCCGCTTCCCGGAGCGGAATCAGCGCTTCCTCGACCAGCGCACCGACCGTCGCGAGGCGCCGGTCAAGCTCGATCGCGCCGCGCAGTACGCCGGCCGCCCGCCCGGCCCTGGCGAGCGCGTCCTCGCCGTCGCCCTCGTAGAGCAGCGTCAGCGCCTGCTGTGCCGCCTCCCCGAGCCGGCCGCGGTGCGCAAGGCGCTGCGCCTCGGCGGCGAGTTCGGCGGCCTCGCCCGGCGCGAGCGCCAGCGCCTCGAGCTCCTGCAGCTGGTACCTGAGGAGCTCGAGCCGCGACTCCCGGTCGCTCGCCGCCACCGCGAGTTCGGTCAGCCGCGCATCGACCGTGCGCCAGGCCGCGGCGAGCTGCGCGACCGGCGCCGTCAGCGGCGCGTGGTGGCCATGCTCGTCGAGCAGCCGCCGCTGGGTGTCGCGTCGGGTCAACGTCAGGAATTCCTGCTGGCCATGGATGTCGATCAGGAGGTCACCGAGCGCGCGGACCTGCTGCAGCGGCTGCAGCTGGCCATTGACGTAAGCCCGCGAGCGCCCGTCGGCACCGACGACCCGCCGCAGCATCAGCTCGCCATCCGCCTCGAGCGACTGCTCGGCGAGCCAGCGGTTGGCGGCGGCATTGCCGGTGACCTCGAAGGTGGCGCTGATCTCGGCGCGCTCCGCACCGTGGCGCACGACCTCGCCGGCGGCGCGCCCGCCGATCGCTAGCATCACCGCGTCGACGAGGATGGACTTGCCGGCGCCGGTCTCGCCCGTGAGCGCCGTGAGCCCGCCCGCCAGTTCGAGTTCGACCGCATCGATGATCGCGAAGTCGCGGATCTGCAGGTGCGTCAGCATGCTCAGGGTTCCGGGTGCCCGTAGCGGGCGCCGCGGCCCCAGTGGAGCTTGGAGCGCAGGATCCGGTAGAAGTCGTAGCCCGGCGGGTGGAGCAGGGTGATGTCGGAATCTGCCCGGCGCACTAGCAGCCGGCCCGTCGGCTCGAGTTCGCCGAGCACGACGCCGTCGGTGGTGACCTGCACCTTGACGGGCGCCTGCGCGACGACCCGCACCTCGATCTGCGAGCGCGCGTTGACGACGATCGGCCGGTCCGACAGCGTATGCGGGCAGATCGGCACGACCACCAGCGCATCCAGATTCGGCTCGACGATCGGCCCGCCGCAGGACATCGCGTAGCCCGTGGACCCGGTCGCGGTCGCGACCACGAGGCCGTCGCCGCCATGGGTGTTGACGTAGCGGCCGTCGATCCAGGTCTCAAAATCGAGCATCCGGCCGGTCTGCCATTTCTGCAGCACCACGTCGTTGAGCGCCCGCGCGTGCTTGTCCGGGGCGGCCGGCTGCGCGATCCGCGCCTCGAGCACCTGCCGCACGTCGCGGCTGTAACGGCCGCCCAGCACCTCCTCGAAGCGCTCGAGCATTTCCGCGGCGCTGATGTCGGCCAGGAATCCGAGCCGGCCGCGGTTGATGCCGAGCAGCGGCACGTTCGTTCCGTGGGCGAGGCGCGCCGCGTGCAGCAAGGTCCCGTCGCCCCCGACCGACACCAGCAGTTCGGCCCCGGCGCTGAGCTCGGCCTCGCGGATCCGCTCGACGGCGCTCTTGAACTCGACCGGGCACTCGGCATCGATCAGCACGCGCGTGCCGCGCCGTGCGGCGTGCTCGGCGAGCGAGAGCATCGCATCGGCGACCAGCGGGTCGGCGAAGCGGCCGATCAGCGCAATAGTCTTGAAGGGTGCGTTCATCGAGGTGCGGGACGTTAGCACGCGGCTTTCGGGCCCAACCACCCGGCCGCGCTTTTGCGCGCAACGCGGCCATTTTGCCGCGCGCCGAGTCGCCGCGCGGCGCCGCGGTTGAGGGCGCCTTGACACCCCGCGCGGCGCGTCGCTAGATTGCAGTCGCGAGCGTTGAAAAGCTTTCCCGTACAGAGGCTTATTTACACATGGTCGATGAGCTGCGCGGAGCCCCGGGCGCCGAGTCGCGGCCGCCGGGCGCGCTGTCGGAGCGCGCGCAGCGGCTGCTGACCGCGCTCGTTGCGGCTTACATCAGAGACGGCCAGCCCGTCGGATCGCGCAGCCTGACGCGCGAGTCGGGGCTGCAGCTGAGCTCGGCCACCGTGCGCAACGTCATGGCCGACCTCGAGGAGTTCGGCTTCGTCAGCTCCCCGCACACCTCGGCCGGCCGCGTTCCGACCGACAAGGGCTACCGCTTCTTCGTCGACACGCTGCTCAAGATCCACCCCGCGGGCGGCGTCGATCAGGACGTGTTGAGCGCGCTCGAGCGTCGCTTCCTCACCTCGGCCGAGGACCCGCGCGCGCTCGTCGCCTCCGCCTCGCACCTGCTGTCGAGCTTCACCCAGCTCGCCGGGCTCGTCACTGTTCCGAGACACGCGCACGCCGCGGTGACCCAGTTCGAGTTCCTCGGGCTCTCGGACAATCGCGTGCTGGCGATCCTGGTCGTCAACGGCCGCGAGGTGCAGAACCGGATCCTGCAGCTCGACCGCGCCTTCGCAGGCGAGGAACTGCGGCGCGCCGCCAATTTCCTCAACGAGCAGTTCCGCGGGCGGGAGCTCGCCGACGTGCGCGTGCAGCTGCTCGCGCAGCTGCAGGAGACGCGGGCCCACATGAACCAGCTGATGCTCGATGCAATCAGCATGGCGCAGCAGATGTTCGCGCCGCCCGACGACGTCGACGTGCCAGCCGACGTCGTGATCGCCGGCGAGACCAACCTGATGGGCTTTGCGGAGCTGTCGAACGTCGAGAAGCTCAAGCGCCTGTTCGATGCCTTCAACGAGAAACGCGACATATTGCACCTGCTCGACCAGTGCCTCAGGGCCGACCGCGTGCAGATATTCATCGGCCACGAATCCGGCTACCAGATCCTCGATGACCTGTCGCTCGTGACCGCCCCCTACACCGTCGACAACGAGGTCGTCGGGGTGCTGGGCGTGATCGGCCCCACCCGCATGGCCTACGAGCGGGTGATCCCGATCGTCGACCTGACCGCCCGGCTGCTGGGGTCCGCGCTCAACCAGGGTCGCTGACCGCGACCCTTGAAGTCGCGCCGCCGAGCCTCCATCCTCCGCGCGGGCGCTGCGTGACCGCGGCGCAGCTTAAGCGCGGAGGTATGGATGAGTGACCCCAGTGTCCCCGCCGGCGGACCTGCTGGCGCCGGTGCCAGCAACGATCCGGAGGCGACGACCGTCCTCGCCGAGGATGCGTTCCGGCCGGACGTCGCCGCGCTCGAGGCGGCTCTGGCCGCAGCCAACGCCAAGGCCGAGCAGAACTACGATCAGTACGTCCGGGTGCTCGCCGAGTTCGACAACTACCGGCGGCGCGCTGCCCGCGAGCAGGACACCGCCCAGCGCTACGCGCTCGAGCGTTTCGCCCAGGAACTGCTGCCGGTGCTCGACGGGTTCGAGCTTGCCCTCGCCAGTGCCCAGACCGCCGACGTCAGGAGCCTGATCGAGGGCCAGGCGGCCACCCACCGTCTGCTGCGGAAGGCCTTCGAGAAGGCCGGGATCGCCGAGCTCGACCCGACCGGCCAGCCGTTCAACCCCGAGCAGCACGAGGCCATGGTGGCCCAGCCGACGGCCGACCACCCCCCCAATACCGTGCTGCAGACCGTCCAGAAGGGCTACCTGCTGAACGGCCGGGTACTGCGCCCGGCCCGGGTGATCGTCTCCCGGGCGGCCGGCGCTTGAGAACCGGCGCAGGGGCCCGCATCTAGGTCGGCAGAGCATTCCGAACCGCATCTGAGGAGCATTCACATGGCGAAAGTCATCGGCATCGACCTTGGCACGACCAACTCGTGCGTGGCGATCATGGAAGGCGGCAAGCCCAAGGTCATCGAGAACAGCGAGGGTGACCGGACCACTCCGTCGATCGTCGCCTTCACCAAGGACGATGAGGTGCTGGTCGGCCAGTCAGCCAAGCGGCAGGCGGTCACGAACCCGCAGAACACGCTGTACGCCGTCAAGCGGCTGATCGGGCGCAAGTTCGCCGACGAGGTCGTGCAGAAGGACGTGGGCCTCGTGCCGTTCAAGGTCGTCAAGGCCGACAACGGCGATGCCTGGGTCGAGGCGCATGGCAAGGCCATGGCCCCGCCGGAGGTTTCCGCCCGCGTACTGATGAAGATGAAGAAGACGGCCGAGGACTACCTGGGCGAGGCGGTCACCGAGGCCGTGATCACCGTGCCCGCCTACTTCAACGACTCGCAGCGCCAGGCGACCAAGGACGCCGGCCGCATCGCCGGTCTCAATGTCAAGCGCATCATCAACGAGCCGACGGCAGCGGCGCTCGCCTATGGCCTCGACAAGGCCGGCGGCGACCGCAAGATCGCCGTGTACGACCTGGGTGGCGGGACCTTCGACATCTCGATCATCGAGATCGCCGAGGTGGATGGCGAGCGGCAGTTCGAGGTGCTCTCGACCAATGGCGACACCTTCCTCGGCGGGGAGGACTTCGACCGTCGGGTCATCGACTACATCGCCGATGAGTTCCGCAAGGAGTCGGGCGTCGACGTCCGCAAGGACCCGCTCGCGATGCAGCGCCTCAAGGAGGCGGCCGAGAAGACCAAGATCGAGCTCTCCTCGAGCCAGCAGACTGACATCAACCTGCCGTACATCACGGCCGACGCCGCGGGGCCGAAGCACCTCAACGTCAAGCTGACGCGCGCCAAGCTCGAGTCGCTGGTCGAGGACCTGGTGACCCGGACCATCGGGCCGTGCCGGATCGCGGTCAAGGATGCCGGGCTCGGGCTCACCGAGATTGCCGAGGTCATCCTGGTCGGTGGCCAGACGCGCATGCCGCTCGTGCAGAAGGCGGTCAAGGACTTCTTCGGCAAGGAGCCGCGCAAGGACGTCAATCCGGACGAGGCCGTCGCGGTCGGCGCGGCGATCCAGGCCGGCGTGCTGTCGGGCGAGGTCAAGGATGTGCTGCTGCTCGATGTGACGCCGCTGTCGCTCGGCATCGAGACCTTGGGTGGCGTGCTAACGAAGCTCATCGAGAAGAACACCACGATCCCGACCAAGGCGACCCAGGTGTTCTCGACGGCGGACGACAACCAGCCGGCGGTCACGATCCACGTGCTGCAGGGCGAGCGTGACCGGGCGCAGGACAACAAGTCGCTCGGTCGCTTCGACCTGTCGGACATCCCGCCGGCGCCGCGCGGCGTGCCGCAGGTCGAGGTCACCTTCGACATCGACGCCAACGGCATCCTGCACGTGTCGGCCAAGGACAAGGGCACGGGCAAGGAGCAGAGGATCGTCATCAAGGCGTCCTCGGGTCTGACCGAGGACGAGATCAAGCGGATGGTCAAGGACGCCGAGGCGCACGCGGCCGAGGACAAGAAGTTCCGCGAGCTCGTCGACAGCCGGAACAAGGCCGATGCGCTCGCCCATCAGATCGACAAATCGCTCAAGGATCTGGGCGAGAAGGTCGCGGGCGAGGACCGTGCGAAGATCGAGTCGGCGCTCGGCGACCTCAAGAAGGCCATGAGCGCCGACGACAAGGACATCATCGACCGCAAGGCCGAGGCGCTGTCGGCCGCGGCGAGCACGGTGCTGCAGAAGGCCGCCGCCGCGGGCGCCGCGGGCGCCGAGGCGGCCGCGGGTGCGGCCGGGGGTGCCGCGAAGGGCGGCCGCGAGGATGTGCTCGATGCCGAGTTCGAGGAAGTGAAAAATAAGGACCGCAAAGCCTGACGGGCCGCGGTCGGGGCGGATGTAACGGCAGCCGCCGCAGCCCGATGGGTCTGCGGCGGCTCGCCCGTTGGGTTCCGGGGCGGGGTGAATGGCCAAACGCGACTACTACGTGGTGCTCGAGGTCGAGCGGACGGCCTCGGACGCCGACATCAAGAAGGCCTATCGCCGTCTCGCGATGAAGCACCACCCGGACCGCAATCCGGGGGACGCCGCCGCCGAGGAGTCCTTCAAGGAGGCGAAGGAGGCCTACGAGGTCCTGACCGATCCGCAGAAGCGCGCCGCCTATGACCAGTTCGGCCACGCGGGCGTCGAATCGGCCCGCGGCGGGCCGGGCGTCGACCCAGGCGCCGTGTTCGGCGACATCTTCGGCGAGGTGTTCGGCGATATCTTCGGCGGTGCGCGGCGGGGCGGGCGCCAGGTGTTCCGCGGCGCCGATCTGCGCTACGAGCTCGAACTCGACCTCGAACAGGCGGTATTCGGCCACGCCGCCACCGTCGAGATCGCAACCCTCGCCGAGTGCGCCAGCTGCGGCGGCAGCGGGGCTGCCAAGGGCACGACTCCGACGCGCTGCGCCACCTGCGGCGGCGCCGGTCAGGTGCGGATGCAGCAGGGGTTCTTTGCGGTGCAACAGACCTGCCCCCGCTGCAAGGGGCGCGGGACGCTGATCGAGGCGCCGTGCGATGCGTGCTTTGGGCAGGGACGGGTCCGCAAGGCACGCACGCTGTCGGTCAAGGTGCCTCCTGGCGTGGACTCCGGAGACCGGATCCGGCTGTCGGGCGAGGGCGAGGCCGGCCGCAACGGGGGTCCCGCGGGCGACCTGTACGTCGAGATCGCCGTTCACCCCCATGCGATCTTCCAGCGCGAAGGCGCGGACCTGTCCTGCGAGGTGCCGATCCCGTTCACGACCGCGGCCCTGGGAGGCGAGATCGAGGTTCCGACGCTCGGCGCGCACGCGACGCTCAAGATCCCGGCCGGGACCCAGTCGGGGAAGGTGTTTCGGCTGCGGGACAAGGGGGTCCGGCCGGTCCGCGGCGGGGCGACGGGCGACCTCTTTTGCCGCGTCGTGATCGAGACACCGGTCAACCTGTCGGGCGACCAGAAAGACCTGCTCAGGAAGCTCGCCGAGGCGCTCGGCAAGGATCCGAAGCGGCATAATCCGCGCGAGAACTCCTGGCTCGCGGGCGTCAAGAGGTTCTTCGAGACCAGCCGCCAGTGACCGACACGCGCCCCGTCGACCCCTCGCACACGACCGCCGGCCCCGTCCGGGTCGCGCTCTTCGGTGCGACGGGCCGGATGGGCCGGAGCCTGATCCGCGCGATCCACGACAGCACCGAGTTCGAGCTCGTCGGCGCGCTCGCATCCGCCGACAGTCCCGCGCTCGGCCAGGACGCCGGCGATGTCGCCGGCCTCAACCGGCGCTTCGGGACGCACGTCACGGCCGACCGGGAGTCCGCGCTCGAGCGTGCCGAAGTGGTGCTCGATTTCACGCTGCCGCTGGCGGCTCTCGGCAATGTCGCCGCCTGCCGCGAGCGCGGCGCCGCGCTCGTGATGGGCACGACCGGGCTCACCCCCGAGGCCCATGCGGCGCTCGAGGCGGCTGCCGCGCGGATCGCCGTGCTCGAGGCCCCCAACACCAGCCTCGGCATCAATCTGCTCGCCCTGCTCGTCGAGCGGGCCGCGGCGGCACTTCCGGCCGAGTACGACATCGAGATCCTCGACGCTCATCACCGGTACAAGGTCGACGCCCCCTCCGGCACCGCCCTGAGGCTGGGCGAGGCCGCCGCCGCCGGGCGCGGCAGCGAGCTCAGGACCCTTGCCGCGGAGCACCGCAGCGGCGCGGTCGGCGCCCGCCGCGAAGGCTCGATCGGCTTCGCGGTCATCCGTGGCGGGGATATCGTCGGCGAGCACACCGTGCTCTACGCCGGCCCCGGCGAGCGGCTCGAGCTGACCCACCGCGCCCACGACCGGATGACCTTCGCCTACGGCGCGCTCAGGGCCGCCGACTGGCTGCGGGGCCGGGCGGCCGGCCAGTACACGATGGCGGACGTGCTCGGCCTCAGCTGAGCGAGGCGAAGGCTGGTGCGGCCGGGGCGGCTGCCGTAAAATAACCGCCCGGATCGAATTCATCGTTCTACTGACTGAAGCGGGCGGAGTCTTGTCAGGCTCCACCCGCTTTGCGCATGTAGAGCCCGGATGCCGATGGCGGCGGCGCTTCGCCGAACCGCCACGGGAGAGAACCTCTTGACGACGCCCGCAGTACTCGCCCTGGAAGACGGAACGGTCTTCCAGGGCATTTCGATCGGGGCCAAGGGCAATTCGACCGGCGAGGTCGTGTTCAACACCGCGATGACGGGCTACCAGGAGATCCTGACGGATCCGTCCTACAGCCGTCAGATCGTCACGCTCACCTACCCGCATATCGGCAACTACGGCACGACGCCCGAGGACCTCGAGGCGGGCGCGATCCACGCCGCGGGCCTCGTGATCCGCGACCTGCCGCTTGTCTACAGCAGCTGGCGGGCCACGGACTCGCTGCAGACCTTCCTGCAGCGGGGGAAGCTCGTGGCGATCGCCGGCATCGACACCCGCAAGCTGACGCGGATCCTGCGCGAGAAGGGCGCGCAGTCCGGCTGCATCATGACCGGAGACTCGGTCACCTTTTCCGCCGCGGTGCGCGCGGCCAAGAAGTTCCCTGGCCTTAAGGGCATGGACCTCGCCAAGGTCGTCACGACCAAGCGCCAGTACCGCTGGAACGACGGCAGCAGCTGGAACGGCGAGGCGGTGCGCGCCGTGCACCCCTCGCACCGCCTGCAGGTCGTCGCCTACGACTTCGGCATCAAGCGCAACATCCTGCGGCTGCTTGCCGACCATGGCTGCTGCGCCACCGTCGTGCCCGCGAAGACCTCGGCGGCGAAGGTGCTCGCGATGCAGCCGGACGGCATCTTCCTGTCGAACGGGCCCGGCGATCCCGAGCCGTGCGACTACGCGATCGAGGCGATCAGGGAGTTCCTCGAGACCGACATCCCGGTGTTCGGCATCTGCCTCGGACACCAGCTGCTCGGGCTTGCCACCGGCGCGCGCACCGTCAAGATGAAGTTCGGCCACCACGGCGCCAACCATCCGGTGCAGGACCTGCTCACCGGCCGGGTGCTGATCACCAGCCAGAACCACGGCTTCGCGGTCGACGAGGCGACGCTGCCGGCCAACGTGCGCGCGACGCACCGCTCGCTGTTCGACGGCTCCCTCCAGGGGCTCGAGCTCACCGACCGCGCGGCGTTCAGCTTCCAGGGCCACCCGGAGGCGAGCCCGGGCCCGCACGACGTGGCGGGCCTGTTTGACCGCTTCGTGCAGCTGATGGGGCGGCGCATCCACTCGCGGCACAAGGGGCGCGAGCCGCGCGTGGCGAGTGCGCGGCCGGGCGTGGCGGGGCCCTGAGGCTCGCCCGACCGCCATGCCCAAGCGCACCGACATCAAGAGCATCCTGATCATCGGGGCCGGCCCGATCGTGATCGGCCAGGCCTGCGAGTTCGACTACTCCGGTGCCCAGGCCTGCAAGTCGTTGCGGGAGGAGAATTACCGGGTCGTGCTCGTCAACTCGAACCCGGCGACGATCATGACCGACCCCGAGATGGCGGACTCGGTCTACATCGAGCCCGTGCACTGGCGGACCGTCGCACGAATCATTGAGAAGGAGCGGCCGGACGCGCTGCTGCCGACGATGGGCGGCCAGACGGCACTCAACTGCGCGCTCGACCTGGTGCGCGAGGGGGTGCTCGCCGAGTACGGCGTCAAGCTGATCGGCGCCTCGCGCGAGGCGATCGACATGGCCGAGGATCGCGAGCTGTTCCGCAATGCGATGCACGAGATCGGGCTCGAAACGCCGCGCGCGCGCCTCGCCCACAGCCTGGAGGAGGCCCTCGCGGTACAGGCCGAGATCGGTTTCCCGACCGTGATCCGGCCGTCGTTCACGCTCGGCGGCAGCGGCGGGGGCATCGCCTACAACCGCGAGGAGTTCGAGGTGATCGTCGCGCGCGGCCTCGACGCCTCGCCGACCAGCGAGGTGCTGCTCGAGGAGTCGGTGCTCGGCTGGAAGGAGTTCGAGATGGAGGTGATCCGCGACTCGGCGGACAACTGCATCATCGTCTGCTCGATCGAGAACCTCGACCCGATGGGCGTGCACACCGGCGACTCCATCACCGTGGCGCCGGCGCAGACTCTGACCGACAAGGAGTACCAGCGGCTGCGCGACGCCTCGATCGCGGTGCTGCGCAAGATAGGCGTCGACACCGGCGGCTCGAACGTGCAGTTCGCTGTCGACCCGCGGGACGGCCGGGTGCTGGTCATCGAGATGAACCCGCGCGTGTCGCGCTCCTCGGCACTCGCCTCGAAGGCCACGGGTTTCCCGATCGCGAAGGTCGCAGCCAAGCTCGCAGTCGGCTACACGCTCGACGAACTTCGCAACGAGATCACGGGCGGCGCTACGCCGGCCTCGTTCGAGCCCGCGATCGACTACGTCGTGACCAAGATCCCGCGCTTCACCTTCGAGAAGTTCCCCGGCGCCAACACCCGGCTGACGACCCAGATGAAGTCGGTCGGCGAGGCGATGGCGATCGGGCGAACCTTCCAGGAATCGCTGCACAAGGCGCTGCGCAGCCTCGAGACGGGCCTCACCGGTCTCGATGAGCAGCTGACGCTGGTGCTGCCGCTCAGCGAGGAGCAGGAGTCTGCGCTCAGCCAGGAGCTGCGGCATCCCGGCGCGAACCGGCTGCTGTACGCCGCCGATGCATTCCGCGCCGGCTGGAGCCTCGCGCGGCTCCACGAGCTCACCGCCATCGATCCGTGGTTCCTCGCCCAGCTCGAGGACCTGGTCCGCGAGGAGGCACTGGTACGCGACGGCGGCCTCGCCGAGCTCGAGCATGCGCGGCTGAAAGCGCTCAAGCGCAAGGGCTTCTCGGATGCACGGCTGGCGCGCCTGATCGGCGTCGAGGAGATCGTGATCAGCAAGCGGCGCCACGCCTATGGGCTGCTGCCGGTCTACAAGCGCGTCGACACCTGCGCCGCGGAGTTCGCCACCTCGACCGCGTACCTGTACTCGACCTACGAGGAGGAGTGCGAGGCCAACCCCACCGGCCGGCGCAAGATCATGATCCTTGGCGGCGGGCCGAACCGCATCGGTCAGGGGATAGAGTTCGACTACTGCTGCGTGCACGCGGCGCTCGCGCTGCGGGAGGACGGGTTCGAGACCATCATGGTCAACTGCAACCCGGAGACCGTGTCGACCGACTACGACACCTCGGACCGGCTCTACTTCGAGCCGCTGACGTTCGAGGACGTGATGGAGATCATCGCCAAGGAGAAGCCCGAGGGCGTGATCGTGCAGTTCGGCGGACAGACCCCGCTGAAGCTGTCGCGGGCCCTCGCGGCGGCCGGGGCGCCGATCATCGGCACCTCGCCCGACTCGATCGACGTCGCCGAGGACCGCGAGCGGTTCCAGCAGCTGATCCAGACCCTCGGGCTCAAGCAGCCGGCGAATGCGACCGCGCGCACCGAGGAGCAGGCCGTGCGGCTCGCGCGCGCGGTCGGCTATCCGCTGATCGTGCGCCCCTCGTACGTGCTGGGCGGCCGGGCGATGGAGGTCGTGTTCACCGAGGAGGACCTGCGAAATTACATGACCGAGGCGGTCAAGGTGTCGAACGACAGCCCGGTGCTGCTCGACCGCTTCCTGGACCTCGCCACCGAGGTCGACGTCGATGCGGTGTGCGACGGCACGGACGTGCTGATCGGAGGCATCATGGAGCACATCGAGCAGGCGGGCGTCCACTCCGGCGACTCCTCGTGCTCGCTGCCGCCGTACGCGCTGACGCCGGCGCTGCAGGCGGACCTGCGCGACCAGACGCGGCGCATGGCGCACGCGCTCAACGTGATCGGGCTGATGAACGTGCAGTTCGCGATCCAAAACGGCGTCGTCTACGTGCTCGAGGTCAACCCGCGCGCCTCGCGGACCGTGCCGTTCGTGTCGAAAGCCACCGGCGTGCAGCTCGCGAAGATCGCCGCGCGCGTGATGGTCGGGCGCACGCTCGCCGAGCAGGGCACGCTCGCGGAGCGGGTGCCGGCGTACTACTCGGTCAAGGAAGCGGTGTTCCCGTTCTCGAAGTTTCCGGAAGCGGACCCGATCCTCGGCCCGGAGATGAAGTCCACCGGCGAGGTCATGGGGACCGGTCGCACCTTCGGCGAGGCCTACGCCAAGGCGCAGAGCGGCTCGGGCGTCGTGCTGCCGCAGCGCGGCGTGTGCCTGCTGTCGGTGCGCGACCGCGACAAGCCGGCCGCCGTCGCGCTCGCGCGCGAGCTGATGACGCGTGGCTTTGAGATCGTCGCGACCGAAGGGACCGCGCAGGCGCTCGAGCATGCCGGCATCGAGTGCCGGCGCGCGCTGAAGGTGCGGGAAGGCCGGCCGCACATTGTCGACATGATCAAGAACGACGAGATCGACCTGATAGTCAACACCACCGAAGGCAAGCAGGCGGTCCGTGAATCCCGCTCGATCCGCAAGGAAGCGGTCGCCCGCAGGGTGACCTACTACACGACGCTGCCCGCCGCGCGCGCGACCTGCGATGCGCTCGACCACCTCGCCGAGGTCGAGGTGAACCGGCTGCAGGACCTGCACAAGGAGTTGCTCGCGTGAAACGATCCCCCATTACGGTCCGCGGTGCCGAGCGCATGCGGGCGGAGCTGAAGCGGCTGAAGTCGGAGGACCGGCCGGCGGTCATCAAGGCGATCGCCGAGGCGCGCGGTCATGGCGACCTTGCGGAAAATGCCGAGTACCACGCGGCGCGCGAGCACCAGGGGTTCATCGAGGGGCGGATCAAGGAGCTCGAGCTGCGGCTCGCCAACGCCGAGGTCATCGAGATCTCGAAGCTGCCGCAGACCGGCAAGGTCGTGTTCGGCGCGACGGTCGAGCTCGAGGCGCAGGACGACGGCGCCCGCGTCAAGTACAGCATCGTCGGCGAGGACGAGGCCGATATCCGCCAGGGGCTGATCGCGATCACCTCGCCCATTGCCCGGGCCCTGGTCGGCAAGCAGCAGGGCGATGTGGTCGAGGTGACGGCCCCGGGTGGCGTGCGAAGCTATGAGATCGTCAAGGTCCTGTACCAGTGAGCCTCGCGCGCCGCCTGCTGCTGGCGCTATGGGCGGGGCTGCTGGTCACGGTCGGCGGGCTCGTCGCCCCGACGCTGTTCGCGGTCGTGCCCGACCGGCCGCTCGCCGGGCTGATCGCCGGGGAGCTGTTTCGGCGCACGACGCTCATATCGCTGGCGCTCGCCGTCGCGCTCCTCGTGCTGGTGCGGCTGGGAGCGAAGGGTGGCGACCTCGCGCGCGGCGCCGCAGGCGCCCGGATGCTGCCGCCGGCGGGGTTACTCGCGCTCAGCGAGTACGCGGTCCGTCCGCTGCTCGAGGCGGCACGGGCCAGCGGCGGCGCCGGCAGCTCGGCGTTCGCCGCCTGGCACGGGGTCGCGGCGCTCCTGTACAGCGCTGCGACGCTGTGGACGGTCGCGCTGCTGGTCGCCGAACTGCGACACACGGGCTGAGGGCGCTCGCCGCGCCCTCAGTCCGGCAGCACGATCCTGGTCAGCGTAGGGTTCGGCCGGAAGAAGAGCGCGACGTTGCCGATGCGCTGCACGAGCGTGCTCGAGGTGCGCGCCGCGAGCCCGGCGAAGGCCTGATCGCGCGCTGCGCGATCCCCGGTCCGGGCCCTCGCCTTGACGAGCTCGTGGTCGGTGAGGGCGCGCTCGAGCTCGGCGGCGACGCCGTCGGTGAGCCCGGCCTGCCCGAGCGTTACCAGCGGGTGCAGCGCATGGCCGAGACGCCGCAGGTGCTTTTTCTGCCGTTCGTTGAGCTCCATCGCGGCATTATAGGGACCCACGGCGCCGCCCCGGCGCCCTCCAGGCGAGCATGGCAAAACGCAGCAAGTCGAGCGCGCGGTGGCTCCGGGAACATGCGAGCGATGCGTACGTCAAGCGCGCCCGCAGGCAGGGGCTGCGCTCCCGGGCGGCGTTCAAGCTCGAGGAACTCGACGCTGCCGAGCGGCTCATACAGCCTGGGATGGTCATCGTCGACCTCGGCGCCGCCCCCGGTGGCTGGAGCGAATACGCGGCCAAGGTATTGAAAGGCAAGGGATCTGTGGTCGCGCTCGACGTGCTGCCGATGGACCCGGTGCGTGGGGTCGAGTTCATCCAGGGCGACTTCCGGGAGAGCGGGCCCCTCGCGGCGCTGCGGGCGGCCCTGCGGGGGCGACCGGTGGATCTTGTGATGTCGGACATGGCCCCCAACATCAGCGGCATCGATGCTGTCGACCAGCCGCGCGCGCTCGATCTCGCCGAGCTCGCGCTCGAGTTCAGCCGCGAGGTGCTGCGTCCCGGAGGCGCGTTCGTTGCGAAGATGTTTCAGGGAGCCGGCTTCGATGAATTCCTGCGCAGCGTGCGCCGCGAGTTCGACAAGGTGCGGATGAAGAAACCACCGGCGTCGCGGGCGCGAAGTGCCGAGATGTATCTGCTGGCGACCGGCCGGCGTATCCTGTAACGTCATTTTGTGACGTCACACGTGCGCCCCATCAGGAGCGTTGCTTGAACGATCTGACGAAGAACATCATCCTCTGGGTCGTTATCGCGGTGGTACTGCTCGCGGTGTTCTCGAACTTTGGAACCCGGCCCGGCGGCAGCGCCGAGATCCAGTATTCCCAGTTCCTGACCGAGGTCGAGAACAACTCGATCCGCACTGCGCAGATCAAGGGCGAGTCGATCAGCGGCACGCGGGTCAGCGGCGACCCGTTCGTGACCTACAGCCCGGAGACCGACAACACCGAGCTGATTACCTTCCTCAAGAAGCACAACGTCGTGTTCGGCGCCGCGCCGCCGGAGCGGCAGTCGTTCCTGATGCAGCTGTTCGTCTCCTCGTTCCCGATCCTGCTGCTGATCGGCGTCTGGGTGTACTTCATGCGCCAGATGCAGGGCGGGGCCGGCGGCCGCGGCGCGATGAGCTTCGGCAAGAGCCGCGCGCGGCTGCTCAACGAGGATCAGGTCAACGTCACCTTCGCCGACGTTGCCGGCGTCGAGGAGGCCAAGGACGAGGTCAAGGAGATCGTCGACTTCCTGAAGGACCCCGCCAAGTTCCAGAAGCTCGGCGGCAAGATCCCGAAGGGCGTGCTGATGGTCGGCAGCCCCGGCACCGGCAAGACGCTGCTCGCGCGCGCGATCGCGGGCGAGGCCAAGGTGCCGTTCTTCACGATCTCGGGCTCGGACTTCGTCGAGATGTTCGTCGGCGTCGGCGCCTCGCGCGTGCGCGACATGTTCGAGCAGGCGAAGAAGCACGCGCCGTGCATCATCTTCATCGACGAGATCGACGCCGTCGGCCGCCACCGCGGTGCCGGCCTCGGCGGCGGACACGACGAGCGCGAGCAGACGCTGAACCAGCTGCTGGTCGAGATGGACGGCTTCGAGGGCAACGAGGGCATCATCGTCATCGCCGCCACCAACCGTCCGGACGTGCTCGACCCGGCGCTGCTGCGGCCCGGGCGCTTCGACCGGCAGGTGGTCGTGCCGCTGCCCGACGTGCGCGGCCGCGAGCAGATTCTCAAGGTACACATGCGCAAGGTTCCGGTCGCGGACGACGTCAAGCCGTCGCTGATTGCGCGCGGCACGCCGGGGTTCTCCGGCGCCGACCTCGCGAACCTGGTCAACGAGGCAGCGCTGTTCGCCGCCCGCGCCAATCGCCGCGTGGTGTCGATGGAGGAGTTCGAGCGCGCCAAGGACAAGATCATGATGGGCGCCGAGCGGCGCTCGATGGTCATGACGGAAGCGGAGCGGCAGCTGACCGCCTACCACGAGGCGGGCCATGCGATCGTCGGGCTCACGGTGCCCGAGCATGATCCGGTCTACAAGGTCACGATCATCCCGCGCGGCCGCTCGCTCGGCGTGACGATGTTCCTGCCCGAGCAGGACCGCTACAGCCTGTCGAAGCGCCGTCTTGAGAGCAGCATCGCGACGCTGTTCGGCGGCCGCGTCGCCGAGGAGCTGGTGTTCGGCAAGGAGGCCATCACCACCGGTGCCTCCAACGACATCGAGCGAGCGACGGAGCTCGCCCGCAACATGGTCACGAAATGGGGCCTGTCGGACCGGCTGGGTCCGCAGACCTACAGCGAGGAGGCGGGCGAGGTGTTCCTCGGGCGCAGCGTCACGCAGCACAAGCAGGTGTCGGACGTCACGGCGCATGTGATCGACGAGGAGGTGCGCCAGGTCATCGACTCGAACTATTCGCGGGCCAAGGGCATTCTCGAGGCACACCTCGGCGAGCTGCACAAGATGGCGGAGGCGCTGATGCGCTACGAGACCATCGACGAGCAGCAGATCAAGGACATCATGGCAGGCAAGGAGCCAAAGCCGCCGCAGGACTGGGACGAGGCGTCGCTGACGCCGCCGGGCCCGCCGCCGGCCGAGCCCGACAAGAAGCCGGGCCTCGGTGGCGTTGGCACACCGGCGGGGCAGCACTGAAAACGGGCGCCGCGGCAGGCCGCCACCTGCGCTGCCGCTCGCGACTGCTCGACCTCGATGCGCCGGTCGTGATGGGCGTTCTCAACGTAACTCCGGACTCGTTCTCGGACGGCGGGCGCTATACGGCGCCCGCCGCCGCGATTGCGGCTGCCCGGCGCATGGCTGCAGAGGGTGCGGCGCTGATCGACGTGGGCGGGGAGTCGACCCGGCCGGGATCGCAGCCACCACCGCTTGCCGAGGAACTGGCGCGGGTCGTGCCGGTCGTCCGGGCGATCGCGCAGGAGCTCGACGTCGTCATCTCGGTCGACACGAGCCGCGCCGAGGTGATCGCCGCCGCCGTCGCGGCCGGAGCCTCGCTGGTCAACGACGTGCGCGGGCTGCGCGACCGGGAAGCGCTCGCCGCGGCGGCGGACCTCGGGGTCGGGGTGTGCGTGATGCACATGCAGGGCGAGCCCGCGACGATGCAGACGGCGCCGGTGTATGGCGATGTCGTGGGCGAGGTGCGCGAGTGGCTGGGAGCGCGCATCGCCGCCTGCCGTGACGCCGGCATCGCCGGCGATGCGATCGCGGTGGACCCCGGGTTCGGTTTCGGCAAGACTGCCGCGCACAACGTCGCGCTCCTCAACGCGCTCGAGGCGTTCACTACGCTCGGTGCACCGCTGCTCGTCGGCCTGTCGCGCAAGTCGCTCGCCGGGACGCTGACCGGCCGACCGGTCGGCGAGCGCCTGGCGGGCAGCGTCGCGCTGGCCGCGATTGCCGCGAGCCGCGGCGCCTCGATCATCCGGGCGCACGATGTCGCCGAGACCGTCGATGCGGTCAGAATCGGGGCCGCGCTGAGGCGCGCACCGCCGGGAGAGGCGCAATGAGCAGGAAATACTTCGGCACCGACGGCGTACGGGGTAAGGTCGGAACTGAGCCGATGACGGTCGAGTTTGCGCTTAGGCTCGCGAGCGCCGCGGCCCGGGCGCTCGCGCCCGGCGGCGGCTCGGTGCTGATCGGCAAGGACACGCGGCTGTCGGGTTACATGTTCGAGGCCGCGCTCGAGGCGGGCTTCGTTGCGGCGGGCGTCAACGTGTACCTGACGGGCCCGCTACCGACGCCGGGCGTGGCGTACATGGCGCAGCGCTTCGGCTGCGACTTCGGGGTCGTGATCAGCGCCTCGCACAACCTGTACGAGGACAACGGCATCAAGTTCTTCGACGGGGCGGGCGGCAAGCTGTCCGACACGCTCGAGGCCGAGATTGAGCGGCACCTCGGCCAGTCGCCGACGACGGTCGAGTCCGGCCGGCTCGGTCGCGCGGTAAGGGTCGACCGCGCGCGCAGCCACTACCAGGATTTCTGCGCCGCGACGCTGCCGAAAGGCATGCGCCTCGAGGGCCTCAAGATCGTGATCGACTGCGCGAACGGCGCGGCCTACAAGGTCGCGCCGCGCGTGCTATCGGACCTCGGCGCCGAGATCGTGCCGATCGGCTGCTCGCCGAACGGGCGCAATATCAATGACGGCTGTGGCTCGACCGAGCCGGGATTGCTGCAGCTGACGGTGCCGGGCGTGCGCGCCGACGCCGGGATCGGCCTCGACGGTGATGGTGACCGCCTCGTGATGGTCGACCACCTGGGCCGGATCATCGACGGCGACCAGTTGCTGTACGTGATTGCCCGCGGGCGCCACGAGGACGGCGGGCTCAAGGGCCCGGTGGTCGGAACCGTGATGAGCAACCTCGGGCTCGAGCGCGCACTCGGCGCACTCGGGATTGGGTTCCGGCGCGCAGCGGTTGGCGATCGCTACGTGCTCGAACTGCTGCGCGAGACGGGCGGCGTGCTGGGCGGGGAGACGTCCGGCCATCTGCTGTGCCTCGACAAGACCACGACCGGCGACGGGCTCGTCAGCGCGCTGCAGGTGCTTGCGATCATGAAGCGCACCGGCGCGAAGCTCGCCGAGCTCGTGACCCACATGCACCTGTATCCGCAGGTGCTGCTCAACGTCCGCGTCGGGCGGCTGATCGACGTCAGCAAGGTCGAGGCGATCCGCGATGCGGTGGCCGCGGCCGAGGCGCGCCTGACCGGCACCGGGCGGGTCGTGCTCAGGCCCTCGGGCACAGAGCCCGTGATCCGGGTCATGGTCGAGGGCCTGGACGAGGCGCAGGTCCGCTCCGAGGCCGAGGGTCTTGCCGAGGTTGTCAGAGTCTCCGCCGCGCTGTAATCCGCAATCCGTTGATTTTGCGGGGACCGGTAGGTATCCTCGCGCGCCTTTTCGAGGACTCCCCGATGCGCCGACCGCTGGTCGCCGGCAACTGGAAGATGCACGGGTCGCGCGCGGACAACGCCCGGCTGATCGAGGCGCTGATCGAGGCGAGCGACAGCGCGCCGTGCGAGGTGGTCGTCTGTCCACCGTTCGTCTACCTGTGGGAAACCGGCCGCCAGCTCAAAGGCTCGACGATCGCCCTTGGCGCGCAGGACGTGTGTGCCGAGGCTCACGGAGCGTTTACCGGCGAGGTGTCGGCGGCGATGCTGAAGGATGTCGGCTGCCGCTACGGCATCGTCGGCCACTCCGAGCGCCGCGCGCTCTATCGCGAGGACGATGAGCTCGTCGCGCGCAAGTTCGTCGCCGCCCAGACGGGCGGACTCGTGCCGATCCTGTGCGTCGGCGAGACGCTCGAGGAGCGGGAAGGCGGGCAGACCCGCGTGGTGGTCGCGCGCCAGCTCGATGCGGTGCTCTCGGTCGCCTCCGTTGCGGCTTTCGCGAACGCCGTTGTCGCCTACGAGCCCGTCTGGGCGATCGGCACCGGCAAGAACGCGACGCCGGAGCAGGCGCAGGACGTCCACCGGTTCATCCGCGACCGGATCGCGGCCCGGGATGCTACAATTGCCGAGGCGGTGCGGCTGCTCTATGGCGGCAGCGTCAAGGCCGCCAATGCCGCAGAGCTGTTCGGCAAGCCCGACGTCGACGGCGGGCTGGTGGGCGGCGCCTCGCTCAAGGCCGATGAGTTCGTGAGGATCTGCGCTGCGGCCGCCTGATCGGCCCCGCGGATGACGGAACAATGCTGCAACAGATACTGCTCACCATTCACCTGCTGCTGTCGGCCTCGATCATCGGCCTCGTGCTGCTGCAAAGGGGCAAGGGCGCGGATGCCGGAGCAGGCTTCGGCTCCGGCGCCTCCGGAACCGTGTTCGGTGCACGGGGCTCGTCGACGTTCTTCTCGAAGACGACCGCAGTGCTCGCGACCTGCTTTTTCGTCACCAGCCTCGCGCTCGCCTACATGGCGAGCCACCGGGCCGGCGCAGGCGCACCGAAGAGTCTGCTCGACCAGGTGCCAGTGACCGCGCCCGCGCCGGTGACGACGACCGTGACGAGAGTTCCAGCGCCTGCAAGCAGTGCGGAGCTTCCGTCCGTGCCGGCGAACGCGCCGCCCGGCGCGCCGGCCGGAGCGCCGCCGAGCCCGCCACCCGCGAAGTAGCGCGGACGGGCCGGACCCCGAGATTTTCGTTGCCGACGTGGCGGAATTGGTAGACGCACTAGCTTGAGGTGCTAGCACCGTAAGGTGTGCCGGTTCGAATCCGGCCGTCGGCACCACTCTCAACCGGTGAGTTCTTCGGTCGCGCATGGGTGACGCGACCCACGCACGCGTCTAGAATACGGCGGTTGCGACGGGCCCCGGCGATCGGGCGCCGAGTCATCGGTGATGCTCCCACACTACCTGCCGATCCTGATCTTCCTCGTCATCGCAGCCGCCCTCGGCGGCCTGCTGATAGTGCTCGGATTCGTGCTGGGTCCGAGCCGGCCGGATGCGGAGAAGCTGTCGCCGTACGAGTGCGGTTTCGAGGCCTTCGAGGATTCGCGCCTGAAGTTCGACGTGCGCTACTACCTGGTTGCGATCCTGTTCATCCTGTTTGATCTGGAAATCGCGTTCCTGTTTCCGTGGGCGGTGTCGCTCGGCACGATCGGCAGGTTCGGGATCCTCTCGATGCTGGTGTTCCTGGGCCTGCTGACCGTCGGCTTCGTCTACGAGTGGAAGAAGGGAGCGCTCGAATGGGACTAGTCGCCGAGGTCGACGCGGGTCTTCGGCACAAAGGCTTCATGACCGCGCAGCTCGACGACCTGATGAACTGGGCGCGCACCGGTTCCCTGTGGCCGATGACCTTCGGGCTCGCCTGCTGCGCGGTGGAGATGATGCACGCGGGTGCCGCGCGCTACGACCTCGACCGTTTCGGCGTCGTGTTCCGGCCGAGCCCGCGCCAGTGCGACGTGATGATCGTCGCCGGCACACTCGTCAACAAGATGGCGCCGGCACTCCGAAAGGTCTACGACCAGATGGCCGAACCCCGCTGGGTGATCTCGATGGGCTCGTGCGCCAACGGCGGCGGCTACTATCACTACTCCTACTCCGTGGTCCGCGGCTGCGACCGCATCGTGCCGGTCGACGTGTACGTGCCGGGCTGCCCGCCGTCGGCGGAGGCGCTGATGTACGGGATCCTGCAGCTGCAGCAGAAGATCCGCCGCACGAGCACGATTGCCCGATGAGCGCGGCCCCGAAACTCGGACCGGCCGGCAGCGAGCGGAGCTGACGCGGATGTCGGGCGCCATCGAGACTCTGGCAGCAGCCCTCGTCGCGCGGTTCGGGGAGCGCCTCACGCGTCTGCCGGCGGTGGCCGGGGAGCTGACGCTCGAGGTCCCGACGGCCGACCTCAGGGCCGTCTGCACCGCGCTGCGCGACGATCCCGACCTAGGGTTTGAAGTGCTTGCGGACCTGTCCGGCATCGATTACCTCGACTATGGGCGGGAGGAGTGGCAGACGCAGCGGGCCACGGGCACGGGCTTCAGCCGCGGCGTCTCGGGTCGCGACGACGGCGCGGCGGAGCCGGCGGTGGCGGCAGCGGGCGAGGAGGGTGCGCAGGCGCGTCGCTTCGCCGTCGTCTACCACCTGCTGTCGATCGCCCACAACCGGCGTTTGCGGCTGCGAGTCTACTGCGAGCCGGGCGAGCCGCCGTTCGCCGACTCGGTCGTCGACATCTGGCCCGGCGCGAACTGGTTCGAGCGCGAGGTGTTCGACCTGTTCGGCATTTTTTTCCGCGGCCACCCGGACCTGAGGCGGATCCTCACCGACTACGGCTTCATCGGGCATCCGTTCCGCAAGGACTTCCCGTTGTCAGGACACGTCGAGGTCCGTTACGACCCCGACAAGCAGCGCGTGGTCTATCAGCCGGTCAGCATCGAGCCGCGCATTCTCGTGCCGCGCGTGATCCGCCGCGATCACCGCTACGATCCGGCGCTCACCGCAAGCCCGCCGGCACCGGCTCCCGCCCCGGGAAAGCCGAATGCCTGAGCTCCGCAACTTCACGCTGAACTTCGGGCCACAACACCCGGCCGCGCACGGCGTGCTGCGGCTCGTGCTCGAGCTCGAGGGCGAGGTCGTGCAGAAGGCCGACCCGCACATCGGGCTTCTGCACCGGGGAACTGAGAAGCTCGCCGAGTCCAAGCCGTTCAACCAGAGCATCGGCTACATGGACCGCCTGGACTACGTGTCCATGATGTGCAACGAGCATGCCTACGTGATGGCCATCGAGAAGCTGCTCGGCGTTCAGATTCCGCTGCGCGCCCAGTACATCCGCGCGATGTTCGACGAGATCACCAGGATCCTCAATCACCTGATGTGGCTCGGCGCGCACGGCCTGGACATCGGTGCGATGACCGTGTTCCTGTACTGCTTTCGGGAGCGCGAGGACCTGATGGACTGCTACGAGGCGGTGTCCGGCACGCGCATGCACGCGACCTACTACCGCCCGGGCGGGGTGTACCGCGACCTGCCGGAGGAGATGCCCAAGTACCAGCCGTCGAAGTTCCGCTCGCGCCGGGAGATCGACCGGCTGAACGAAGCGCGCGCCGGGAGCCTGCTCGACTTCATCCAGGACTTCACCGACCGCTTCCCCAAGTGCGTCGACGAGTACGAGACGCTGCTGACCGACAACCGTATCTGGAAGCAGCGCACCGTCAACATCGGCATCGTCAGCCCCGAGCGCGCCAAGGCCCTGTCGCTGTCGGGGCCCGTGCTGCGCGGCTCGGGCGTCGTCTGGGACCTGCGCAAGTTCCAGCCCTACGAGGTCTACGACAAGGTCGACTTCGACATCCCGGTCGGCGTCAACGGCGACTGCTACGACCGGTACCTGGTGCGCATCGAGGAGCTCAGGCAGTCGAACCGCATCATCCGGCAGTGTGTCGAGTGGCTGAAGGCCAACCCGGGCCCGGTGCTGCTCGCCGATCACAAGATCACGCCGCCGCGCCGGGTCGAGATGAAGGAGAACATGGAATCACTGATCCACCACTTCAAGCTGTTCACTGAGGGCTACTCGGTTCCGGAAGGCGAGACCTACGCGGCGGTCGAGGCGCCCAAGGGCGAGTTCGGCGTCTGGCTGGTGTCGGACGGCGCCAACAAGCCCTACCGGCTCAAGGCGCGCGCACCGGGCTTTCCGCACCTGGCCGCAATGGACGAGATGGTCCGGGGCCACATGCTCGCCGACGTGGTGGCCGTGATCGGCACGCTGGATATCGTCTTTGGAGAGATCGACCGATGACCGAGGCAAGCGGGACGTCCGTGCTCGCCGAGCATACGCGCGAGGAGATTGACCACTGGGTCGCGAAGTTCCCAGCGGGCAGGCAGCGCTCGGCGGTGATCGCGGCGCTGCGCGCGGCGCAACACCAGAACAACGGCTGGCTGACGACCGAGCTGATGGATGCCGTCGCCCTGTACCTGTCGCTGCCGCCGATCCAGGTCTACGAGGTGGCAAGTTTCTACTCGATGTTCGAGACCAAGCCGGTTGGCCGTCTGCACATCTCGGTGTGCACCAACATCAGCTGCATGCTCTGCGGCTCCGACCGGATCGTCGAGCACATCGAGCGCAAGCTCGGGATCAAGACCGGCGAGAGCACGCCGGACGGCAAGTTCTACCTCAAGTGCGAGGAAGAGTGCCTCGCGGCGTGCAACAACGCGCCGATGATGATGATCGACCACGTCTATTACGAGAACCTGACCCCCGAAAAGGTGGATCAGGTGCTCGACGGCCTGAAGTGAGCGCTGCATGCCCCGCGACATGAACCAGGTCGTGTTCGAGCCCCTCTCGCTGCCGGGGAGCTGGATGCTCAATACCTACCGAAGCATCGGCGGCTACGACGCGTGGGAGAAGATCCTGCGCGAGAAGACCCCGCCGGAGAAAATCATCGAGGAGCTCAAGGCGTCGGGGCTGCGCGGCCGAGGCGGCGCGGGCTTCCCGACCGGCGTCAAGTGGAGCTTCATGCCGCGCAACGCCCCGGGCCAAAAGTATGCGGTCTGCAATTCCGACGAATCCGAGCCCGGGACCTGTCACGACCGCGACATCCTCCGCTTCAACCCGCACGCGGTGATCGAGGGCATGGCGATCGGCGGCTATTCCATGGGCGCGACGGTGGGCTACAACTACATCCGCGGCGAGTTCCTCGCCGAGCCCTACCCGCGGTTCGAGGCCGCGCTCAAAGAGGCCTACGCCGCGGGGCTGCTCGGCAAGAACGTCCAGGGCTCCGGCGTCGACTTCGACCTGCACGCGGTCGCAGGCGCCGGTGCCTACATCTGCGGCGAGGAAACGGCACTGCTGGAGTCGCTCGAGGGCAAGCAGGGAAAGCCGCGGTTCAAGCCGCCGTTCCCGGCGACCTTCGGCCTCTATGGCCGGCCGACCACGATCAACAACACCCAGAGCTACGCCTCGGTGCCGACGATCCTGCGCAAGGGCGCCACGTGGTTCGCCGGCCTCGGCGTCCCGAACTCGGGCGGGACCGTGATCTTCTCGGTGTCCGGCCACGTCAACCGGCCCGGCAACTACGAGCTCGCGCTCGGAATCCCGTTCAAGGAGCTGCTCGAGGACGTCTGTGGCGGCATGCGCGGCGGGCGCAAGCTCAAGGCGGTCATCCCGGGCGGCTCGTCCGTGCCGGTCGTGCCGGGCGAGACGATGCTCGCAGCGAGCATGGACTACGACTCGCTGCGCAAGGCGGGCTCGGCGCTCGGCTCGGCCGCAGTAATCGTCATGGACGACACGACCTGCATGGTCCGCGTGCTGGAGCGGATCTCGCGGTTTTACTACGCCGAGTCCTGCGGCCAGTGCACGCCGTGCCGCGAAGGGACCGGCTGGATGAATCGCCTGGTCAAGCGCGTGCTGGCCGGCCGCGGGACGCGCGCCGACCTCGACCTGCTGCTCGACGTGGCCAATCGCATCGAAGGCCACACGATCTGCGCGCTCGGCGACGCCGCGGCCTGGCCGGTGCAGAGCTTCCTGCGGCACTACCGGCACGAGTTCGAGTACATGATCGACCACGGTGGCCGCAGCATCGTCGACGATCCCGCGCGGCGTGCCGCGTGAAGTCGCCACGGGCCAGACACGCATGAGCCAGGACCTCGTCAACCTTGAAGTCGACGGCGTTGCGGTCAAGGGCCGCAAGGGCCAGATGATCATCCAGGTCACGGACGCATCCGCAGTCTACGTGCCGCGCTTCTGCTACCACGAGAAGCTGTCGATCGCCGCCAACTGTCGCATGTGCCTTGTCGAGGTCGAGAAGGCCCCGAAGCCGCTGCCGGCCTGCGCGACACCGATCAGCGAGGGCATGAAGGTCTTCACCCGCTCGCCGAAGGCCATCGCCGCGCAGAAAGCGACGATGGAGTTCCTGCTGATCAACCACCCGCTCGACTGCCCGATCTGCGACCAGGGCGGGGAGTGCGAGCTGCAGGACCTGGCGATGGGGTTCGGCCGGGATGCGGGGCGGTTCGCGGAACGGAAGCGCGTCGTCAAGGACAAGAACCTCGGACCGCTGGTCTCGACCGACATGACGCGCTGCATCCACTGCACGCGCTGCGTGCGGTTCACGGCCGAGATCGCCGGCCTGCAGGAACTCGGCACGACCGGCCGTGGCGAGGACATGCAGATCGGGACCTGGGTCGAGCACAGCGTCGACCACGAGCTGTCGGGCAACATCATCGACCTGTGCCCGGTGGGCGCCCTCAACTCGAAGCCGTTCCGCTACCAGGCACGCTCGTGGGAGATGGTCGAGCAGCCGCTCGTCTCGCCGCACGATGCGGTCGGCACGAACCTCAATGCCCACGTGCGCAACGGCCGTCTGCTGCGCGTCGTGCCGCGCCCGAACGAAGCCATCAACGAGACGTGGATCGCCGACCGCGACCGGTTCTCGTACGAGGGTATCTATGCCGAGGACCGGCTCGCGACTCCGCTCGTGCGCGCGGACGGCGTACTCCGACCGGTCGACTGGCAGGTGGCGCTCGAGGCCGCGGCGCGAGGTCTCAGTGGCACGATTGCGGCCCACGGCGCGGATGCGCTCGGCGTGCTGGCGCTCCCTGGCGCGACGCTCGAGGAGCACTGGCTGCTCGCGCGTCTCGCGCGCGGCCTCGGGATCGCGAGCATCGACCACCGGCTGCGCCGCTGCGACTTTCGCGATCAGGACGCGGATCCGGTGTTCCCCGGGCTCGGGATTTCGCTCGCCGAGATCGATACGCAGCACGCGATCCTGGTGATCGGCGCGGACCTCCGGCACGAGGCGCCGATGCTCGCGCACCGCATTCGCAAGGCTGCCGTCAGGAACGGCGCACGGGTCGCGTTCGTGAACCCCGGGGAGTTCCCGGTCCTGTTCCCGGTGGCGGCAGAGCGCGTGGTGCCGGTGAATTCGATCACGGCCGAGTTGCTGGCGATCGGCCGCGCCCTCGCCGAGACGCTGGGTGTGCCGGCCCCGCCGGTGCTCGCGGGCGGGCCTGCGCCGAGTGCTGCGCAGGCGTCAGTCGCTGCGGCACTCTCGAACGGCACGAGGCGCCTCGTGTTGCTCGGCGGGCTCGCCGAGCGCCACCCGGCGTTCTCGGACATCCGGGCCGCCGCGGCGGCCATTGCCGGGCTTCTGGGCGCAACGCTCGGCTACCTGCCGGACGGCGCGAACGCCGCCGGTGCCTCGCTTGCCGGCGTGCTCCCGCACCGCGGCGCGGGAGGCCGAGCGAGCCCTGCTCGCGGTCGCGACGCATCCGCGATGCTGGCCGGCAGCCTCAAGGGGTACGTGCTGCACGGCGGGATCGAGCCGGACCTGGACACCGCGGCGGCCAGGGCCGGCGCCTCGCTCGACGGGGCCGCGTTCGTACTGTCCCTCACCCCCTATGCGCCCGAGTCCGTGCGGCGCTTCGCCCACGTGCTGCTGCCGATCGGGACGTTTGCCGAGACCTCGGGCACGTTCGTCAATCTCGAAGGCCGCTGGCAGAGTGTCGCCGCGGCCGCGCGGCTGCTCGGCGAGGCGCGGCCGGGCTGGAAGGTCCTGCGCGTGCTCGGAAATCTCCTCAATCTGTCCGGCTTCGACTACGACTCATCCGCGGCAGTGCGCGCCGAGTGCGAGGCCGCGCTCGGCCCGCTCGCGGGTCAGCCGGCGGACACTGCCTACCGCGGCGCCTGGCGGCCGGCGGGGCCGGTACCCGGAGCGCTCACCGATGTGCCGCTCTACCAGTCGGACCCCATCGTCCGCCGCGCACCGGCCCTGCAGCAGACCCGCGACGCGGCCCGCCCGCGCGCGGTGTATCGGGCCGCGCCATGAACACCGTGCTCGGCGTGTGGAACGGCCTGACGATGGAGCTGCAGCAGCTCATCGTCATGACCGCGGAGATCATCGGCGTGATGCTGGTCGTCATCCTCAGCGTCGCGATGATGACGCTCGCCGAGCGCAAGGTGATCGGCTGGATCCAGGTGCGGATAGGCCCGAACCAGATCCGGATCTTCGGCCTGCCGTTCTTCAAGGGCCTGGCCCAACCGTTCGCCGATGTCATCAAGCTGCTGCTCAAGGAAGTCATCGTGCCGGCGAACGCCGACAAGTGGCTGTTCCTTGCGGCCCCGCTGATGACCCTGATCCCGGCCCTGGCGACCTGGGCAGTGGTGCCGTTCTCGCCGGAGTTCGTGCTCGCCGACATCGACGCGGGGCTGCTGTACATCCTGGCACTGACCTCGGTCGGCGTGTACGGCATCATCCTCGCGGGCTGGGCGGCGAACTCGAAGTACGCGCTCCTGGGCGCGATGCGCTCCGCGGCGCAGATCGTCGCCTACGAGATCGCGATGGGCTTCGCCCTCGTCGGCGTGCTGATGGCCGCCGGCAGCCTCAACCTCACCGACATCGTGCGTGCGCAGTCGCACCCTTACGTCGCCTACGCCTGGCCGTGGCAGGCGGCGGGGTTCCTGGCCTGGAACTGGTTCTGGCTGTTCCCGCTGATGGTCGTGTACTTCATCTCGGGGATCGCCGAGACCAACCGCGCGCCCTTCGATGTCGCCGAGGGCGAGTCGGAGATCGTCGCCGGCTACCACGTCGAGTACTCGGGCGCGACGTTCGCGACGCTGTTTGCGCTGCCCGAGTACGCCAACATGATCCTGGTCGCGACGCTGGCCTCGGTGTTCTTCCTCGGCGGCTGGCAGTCGCCGCTCGACGGCTATCTCGCACCGACCGCGGCGTTCGCGCA
>Ga0181521_10001472_pt1 | contig 29164 bp, 27 predicted proteins | sample PEATcosm2014_Bin_32_FD_119764 | JGI IMG/M metagenome (GOLD analysis project Ga0181521, IMG submission 119764) | Peatland microbial communities from MTU Mesocosm Facility, Houghton, MI, USA - PEATcosm2014_Bin02_60_metaG | ecosystem: Environmental > Terrestrial > Soil > Wetlands > Peat | place...
ACGGCCAGCATTACTTTGACGGCTCCGGTGCAGGTCTCTTCGCTCAGTTGCAGCCCCGCCAGCCTGGGGCAGAATTCCTCCAGCACCTGCACCATCACGCTGACGCAGGTGGCGCCGGCGGGTGGCGCCAGCGTGGTTTTGTCGAGCAATGCGGCGGCACTGGCGGTGCCGGCGACGGCGACGGTGGCAGCCGGATCTGCCACAACCACTTTCGGCGCCACCAGCGGCACCATTGCCAGCAATCAGACGGCGACGGTGACGGCCACTTACAACAGCACCTCGGCCACGGCCGGCATCAGTCTGTCGGCGCCGCCGGTGGTGAGCGGTGTATCGCCGAATAGCGGGTCGACGGCGGGCGGAACAGCAGTCACGATCACGGGTACGAACTTTGCCGCGGGAGCGACAGTGATGTTTGGCGGGCTGGCGGCTACGGGCGTAGTGGTGGAGAACAGTACGACCATCACGGCCTCAACTCCAGCGGGAAACGCGGGAGCGGTGACAGTGACGGTCACTAACCCTGGGGCGCAGAGCGGGAATTTGGCGGCTGGGTTCACCTTTGTGGTGCCCCCAGTCACAACTATCGCCTATGTGCAGGGCAACTATGCCACGCCGCAAACACCCGAGACCACGGTGAAGGTGACGTACACGACCGCGCAGGCCGCTGGCGACCTCAACGTCGTCGCCGCCGGGTGGAACGACAGCAAGGCCGTGGTCAGCGCAGTTACGGACTCAAAAGGTAACACCTATGTGCGGGCCGTGGGCCCCACGGTCCAGAGCGGGTACGCGTCGCAGTCCATTTACTATGCGAAGAACATCGTATCGGCGGCTGCCGGGACAAACGCCGTCACGGTGACTTTTGCGAGCGCCGCGACATCCGCCGACATACGCATAGTCGAGTACAGCGGAGCGGATCCTGGCAACCCGGTGGATGTAGCAGTCGCAAGCTCGGGCACCAGCGCCACCAGCAGCAGCGGCGCCGTGACCACGACCAACGCGACCGACCTGCTCTTCGGCGCCAATCTGGTTCAGACCTCCACCACCGGTCCGTGCGGCGGGTTCACCAAACGGCTGCTGACAACACCGGACGGCGACATCGCGGAAGACCGGATGCTCGCGGCGACCGGCAGTTACAGCGCCACCGGGCCTCTCAGCCCATCCGGACCGTGGATCATGCAGATGGTCGCCTTCCGCACTGCGTCGGGAGGCACGGCGCTGCCGACAGTGAGCGGCGTATCGCCGAATGGCGGGTCGACGGCCGGCGGGACGGCAGTCACTATCACGGGCACGGGCTTTGCCGCGGGAGCGGCGGTGAAGTTCGGGGCAACGGCAGCGGCCAACATAGTGGTGGTGAGCGGTACAACCATCACGGCCACAACTCCAGCGGGAAGCGCCGGCGCCGTAACAGTGACGGTAACGGTGAACGGGCAGAGCGGAAGCTTAGCCAATGGGTTCAGCTACACTCTTCCGTCGACGGTGAGTAGTGTATCGCCGAATAGCGGGTCGACGGCGGGCGGGACAGCAGTCACGATCACTGGTGCGAACTTCGCCGCGGGAGCGACAGCGGCGTTTGGCGGAACGGCGGCGACCAACGTGGTAGTGGTTAGCGGGACTGAGATCACGGCCACTACGCCGGCCGGAAGCGCCGGAGCGGTGACGGTGACGGCGACGAATCCCGGGGCCCAGAGCGGGAGTTTGGCAAACGGGTTCACCTATGTGATGGAAACAACCGCGACGCCCACGCTTGTTTCGCATCTTAGCGAATCTAATTCGCGGTCCTCTGCCGTGTCCAGCAGCCCCTGGCAGTTCTACTTCCATCTGGCCGACCCTGCCACATCCGGTAACGCCATCATAGTCGCGTGCCAGTTCCAGGGTGAGGCGGCGCTGGCTATCACGGATAATAAGTCCGACAGCTACAACAACGCCGAGATCTATTACAATTTGGCAACTAACCAGTCCATCGTGATCGCGGAGTCGTTCAATGTGACTGCCGGAGCTTATAACCTGACGGCCACATGGAACGCCGAAACCTCGCACTTCCAGTGCGTCAGTTCCCAGATTGCCAACGTCACCGCAGCCGATGGGCTGGGCATTGGTAATGAAGGCTCCGGCACATCCGTGACGGCTGGCAGTCTCACGCCGACGGTGACGGGCGATCTGGTGTACCAGGTCGCAGCCAGCCTTGGCGGCACGTTGACGCAGGCGAGTTTCACGGCGGGATCGCAATCGAACGTAACGTGGAATCTCGAAAGCGCGGACCTGAGAGACGGCATGGCCGTCCAGGCCGGTGTGTATTCATCCGCGGCGGCAATCGACCCGGCCATGACCCTGGGAACGAGCGCCGCCTGGATCTCGGCCGCGGTTCTGCTCAAATCCGGAGCCGCGGGCGGAGTACCGGCCGGCATGCGGGTCGCATACGAAATTCACGAGAACATTCCGGATACGACGGCCGCCGGCGGAACGGGAAGTGGCTGGACGAATCCCATGACGCTGCAGATTCCCTGCGTCGCGGGGGCTGCCATAGCAGCCATGATGGACGGCGGTGGAACCGGAGCTGCCAGCACGATTTCCGGCATCGCGGATTCCAACGGTAACACGTGGAGTCAGATCGCGCTTTACACTTACAACGGTGGTTCGGTTTATGCCCAGGCGTATTATGCAAAGAACGCGACATGCTCCAGTAGCACTCTGACTTTGACGATCGCGTTCACTGCGAATACCGATGACAACACCATCGTCTTTTATGTTATCCCGGGCGCTTCGGCTAATCCGCTGGACACTTACAGCGGTGGTGGACAGGACGTAACCAGCAACAGCTCAACCATGACGCCAAGTTACACATTGACTCCTACGGGGTCGAATGATCTTGTGCTGGCCGAAGAGAACTGGTACTACAACACCGCCACAGGAGCCGCCGCGGCGAATTGGCTGTTCGATTCAGGATACTATTCCGGCATCACGCTGGATGGTCCGCAACCCGTAGACGAGAATGGCGGATGGATGCATTACTACGCCAGTTCCACAAGCTCACTCAGTTTCACTTACAACCTGTTGTCAAGCACCGATGCGACTGGACCGTCAAGTGGGATGGCGGTGGCCTTCAAATAGCGGGACGCGAGTGTGTGGTTGCTCCGGCGCGTGCGGTGGCGGGTTTGGGCCCTCTGCCGCAAGCGCCACATTCATGCGGCGAGCGTGGCGCCCGGCCTCCCGTAGTAGACCTCCGTGTCGTACTCGATGGTCACCCATCCGTCGCGCCGATGCCGGGCGAACAGGACGTCCACTTCCGCCATCAGCGCGGCCAACTCACCGGTCCCAGGCAGCGGCGTGTAGGATGACGATGCCACTCGTCCGCGCAGCCCTTCGGCGTCGAGCGTTTGCCGGTGGTCGAACCGTGCCATGCGCCAGGCGCGCCCGCCAAACAAGCGCGTGATGCGCGGTGCATCGATGCGCGGCTGCTCCGGCGCGTGGCGCGCGATCAGCGTTTCATACTCGCTCATGAAGCCGGGCTCCCGCTTGCGCTCGTTCCACACCAGCATCAGCCAACCACCGGGTTTGAGAATCCGCGCGAATTCGGCGCGGGACGGGTCCGCATCGAACCAGTGCGCCGCTTGCCCAGCGGCGACCAGTTCGACGCTGGCGGTGGCGAGCGTAGTGGCCTCCGCCCGTCCGTCGATGGCCTGAAATCGCGTCAGCCCCGCCAGCGCCTTTCGGCCGGCGTCGCGCATCTCGGGATTCGGTTCGACGCCGAAAACGATGCAGCCGCGCTCCAGGAACAGGCGCGCCAGCAGGCCGGTACCGCAGCCGATATCGGCCACCGCCTGTCCGGCCCGCAGCCCGCATTCCCGCTCTGCGAGCGCCGCCACCTCCGCCGGATATGACGGCCGGTACCGCGCGTAGGTGTCCACCCTCACCGAAAACCTGCGTGTTGGGTCGCGATCCATGTCTACAATATGATATCCGGATATGACCACGCAGCCTCACATCGCGGTGGTCGGCAGCGCCAACGTCGACCTCACCACATTCACCGACCGGTTTCCGCGGCCGGGCGAAACCATCTTCGGCCGCGAGTTTCACCTCGGCTTCGGCGGCAAGGGCGCCAACCAGGCGGTGGCCGCGCGGCTGTGCGGGGCACGCGTATCGATGATCGCGCGCGTCGGCGACGACCTGTTCGGCAAGGCCACCATCGACAACTTCACCGCGCGCGGGGTGGATGCGACGCGGGTCCTGATTACCGAAGGCGTCTCGAGCGGGGTCGCGCCCATCTTCGTCGATTCGTCCGGCCAGAACCGCATTCTGGTGGTCAAGGGTGCCAATGACCGGTTGCTGCCCGCCGATATCGACGCGGCCGCGGCGGTGCTACTCGAGGCAGATGCGATCGTTCTACAGTTGGAAATCCCGCTCGAAACCGTCTATTACACACTTCGCTTCGCCCGTGCAAACGGCATCCGCGCCATCCTGAACCCGGCGCCCGGCCAGCCGCTCGATCTTGCGGAGTTGGCTTACGCCGACTACGTCATCCCCAATGAAACCGAGGCCGAGGCCCTCACCGGGATGCCGGTGAACAATCTTCACCAAGCGCGCGACTGCGCGGTCCACCTGTTGCGCGGCGGCGTGCGGCGCGTCATCGTCACGCTCGGCGCCAATGGCGCTCTCTGTGCCGGCGACGACCGCGTGGACCACATCCCGCCGTTCCCCGTCGAAGCCGTCGACTCGACTGGCGCCGGGGACGCCTTCATCGGCAGCTTCGCAGCGTTCCTCGCCGGCGGCGAGAACGAAACCACCGCCATCGCCCGCGCCAACGTCTACGCCGCGCTGTCCACGCTGGGCGTGGGCACGCAAGCATCCTTCGTCACCCGCGACCGGCTGGAAGCCGCATGGAGCGAGCGGCCTCAAAAATAGCTGCGCGCGAAGAGTGAGTTGGCGGAAGGCAGTGCGGATCGAACACACCAGCAGCCTGACGGCCGCCGAACGGTTTTGAAGACCGTCCCAGACACCAGTCCAGTTTGCCTTCCGAAAACAGTCTAGCAGCCTCCGCCGCAACCTGCCGGGCGATCCAAGCTAACATTGTTTTTTGAAAGGTTGGCCAACTTGATCCTCAACGGCGGATACATCAAGGACATACTGGCGCGGGAGCCGGGAGCGAAAGTCGCGGCGCGCGGCTGGGTGAAGACGCGGCGCGACGGCAAGGGCGTGCACTTCGTGCAACTGCAGGACGGATCGTCGGCGATCGACCTGCAAGTGGTGATCCTGGCCGGGCTGTTGCCCGAGGCGGTGCTGGCCGCGGTCACCACCGGATCGTCGCTCCGCGTGGAGGGCGAAGTGGTGGCGTCGCCAGGTCCCGGCCAACCGGTGGAACTGCGCGCCGAAACGATCGAAGTGTACGGCGCGGCCGACCCCGTCGCCTACCCATTGCAGAAGAAGTTCCACACCGTGGAGTTCCTGCGCGAGATCGCCCACCTGCGCTCGCGCAGCAATACGTTCAGCGCGGTGTTCCGGGTGCGCAACGCGCTCTGCTACGCCATTCACCGCTTCTTTCAGGAAAACGGTTTCGTGTACGTGCAGACGCCGATCATCACCACGCTCGATTGCGAGGGCGCCGGCCAAATGTTCCAGGTGACTACTCTCGATCTGGCGGCGACGCCCAAAACACCGGAAGGCCGGCCCGATTTCAGCCGCGACTTCTTCGCCAAGCCGGCGTACCTGACGGTCAGCGGGCAGCTCGAAGCGGAGATGTTCGCGCACGCATTCGCCAACGTCTACACCTTCGGACCCACCTTCCGCGCGGAGAATTCGAACACGCCGCGTCACCTGGCCGAGTTCTGGATGATCGAGCCGGAGATGGCCTTCGCCGATCTGGATGACAACCGGCGCCTGGCGGAGCGGTTCCTCAAGACCGTGCTGGGGGAAGTGATGGACCGCTGCCGCGCGGATCTCGAGTTCTTCAACAAGCGCATCGACAACACTTTGCTGGCGACGCTGGCCAACGTGGTGGACAACGACTTCGTGCACCTGCCGTACTCGGAAGCGGTGCGGATTCTGGAAGAAGCCGCGGCCAAGGGTAAGACGTGGGAGTTCCCGGTGAGCTGGGGCGCCGACCTGCAAAGCGAGCATGAGCGCCACCTGACCGAAGAAGTGTTTCGCAAGCCGGTGGTGGTGACCGATTATCCGACCGGGATCAAGGCCTTCTACATGCGCCTGAACGACGATGGGCGCACGGTGGCGGCGATGGATGTGCTGGTGCCGCGGATCGGCGAAATCATCGGCGGCAGCCAGCGCGAGGAGCGGCTGGACGTGCTGCGCCGGCGCATCGCGGGGCAAGGGCTGAAGGAAGAGGACTACGCCTGGTATCTCGACTTGCGGCGCTTCGGTTCGGTGCCGCACGCGGGCTTCGGCCTGGGCCTGGAGCGGATGATGATGTACCTGACCGGCATGAAGAACATCCGCGACGTGATCCCCTGTCCGCGCACGCCGGGCTCGGCCGCGTTTTAGAGCCAGACGCCTTCCATTTCGACCCAAGCCGCGCTCATGCAATCATCGGCGCCTTCCCTGTGCCATCCGCGGGCCTACCGGCTGAGAACTGGTATCCATGCCTTCCCGCATGGGACAAACCGTGCCCACGGAAAATCGCTAAGTCATTGAAAGCAATCAAAACCAGTATTCAAAAAGTGGGCCAATCTGTCCCATTTTTCCGTTGGTGCCTAAGCGAAAGCGGGCCGCGCGAACTGCCTGCCTCCCGATCTCAGCTTGGCACACGAGGGAATGCGGGGCTGCGTCCGGAGCGCCGGGACATGGGCGTAAAGCCTGTGGAGACAGCGGTTTGAGAAAATTCCCGGGATCGGTGACCGGCGGTGGGCGTCATGATGGGCAACGCAGCGAATTCGGACGCTGCGCGTTCGCCGCGGAGATCCGCCCGGTTTGCGCGTCACCGCGCATCGCGCCGTCGGGCCTGCGTGCGGAACTCATGTTGGTCGATGGCGCACGCTGCCCAGTCAGCCATGCTCCGGACCACTTTGCCGAAGATCACCAACCGGATCGGCGTCTCATCTCCGAGCCAGACCGGCCAACTGATCGATAGCTCAATGAGTGCCCCGGACTTGAGCGGTTCAAGTGGTTCCGCTGGACGGAACGACGCACCGTTGCTGGAGATATCCAGCGTGACGCCGGTGCCGTGGGCGACAACCGTTTTCCCGTCCCGAACATAGTAGACCAGCTCCCGCTGCATGGGGAAGCGCCGCTTCTTTCGCCGGTCCATTTGCCCCTCGTTGTGCTCCATGGTGACGAGACATCTCTGCCCTCGTTGGTGAGCATTTCGGGGGCCGAGAATTCCGGCAATGGAATCAACAGTTTAAGTCGGCAGACGCGGGTTCTGCCGCGGAAAGTGCAGGTCTTGCCGCCGGCTGCGTGCACCGGTGGGAGGGCAAAACCGGAGAACTTGCCCGAGGAGCTTGTCTCCGCCTATCTCCGCGCGTCTTCACGTAGTTTGCCAGAACATAGGGCCAAGGAATAACAATAAGTTCCAAAACAACCCCTATCGCAAAGGGTTTGGTAAGGTTTGTCGATCGCCCGGCGGACCAAAGCGGGAGCGCCACTGCTATCAACCAGACAATGCCGCCCAAAAGCCGATGGCAACGGCCTGCAATGGGTCCCACGTTCCGTCGTGCCTAATAAGCCCCGGCCATACAGACAATCCGAGACCCACGAAGTTAAGCAGGTAAAGGAATCTCATTAGATAGAGACGGAACGTGGAAACTTCTTCAGACATTATGCGACTCCCTATCTCAAGGGAGTGGCGGGGAACTCGGCTCGCTGGTTGGCGCTCCGAAGCCGCCGCAACGCGAGCGCATATCCTGGCGGAACTTCTCGCGCTCCTCGGGCGTCATTTGCTCCCAGTGCTCGGCCATTCGCCGCCGAGAATAGGAGCGTTCAGAGCCATGACCCCCAAAGCCTCCGAACAGAATCCGGCAGAGAGCCAGCAGTCCGAGAGCTTGCCAGAAGGTAACCTGCCGCCATCCGAACAACAGCGGCAGCAGCCAATTCCACAGATGCATCACCACTTCGCCGCCAATCGCAATGAAGATCACGAGCGCCGGCGGGGCCACAAAATAGATCCATTTCTTTTTCTTGCTCATGTTGGGTTCCTCATTTCTTCCTAAATTCGTCGTGAATGCGCTGCAATCGATGGCGGAGATGCAGCACCGCGTAGCGCTTGCGCGCGAGCAGGGTGTTGACGTTGATGCCGCTTTCCGCCGACAACTGTTTGAAGCTGCGCCCCTCCAGTTCGTGAGCGACGAACACTGCACGCTGCTCGCCGGGCAGTTCGCGGAGAGCGGCTTTCAACTCATCGAGAAGCATGTTGCGGACGTAGAGCGCTTCCGGCCCGGCATCGGGCGATGGCAACAGATCCTCGATCCGCAGCAGTTCGCCGTCTTCGTCCCCGACCGCTCGGTCGGTGAAGTTCTCAGGCCTCTTCTTGCGGAAAAGGTCCGTGATGCGATTGCGCGCGACGCGAAAAAGCCAGCCAGTCACGTATTCAATCGGCATCAGCAGGCGATTGGCTTCCACCAGTTCATAGAAGACCTCCTGGAGAAGATCTTCCACGTCGGCTTCGTTGGGCACCCGCCTGCGGATGAAATTGCGCAGCCGGGATCGCTCTTCCGCGATGACTTCGGAGATACGACGGTCTTGCTCGGTCATCCAGTCGATGCTCAGCGGCTCATCCATCCATTCGTGTAGACGAACGGCGACCGCAAATATTGTAGCGGCTTGAATGGGCGAAATCGGGGTGGGCGCCTCTGGGAGGCGATGGCCCTGGCCGACTTGAATGGAACGGTTCTCCTTCCCTGCTCAAGGATTACGGCATCGCGCCCAGCAGTATCTTCGCGGTGACGGGAAGCGGCCTCTCCGATCCCGGCGTGCCCGTGCTTCAATCGAGCGCCGCGCCCGGGATTCCCTTGACGCTGAATGGAACCAGCGTCACGGTGGTGGTGAATGGCGTCACCACGCACCCCGCGCTGTATTACACCAGCCCGGGACAGATTGCCGCCGTTTTGCCCGCGGCCACTCCGGTGGGCGCCGGCGCACTTACTGTGACCTATCGCGGCAATACCAGCGCTCCCGCGCCGATCCAGGTGGTGGCGAGCTCGGTGGGAATCAACTCCTACGGCGTGAACACAGGCATCGCCACGGATGCGGTTGGCGCCGTGATTACGTTGAACAACTCAGCCTCGCCCGGCCAGACGATTACTCTGTGGACCACGGGACTGGGCGCCGATCCCGCCGACAGCGATACCCCCTACACTTTGACGCCGCACAGCGTGAACACACCCTTGCAAGTCTAAGTCATGCCACGAGCGGCGCAGCGATTCCTGGGCTCATTGAATGCCAATCGTGGCATTCGGTGCGCCGACCGGAAAGCCTGTTCCGGGGTTGCCGGCCTTCTTGTTGTTTCCGGTGGTCGCCACGGTCCCGCTGCCCGCTGCGATTCCCGTTCCATTATTAAAGATGTCGTTGTTCGAAAGACGAATTGTCGCGCCCGATGTGACGGCATCCACCGCTGTAAAATTGTATGAGAGGATGCAGCTTTCCGCGTTGATCGTGGCGCCGCTACCATCTATCAATCCAAACCCATTCTGTGTAATGACGGAGTTGCTGATGGTGGTCACCCCGTTTTCGACGCCAACAGCCGCGTTGCTGACGTTACTGATGGTGACATCTCGAAGCGAGGCTTGGACTGACCCAACCCCCGCGAGGACGCTGAAGCCGGCTGCGCCAACACTGATGCTGGTGTTCTTCACGACGACATTTTGTGACCCATTGGCGAGGACCAGGATGCCAAAGCTCGTGAACGCGTCGATGTCGCAATCTTCGACCAGAGCACCTTTCCGGCATTGAAGTAGATGCCATCGCCGCCTACCCCCAGCCCGTTGATAGTGAGATGACGCAGAATGACTGTATCCGAGGCCCCCGCATTAACGTAGATCCCTACTTCGCTTGTGAAAGTGAGGTTGCCACCAACCCCGCCGCCGTCGATTGTGATCGCCCTAGTGATTGTGACTGGGCCGAAGTCGCCTGGATCTGCCACCGAGACGAGTCCGCCCGCGGCGGTAAAGTCCACCGCGGCTTGAAACGTGGCGAAAGGCTGCGCTCGCGTGCCGGGGTTTGAGTCGCTGCCGTTCGCTCCCGAAACCCAGGTGTGCGCTGGGAAAGTCGTGGTAGCCGATAATACCGTCGCAAACAGCGCAATGGCGACGGACGTAAACGTGAAGCTTCGAATGGCCATGACATCTTCTCCTTGTCGAAGTTGTGAGTACAACTGCACGCAGGGGAGCTCTCGCTCCAGTCGCCGGATTCGCCTCCGCGATCAGACGACACCCGCACCAGCCTGGGTTCGAACGCGCATCGGCGTGCGCTGTGCTGGATACGAAGGTCGGACCCGCACGCGCCCGACGTGATTAAGCTACAGTTCGCCGCTGCCCTTGTCAAGAGGCGCGAGTCCTGGCGCGAGTCCTGGCGCGAGTCCTGGCGGAGGTCGCTCACAACCGTGCGGACCAGAGCCGCGACCCTTGACGTCTCCCTGAGAATGCGCCATAGTTCGACTGTGAAACACTTATTCTTCGAGCGGGATTCGAATCGAGCGATGGGGCGGGAATCTGCGCTGGAGTCTGTGCCCGGCCTACGGCCGATTGGCTGGTTGACGAACTTGATCTGCCTGGTCGCAACGTGCGGCCTGTTAGCCGGCCAGACCGCATCGCCGGCAGCCGGCAGTCCACCACCGCCGGTCGAGATGACGGCGCAGCAGGACCATCAACGAATGATGGATCTGCTGCACATCAACTCGCTGCGGCCGGGAGCGGATCCCAACCATCCGCAGGCGGAGAATGCCGTCAACTACGACGAATCGAAGGCCAATCCCTATCCGAAGCTGCCGGATCCGCTGGTCTTGAAGAACGGGAAGAGGGTGACCGCGGCGAAAGTGTGGTGGAACAAGCGCCGCCCGGAAATCGTGGAAGACTTCGACCGGGAAGTTTATGGCCGAGTCCCGAAAGTAACTCCCACGGTGAAATGGGAAGTCGCGAGCACGGCTAACGACAAGGTTGGCGATGCGCCGGTGGTTACCAAGAAACTGGTGGGGCACGTCGATAACTCGTCTTACCCGGCGATCACGGTGGATATCCAGTTGACACTGACTACGCCGGCCAACGCGACGGGCCCGGTGCCGGTGATCCTGGAGTTCAGTTTCGGCGCTCCCGGCAACCGGGGACCCGGACGAGGACCGGCGCCGCCGCCCGGCCGCGGCATGGCCGCCGTCACGGGACCCAGTTGGCAGGAGCAGGTATTAGCCCTGGGTTGGGGCTACGCCATTCTGACGCCGACCAGCGTGCAGGCAGACAACGGCGCGGGACTGACGCACGGCATCATCGGCTTGTGCAACCAGGGCCAGCCGCGCCAGTTGGACGATTGGGGCGCGTTGCGTGCCTGGGCCTGGGGCGCCAGCCGCGCGCTGGACTATTTTGAGACCGACCGCTCGGTTGACGCCAAGCAGGTGGGAGTGGAGGGTCACTCGCGCTATGGCAAGGCGGCGCTGGTCGCCATGGCATATGACCAGCGCGTCGCGATCGGCTTTATCAGTTCGTCGGGCGAAGGAGGCGCGCGGCTGCACCGCCGCAATTTCGGCGAGTTAGTCGAGAATGTGGCTGGAACCGGCGAATATCACTGGATGGCCGGTAACTTCATCAAGTATGCGAGTCTGTATGCACCGAACGATTTGCCGGTGGACTCTCACGAGCTGATCGCGCTGTGCGCGCCGCGCCCGGTGTTCATCAGTGCAGGCGCAACGCAGGGTGACGGATGGGTGGATGCCAAGGGCATGTTTCTGGCCGCGGCCGGCGCCGGCCCGGTTTACAGGTTGCTAGGTAAGAAGGATCTCGGGACCAGTGACTTCCCCGCGATCGAGACGCCACTGATCGATGGCGACATAGCTTTCCGCCAGCACAGCAGCGGCCACACCCCCGCTCCTAACTGGCCGGTGTTTCTCAAGTTTGCCGGCCGCTATCTCAAGGGACCGGCGTAAGGTGGCGTAAGGTAGGACAGGCCATCGTTCTTTGTGGCCTCTCACTTTGCCGGCGGAAGACAGGCGACAGAAACCGATCGCCTGTCCTACCAGGCGCGGATATGTCCAGCCACGCGCCCGCGGCCAAGCAGCAGGCCACGCCCAAGCGGTGAAGAGAACGGCTGGAACCATCAGCGCGAAATCCGCTCGCTGCCGGCAAGGAATTTCGGCCACAGCGCGCCCCAAAAACTTGCTTGAGTTTCTCCTTGCAATATGGCGAAGAAAAGGCGAACATAGATGTATGGCGCTGGTCGGCATTGCCAGGATGGCGGCGCAAAGCACTTTGCTCGAAGCCAAGCGGCAGGTGGAATATCTGGAGATGCCGGCCCGCAGCATCCTCAACCGCTCGAAGCCCGGCATGCCGTTTCAGTGGACCATCAACCCATACCGGGGCTGCGAATTCGGCTGTAAATACTGCTATGCGCGGTACACCTTCGAGTTCATGGAGATGCCGGTAACGGATTTCGAGGACCGGATCTTCGCCAAAGCAGCGGCGGCGCATCTGCTGGCGCAAGAGTTGCGGCACATAGACCGCCGGGAACAGATCGCGCTCGGCACGGCGACCGATCCTTACCAGCCGGCCGAGCGGCGATACGGCCTCACGCGCTCGATCCTGGAAGTCTTCGCGCGCGAGAAGGGCTGGCGGCTGGGGATCGTGACCAAGTCGGACCTGGTGACGCGCGACACGGACCTGCTGCGCGAGGTGGCGCGGCGCAACGTGCTTTCGATCCACATGACCATTACCACGCTGGACGAAAAACTGGCGCGATTGCTGGAACCGCGCGCGCCGCGCCCGGCGCTGCGCCTGGAAGCGGTGCGCCGGCTGAGCGCGGCCGGCCTCGCGGTGGGAGTGACCGCGAAGCCGATTCTGCCGGCGTTGACCGATGGCGAGCGCGTGCTCGACCGGCTGGGGAAGGCGGCGCGCGATGCCGGGGCGCGGTCGTTTCACGGCGGCGCCGTGTTTCTGACGCCCAGCGCGTTGCAGGTTTTCATCCCGTTTCTGGAGCGGCATTTTCCGCTCCTGGCGCCGCTCTATCGCGAGCAATTCGCACACAGCGCTTACCTGGGGCGGGCTTACAAGGACGCTCTGCAGGTCCGGCTGCAGAAGATACGCGAGCGCTACGGCCTGGACGCAGGGACGCTCGATTACAAACCCGAGTTGTGGGTGGAGGAACAGGCCACGCTGTTTTGACCAGGTGGGACAGGGGATCGGTTTTCGTCGCCTGTTTGCATGGCCGGGGATTGGCCACCATCATTTTTGTCGTCCGCCAAGGTACGCGCTTAGCGAGACATGACAGACCACGAACGGCGATGGTCCGTCCCACCTTCTCGCGTTACAGTGAAGGCTGAATGGATCTTGCCGGTTTCGACTATCGCCTGCCGGAGGAACTGATCGCGCAGCAGCCGCTCGCCGAGCGCGCGGCGTCGCGCATGCTGGTGGTATACCGCGATGAGAACCGCTGGGAGGACCGGCTGTTTTGCGAGTTGCCGGAGTTCCTCCATCCCGGCGATTGCCTGGTGCTCAACGACTCCCGCGTCTTTCCGGCGCGCCTGTTCGGCCATCGCGCCGGCGTGCACTCGCTTGCGGTAGGGAAGAATAATCCGAAGCGCCGCGAGCATCTGAGCGGCCAGGTGGAGGTCTTCCTGCTGCGCCCGGTGAGCGCCGACGGAAAAGAATGGGAGGCGCTGGTGCGGCCGGGACGCAAGATGCGCACCGGGGAAAGGATTCGCTTCAGCGGCGGCCTGAAGGGCGAAATTGCCGCGCGCGGCGAATACGGCCAGCGGCGCATCCGCTTCGAAACCGCCGGCGACCCGTTTGAAGAGTTCGAAAAGATCGGCCACGTGCCGCTGCCGCCGTACATCAAACGCGCCGACGAGCCCGCCGACCGCGAGCGCTACCAGACGGTGTTCGCGCGCGAAAAAGGATCGGTGGCGGCGCCCACCGCGGGGTTGCATTTTACGCCGCAGATTCTCGACCGGTGCCGCGCGCGCGGCGCCGCCATCGCCTGCCTCACCCTGCACGTCGGGCTGGGGACGTTTCAGCCGCTGCACACCGCGCAAGTGGAACAGGCCCGCCTGCACGCCGAGCGCTACCAGATCGGCGCGGAAGACGCCGCCAAGGTGCGCGCGGCCGGCCGCGTGGTAGCGGTGGGGACGACCAGCGTGCGGACGCTCGAATCGGCCGCGCGCGAAGGTGCGATTGAGGCCCGTCACGGCGAAACGGATCTCTTCATTTACCCCGGTTTCCAATTTCGCGCCGTCGGGGCGATGCTCACCAATTTCCATCTGCCGCGCACCAGCCTGCTGTTGCTGGTATGCGCTTTCGCCGGCCAGGAGTTGGCGCTGGCGGCTTACCGGCACGCGGTGGCCGAGCGGTATCGGTTCTATTCCTACGGCGATTGCATGCTGATCGTGTGACCACCATATTCAATCGGCCAACGCCGGCGTGAGCATCCACTTCAACACGCCTTTGGGTTCGCGCGCCAGCCGCTCGCAATCGATGCGCACCAGCGCGGCTTTTTTCATATCCACCTGGAGCGCCGGGCTGGCCAACAGAAACGCGGCCATCGCGCTCATCAGCGGCTCGTGGCTAGCCAGCAGAATCGACGGTTCCTCGCCGCGCCGCCGAATCTCTTCCCACAGATCGTAAGGCGAGCCCTCCGGCAGCAACGCGCGCGACTCCACCACCTTGCCGGTGTACTCGAGCACTTCCGCCGCCACCGCCGCGGTTTCGAGCGCGCGCCGCAACGGGCTTGAAACGATCGACGCCGGCCGCACTCCCGCCGCGCCGGCGCGGCGCAGCACGCGGCGCAGCTTTTCCTTGCCTTCCGCGGTCAGCGCGCGCTCTGCATCGGATTGCCCGGAACTGGCGGCTTCGGCGATTCCGTGCCGCAACAAATAGATCTGCATCCGCGCCTATTGTACAACCGGCCGTGTCGCCAGGCCCCGCACCAGTATTCTGGCCAGGTCCGCGATCAACAGCGAACCGGGATTGTCCGGTCCCCAATCGGGCTGGGGGATGCCATCGACGGTGATCGCCATCGCGATCCGCCCCGCCTTCGAGTAAACGATCCCGACATCGGACCGCAGCGCATCGAGCGCCCCAGTCTTGTTGGCGACATCCAGATCGCCGAACGGGCGCCGGATGCAGGTCGTATCCTGGCAGCGTTTCATCACCGCGATCATCTCCCGCGATGCCTCCGGGCTCACCAGCTCGCCGCGCTCCATACGTTCCACCAGCGCCACCATGTCGCGCGCGGTGGAAACGCCCAGGCCATACTTCTGGTTTTTCTCGAGCTTGCCCGCCGCGGAGAAGCCCGCCGGCCCGTTCTTGCCTAGGATCTTGCGCAGCGAGCGGGTGGAGCTCAGGCCGATGCGGTCCAGATAGGCGTTGACGCGTTCGGCCGGAAAGCGCTCCAGGATCATGTTGGTGGCCGTGTTGTCGCTCAGCGCCATCATCAGGTGCATCACGTCCTGGAGCGGCAGTTGAAGGCCATTCGAAAGCTCGCTCTCGATCACGCCCGCCCCGGATACTTTCACGGCTTCGGTGACGGTCAGCCGCTCGCTCCATTGCAGCTCGCCGCGCGCGACCGCGTCGAACAGCGCGGCCATCACGGCCAGTTTGATGGTGCTGGCGGTGCGCACCGGTTCGGTCTCGCGGATGCCGATCGCCTCCCCGCTGTCCAGGTTCTTAGCGTAAAGGGAGACCTCGCCCGGAAAATCGCCGATGCGTTTGCGCAACTGGCTGCCAAGCGGCTGCGCCGCAACTGCGCCCGCCAACAGGAAAGCCATCACCGCCGCATGCCCCACCATGCGTTCGATCATAGCGCACGCTGCATCGAGGCGCGATAATGAATCATGCAAAACATTCTCCCGGTGGCGTGTTTTATTGCCGGGTTTCTGCTGGCGTGGATCGTGCTGCGGGCGCGCCGCCAGGATACGGCGACCGTCTTCCAGGCGCTTTCCGCCGAGGCGCTGGCGCGCAACAACCAGGCGTTCCTCGAGCTCGCCCGCGCCAATCTGGCGGAGGCGCAGACGGCGGCGCGCGGCGATCTGGAAAAGCGCCAGCAGGCCTTCGCGGAGCTGGTGTCGCCGGTGCGCGCGTCGCTCGACAAAGTGGATTCGCGCATCCAGGAACTCGAAACGGCGCGTGCGGCCGCCTACGCCGGATTGCAGGAGCAGGTGCGCGGCCTGGCCGAAACCGAGCGGCAGCTCCGCACCGAAACCGGCAAACTGGTGACGGCGCTGCGTTCGCCCGCGGCGCGCGGCAACTGGGGCGAGATGCAGTTGCGCCGCGTGGTGGAGATGGCCGGCATGCTGGACCATTGCGATTTCCAGACGCAGGCCTCGGTGACGGGCGAAGAGGGGCGGCTGCGGCCCGATCTGCTGATTCATCTGCCGGCCGGAAAGACGGTGGTGGTGGATGCCAAGACGCCGCTCGAAGGCTACCTGCGCGCCATCGAAGCCCCCGACGAAGTCACCCGCAAGGCGCGCCTGGCCGATCACGCGCGGCAGGTGCGCGCGCATCTCACCTCGCTCGGCCGCAAATCCTATTGGGAGCAGTTCGACCAGGCGCCGGAGTTCGCCGTGCTGTTCCTGCCCGGCGAGTGCTTCTTCAGCGCCGCCCTGGAGGCCGATCCTTCGCTGATCGAATTCGGCGTCGGGCAGAACATCATCCTGGCCACCCCCACCACGCTGATCGCGCTGCTGCGCGCCGTCGCTTACGGCTGGCGGCAGGAAAAGCTGGCGGAGAACGCCGCCGAAATCAGCGCGCTGGGCAAAGAACTGTACAAGCGCCTTTCCGATATGGGCGGGCACTTGGTGATGATGGGCAAGGGTCTCGAGCGCGCGGTCGAGGAGTACAACAAAGCCGTCGGTTCGCTCGAAAGCCGCGTGCTGGTGAGCGCGCGCCGGTTCGCCGAGCTCAAAACCGCGCCGCTGGGGGTGGAAATCGCGGAGCTGACGCCGGTGGAAAAGCGGGTGCGGAGCCTCGAAGAACCCGACCCCGAATCGCCACCCGAAGCCGAGCCGCCGGCTCGTTTAGAATAGTAGCAGAGTGCCCGCCAAGACCTTCTACCTGGAAACCTTCGGCTGCCAGATGAACGCGCACGACTCCGAAAAGGTGGTCGGCACGCTGATGGCGAAGGGCTACGCGCGGGTGCCCACGCCGGACGAAGCCGGGCTGGTCCTCTACAACACCTGCAGCATCCGCGATAAAGCCGAGCAAAAAGTCTACCACCGCTTGCAGCAATTCAAGCGCAACGGCAAGGGCAAGGTAATTGGCGTGCTCGGCTGCGTAGCGCAGCAGGAGGGGGAACGCATTTTCGAACGCGCCCCGCACGTCGGCCTGGTATGCGGCTCGGCCAGTTACAACAAGCTGGGCGAATTGCTGGTGCAGATTGAAGCCGGCGGCCGGCGCGTCACCGGGCTGAGCCTCAATACCGACGAGGCCTTCGACACGCCCTTCACCCGCCGCGACAACCCCCACCGCGCCTACATCACCATCATCGAAGGCTGCGACAAGAGTTGCGCCTACTGCGTGGTGCCGTTCACGCGCGGGCCGGAGCGCAGCCGCACGAGCGAAAGCGCGATGGGGGAAGCGCGCCGCCTGGCCGCGGAAGGGTACACCGAGATCCAACTCCTGGGGCAGAACGTCAACAGCTACCGCGATCCATCGCCGGCCGGTTGGAACTTCGCCACTTTGCTCGGGCGCGTCGCGGAGATTCCCGGCATCCGCCGCGTGCGTTACACCACCTCGCATCCGCGCGATTTCGGCAAGGACATAGTGGACGCGATGGACGCGAATCCCGCGATCTGCGACCACGTCCACCTGCCGGTGCAGTCCGGGTCGTCGGATGTGCTCGCCCGAATGGACCGGCTCTACACGCGCGACGAATACATGCGGCGTATCGACTGGCTCAAGAACGCTCGGCGTCCCTATTCCATCACCACCGACATCATCGTCGGCTTCCCCGGCGAGACCGAAAAGGATTTCGAGGCCACCCTCGCCCTGCTCGACGAAGTGGAATACGATTCGCTGTTCAGCTTCAAGTATTCGCCGCGCCCGAACACGGCCGCTCTCGGTTTGGAAGACCGCATCCCGGACGAAGAGAAGCAGCGGCGGCTGGTGATCGTGCAGGAGAAACAGCGCGCCATCCAGATCCGCCGCAATGCCGCGCTGATCGGCAGCGTGAAGGAAGTGCTGGTGGAGGGCCGCCACCAGGCGCTCGAACAGTGGATCGGGCGCACGTCGGACAACCGCACGCTGAACTTCACTCATCCGGAAGACGGCGCGGCCTCTCTCACGGGGAAGTACTGGCAAGTCCGCGTCACACGCTCGGGTCCCAACTCCTTGGTGGGCGAGACCGCAACTGTGGTGTAATTGAGTTGGGAGGGGCGGCATGGAAGTGGAAATGAAGATTCGCGGCCTGATGATGGACCCGCAAACCAATATGCCCATCGTCATCCTGAGGGACGTAAGCGGCAACTCCGTGCTCCCGATCTGGGTGGGTGTTTACGAGGCGAATGCCATCGCGCTCGAAATCGAAAAAGTCTCCACCCCGCGGCCGATGACGCACGACCTCATCAAGAGCCTGCTGCTCGGCCTCAACACCTCCATGCGCAAGGTGGTGGTGAGCGAATTGAAAGACGACACGTTTTACGCGGTGATCTGGCTGGATCGCGACGGGGAGACCATCAGCGTGGATTCGCGCCCCAGCGACGCCCTGGCTCTGGCGCTGCGCCTGGATTGCCCGATTTACGTGGAAGAGACGGTGCTCAAATCCTCCAGCAAGGCCGCCAACGCTTCCGACAAGGACAACAAGGAAGAGTTGAAGCGGTGGCTCGACGGCCTCAACGACGAGGACCTCGGGCGCTATAAGATGTGACGCCGGAAATCGCCGCGCGGCTGGCTGAAGTTGGAATCCGGTTGGCCGCCGAATCCCCGGAGTACAACATGTTCACGCGCGGCTTCTGCGTGGCGCTGGCCAACCCAGGCGCGGCGGCCGGGACGGGGATCGGCAGTTCGGGAATGATGACGGAAGCCGGCGTTGCGTTTCTGGTGTGGCGCGAAGGCCGGCCGTACCTCGCCGCCAAGGGCCGCGAAACGTTGGCCAGCCCCGCGCAGGTGGAAGAGATCGGCAAGTTTTCTTTGGATTTGAAACGCGCCTTAGGGGTGGACCCGCGCGCAGCGTAGCACCATGGGTGCCTCGGCGCAGAATTGGTTGCCTGACAAGAACGCATGACGCTCGACGAACAACTTTCCTACCTGCGAAAAGGCATGGTGGAGATCATTCGCGAAGAGGATCTCCGCGAGCGGCTGGCCGCAGCCGCCGTTACCGGCCGCAAATTGCGCATCAAAGTCGGCTTCGATCCGACCGCACCGGACCTGCACCTGGGCCACACCGTGCTGCTGCGCAAGATGAAACACTTTCAGGACCTCGGCCACACGGTGATTTTTCTGATCGGCGATATGACCGGGCTGATCGGCGATCCCACCGGCCGCAACGTGACGCGCCCGCCCATGACCCGCGAAGCGATTCTCGAAAACGCCGAGACCTACAAGGCGCAGGTGTTCAAGGTTCTCGATCCGGAAAAGACCGTGGTCCGCTTCAACAGCGAGTGGCTGGCGCCGATGACGTATGTCGACATCGTGCGGCTGGCGTCGCATTACACGGTGGCGCGCATTCTGGAGCGCGACGATTTCTCGAAGCGCCTGCGCGACGGCATTCCGATTTCGATGCACGAGATGCTCTACCCGCTGGCGCAGGGCTACGATTCGGTGGCGCTCGAGTGCGACGTGGAGCTGGGCGGCACGGACCAGAGATTCAACCTGCTGGTGGGGCGCGAATTGCAGCGCGATTTCGGACAGCCGCCGCAGATAGTCGGCACCACGCCCTTGCTCGAAGGCATCGACGGCATCAACAAAATGTCGAAGTCGCTCGGCAACTACATCGGCATCACCGAGCCGCCCGAGGTGATGTTCCGCAAGGTGATGCAGATCTCCGACGAGCTGATGTGGCGCTATTACCTGCTGCTCACCGATAAGACCGAAAGCGAAATCGCGGCCTTGCGCGCGCGTGTGGCGGATGGCTCGCTGCACCCGATGGAGGCGAAGATCGCGCTGGGTAAAATGATTGTCGCCGATTACCATTCGGCGGCGGAGGCGGACCGCGCGGCCGCCATCTTCGACGCTGTGGTGCGCCGCAAGCAGACGCCGGACAAGATCGAAAGCGTCACCCTGCCGGAGGACGTCGTGAAGGACGGCGCCATTCGCGTCGACAAGCTGCTGGCGCGCATCGGCCTGGCCGAATCGGTGAGCGACGCCGCGCGCAAGATCAAGGCCGGCGCGGTGGAGATCAACGGCGAGAAATGGACGGCGCTGACTTGGACGGACGCCGCGCCCGAACTCCTCATTCAAGTCGGCAAGAACTGGCGAAAGGTCATCCGGTAAACCACCGTGCGCAAGCTCTACTTCTGGAAACTCAAGCGGCGGGAAATTCAGCTCGGGGACCGCACCCTGCTGATGGCCGTGCTCAATGTGACGCCGGATTCGTTTTCCGACGGCGGCAAGTACGCCGACCCGGATCGCGCCTTCGCCCGCGCCATCGAACTGGAAGAGCAAGGCGCGGACATGTTGGACGTCGGCGCGGAATCCACGCGGCCGGGGTCGGCGCGCATATCGGCGGCCGAAGAGATCCGCCGCCTGATTCCGGTTCTCAAGCGGCTGAAGGACCAGCTCACGATTCCCATTTCGGTGGATACTTACAAGGCCGAGGTTGCCGAGCGCGCCCTCGAGTTAGGGGTTGACGTCATCAACGACCCTTCCGGCCTGACCATCGAGCCGCAACTGGCGCGCGTGGTATCGAACCACGATGCCGGCCTGGTGCTGAACCACATGCGGGGGCGGCCGGATAATTGGGCCAGGCTGGGACCCATGCCCGATCCGGTGGCGGGGATCGTGCGCGACCTCGGCGCAGCGGTCGGCCGCGCCCGGCACGTCGGCATCAGTCCCACTAGGCTGGCCATCGATCCAGGTCTCGGATTCGGCAAACGCAAGGAGCAGAACGCGCTGATCCTGGCCCACCTCTCCGCGCTGGCGGCCATCGATCTGCCGATCATGGCCGGCCCCTCGCGCAAGAGCTTTCTCGCCCACCAGGACGCCGAGCAAACCAAATTTGCAACCGCCGGCGCGGTGGCTGCCTGTGTGCTCGGCGGCGTCCACATGGTTCGCGTCCACGACGTCCGCGAGATGCGCGCCGTGACCGACCTGGCCGACGATGTTCTGCGCGCACAGGCGGAATGACCCTCCGCCGCGCGTCTCCTGTATAATAAACGCGTTGGGAGCCAAGCCCCGCTGGGATGCCGGACATCAAGAAAAAGCTGCAAGACGAAATCGCCGTGCTCGAACGCGAGTTGCATGTCGACCTGCCGAAGGAGATCCACACGGCGCGCCTGCACGGCGATCTGAGCGAGAACGCCGAGTATCACGCCGCCAAGGAACGCCAGGGAATGGTCAACGCGCGGCTCAACCAGCTTAAAAAGCGGCTGGCCGAGATGTCGATGATCGACTTCTCGAAGATTCCGCATGACCGGGTCGGACTCGGTTCCACCGTGGTCGTGCTGGATAGCAAGCGCGACGAAGAGGTAACGTATAATCTGGTGACGGTCGAGGAGGCCGACGCGGCCCATGGCAAGATCTCAACCACCTCGCCGATCGGCCGCGCATTGCTCGGTAAGGAAGTGGGTGACGTGGCCCGCGTGCAGAGTCCCAACGGCACCAAGGATCTGGAGGTCCTCAAGCTGACCACCATCCACGACGTGGCGAATTGACATGACCTTCACCGGCGGAATCGGCAGGTTCTGCGGCGCGATCATCGACCGGATCGTGCGCTGGCTGGCGCTTTCGCGCATTCACCCGAACGTGCTCACCTTCATGGGGCTGGTGATCAACATCTGGGCGGCCTGGATGCTGTCCCGCGGCAGCTTCCGCTGGGCCGGCCTGGTGGTCATTGGCGCCGGGCTGTTCGACATGGTGGATGGCCGGGTCGCCCGCGCCACCAGCCAGGTCACGCGCTTCGGCGGGTTCTTCGATTCGGTGATCGACCGCTACTCCGACCTCGCACTGTACATGGGCCTGCTGGTTTACTACGCTTCCATCAACCGCTTTTTCTACATTGTGCTGACCGCCGTGGTGATGACCGGCTCGGTGATGATCAGTTACACGCGGGCTCGCGCCGAAAACGCCATCCCCAAGTGCAAAGTCGGCTTTCTGGAGCGGCCCGAGCGGGTGGTGCTGATCATCATCGGCGCCCTGTTCAATCGCATGGCCGCGGTGCTGTGGGTGATCGCCGTGCTCTCCAATCTCACCGTGGTGCACCGCATGATCTACACCTTTCACGAAGCCAACCGCCTGGAAGGCGCGCAACTGCGCGCCGTCCCCGACACCGAATCGCCAGCCGTGCCGTAAGGAAAAAACGGACAATTGCGCTCCGGAGAGCCGCCAGCAGAACACGCGCAGCTACACCAGCACGGTGAAGGCGGTTTCGGTGCGCTGGACGGGGCGGTAGAGGGTGTCGCGCTCGACCGGGGTGCGGCCGGCTTTGCGGATGAGTTGCAACAGCTCGGCGCGGCGCAGGCCCTGGCTGGTGGTGGCGCCGGCATCGTGGTAGATGCGCTCTTCGACGATAGTGCCGTCGATGTCATCGGCGCCGAAGCGGAGGGCGATCTGCGCCATGCGCGGGGTCATCATCACCCAATACGCCTTGATGTGGGGGATGTTGTCGAGCATCAGTCGCGCCACCGCGATGTTGCGGATGTCCGCGAAGCCGGTGGTCTTGCCGATGTGCTGGAGCGGCGTATTGTCGGGATGGAAGGCCAGCGGGATGAAGGTGACGAAGCCGCCGGTTTCATCCTGCAGTTCGCGCAGTTTGACCAGGTGATCGACGCGGTCCCGATCGTTCTCGATGTGGCCGTACAGCATGGTGCAATTGGAGCGCAGCCCGAGCTGGTGCGCGGCGCGGGCGGTCTCCAGCCAATCCGTGCCGTCGATCTTGTGGTCGCAGATGATGCGGCGCACGGCTGGCGCGAAGATCTCGGCACCCCCGCCGGGCAGCGAATCCATGCCGGCATCGCGCAGGCGCTCGAGGGTTTCGCGGACGCCGATCTTCGTGCGGCGCGCCAGGTAGGCGATCTCGACCATGGTGAACGCCTTCAGATGGACGCGCGGGAAGCGCTCCTTGAGGCCGCGCAGCATCTCGCAATACCAGTCGAGGGTCAGCTCGGGATGCAGGCCGCCCACGATGTGGAACTCGGTGACGGCTTCGGTGTAACCTTCGCCGGCGCGCTGCCAGACCTCTTCGAGCGACATGGTGTAGGCTTTGGGATCGCGCACACGCTTGCCGAAAGCGCAGAGGCGGCAACTGGCGACGCACACATCGGTCGGATTGATATGGCGGTTGACGTTGAAATAGGTGGCGTTGCCGTGCAGGCGCTCGCGGACCAGGTTGGCCAGGTAGCCCACGGCGAGGATGTCGTGGGTGCGATAGAGGGTGGCGCCGTCCGAGAAAGACAGCCGCTCGCCGGCCTCGACCTTCTGTCGAATCGGGTTAAGATGCGGGTCTTCGAAGAGGACTTGCATGGGATCAAACACCCGAATGACGCAGGAAAATATCGGCGGCCCAGAATATAAAGAATAACACGCTCACCCAGCCGTTCATGGTGAAGAAGGCGGCGTCGACGCGCGATAGATCGTTCGCGCGGACCAGGGATTGCTCGTAAGTGAGCAGTGCCGCGACTGCGCCGACTCCGGCCAGCGCCAGAACGCCGAGCGAGAGCGCGTGGACCAGCGCCAGCAGGCAGACCACCATCAGCAGGTGCAGGCAACGGGAGACCCAGAGCGCGCCCGCGACGCCGAGCAGACGCGGGACGCTGGAGAGCGCTTCGGCGCAGTCGAATTCGTAATCCTGGCAGGCGTAGATGACGTCGAAGCCGGCGGTCCAGCAGGTGACCGCGGCGGTGAGCCATAGAATGCGCGGATCGAGCGAGCCGGCCACGGCGATCCAGGCGGCCGCGGGAGCGATGCCGAGCGAGAAGCCCAGCACCAGATGGGACACGGAAGTGAATCGCTTGGTGAAGGAATAGCAAAAGACCACGGCCAGGGCCAGCGGCGCCAGGCGAAGGCAGAGCGGGTTGAGGCGGCCGGCGGCGAGCAGGAAGACAGCCGAGGAAACGGCGACGAATCCCCAGGTGAAACCGCGGGAGATCATCCCGGTGGGCAGATGGCGCATGCGGGTGCGCGGATTGCGGGCGTCCAGGTCGGCATCCACCAGGCGGTTGAAGGCCATCGCAGCGGAGCGCGCGGCCACCATGGCCACCACGATCCAGGCCAGTTTCGCCGCCGCCGGGCCGGCATGGAATCCGTGCTCGCGGAAGGCCAGCAATGCGCCGGTGAGCGCGAACGGCAGAGCGAAGACGGAATGCTCGAACTTGATCATTTCGAGCGTCAGGCGCAAGCGCTTGAGAAGCGTCAAGAAAATCCGCGGGCGGGCCGGCTTTCGGAGGGTCTGCGGCATGGAAGCGGAGCGGACGCTGGCCGGGCGAGCTAAAGCATGCCCCACCCGGACGGCATGCGCAGAAATGGTGGGGCATGCTTTAGCTTGCCCGGCGCTTTCCACATATTTTACCGCTCCGCCTCCTGGTTTGGATACAATGATCGATTGCCGGCACCCCGGCGTCCGCCAAAGCGTGGCGGCGCGGGTTTTCGGCCGGGAGAGCCTTGCCAATGCTGGAAGTGTGCGCCAAATCGGATCTGGGCTGCGTCCGCGGAAACAACGAAGACTATTGCCAGGTGGAGGCCGAACTGGGCCTGTACGTTCTGGCGGACGGGATGGGCGGAGCCAAGGCGGGCGAGTGCGCATCGCGTCTGGCGGTGGAGACGGTAGTCGAGATCGTGCGGTCGGCCTCGCCCCGCGATGCGCTGGCCCTGCTGCGAGCGGTGGAAGAGGCCAATCGGCGGGTGCTGGAGGCAGGCCGGAGCGACAGCAGCCTGGAAGGGATGGGCACGACGCTGGTGGCGGCGCTCGAAAGCGATCCCGGGCTGGTCATCGCCAGCGTGGGCGACAGCCGGGCATACACGCTGGACGCGAACGGTCTGCACGCCGTCACCGACGACCAGACTTGGATCAACGAAGTGGGCCGGCCGCTGGGCCTCGACGAAGAGCTTCTGCGCAACCATCCGATGCGTCACGTGCTGACGATGGCGATTGGGGCGAGCGGCCCGCTCACCGTCAACTGCTACTCGGTGGTGCTCGAAACCGGGACCCTGGTTCTGATGTGCAGCGACGGGCTGCATGGCCCGGTGGAGGCGGACCAGTTGCAGCGGATCCTCGAAGCCGGCAGGAACGGCGCGCAACTGGAAGACGTCTGCAGCCAGTTGATCGAGGCGGCCAAAGCGGCGGGAGGCCCCGACAACGTCACCGTCATTCTGATGAGAAAAGCCGCCTGACCGATCCACCATCTAGACACGGGTAAGGCAAGTGTCTAGCCTACGGATTTCGCGAATTCTCCACTGTTGGCAGGCGAAAGCGCCTGCCCCACAAGCCGGCAAACCCTTCGACAAAGTGGGACAGACGCTTTCGTCCGTCAAGCCTGCCATCGTTGTCATGCTGGCGGCACTCTCGATTGCGCTCTGCCAGCCGGTGAGCGCGCAGGTCGCCATCCTGCAGATCCAGGTGACCAGCGGCGAAGGAGCGGTGCAAGCTCCGGGTTCGCGCGATTCCCGCGGCATCGCGGTGGTGGTGACCGACGAAACGGGCCGTCCGGTGGAAGGAGCGGTGGTGAGCTTCCACCTGCCGGACCAAGGTCCGAGCGGCACCTTCGTCAACGGACTGCATACCGAAGTAGCGGTCACCGACGACCGCGGCCGGGCCGCCGTGCGCGCGATTGAGTTCAACCGCGTGCCGGGCCGGTTCGAAATCCGCATGGTGGCCTCCAAGGAACAGGCGCGTGCGGGCACGGTCACCTTCCAGTACATTGCGGGGACGAGCCCGGGCGCCTCGGCGGCGACGGTAAAGGCCGGCGGCCGGCATCATCGAAAAATTTGGCTGATGGTTGCCGTGGTGGCGGGCGCAGGAGTGGCGGGGAGTGCCTTGAAGCTAGCGCATCAGTCGCCGGGGGCGCCGTCGGCGGAAACCGCAACCGTTCTTTCGATCGGGCCGCCGAGCGTTACAGTGAGCAAACCATGAGGTGCTGGCGCCCCGCGGTTCTGCTGCTGGGCCTGCTCGCCCCCGCGGCGCACGCGCAGTTCAGCCTCTATCGGGTGTCCGGCAATGCGGATCTGCCGGTCGTCACGGGCACGCAGTTCAGCTTTGGATCGGCGTATCCGAACCTGCCGGTGGCCGCAACGTTCGTCCTGGGCAATACCACCAGCCAGGTGCAGATGGTGGAAATGCTGTCCGTATCCGGCGTGGGATTCTCGCTCACCGGAGCGGCGGCGCCAGTAACTCTGCAGGCCGGTGGCAGCGTGCAGTTCACGGTCACGTTCCAGGGCGCCACGGTCGCGTCCTATAGCGGTTCGCTGGACACCACCGGCATTTCGGTGTCCCTGGCGGCGCAGGTGGCGCGCACTCTCGCCTACGAAGTGCAACTGCCTTCCGGAACAACCAGCGAGTTGGGCGCGGCCGCGGTGGATTTCGGCGGCGTGCAAGTGGGGTCGAACACGACGGTCAAATTCCAGGCCGTGAATCTGACTGCGGCCGCTTTGACAGTGGACGCCATCAGCGTGGCCGCGGGAGATTTCGCGCTGGTTGAGCCATCACCCAGCGGCACTGCGCTCGATCCGCAGGCGAGCGCCAGCTTTTCGATCGAGTTCAGCCCAACCGTGGCCGGCACAAGGACGGCGGTGCTGTCGATTGGCACCTGGCAGTTCACACTGACGGGCACGGGAGTGTCCCCGCCGTTCAGCCTCTATCAGGTGTCGGGCACTGCGGATTTGGCGGTCGGCGCGCAGTTCGGCTTTGGCTCGGTGTACCCGAACCTGCCGGACGCTGTGACGTTCTCCATCCTTAATATCACCGGCCAGACGCAGACGCTGACGGTGCTGCAGGTGAGCGGCGCGGGATTCTCGCTCACCGGAGCGGCGGCGCCGATGACTGTGCAGGCGGGCGGCAGCGCGCAGTTCACGGTGACGTTTCAGGGCGCAGCGACCGGGTCCTATAGCGGATCGCTGGACATGACCGGCATTTCGGTGGCGCTGACGGCGACTGTGACGCCGGCGCCGGTCCTCACCTATGAAGTGCAATTGCCTTCCGGAACCAGCGTGCTGGGCGCCGCGGCGGTGAATTTCGGCAGCGTGCAGTTGGGGTCGAACGCGACGGTCACTTTCCTGGCCGTCAATCAGGCCGCGGCCGCATTGACAGTGGATGCCATCAGCGTGGCCGCGGGAGATTTCGCGCTGGTTGGGCCATCGCCCAGCGGCACGGTGCTCGATCCGCAGGCGAGCGCCAGCTTTTCGATCGAGTTCAGCCCAACGGCGGCCGGCACAAGGACGGCCGTGTTGTCGATTGGCAGCCAGCAGTTCACACTGACGGGAACGGGAGTGCCCCCGCCGTTCAGCCTCTATCAGGTGTCGAGCACTGCGGATTTGGCGGTTGGCGCGCAGTTCAGTTTTGGATCGGTGTACCCGAACCTGCCGGACGCTGTGACGTTCTCCATCCTTAATACCACCGGCCAGACGCAGACGCTGGCGCTGCTATCGGTGAGCGGCGCGGGATTCTCGCTTACTGGAGCGGCGGCGCCGATGACTGTGCAGGCGGGCGGCAGCGCGCAGTTCACGGTGACGTTTCAGGGCGCAGCGACCGGGTCCTATAGCGGATCGCTGGACATGGCCGGCATTTCGGTGGCGCTGACGGCGACTGTGACGCCGGCGCCGGTCCTCACCTATGAAGTGCAATTGCCTTCCGGAACCAGCGTGCTGGGCGCCGCGGCGGTGAATTTCGGCAGCGTGCAGGTGGGGTCGAACGCGTCGGTCACTTTCCTGGCCGTCAATCAGACCGCGGCCGCATTGACGGTGGATGCCATCAGCGTGGCGGCGGGAGATTTCGCGCTGGTTGGGCCATCGCCCGGCGGCACGGTGCTCGGTCCACAGGCGAGCGCCAGCTACTCGATTGAGTTCAAGCCAACGGCGCCCGGCACAAGGACTGCGGTGTTGTCGATTGGCAGCCAGCAGTTCACGCTGACAGGCACGGGAGCGGCCCTTACTTACGAAGTGCAATTGCCTTCCGGAACCAGCGTGCTAGGCGCGGCGGCGGTGAATTTCGGCAGCGTGCAGTTGGGGTCGAACGCGTCGGTCACTTTCCTGGCCGTCAATCAGACCGCGGCCGCTTTGACGGTGGATGCCATCAGCGTGGCCGCGGGAGACTTCGCGCTGGTTGGGCCATCGCCCAGCGGCACGGTGCTCGGTCCACAGGCGAGCGCCAGCTACTCGATTGAGTTCAAGCCGACGGCGGCCGGTACGCGGACGGCGGTGTTATCGATTGGCAGCCGGCAGTTCACGCTGACAGGCACGGGAGCGGCCCCGCCCTTCAGCCTCTATCAGGTATCGGGCAATACGGAATTGCCGGTTGGCGCGCAGTTCAGTTTTCCAACGGCATATCCGAACGTGCCGGACTCCGTGACGTTCCTCCTCACCAATACCACCAGCCAGACGCAGACGCTGACGGTGTTATCGGCGAGCGGCGCGGGGTTTACGCTTGCCGGAGCGGCGGCGCCAATGAACCTAAAGGCGGGTGGCAGCGCCCAGTTCACAATCACATTTCAAGGCACCGCGACCGGGACCTACACCGGTTCGCTGAGCGCGACGGGAATCTCGATGGCGCTGACGGCTACGGTGGTGCTGGCACCCGTCCTCACCTACGAAGTGCAGTTGCCTTCCGGAACCAGCGTGCTGGGCGCAGCGGCGGTGAACTTCGGCAGCGTGCAGGTGGGGTCGAGCGCGACGGTCACTTTCCTGGCCGTCAATCAGACCGCGGCCGCTTTGACGGTGGATGCCATCAGCGTGGC
>Ga0181521_10001478_pt1 | contig 29130 bp, 24 predicted proteins | sample PEATcosm2014_Bin_32_FD_119764 | JGI IMG/M metagenome (GOLD analysis project Ga0181521, IMG submission 119764) | Peatland microbial communities from MTU Mesocosm Facility, Houghton, MI, USA - PEATcosm2014_Bin02_60_metaG | ecosystem: Environmental > Terrestrial > Soil > Wetlands > Peat | place...
CGCTTTGATTGCCGAGAACGACGGCTGAGCCGTTCCCCGCCGCGCCGCCGGCGGCGCCGAGAACAGCCGCCACAGGCGGTATCTGGGCGCCGTCGCTGACGAAGCCGGCGAGACCGCCGCCGGCGCCGATCGCCTGCGCGACCAGCGCGTCAGACAGAAGGCCGGCCGTCGTGATGGAGCCGGCGTTGATCGTCCAGGTCGAGCCGTTGGTGGGGTCGGCGCTGCCGCCGACGCCCCCTGTCGAGCCCAACGTGAACTGCACGCCAGCCGCGCTGATCCCGGACGCCGCCGTGACCGCACCGAAGCCGCCGCCGCCGCCGATGCTCTGGCCGACGACCCCTGGCGCGAACCGCCCTTCCGTCAAAACGATCCCGCCGCTCGTCAGCGTCAGCAGGCCGCCATCGTCGACGCCGCCTTCTGAGCCGCCGAGCGTGAGGCCGACCGGACCCGCCGTTCCGGTGACGACGCCGAGCGCGTAGATCGCGCTGCCGCCGCCGCCGCCGATGGACTGGCCAAGCAGGCCAACCGCCGCGTCGCCGCTTGTAGGCGCCACGACGCCACATCCCGTCGCGCCGGACAGCGCGCACCCGGTCACAATCATGGAAGCCGTGTTCGTGATCACCGCGGACCCGCCGGAGCCGCCGCCGCTGCTGCTGCCGCCGGCGACCAGCGCAAGCGGCCCGGCCGCAGTGAAGTCAACGTCGCCGGTGACGCCCGACGTTCCGCCGCCGCCGCCGATGGACTGACCGATGTAGCCGACCGCGCCCGCGCCATTGGTCGCGACCTCATTGGCGTTTTGCGAATTGAGCGGGTTGCCGTCGCCGGAGATGGCGCCGCTCGCGCCGACCATCTGCATGCTGCCCGTTGCGCCGATGGTGAGCGGATCGGGAACGGAGAGCGCGCCATTGCCGCCGCCCGCGCCGATCGCCTGCGCCAGCAGGCCATAGGAGAGATCGCCGCCGGTCATCGTCGTTCCGCCGGAGACCTCGACGGTCACCTGCCCGTTGGCGCCCTGGGTTCCCGTTCCGGCGCCGCCGATCTGGAGCAGCGAGCCGCCAAGCGAGCCGAGCTGTGAGGGGATCGAGAAGGAGCTGCTGCCGCCGCCGCCGCCGATCGACTGGGCGACCACCGCGACCGAATCCGCGCCGATCGTCTCGATCGATCCGGTGCTGATCACGGTCACCTTGCCGCCGGCGCCGCCGGCGCCCGAGCCGCCAACCTTGTTGGTCAATTGGCCGGAGCCGGTGACGTCGAGGGCGCCGCTGAATCCGCCCGAGCCGCCGCCGCCGCCGACCGATTGCGCGAAGATGCCGACCGAACCCGCGCCCTTGACGATGATCAAGCCCGTGTTGGTCACCCGGACCTCGCCGCCGACGCCGCCCGCGGTTCCCTGGCCGCCGACCGAGGAGGTCGCGCCGCCCGAGCTCGAATAGGACCCCGCGACGCTGATGCCGCCGCTGCCGCCGCCGCCGCCGACCGACTGCGCGTAAATGCCGTGCGAGAGCGCGCCGTCGGTCTCGATGATTCCATCGTTCTCGACGACGACGAGGCCGCCGGCGCCGCCGGCGCCGCCATTGCCGCCGACGCTCTGCGTCATGCCGCCGCCGCCGGTGGCGCCGCCGGCGGAGATCGAAAACGCGCCGGCGCCGCCGCCCCCGCCAATCGACTGGGCGAGAATGCCGATCGAATTCGCTTGCTCGGTATGGATGATTGCGCCGAGGTGATTGGTGACGGTGACGGTGTTCGACGCCGCGCCCGCGCCGCCGCTGCCGCCGCCGACCGTATTATTGACCTCGCCGCCGCTCGAAAAGCTGAGGCCGCCCGCAAAGCCGCCGGCGCCGCCGCCGCCGGCGACCGACTGCGCGAGGATGCCGATGCTGCCGACGCCTTTCGCGACGATCATGTCGAAGTTGTCGACCGTGACCACGCCCGCCGCGCCGCCCAGGCCGCCCCCGGCGCCGCCGGCGCCGCCGACGGTCGATGTGGCGTCGCCGCCGAGGGAGACCGTCGCGCCGACCGAGAAGCCGCCATTGCCGCCGCCGCCGCCGACCGATTGCGCGAGGATGCCATAGGCCATGGCGCCGTCGGTGGTGATCGTCCCGCCCAGATTGTTAGTGACGGTGACGGCGAGCCCGGCGCCGGCCGCGCCGCCATTGCCGCCGACCGACTGGGTCTGCGCCATGGCGGAGGTCGACAGGGCGCCGGTCAGCGCAAATCCGCCATTGCCGCCGCCGCCGCCGACCGACTGCGCGAAAATGCCGATGCCCTGATCGCCGACAGCGGTGATCGCCGCGCTGTTGGTGACCTGGACGACGCCGCCGTCGCCCGCCCCTGCGCCGTCGCCGCCGACGCTGTTCGAGACCGAGTTGCCGCTCGTCGTGAAGCCGAGCGATCCGGCGAAGCCGCCATTGCCGCCGCCGCCGCCGATCGCTTGCGCGAGGATGCCGATGGTCCCCGCCGCATTGACTGCGATCGCGCCGGAATTGGTGACCGTCACGGCGCCGGCGTTCTGGCCGGTTCCGCCCTTGCCGCCGGTCGAATTCGAGGTCGCATCGTCGCCGAGCGAAAGCGCGCCGGCGATGGCGAAGCCGCCATTGCCGCCGCCGCCGCCGATCGACTGCGCGATGATGCCGTTCGAGAGCAGGCCCCAGGTGGTGATCGAGCCCGCATTGGTGACCGTCACATTGCCGCCAATACCGCCGTCGCCGCCCTGTCCGCCCGTCGCGCTCGTCGCGCTTTTGGCTTCCGAACTGAAGCCGGCGCCGATGGTGAAGCCGCCGTTGCCGCCGCCGCCGCCGACCGATTGCGCCAGGATGCCCGAGGCGTCGGCGCCGTAGGTGGTGATCGCGCTTCCCGTTAGGGTCGTGACCTGCACCGTCCCGCCATCGGAGCCGACGCCGCCCTTGCCGCCGGTCGTGTTGGTCGTCGCCTGGTCGCCAAGCGAGATCGCGCCGGCGACGGAAAAGCCGCCATTGCCGCCGCCGCCGCCGACCGATTGCGCCAGAATGGCGTCCGATCCGAGCCCCGCCGTCACGCTGGTCGGGACGCCGCCGACAAGGGTCGCGGTTCCGGTGGTGATCGATCCGCCGCTGGTCACGGTGACGTTGCCGGCGCTGTTGCCGCCGGTCCCGTCGCCGCCCGTGGCGTTGGCCGCCGCGCTGCCATCGGTCGACAGCGAACCGGAAATCGCGAAGGCGCCGTTGCCGCCGCCGCCGCCGACCGACTGCGCGAAGATGCCAATCGACTGGTCGCCCTTTGTCGTGATCGCGGCGGTCGAATTTGCGACGGCGTTGGAGGAGACGATGACGTCGCCGCCTGTGCCGGCCGAGCCGCCCGAGCCGCCGACCGACTGGGTCTTGGCGGCGGTGCTGGAGATGGTGATGTCCGCGGCGATCGCGAAACCGCCGTCGCCGCCGCCGCCGCCGATCGACTGAGCGAGGATGGCGTCGGCGGTGCGCCCGCCGGTGTAGATGCTGCCGTTGTTGGTGACCTGCACCGCCGGCACGTAACCCGCCGACCCGGCGGTCCCGACATTGAGCGAGCTGCCGCCCGCCCCGCCGCCGCCGCCCGACGCGGCGCTGCCGCCGACATCATTGCCGTCCTCGGACGAACCGGCGCTGACGCTCGCCGCGATGGCGAAGCCGCCCTTGCCGCCGCCGCCGCCGACGCTTTGCGCGAAGATGCCGTTCGAGCCGTCGCCAAAGGTCACGACCGAATAGCCGGGGAAAGGCGAGGGCGAGCCGGGCGTCGCATTCGCAATGACCGAGACCTGATTGGCGTTATTGCCCGAGCCGCCGGCGCCGCCGACCGAATTGACGTCGGCCGTGCCGTCATAGGAAAGATTCGCCGCGACCGAGAAGCCGCCCTTGCCGCCGCCGCCGCCGATGGACTGGGCGAGGATGCCGTCCGAAAGCGCGCCGCCCGTCGCCACCGTGCCGTTGCTGGTGATGGAGACCGTGTTGCCGGTCCCTCCCGTTCCGCCAACGCCGCCAACGCCCTTGGGCGTGCCGACCGGGTTCGCGTCGAGCGAGGCCGCGAGCAACAGGGAGAAGCCGCCGGCGCCGCCGCCGCCGCCGACCGACTGGGCGAAGATGCCGACCGAATTCGCGCCCCCGGTCGTGACGTTGCCGGTGCTCTCGACATCCACCGCGCCGGCGGCGTTGGCGCTGCCGCCGGAGCCGCCGATGCTGCTCGTATAGGCGGCGCCGCCGTTCGACAGGTTGAGGGCGCCGCTGAAGCCGCCGTTGCCGCCCGAGCCCGCGATGGACTGGGCGAGAATGCCGTCGGCGTTGAGGCCGCTCGTGCTGATGGCGCCGATGCTGCCGACATGCACATTGCCGGAGGTCGCGCCCGTGCCGCCATTGCCGCCGACGGCCATGCTGGCCGAGCCGGCGAGGTCCGAGTCGAGGGTCAAGGTGGCCGACACCGCGAAGCCGCCATTGCCGCCGCCGCCGCCGAGCGACTGCGCGAAAATGCCGTTCGACTGGTCGCCCGAGGTCGTGATGGCGCCTTGCGAATCGACGCTGACATTGTTGCCCTTGCCGCCATTGCCGCCGCCCGCCCCAAAGGCGAGGCTCACCGCCGCATACTCCGCGCCGCCGGCCGCCGCCGCGAAGCCGCCATCGCCGCCGCCGCCGCCCAGCGACTGCGCGAAAATGCCGTTCGATTTCATGCCGCTGGTGGTGATTGCGCCAAAGCTCGTGACGCCGACGGCGCCGCCGTCGCCGCCGCCCGCGCCCTTGCCGCCGAAGGCGAGATTGACCGAAGCGTATTCGGCGCCGCCCGCTGCGATCGCGAAGCCGCCGGAGCCGCCCGAACCGCCGACCGACTGCGCGAAAATGCCATTCGAGAGCTGGCCATAGGTGATGATCTGGTTGGCGATGGTCGCGAGCGTGTTGTTGTTGACGGTGACGGCCATGCCGTCGCCGCCGTTGCCGCCGTTGCCGCCAAGGCCGACGCTCAAATTGCCGTAAAGTCCGCCGCTGGCGGAAATCGCAAAACCGCCGCTGCCGCCGGAGCCGCCGACGGATTCGGCAAAGATGCCGTTCGAGTTCGCGCCGGCGGCGCTGTTTCCGGCGACGCCCGTCGTCAGATTGCCGATGCTCGTGACGTTTACGACGCCGCCATCGGCGCCGCCGCCGCCGGCGCCGCCGAGCGTGACCGCAAGGCCCGCGCCGGCCGACCCGGCGACGCCGACGGTGAAGCCGCCATTGCCGCCGCCGCCGCCGATGCTGTGCGCTTCGATGGCGGACGAGAATGCGCCCGTCGTCGTAATGTCGGTCGTGCTGTCGACGGCGACGGTTCCGCCGATGTTGCCGCCGCCGCCCGTGCCGCCGAAGGCGAGGGCGAGAGAGGCGTAGGTGGCGCCGCCCGTGGCGGAAATCGCGAAGCCGCCATTGCCGCCGCCGCCGCCGACGGAGGAAGCGTCGATGCCGGGCGAATAGTCGCTGCCGCCGGCGGGATTGGCGAGGCCGGTCGTGATGACGCCGTTGCTGGCGACGAAGACATTGCCGCCGATGCCGCCGGAGCCGCCCGTTCCGCCGATGGCGAGGGAGGCGCTGCCATAGATGCCGACCGAGAATGCGCTCGCAGATCCGCCGGACCCGCCGCCGCCGCCCACCGATTGCGCGAAGATGCCGGCCGAGCGAAAGCCGTTGGTCTGGATCGTCACGGGCGCGAGACCCCCGATCACGCCGTTGCAGGCGCCATTGGCGTTGACGCAGACATTGCCGCCGGCGCCGCCATGGGCGCCATTGCCGCCGACGGCGGCCGCCAGAAACGCGCCGGCGGCGATCGCGTAGCCGCCATTGCCGCCGCCGCCGCCGACGCTCTGCGCGAAGATGCCGGCCGACATGTCGCCCGAGGCGGTGAGGTTGCCGTTGTTATTGACCGTGACGAGATTTCCCGCGCCCCCGCCCCCGCCATTGCCGCCGACCGCGACCAGACCGGCGAAGGCTTTGCCGCCGTCGCCGCCGCCGCCGCCGATGGACTGCGCAAAAATGGTGGGCGCCTCGGTGCAGTTCGCGCAGGGGCTATGGATAATGTCGCCGCTGTTTTGAACGAATACGGTCTGGCCGTTGCCCGCCTCGCCGCCGGTGCCGCCGACGCCCACCGGCGCGATGCCCAAGCCGAAACCGCCGTTGCCGCCGCCGCCGCCAACCGATTGCGCATAGATGCCGGCCGCATCGGTCGATTGCCCGGTCGTCGGATTGAGCGAACCGCTGCCCGACAGATTGATGCCGGCGGTGTTGGTGACCTGAACGACGCCGCCATCGCCGCCGGGTCCGCCGGCGCCGCCAACACCCGCCACGCCAACGCCGACGCCAATGCCGCCAGTGCCGCCGCCGCCGCCTACCGATTGTGCGAAAATGCCAGACGACAAATCGTTGTTGAGCGTCAGGGTCGCGGCGTTGTTGACGACCACCTGGTTGCCTGTTCCGCCGCTGGAGCCGGATCCGCCAAAGCCGACGAGGCCGCCGCCGGCGCCGCCGGCTCCGCCGCCGCCGCCGACGCTCTGGGCGAAGATCGCGGTCGAGCCGGGCCCGGTCGTGGTGATCGTGCCGCCCGTCGTCGTTACGTTGACGGTTCCGCCGCTGCCCGCGCTCGAGGGATTGCCGCCGAAGGAGAACAGGCCGAAGCTGCCGCCGCCCGACCCCGCGAAGCCGCCGACGCTCTGCGCGAAGATACCGATCGCGTTGGAACCGCTGGTGGCGATGGCGCCGGAATTCGTGACCTGAACGGTCGCGCCGTTGGAGGCCGCCGCGCCGCTGCCGCCGGAACAGACGATGCAGCCCGATACCGTTCCGCCATTGCCGCCGGCGGCGCCAACGCTCTGCGCCCAGATGCCGGCGGCGCCGTCGCCCGATGTGTTAAGGGAAAGCGTGTTCGACACGGTCGCCGCGCCTGGCGCGCCGCCGTTGCCGCCATTGCCGCCGCCGCCAAACGATGACAACAGGGTTTCGCCATTGCCGCCTTGACCGCCGGCGCCGCCGGTGCTCAGCGCCTCGATCGCATGATTGTTTGTGCCGCCCGTCGTGATCTGCCCGGTTCCGGTCGTCGTGACGTCAACCGTCCCGCCGGTTCCGCCGGTTGCGCCGTTGCCGCCGAATCCCGGCAGAGGAAAGGCCGAAAAACCGGTGCCGCCATTGCCGCCGCTGCTCCCATGACTTTGCACATTGATGCCGACGCCCTGCCCCGCGCTTAGCGTAAACGCGCCGCCGGGGCCGGTCAGCTGAATTACGAGATTCCCCGCATTGTTGCCGGAGTCGCCATTAAAGCCCGATACCGGGAAATCCATACCGTTGTCGCCGGGCGGGGGATTGCTGGTGAGCTGCGCGCCGGCCTGACCCGCGCCTGTTGCGGTGATGTTGGATGTGAGGCCCGTATAGTCGACTTCGTTGACGGGCGGATTCGTAAACGACTGCGGTCCTGGGTTGACGGTGCAATTCACGGTCCCCGTCAAAGGGGCGCACTGCGCCGCCGCATCGCGCGGGACAAAAACGGCCGCCACAACGAGGAAAGCCGCGAGGCTTCCAATCGAGCTAAAGAGAACCCGAAACGCCGGAGCCGCCGCCCGAGATGTAGCCGATCCATCCTTAAACATCGCCGCTTCCTCTGGCCGTCGAAACGCGGGCCCGTTCTGCATATTTTCCGGAAATTATTTTTCCTGCTGCTTGAAAAAGGCGTCGAGCGCCTGATCCAATCCGCGCAGCGAAAATTGCAGCGCGGCCGACTTGCCTGTTGAGTCCACGAGAGTGATCTGGCCCGCCGTGCTGGTTTGGGCGCGGAAGCCCTGCAGTTGGTCCCTGGTCAACTCCGCCTCGGCGACGCAGCCGGCCGGCACGCAGGATTTGAACGGCAGGTCAATTCCCGCCTTCCCTGGATCGCTCTCGATCTTGACGCCTGGCGCCGTGGAGACATTCACGGGGACCAGCGCGATGATGCGCGCCGGCTTGTCCTTCGCCGGGCGCGCGAATGCAATTCGCGCAAACGGCGCGGATTGGCCTCGAATGGTCAGTGTGGTGTTGACCTCACAAGGCCGATCGCCGCCGCCGCTGGCCGGCGCCGCGCAAATGAGCGACCAATCCCCAAAGGTCTCGGTCGTGCTGTCAGGTCCCGCGGCCTTCGGCGCTTCGGCCGGCTTTTGTCTGAGGTCGCCAGGCGCAGGCTCAGGGGCCCGCACCTCCGTATGCGCCGCATGCGAAAACAGAATCAGGACGGCGGCGGTGGCAATCAATGCAGTCCGCATACGACTCATCCAGGGAGTTTGAGTTTGCTTGCAAAGAGCCTAGGGAAATGAGCGCCGTTCACGCAATAGTGAAGTCTGACGCTTGACCCGATTTCTCCAATTGTGTGCTTTTTTGGACACGACGTGCGCGCCCGAATCCAGCATGGGCGTGAAACGCCGCGCCCCGACGCATCGGCGCTTGCGAGCGGAGCCGACCTGACGCTCTGGACCGCGTTTCCCGCGCACCGACGCGGCCTTCCGCGAGGTTCGGATCTTCCTCCGAATTCGATCCGCAACCTAAATCCAGGCAATGGGCTCGGTCGCCAAATCCGTTGCTGGCGGCACGCGGCAAGTCTATGCTTTGGCTGGATGGGCTGGAGTTCCCGGCGCTAACCTTGAGAGCTGGCGACTGCTGCCGTGGGACGGACGCGGCGGGTCCATACCGCCGCGTCGGCGAGAGGACGGAAATGATGGCGCCCACGCAAGCCGTTCTCCTCCGCGTGTTCGTTGCCGAAAGCGACCGCTTTCATGGGCGCCCGCTTTACGAAGCGATCGTCGCAAAAGCGCTGGAGCTGAAGATGGCTGGCGCCACCGTGTTTCCGGGGCCGGAGGGCTTCGGTCATTCGCGCAGCATTCGTTCGGAAATCAATGTAGATGCGGGCTCCCGCTTGCCAATGGTCATCGAGATCGTTGACGCGAAGGAGCGGATCGATGGATTCCTTCCGGTGTTGGATGAAATGGTCGCAACGGGGCTCGTGACCCTGGAGCTGGTCCAAGCGATTTACTACCAACGGGATCGCGCGCGCTCGGGAGGCGCGAGCCCGCGCGCGGCTTCCTGACGTCGCATTCGCCGCGTGGATCGGGGCAAGGCCGCCGCACAAAGCATCCGTGTGGCGACATAAAAGGAGGACACGCCGATGGACTTGCCGCATGACGCCGTTTTGCTGCGCATCTTCACCAGCGTCTCCGATCGTTACGACACGGACCCGCTCTACGGCGCGATCGTCGCGAAGGCGCGGGACATGCAGCTGGCCGGCGCCACGGTGTTACGGGGCACGCTCGGCTTCGGCCACTCGACGAAGCTGCACCAGCCCCATTTGTTCCCGCTCGCCCAGGATTTGCCGATCGTCGTCGAAATCGTCGACGCCGAGGACAAGATCAACGCCTTCCTTCCTGTCCTCGACGAAATGATGGAAAGCGGCCTCGTGACGCTGGAGAAGGCCAAGGTCCTGCAGTACGGGCGCCATCGCGCGGGGCTCACGCAGCGGATCAAGGAGCACCTTCTCGGACATCCCCATCGATCAACCCAGGCGTAGGCGGCGCGGCTTCGGGCGGCGGCGGCATAAGACTCACTTCACCACCAGCACCGGACATTGCGCGAGCTGAACGATGCGGTCGGCTCTACTCCCAATCATCCGCTCGTAGAGCGCCGAGTGGCCTGTCGCCCCAATAACGAGCAAATCGACCTTGAGGTCAGCCGCGAGCAAGACGACATCGCGCACCGGATGCCCCGTGATGACGTGCGTGATGAGCTGGACTTGCGCTGCTTCCGCCATCGCCCGCGCGCGCTTGAGGACTGCGTGAAAGCGCCGGGCCGCCGTCCCGGTTTCCTCCCTCACCTCTTCAAGGAATTCCGGCATGTAGTCGATCTCTTCGACCGAAACCATGTGGAGCTCGGAATTGTTTTGCCTGGCGATCGAAAGCGCCAGCGAGAGGGCGTGAAACGCATGTTCCGAGCCGTCGTTGGCCTGCAGGATCTTAGCGAACATCGAACGCCTCCGGGATCATTCGGTCTTTCCCGCGACCTGCCGAAGCTGCGCCGCCACACCGGGCTCCGCCGGCGCAGTTTCCGGCTCCGCTTCAGGCAAGAGATGGCGCGGCAGATAAAATGCGTTGGCGATCACCGTCGGTATGACCGCGCTCGCAATGACGGTTGCGACGAGCGCCGAATACTGACTGACGGTGATGATCCTGTGCGATAAGCCAAACAGGGATGAGATGGTTCCAAAGGTCAATCCCGTGGACATCAGGAGCGTGGTGTATGTCGCCTCCTTGTTCGGCGAGCCGAAGAGTTTGGTCACCGGGTAAACGCCAACGACTTTGGCGCCGACCTTGACAACAAGGAAGACGATAAAGGCGGTGGGCGCGGCGAACAGCGCGGGAAGCGAGACAAAGGAGCCGGCGCGAATGAAATAGAACGGCGTGAGCAATCCGAACGTCAGCGTGCGAAGACGCCGGACCAATGCGTGATCCTTGCCGACGGTTCCGGCGAGCACCATGCCGATGAGGTAGGCAGGAAGCACCGCCTCGCTGTCAGCCCAGGCGGCGAGCGCGCCCATTCCAAGCAGGCAGAAGAGCAGGAACTTGGTCTCCAGCTCGGAAGGCCGCCCGCCGTATAGCCGGAAGAAACGAGGCGTGAGCCACGGAAGGACGAGGAAGACCACGCAGCCGACGCCGAGGAAAATGGCAGTTTTTACGGTGAATGGCGCGAAGATGAGGCCGAGCGCGACCACGGTTCCAAGGTCGGTCACAAAGCAAGCCGCCAGAATCGTCTTGCCATACTCGGTCCGGTTGAATCCGAACTCGAGCATGACAGCGTAGACGACCGCCACCGACGTCGTCGACATGGCGACCCCGGCGAGCCAGCTCGGCATCACGGCCCAACCGAGCAGATAATGCGCCGCCGCCGCGCAGGCCAGAAACGGGAAAAAGAAGCTGGCGAGCCCGACCGCCGCCGCCTCTTTCCATTTGAGTCTGAACACCTGCGGATCGAGTTCCGCGCCGGCCAGAAACGTCAGCACGATGGCGCCGAGCCCTGAGAGGAACTTGACCCACGACTCGTCTGTGCCCAGCACGGCCGAGCCAATCGCGGCGCCAATGAGCAGCTGCGCGATGGTTCCGACGACGATCTCCGAAAGCGCCGTCGAGATGCGCAGCCAGATTGAGAGCAGGCTCGCAATCAGCGCGAGCGCCAGCCACAGCGCCGCGAGCGCCCATGCGGCGGTCACGATTCGCCTCGATGCTGGAGAAATAGATCAGGCGTCGGGAGCGATAGCGCCTCGCCGGATCGGCGCCTCGTCCACGCGATCAAGCTCCAGCTTCTCGAGCGCAAGCAGGCGCAAAAGACAGAAGGCCGGATCAGGCTTTTTGGGAAATTCATAAAAAACTCCTGCTCGCTGTGCTGGCGCGGCAGGAGTCATCAGCCTCTTCGGCGATTTCGGGGAACTCCATCCCCATTGCATGCGTCAATTCTATTCAAGAACCGCGCGCTGGCAAGCCCTGAAAATTGGCGTGGCCGATCCGCGCCCAATCATTGGGCTCAAACGTCGAACGCCTTCAAAGTCAACGCTCCGGGAAGCGGCCTTCGACGGCCGCGCGCGCGAGTATCTTGCCGCTCGCGTCTAACGCCTCAATCGTCCAGACGTAGCGATGAATCGCGCCAGCCGGCGGGCAAGGTCCGATGTAACTGATCGCCCCCTCCGGCACGCGGCCGCCGCCATCGTAGGAAACCGCGCCGCCGCCGTGCTGAAAGCCCGGCGCGTCTTTGTCGCGCATCGTGAAATGCAGGCGTTCCGTTTCCTTGGGCGCATCGCGGATCGTGAAGGCGGGGGAGATTTTGCCGCAAGCGCTGATCCCCGCCCATGAGAAGCTCGCGCTGAAAGCCGACGCGTCGCGCGCCGAAACAAGCACGGCCAGGGCCGCGAAGCCAAGAAGTAGGGGCGAGCCGCGCATCTTCCACCCTTTCCTGGAGTTGATTCAAGAATATACCAGAGGACGGGCGTTTGGATTTCCGTCCGGTGTAAATATAATCGCATCGGCGCTGCGCACCAATGCTGGCGGATGTGGGGAGGGATATGGACAGACGCAGCGCGCTGGCGGCTCTTCAATCGGGCGAGACGTTCGATATCCTGATTATCGGCGGCGGCGCGACGGGCTGCGGCATCGCCGTTGATGCAGCCAGTCGCGGCCTGAAAGCGGCGTTGGTCGAACGCAACGACTTCGCCGAAGGCTCCAGCAGCAGAAGCACCAAGCTGGCGCATGGCGGCGTCCGGTATCTGGAGCTGGCGATCCGCCGCCTTGATCGGGCGCAATATAATCTGGTTCGGGAGGGACTACGCGAGCGCTCGGTCTTTCTGAAGAACGCCCCGCATCTCGCCAGACGTCTGCCGCTTGTCTCGCCGCTCTATCGTTGGCTCGACATACCCTACATCTTTGCGGGCCTTCGCATCTACGACCTGCTCGCCGGAAAACTCGGCATCGGCGGCAGCCGACTGCTCGGCCGGGCCGAGACCCTGCGCCGATGTCCGATGCTGAAGGCCGAGGGGCTCAAGGCGGGCGTGCTTTACTATGATGGTCAGTTTAACGACGCGCGCATGGCGTTGACGCTGGCCTTGACGGCGGCGGAGCACGGAGCCGCCATCGCTTCCAGGGTTGAAGTCGTTGGGCTGCGCCACGAGGCGGGTAAGCTAACCGGCGCCACGGTCCTCGACCGGGAGACCGGCGCGCGCTGGGACATCGAGGCGCGGTCGGTCATCAACGCAGCGGGGCCGTTTTCAGACTCCGTTCGCCGGATGGCGGACCCCGAGGCGCCGCCAATCGTGCGCGCGAGCTCAGGCGTCCATATCGTTGTGGACAGGCGCTTCGCCCCAGCCGACGCAGGATTGATGGTCCCGCGGACCGAAGATGGCCGCGTGCTGTTCATTCTCCCCTGGCAGGGCCACGCCCTGATCGGCGCCACCGATGAGCCAGCCGGCATTGAAGATCATCCTCGACCGAGGCAGGAGGCGATCGCATATTTGCTGCGACATGCGCGGCGGTATTTAAGCGTCGAGGTGAGCGAGAAAGACATCTTGTCGGTCTGGTCTGGCCTGCGCCCGCTCGTCAACGATCCCAAGGTCAAAGACACCGCGCATCTTGCGCGCGACTATCTCATCGAAGCCGGCAAGAGCGGCCTCATCACGATCTGCGGCGGCAAATGGACCACCTACCGAAAGATGGCCGAAGACGCCGTCGATCACGCGGTCGCGCGTTTCAACCTTCGTCCGAAATGCGGTTGCCGCACCGCCGACTTGCCGCTGGCGGGAGCGCCTGATTTTGACGCCGACGGAGGCGTCGAGACGCTTCGCTCCATCTTTGCGCTCGATCTCGATGTCGCCGCGCATCTGCACCATGCCTATGGGGACCGCGCTCAGCGAGTGATGAAATGCGCCAATGAAAATGGCGCCGTCCGGCTCCATCCGGCTCATCCTTATATCGAGGCCGAGGTCCTATACGCCGCGAGGTTTGAGGCCGCCCTTTCGGCTATGGATGTCATCGCGCGGCGCCTGCCGCTCGCCTTTCTTGATCGCGCGGCTGCGCGCGGCGCCGCTCCGCGCGTCATTGAACTGCTCGCTGCGGAACTGGGATGGGATCGGCGGCGCTGCGCCGTCGAATCCGCCGAAGCGGAACGCCGATTGACCGAGGCGATTTGAATTTTTCGATTAGCCCACGAAAAAGGCAACTCAGGAAAAGCCGTCATGGCGAAATATGTCGTCGCCCTCGACCAGGGAACCGCGAGCACCCGCTGCATGGTTTTCAACAAGCAGGGCGAGGCGGTGGCCTCGCATCAGCGAGAGCATCGACAGATCTGCCCGCATCCCGGCTGGGTCGAACATGATCCTCTGGAAGTTTGGGAGCGCACCAAAGACGTGATTCGCGGCGCGTTGGACAAAGCCGGATTGGCGGCGTCGGATCTGGCTGCGATCGGCATCGCCAACCAGCGCGAGACGACAGTGGTCTGGAACAGGAGGACGGGCCAGCCTTATTCCAACGCCATCGTCTGGCAGGATACGCGCACCGATCTCATCTGCAATCGGCTCGCCGAGAACGGCGGTCAGGATCGCTTCCGCGCAAAGACCGGTCTGCCGCTTGCGACCTATTTCTCTGGGCCGAAGATCCGCTGGATGCTGGACAATGTTCCCGGACTGCGTCGCGACGCCGAAACGGGCGAGGCGCTGTTCGGCAATATGGATAGCTGGCTGATCTGGAAGCTGACCGGCGGACCGTCCGAGACCGCCGCGCATGTCACCGACGCGACCAACGCGTCGCGGACAATGCTGATGAATCTCGAGACCCTGGAATGGGACGACGAGATTCTGGCGGCCTTGGAGATCCCCCGGGCGTTGCTGCCGGCCATTCGTCCATCCTCCGATCCGTCGTTCTACGGATTCACCCGCACTAACGGACCCTTCGGCGGCGAAGCGCCGATCTGCGGCGATCTTGGCGACCAGCAGGCGGCGGCTGTCGGACAGACCTGCTTCGACGCGGGCGAAGCCAAGAACACATATGGCACCGGCTGCTTTATGCTGCTGAATACGGGGCCGGATATCGTTCGATCCCGGCACGGGCTGCTCACCACCTTGTGTTATCGATTCGGCGATGACAAGCCAGTCTATGCGCTGGAAGGCTCGGTGGCGGTGACCGGGGCGCTGGTGCAGTGGCTGCGCGACCACATGCGGCTCATCAACACGGCCACGGAGGTCGAAAATTTGGCCAGGCTCGTTCCAGATAATGGCGGCATGTATTTTGTGCCGGCGTTCTCGGGACTGTTTGCACCTCATTGGCGCAGCGAAGCGCGCGGGCTCATCATCGGCATGACCGGTTTCGTCAACCGCGGCCACTTCGCCCGCGCCGCCCTCGAAGCCACCGCCTTCCAGACTCGCGAGATTGTGGACGCGATGGCCGCCGATTCTGGCATCCGCCTCAAAGTCCTGAAGGTCGATGGCGGGATGACCGCCAACGACCTTCTGATGCAGATACAGGCCGATGTTCTGGGCGTGTCAGTGGTGCGGCCGAAAGTCTCCGAAAGTACGGCCCTCGGCGCCGCCTACGCCGCCGGTCTCGCGGTCGGCTATTGGCGCAGCCTCGATGATCTGCGCCGGAACTGGGGGGTGGACAAGACGTGGAAGCCGTCGCCCGACGACAGCTTGCGCACCAAAAGTTACAAGATGTGGAAAAAAGCCGTGAGCCGCTCGTTCGACTGGCTCGAGGATTAGCGTCTCGTGCGCACTATGTGAACCGTTATGGCGAGTCTTCGCGGCGACAGCGCGTCCCGACGCGACGCGGCCATTGCGCGCAACTCCGCCTAGGCGTTATCAAACACGCGATAAACGCGTTGCGCTTCGCCATGCGTCAGATAAAAGCGCTCGCCTTCTCGATACGACGCATTTCCCGTTACGACTTCGAACTCGTACATCCCGGCGGATTTTTCAGGCGGACAATCTGTCTCCGTCGGCCACTCGCCAAGAAAACGGACGCTCTTCGGCAATCGGCTTAAAGACGCGCCCTGCTCCCTGAACTCCCGCGTTCTGGCGCCCCCATCAAGACCCATCGTTATCCCCATGCTTCAATAAGCTTTGCGCATATAAGTACCGCCAAGCTCTCAAATCAAATTGTCATTTCCGATCACATGATGCATTTTATGCATTATGGAGCTGCAATGGATCGACGATTTTCTCGCCCTGTGCCAAACGCGGAACTTTACCCGTGCGGCGAAGGCGCGTTGCACGACGCAATCCGCCTATAGTCGCCGCGTGCAGAGGCTCGAGGAATGGCTTGGCGCGCCCTTGTTTTACCGTGAATCGCGTCCGGTCGGCCTCACCCCCGCCGGGGAGGAATTTCTGACCCGCGCCTATCGTCTTCGCGAAGACATATTCGACGCGCGGCGCGCGGTGTTAAGCACGTCCAGCCACTTCAAGAAAACACTGCGCATTTACACGACCAATACGCTTGCCGCGACGTTCCTTTCGGAATGGCTGATCGAAAGCAAGCTGGAGAATTACTCTCTGATTGTCGCGTCCATTGCGGGCTGCCTCGAAGCAATCAAGCGGAAGCATGCCGATATCGCCTTGATCCCCCACTTCGGCGACGAAGACGCGCTGCTCGACTTGGAGATCCAGGAAATCGGCGCGGACCGTTTGATCCTAGTGAGCGCTCCGACGCAAAAACGCGCAGCGGCTTTGAGCAACAATAAGTTAAACGGCGCCGTGATGGTCTATACGCCCGGCACGACCTACGGCATGCAAATCGCCGCAATGCTGGATAGACATCGCATTCACATTCAAGAATCGCCGGTCTGCGAGAGCGCATCCGCGGAAGCGCTGCTCGCGCAGGTCAAAGCGGGTCTGGGATCGGCATGGATTCCCGAAATTCTGGTGCGCGGAAGCAAAGTCAAACGATGCGCCGTGCCAAGCTTCTTCGATATTCCCTACAAGATCCTGCTGATCAAACCGCCGAAGGACCGGAACGCCGGATAGCGCTCAGCTGCGGCATCTCTCTTGGGACAGCCGTCAACTTGAGTGTTGCGACTCCGATCCCGAATTCAACCGATGGCACTTTCCGAATTAATTTGGCTACGCAGCTGAGCCGTCTGGAAGAAAGGCGGCGAGGCGCTTATAAGCGTGGGCTGCCTTGATTTCGGCCTGTTGGGGAGACTCAAATGTTGAACCATTTCATCCGCGCAGCCTCTGCCGCCGCCGCTCTCTGCATTGCGACGGCGGCGCTCGCAGCCGCTGGAGCGCCTGCATCCACGGCGCAAACGTCGAAGGGCGCCGCTCTCGTCGACGGCAAGGGAATGAGCCTTTACACCTTCGACAATGATGCCGGCGGCAAATCGGCCTGCAACGGCCCATGCGCCGCCATTTGGCCGCCGCTGATCGCGGCGTCCGGCTCCAGCGCAGCCGGCGACTGGACGATTGTCCCGCGCGACGATGGAACGGCGCAATGGGCCTACAAGGGCCATCCGCTTTATACGTTCACAAAAGACGGGAAGCCCGGAGACGTCAGCGGTGACGGATTCAAGAATGTTTGGCGCCTCGCAAAACCGTAGCTAAAACCACGATGGAGCGAGGCCATTTGGCGCCGCGGCCTATTGCGGCGTCGGCTGCGTCCATTTGAGAATGGGATTGCGCGCGGCGCGGGTCTCGTCGAGACGCCGGCGCGGCGCGTAGAATGGCGCTCCGATAAAGCGCTCCGTGTCCCCGCCGAGCGCCGCCGCGGCGAGATCGCGCATGGTCGCGATGAACAGATCGAGCGTCGCCTTGGATTCAGACTCCGTCGGCTCGATCAGCATGGCGCCGTGGGCGACATGCGGGAAATAGATCGTCATCGGATGATAGCCTTCGTCGATCATCGCCTTGGCGAAATCGAGCGTCGTCAGGCCCGTCGGCTTCAGCCATGAATCGTCGAACAGGACCTCATGCATGCAGGGCTGATCGCCGAATGGCTGCGACATCAGATCGGAGAGGCTGGCGCGGATGTAGTTTGCGCTCAAAACGGCATCCTCGGACGCCTGCCGCAGACCATCCGCCCCATGCGAGGCCATATAGGTCAGCGCCCGCACGAACATGCCCATCTGGCCGTGGAAGGCGGCGATGCGCCCGAACGATTGCGGCTCCTCCGATCCATGCTCGACGAGGCGAAGCCCGGCCTCATTCGCGCGCAGAAACGGCACGGGCGCAAAAGGCGCGAGCCGGGCCGACAGCACGACCGGCCCGGCGCCTGGGCCGCCGCCGCCATGCGGCGTCGAGAAGGTCTTGTGGAGATTGATGTGCATCGCGTCGACGCCGAGATCGCCGGGGCGCGCTTTGCCGACGATGGCGTTGAAATTGGCGCCGTCGCAGTAGAAATACGCCCCCGCCGCATGCATCGCCTCGGCGATCTCAATGACCTGCGTCTCGAACAGGCCGCAGGTGTTCGGATTGGTCAGCATGATGGCGGCGACCTCCGGCCCAAGCCGCCCCTTCAGCTCTTCAAGGTCGACTGCGCCATCGGCCTGCGCCGGGATCGCGCGCACCTCGAAGCCGATCAGGCTGGCGCTCGCCGGATTCGTTCCATGCGCCGATTCCGGCACAAGGACGACACGGCGCGTCGCGCCTTCGCCTTTGGCCTCGATCGCAGCCTTGATCGCCATCATGCCGCACGCCTCGCCATGCGCGCCGGCCTTCGGCGACAGGGCGACCGCCACCGTGCCGGTCATCTCCATCAGCCAGCGGGCGAGTTCGTCGATCAGCTCCAGCGCGCCCTGCACGGTCGATTGCGGCTGAAGCGGGTGGATGTCGGCGAAGCCCGGCAATCGCGCCATAGCCTCGTTGAGCCGCGGATTATGCTTCATGGTGCAGGAGCCCAGCGGAAACAGCCCGGCATCAATCGAATAATTCTTCTGCGACAGGCGCACGTAATGGCGGACGGTCTCCGGCTCGCTGAGGCCAGGCAGACCGATCGGCGCCTCGCGCTCAAGGCCGCCAAGCCTCGACTCGAAGGGCGCCGGCTCGTCGAGATCGACGCCTGTGACTTCGGGGCGCCCGATCTCGAAGATCAACCCTTCCTCCATCTGCAGGCCGCGATTCGAAGTGAAGGTTCCACTGCGCAGCGGCGCCGAATCCTTCGTCTGGATCGGATGTTCCAGTCGGTTCATAATCAAAAGACTCCTTGCAGGGTCGCTGCGAGCGCCGCGCGGTCTTCGTCCGTGTTGAGCTCGCTCGAGGCGACGATGATGAGATCGTCGAGCCCCTGGCCGGGCGACAGACGCGACGCGGGCACGCCGCCAAGTACGCCTTTCTCCGCTAGACGCTCGATCACTTCCGCCGCATCGCCATGGATGCGAATGGTGAATTCATTGAAAAAGCTTTTGTTGAGCACTTCGACGCCGCCGACTCGCGCGAGCCTGCCGGCGAGATCGACGGCATTGGCGTGATTGATGCGCGCGAGCCGCTTGAGCCCGGCCTCGCCGAGCAACGTCAGATGAATGCTGAAGGCGAGGCAGCAGAGGCCTGAATTGGTGCAGATGTTGGAGGTCGCCTTTTCGCGTTTGATGTGCTGTTCGCGCGTCGATAGCGTCAGGACGAAGCCGCGACGCCCGTCCGCGTCGATCGTCTCGCCGCAGAGGCGCCCCGGCATCTGGCGCAGATATTTCGATCGCGCCGCGAAGAGCCCGACATAGGGGCCGCCGAAATTCAGGCTATTGCCAATCGATTGCCCTTCGCCAACCGCGATGTCGGCGCCCATCTCGCCCGGCGCCTTGATGAGGCCGAGAGACACGGCCTCGGTGAAGACCACGATGAGCAGCGCGCCCTTCGCCTTGCACATGGCGGACAGAGCGGAAACATCGCGCAGATTGCCGAAAACGTCAGGGGTTTGAACGACGACGCAGGACACGTCGGAATCGATCTGGCCGGCGAGATTTTCCTGCGCCAAAACATCGGGCGGGAGGCTCGCGACATCGTCGCCCGTCATTCGTGAAATGGTGCGCACGACCTCGGCGTAGTGCGGATGCAGGCCGCCCGAGAGCACCGCCTTTCGGCGCTTCGTGATGCGGTGGGCCATCAGCACAGCCTCGATCGTCGCGGTGGAGCCGTCATACATCGAGGCGTTGGCGACATCCATCGCGGTCAGGGCCGCGACCTGAGTCTGAAACTCGAAAATCGCCTGTAGCGTGCCTTGCGCGATTTCAGGTTGATATGGCGTATAGCTGGTCATGAATTCCGAGCGCTGGATCAGATGGTCGACGCTGGCCGGAATATGATGCCTGTAGGCGCCGGCGCCGATGAAGAATGGCGCGGATCCCGCGACGACATTTTTCGCCGCCATATTCGACAGCAGCCGCTGCACCTCGATCTCGGTTTTGCGTTGAGGCAGATCGAGATTTTGGCGAAGCCGCTTGCTTTCAGGAATCGATGCAAAGAGGGCGTCGATATCGGGCGCGCCAATGCGGGCCAGCATGTCGATGCGGTCGTCTTGGGTCAGTGGCAGGTAGCGCATGGAGTTCCAATCGGGTTACGATCTTTGGTGGTCGCGCGGTCGATCTTGGACAGCTCGCTCAGGCGAGCGTCTTGACGTAAGCCTGGTAGGCCTCCTCATCCATTAGAGCCTCGAGTTCTGCGGGGTTGGAGAGTTTCAGTTTGAGAAACCAGCCCTTGCCGCCAGGATCTTCATTGACGAGCGCGGGCGTTTCCTCCAGCGCGTGGTTGATCTCCAGCACTTCGCCGGACGCGGGCGCGTTGACTCCGCTCGCGGCCTTGACGCTTTCGACGACCGCCGCCTCGGCGCCCTGGCTCAGGCGTTTGCCCAGAGCAGGAAGCTCGACGAAAACCACGTCGCCCAATTGCGCTTGGGCGTAGTCCGTGATGCCGACGACGGCTCCCTCGTCTTCGAGCCGGATGTATTCATGATCCCTGGTGTAGCGAATGCTCGGCATCAAGCTCCCCTGTGATAGGCATGCGGCACGAAGGGCATCGAAGCGATCGTCGCCGGGGCCGCTCGGCCGCGAATGATGAGATTGACCGGCGCCCCGGTCTTTGCCTCGCCGGCCTCGACGTAACCCATGCCAATCGGCCGGCCGAGGCTCGGCGCGAAACCGCCCGAGGTCACGCGTCCGATGCGCCGCCCGTCCAGCGTCTCAACGTCCGATCCTTCCCGCGCAGGCGCCTTGCCTTCGATGAGGAAGCCGACGCGGCGGCGCGATGGACCTTCAGCAATCGCCTCGGCGATGGCGCCAAAGCCGGGAAAGCCGCCCTGCTGGCGGCGCCGTTTTGAGATCGACCACAAAAGACCGGCCTCGACCGGATCCGTCGTCGCATCGATATCGTGGCCGCAAAGGCAAAGGCCCGCCTCGAGCCGAAGCGAATCGCGAGCCCCGAGACCGATGGGGAGCACGCCGGGATCGGCTAACAGACCTTTCGCGAAATTCGTCGCCGCGGCGGCCGGGATCGAAATCTCGAAGCCGTCCTCGCCGGTATAGCCGGAGCGCGATATTTTGAGCAAAACGCCGTCGTCATCGAAGTCTCGCGCGGTCATGAAAGCCATATCCGACACGCCTGCAACGCGCCGCTCGAGAATCGCCGCCGCCTTTGGACCCTGCAAGGCGAGGAGGGCGACGTCATCGAGAATCGTCAGATTGCAATTCGGGACGGCGCCGGCGATATGCGCGAAATCGGCGGATTTGGCGCCGGCGTTGACGACAAGGAAAAGACGCTGTCGCCCGTCTTCGTCATCGAGGCGCGAAACCATCAGATCATCGCGGATGCGACCGCTTTCGTCGAGCAATTGCGTATAGCGCATTTGTCCCGGACGCAGCGTTGCGATGTCGCCCGGCGATAGGCGCTCCAGCGCGCGCGCTGCATCCGCGCCCTCAAGGATCGCCTGCCCCATATGTGAGACGTCGAACAGGCCCGCGCTGGCGCGGGTGTGGAGATGCTCCTTGATGATGCCGGCGGGGTAGTGCACCGGCATGTCGTAGCCGGCGAAGGGCGCAAAGCGGGCGCCGAGCGCGTGATGCAAATCGTGAAGAGGCGTGTGGGCGAGGCGAAGCGCCAAGACGGCTGGATCAACAGACATCGGTTCTCTCGGTCGGATGGACGCAAAGACGCAGCACGCTACCCGAGCGCAACGCCTTGCCCCCTCTGTCCTGTGACCTGAGAGTTTTCTCCCGAACAGCTGCGACGCTCCGCCGCAAGCTAAACGGGACTACCTCCGTCGGTGGATTTCCCGCGCTAGCGAAAAATCGCTTTCCAGAGCGTCATCTTCCAGCGGTCCATGGGCCTGAGCGTTTCCGGGGCGGTTTCGCCTTCGGCGTCGGTTCGAAGAACCTTCGAATCGAACTCTTCCGCTGGAATCATATTGACCTATTAATTATTGGGGTGCGATGCGGCAATGTCAATGCCATCGTGCAATATGCCCTCTCTCGATGGGGGGATTTGCACGGGCGATCCGTGATGCGACGAGTCATGCCTCTGTTGAAACTCGGCCTGGCGCGCAGTCTCAAGCGGAGCATGTTCGCGTCAAGCCGCCGCTCGAAAGATCAAACCGCGTGCTGTGTTGCATCGACGCAACGATCATTGGAAACTTGTGGAGCTGAAGGACTTTCAGCTTGTGCACCGCCAATGATGATCCGACAGTCATCATGGCGGAGAGTCTCGAAAGAAGCGGGATGACGGGCGGAGGACGCGCTATGACCCACGCTTACGTTTATCAGCACGGTATGAGAGGCTATCTTGAGGGCATCCCGCTCAGCGGCAACCCCTACAATCCCGCAATATGCATAGAAGCTCACGAGGCCTGGAAGGACGGCTGGCTTGATGCGAGCCGGGCGCGGGGTCGCTTGCGCGCTCTTGAAATTGCGGCGCGCTCGCACGCGTAGACAAGGCCGCACGCGACGTTACGCGGGACTTGGATATGGGCGGCAAAAGCCGGGCTGTCGGGCCCTCGTCTGTGGCGAGCTGGCGTCTTTAGCCATCGCGATTCGGGGTGCCTAGGACGTGGACGTTCGGTGGAAGCATTGCGTTGTCGAAAGTCTGCGTGAACATTGGCGCGGCGAAGAAAGCAACAGCCCGCAATGTCTCTTGACCGGTATTGACGAGATCGTGCCTGACAGGCGTTGGGAGGACGAAAACGCTCCCCGGTCCGACCTGATGAATTGAGCCGTCCTCCATGCGGAGCTCACCCGCGCCAGCGAGAATATACTGGGTCTCTTCCGTGGCGTCCGTATGCCAGCCGAGCCGGCGCCCGGGCTCAATCTCGTAGACAATCGTCGACGACTGCGTCGCGCCGTGTCCTCCGCAGCTTGCGAATGCGCCAGCCCAGGCAACCGTCGGGTCGTCAACGCCTCCGACTTTTGCGCGGGACAGGTCTCCGGTCGCGACGACAAAGACTGAAGCCAAGGCTGCCTCCTTAAGGTGGCCGCGCACACTGCGCACCCTGTGGCGCAGATTTGCAGGCAATATAAATATACGAATTCAATAATCGTCAGAAAGTTCCACAAACGCCACGCTGACGCCGGCCGCATATGGCGCGGCGGTTAGCATGGTCCTCGACCAATCGCTCATCCTCAGGCGGCCGATCTCCTCCAGGCGGTCGCGATCGCGCGCGCCAAGGGTGCGAGGGGGGGCGCTGTTGTGGCGTTGGCGGCGAACAGGGAGGCGTCGACAAAGGCAAGACCGCTTTCGACGTCGCGATCGACTGAGATCCGCCGCCAACGGTCGTTATCGAGACGGGACAAGTTGACGACCGCGCGGCGAAAGGCCCGCACGTCGTTGCGGCGCGCCGCGCTTTTCAAATCCCGGATGGCTGCCGGCTTCGGTCTGAACAGGCGCCGCCAGCCGGAGCGGCGGGAATTTGGCGAGGCGATCAGATAGGCGAGCGCCGCGGTCCAAACGAAACCGGCTGCGCCCCCGGCGAGCGGCCACGCCGACAACATGCCCGGTGTCTCCGTCAATGGCTGGCGCGCCTTGCGCGCCGCATGGAGAAAGGCGACTTCGCGCTCGGGCGTCGAAGCGTCTCGCATCTTGCGCGCGGCGATGTCGAACCACGCAATATGGATGGCGGGAAGAATCGCCGGCTCGGCCGAGACGGGACGCACATTCCAATGGTAGACGGCGCGGGCGATCGGCCCTTCATCGGTGACGATCGTCTCTCGATCGACAGGGCCAGCGAAAACAATAATTCCCGGCGCCCTTATATCCAGCTGCGGGGGCAGCCGGTCGGCGGTCGTGCCCACGGCTTCGATCGTGACAATTCGCCGCGCCGTCTCGCCGAAAGGAATCTCGCCCGGCGATGTCTCCCATGCGTCGGCGATCCTGACGGATTTCGCCGGCAGCCATCGATCGTCCGCATTGCCGACGCCCGCATGCGATCGCACCTCGATGACGAAGGGACTGGAGGCGAAATCCATCTCCGCCCGTTCGTTATGTGAGGTCACGATGGTCGCGTGAAGCACAAACGGAGGGATCGTCAACGACCCGGCCTTAAGCGGCGTAATTATGAGAACACGCTCGAAGACGGGCGTCGGAAAACCATCGACAATGCCGTTGGTCGATGCGTCGATCCCAAATTGCTGCCAATCGAAATTCGTCATCGCCGGCTGAATCAATCGGTCGAGCATGACGTTCGCGCGAACGCTCCAGCGCACGCGCAGGAGGATCGGCTCGCCGACATAGGGAGGCTCCTTTGGAAGCTCCGCTTTGACCTCGACATGCCCGATCGACGGAGCCACGGTCGGCTCGGCATGCAGGCTGGCGCCGCGGCAAGCGAGAAGCAGGGCGATGACGAGGCTAAACGCGATTTGCAGATGTCGCCAGAACGGTATCGACCGGTCGTAATGTCCGGGAGGGAGGATCGTTGGCGGCGGTTTCGGATATTTACTTCGCATTTTCCAGCCACTCAGCCAAGGAATGACACCGAAGGTGGCGGTATCGGTGTCGCGGTATGCCGCCAATTCGTCGAGCATCTGGGAGTCCAAGTCTGTATCAAGTCGGATATGATGACACGATTAAGAGCCGATCCCTCCCATCGGCCCTCAATTCACCGTCACCACCGCCTGGCCCGATTGCAGTTCGATCGCACCGAACTCGCATCGCCCCTCTTTCTGTTGGAACATGGCGTTGGCGATGAGCCACACTCTTACGATTTTGGCTGGCGGCGCCACGATTAGAGGGTCACGCTCCGCATCGAGTTTGCCGATCGTCCCGACAAATCGTTCGTAATAGGTGTAGAGAGGCCGTTCTTCCTCACACCAGCGCCCTAAATCAGCGGCGCCGGAGCGCGCGACGACATGCGTTTCCCGCGCCGTCCAGGTCGGAATTGGGCACCGGAAACCGGCATCGACCGGAAGTTGGGAACTCCAGAAGAAGGTCAGATCTTGACCGTTGTCGAACTCGACGGCGATGCTCAGATAGTCGTGATTCGCCAAGGCGTTCTCAGGTAGATCACACGGTAATTCGTCCACCTTCCAGGACCACCGCAAGCAGGTGTCCGGCGTCAAAGGCATGGAGACATCCTTGTGGAGAATGGCGGCGTTTTGATGGGTGTGGCAGGCTATGGAGGGACGCTTGCCCGGGGCCGCTCGCCCCTCCGAATATATTTCGGAAGGTCCGAGAAACCACAGGTACTCCCAACCGCTTGGCGGGGTCGCGGCATGTTCCAGGCGATCCATCTCCGACGCCAGAAAAGATCCCAGGTCTCCAAGCGCCGAAAGCCGCTTCAAGCCCTCCAGCGGCTGCGTGGCCCAGCGGACGACGAGTATGCCGAAGCTACCCTCCATCTGACGATACGCGTCCGTCCCCACCGCCACTGCGCCCGTGCGGGTGGACCATTCACCCGGGAAATAGTTTCCGATGAACAAACGTCCGGCGTTCTCGACGGCGAATGTGTGCGAGTTTCGCGTACCGCGGAAAATGGCGCCGGAATCGCCGACGCGATACCAGATCTGCATCTCCGGAAGGAACGATAGATTGGCCTCGCGCGACAGAACCGTTTGCCCGACGACGAATACGGACACATGTTCGCCGGATCGCAGGTCCAGCCCGGTATCGAACCATGGGGGTTGGTTGGCCGGAAGGGAGAAAAATGCGTGTGACCGCAATGTATCTGGCGGCGCCTTGGCGATGAGCGCCGAAAATCCCGACCGAAAGTCGGCTTCACTGATGTCGATGCCCGGTTTTCTGAGAGTGGCGCTGGTCAAACACATGGCCCGTTTCCTTTCGTTTGGATCTTCGTGTCAGACGTCTTCTTGGACTACATGAGACTTCGTGTCGTATGGCGATATCTGCCTAAAGGCGTGTCGCGGCGTCACGCGCCGTCATCCTTATCGGGATGCTCCTTCCGTCGTGCTTGTTCCGCTAGAATCCGCAATTTCAGGAATCGTCCCGGATCGTCGGGCAGAGTCGAAAGCCATTCGACGGTCGGCAAAACGGATGCGGCATCCCTCCTGCGCACGGTGCGCCGGTCGAGATCGCGGATCATCCTGGCGACATCCACGAGCTGGCCGCCAGCGCTACCGATCCCGCCGGCGTCGCCCGCCGATCCCTTGCCCTGCCCCTGCCCCGCATCCGACGATTTCACGTCGCCCTTGTCGAATTTTCCGGCCTTGCTGCTGCCTTGCGCGCCCGGCGCCGAGGCGCCTTGCTGGTTCCCTGCAAAGCCATCCCCCGAACCGCCGGTCTTGCCATCGGCGTGCGGCTCATCGTGCGTATTTCGCGCCTTGGTCGCAGCTGAATTCGCCGCGATGGCGTCGGCGCTGCCCGCGTCGTCCTTTTCATCGACCAGGTTGGCCAGCAGGGCCTTGTTGAAAGCGGCGTCTTCATCGTCCGGATTCGCCGCGAGCGCCTGCTCGTAGGCGGCGATCGCCTCGGCGTAGCGTTCGGCGTGAGCCAGCGCATTGCCCCGGTTGTAGGCGTTCGCCGGATCGGCGCCAAAAGCGTCGGCGGCCTCGCTCCAGCGCTGCGCCGAATAGAGCGCGGCGCCCTTGCGGGCCGGATCTTTGTAAAAGCTCGCGGCTGCGGCTGGAAAGCCGAGCGCCTGCAGCGCCGGTCCAAGCGCCGATGCGCCGATCAGCCAGATCGCGAGGCAAGGCAAAAGCACCGCGATGGAGGCGGCGAGGCGTCTCATCGCGCGCTCCTGCGAAAGCACGAGAGGAGCGGCGCCGCGGCGGCGAGCAGCAGAAACTGACCGTAGTCCCGCCAGGCGAGAATCTGAAGGGCGCTTCCGGCGATATGCGCGATGGCGCGGCCTGAAATTTTCGAAACGACGCCATCCGGCCGCGCGGCCTCCCCGGCGACCCCCTGCCCCGCGGCGGCGAGCGCCGCCATGCCGGCCTTGCGCACGGCGCCGGACGTGTCGGAGGCGCCCCCCGCGCCCACGAAGAGCGTGTGCAGCACATGGCCGTCCGCCGCCAGCCGGTCCGCTTCGCGCGTCGCCGCCTGGTCCAGCCCTTCGCCGGCCGAGATCAACGCGATGTCGGCGCCGACGATCCGCGCGTCGCGCAATATGTGGCGGGCGAGAGAGAGCGCGCGATCGGGCCTTGCTCCGGCGTCGGGCACGGTATGGTCGTCGATAGCGAACAGCAGGGCGCTCAGCGCCGAGGCGTCGTCGGTCAGGGGGCTCGCGAGATAGGCGTCGCCCGCATAGAGAATCAGTCCCAACTGCCGCGCGCCGCCCTGCGCGAGGATGAGTTGCGCCGCCGCGATGGCCTCCTGCAACCGCGCGCCGCTCGACGCGGCGTTCGATACATCGACGACGATCAACGTCGCATCGAGATTGCGGAACTGGCCCGTGTCGGCGCGCTTGATGGCGGGTCCGCTCAACGCCAGCGCCGTCAGCGCGATCGCCCAAAGAATAGCGTGACCCCGAGGCGTCCCGGCGCCGCCCCCCCGCCGGCTCAGCATCGCCGCGAGCAGAGGCGCGTCGACCGCCCGCGTCCAATCGCCAAGGCCGGCGTGTGTCTGCCGCGTCATGCGCAACGCCAACGCGACGAGCGGAAACGCCAGCAGCCACCAGGGCCGCAAAAGGGCAAAGGAGCCGAGGACGATCATCGCGGCGTCCTTTGTGAGAGCGCGAGCGCCAGACACGCCGCAAAGGCCAGCGCCGCCGGATAGGGCCACTGATCGCGGTAAATGACAGTCGGCGGCGCGAGCGCCGGACCCGCCGCGAGGGCCTCGATCGCATGGGCGGCTACCGCGAGCTCGTCGGTCGTGTGCGCGCGGAACGCGGCGCCGCCGCCAAGTTCGGCGAGCTTCTGGAGCGCGACAAAATCGACGGCGTCGGGATCGTCGGGCGCGCTCAAGGTGTCATTGGTCCCAAGGCCGATGGTGAAGATTTTTACGCCGAGCGTCTTGGCCAGCGCGGCGACGGCGTCGGGATCGCTCGAGCCGGCGTCGTTGCCGCCATCCGACAGGAGAATGATGATGCGCGTCGGCGCCTTCGAGTCCGCAAGGCGTTTCAGCGCCAGCCCAAGGCCTTCGCCGATCGCCGTCGAACGGCCGACAAGCCCGATCTCCATTTCGTTCAACGTCTGGCCGACGGCGGAGACGTCGAAGCTGAGGGGTGCGGCGGCGAAGGCGGTATCCGCGAAAATGACAAGGCCGATCCGGTCGCCCTCGCGCCGCTGGATCAATTCCGAGCCGGCGCGTTTCAGGGCGTCAAGGCGACTGGCTGCGACGCCGTCAAGCGTGAAATCGGGTATCGTCATGCTGCCCGAGAGGTCGAGCGCGAACATGATGTCGCGCCCGGATGCGGGAAGCGCGGGGTTCGCGGCGACGACGCGAGGCCCGGCGAGCGCGATGACGACGCATGTCCAGGCAAGCCACGCCAGCGCCAGCGCGCGGGTGCGTCGAGCGCCCGAATTCTCGCGCGTCAAAAACCTGTCGCGAATCGACAGCGGGATGCGCAGACCGCTTGGCGAGGGCTGCCGAGGAGGCCGCGCAAGCGCCACCAAAATCGGCGCGGGCAGTAGTGTCAGCGCCGCCGGCAATGCGAAGCTCCAGCCATTCATCGGTCGATCCTTGCGAACAGCCGTTCGAGCGATTCGTCCAACGCATCGACGTCGAGATCAGCGGGCGGCCGGTAGAGCGCGTCGCCGAAGGCTTCCCCTCGCTCCTTGCTGAAAAAGCGCGTCGAGAACGCCGAATCGAGGGAGGCCAGCCAAGCGGCGCCTCGCTCCCGCGCGGCGGCGGCGTTCAGCGCCCTGACCAGACGCCGCAAAATCACGGCTTGCGCGGCGAGCCTCTCCTCCCCTGGAAGGGCGCGCGCGGCGGCGAGATTGTCCAGCGCGTAGCGGCGCAGCGCGCGCCGCCCGGCGAGCCAAGGCCCGAACGTGCAGGTGAGAATAATCGCCGCGGCGCAGCCAAAGATAGCCATTGCGACGATGGGCGCCGCGCCATCGACTGCGCTCGCAACATTGTGGAGCGGCCGAAGCTCGGCGAGGAGAAGCGCTGGATCAGCCATGCAACTGCTCCAGGGCGCTCACCATTGCCTCCGCGTCCAGCGCCGCATCGAGTTGCAAAAAGCTGACGCCGAGCCGCCGCAGCCGCGCCAGCCTCGCGTCCGGGGCCGCGGCGTTAGCGCCCCGTTCAACGCGCAGCCACCCCCCATCGCCG
>Ga0181521_10001479_pt1 | contig 29122 bp, 29 predicted proteins | sample PEATcosm2014_Bin_32_FD_119764 | JGI IMG/M metagenome (GOLD analysis project Ga0181521, IMG submission 119764) | Peatland microbial communities from MTU Mesocosm Facility, Houghton, MI, USA - PEATcosm2014_Bin02_60_metaG | ecosystem: Environmental > Terrestrial > Soil > Wetlands > Peat | place...
ATCTTCTGTCGGCGGCGGATTATCAAAAGTACATAGGGGCGGAAATCTAGCTTGCGTTATCTTCCGAAATCGGACGCCGAGCGTCTGGAGATGCTCGCGGCGTGCGGACTGCGCTCCGCGGATGAACTGTTCAGCCAGGTACCGGCCGCGGCGCGGCTGCAGCGCCCGCTTAACCTCGCGCCAGGAATCTCCGAATACGAGATCGTCGATACCTTCAAAGCGCTGGGCGACCGGACTGCAGTTGGATACGCGAGTTTCCTCGGGGCCGGCGTCTACAACCATTACCGTCCGGTCGTGGTCGACACGGTCGTGTCACGCGGTGAGTTCCTCACGTCTTACACGCCGTATCAATCGGAGATTTCGCAAGGCACCCTGACAACGATCTTCGAATTCCAGACCATGATCTGCCAGTTAACGAGTATGGACGTTGCCAACGCGTCGATGTACGACGGTTCGACCGCCGTGCCGGAAGCCGCGCTGATGGCGCTGCGGGTCACTGGCCGCCGCCGGATTCTGGTTTCAGGAACGGTCCACCCGGAGTATCGCGAAGTGCTGCGCACCTATGCCAGGAGCGCAGGTTATCCGGTCGAAGAGTTCGGTTACGACGCGGAATCGGGGCAGATCGATTTGCGGGATCTGGAGGCCAGGCTCGACGATCAGACAGCCTGCGTCATCGTCCAGTCGCCGAACTTCTTCGGCATCGTCGAGAACGTTCAAGAGGCCGCGGACCTGGCGCACGCGCGGGGCGCTCTGCTGGTTTTTACTTTTACAGAAGCGGTTTCGCTGGGCCTGCTGGAACCGCCGCGCGCCGCCGACATCGTGGCGGGCGAGCTGCAATCGTACGCCATCTCTCCGAGCTACGGAGGCCCGTTCGCCGGCATCATGGCGACGAAAGATAAGTTCGTCCGGCAATTGCCCGGGCGTCTCGTCGGCCAGACCGTGGACACGAACGGCAACCGTGCTTTCTGCCTCACGCTGGCGACCCGCGAGCAGCATATCCGCCGTGAGAAAGCCACATCGAACATTTGTACAAACCAGGCGCTGATCGCACTGATGGCGACCGTGTTCATGGAACTTTACGGCAAGCAGGGCCTGCGCGAACTGGCGGAGCAGAATCTGGCCAAAGGGCACTATCTCGGATCGAAAGTCAAGCCGCACTTCAGCGGACCTTACTTCAATGAGTTCGTTGCGGCAAGCAGAAGTCGCCATTCGCCGGAAGAACTCAATCACCGCCTTTTGAACCGGCGCATCATTGGCGGTCTTCCACTGAAAAGATTCTATCCGGAACTCAGCGACACCATGCTCCTCTGCGCGACGGAAATGACTAAAAAGGCGGATATGGACACGCTGGCGGGAACCTTCAACGAATGATTACGAAAGTTCGCCCACATCTTACTCAGAATGAAAGCCTGATCTTCGAACAGAGTTCGCCGGGTAAGATCGGTTATCAACTGCCCGCTCTCGACGTTCCCGCAGTGGACCCGGCGCAGGCTCTCGGCGCAGCTAACGTCCGCGAGGCGATCGACGGATTCCCGGAAGTAAGTGAAGTTGAGGTCATTCGTCACTTCACGCGCCTTTCGACATGGAACTACGCGATCGATCTTGGCATGTATCCGCTGGGGTCGTGCACCATGAAATACAATCCGCGAATAAACGAAGCCGTAGCGCGGCTCGAAGGTCTCGCCTGGGCGCACCCCTATCAGCCGGAGAAGCTTTCCCAGGGCGCGATGCAAGTCTTTGCCACGCTCGAAGCGGCGCTGTGCGAGATCACCGGACTCGACGCTGTGACTCTGCAGCCCGCTGCCGGAGCACACGGAGAACTAACGGGCGTTCTGCTGGTTCGCGCGCTGCTCGAAACGCGGGGCAATCCGAGGAAACGCATTCTGGTGCCCGATTCGGCGCACGGCACCAACCCGGCGACCGCCGGTATCGCGGGTTATGCGGTGCAGAACATCGCCTCGAACCGCCAGGGCATGATCGACCTCGAACAGCTAAGTCGCGTGGTCGATGAAGACGTCGCCGCACTTATGGTGACAAACCCGAACACGCTGGGGGTTTTCGAAGAGAACATCGTCGCGGCTACGGAGATCCTGCACGCGAAGGGCGCGATGGTTTACATGGACGGCGCCAACATGAACGCGCTGCTCGGCATTGCCCGGCCGGGCGATTTCGGCGTCGACGTGATGCATCTGAATCTGCATAAAACCTTCTCGACGCCGCACGGCGGTGGCGGACCCGGCGGCGGTCCGGTACTTGTGAAGAAGCATCTGGAGCCGTTCCTGCCCACGCCGCGGCTGAAGCGCGCCGGCGACGCATGGACGTGGGACTACGAGCGTCCCCAAAGTATCGGGCGCGTCAAGGCATTCTACGGAAACTTCGGCGTGCTGGTGCGCGCGCTGGCTTACATACTGGCGCACGGCGGGCCCGGACTTCGCAACGTAACAGTCGATGCCGTACTCAATGCGAATTACATCCGGCATAAGTTGCGGCCTTACTTCGATCTGCCTTATGACCGGCCGAACATGCACGAGGTCGTATTCAGCGACGACTTACAATCGCCGAAGGGCGTCCGCACCGGGGATATCGCCAAGCGGCTGATCGACTATGGCTTTCACCCTTACACGGTTAGTTTTCCGCTGATCGTGCATGGCGCGCTGATGATCGAGCCAACGGAGACCGAATCGAAGGCGGAACTGGATCAATTCATCGATGCGATGGTTTCGATCGCGAAGGAGATCGAGGAGACGCCGGGTACCGTGTTACAGGCGCCGCGCTCAACGCGCACGTCACGCGTGGACGAAGTCGCCGCCGCCAGGAAGCCGGTCCTGCGCTGGCAACCGGGACGATAGGGCAAGCCGCCTTAACCCGCCGACACGAAATCACGCTTCTCAGCGTAGAGTGGCTTCAGGTGCATTAGCGTCAAGAATCGATCCAATGAACGTTACCCTTTCAGACTCGCTTCGGGAATTCGTCGAGCAGCAGTCGGCCTGGCCCGACTTCATCGTGCAACGGACTCGGCGCGCTCACGACTCACAAATCGCGGTATCTGGAACGGGACGCTCCGGTCTCGGTCTCGCTCAGGAACGCTGGCCCCGCCGGCAACAACATTCCTGAGAGCCAGGAGCGCAAGCTCAAAACGGTCGCTGGCGCCGACTTTGGTGAATAAACGCGACAGATAGACCTTGACGGTGCCTTCCGAGATTCCCATCGACCAGGCGATCTCCTTGTTGCGCAGCCCCTGGGCCAGCAATCCCATGAGTTGCCGTTCCCGCGGAGTGAGGGCGATTCTGTCAGTCAACAGCAGTCTTCGGCCTATCTCCGGATCGACCCACATAGTCCCGGCCGCGACTTCGCAGAAGCATTTCGTATGAAACTCCACCGAGGAGTTCCTGCCCAGAACACCCCGCACGCCCAGCCCGAGGATCTGCGAGATAAACTCGGCCGGGGCCGCTCCGACCGAGAGGATGAGAGCCGGGGCGGGCACAGCCGATAAAAGCCGGCGAATGACATCGAGCGTGACGGCGGGGGTCAATTCCAGAAGGAGGAGATCGGGCCGCTCGGTCCGGACGTGCTCTTCCAGCGGACCAAGGGCAGACCAGGTACCCGACAGACGAAAGCCCTCGATCCCGCCAATAATCGCGGCAAACCCTGCGGCCGCAACCGGGGATGCGCTGTAGATGGAAACGTTAGTCATTCGGACACCCTTTTTCCTTATCGGTCATGGTTGCAGAAAGAGCCGCGGCGCGGCGGTGCTGCTTCAGATCGTCGTCAGGGAAATCGCGCCTTTTTCACGCAAGCCGTTCAGGGCGAGGCCGTATCGCCCGCGTACGCCCGTTTTCTCGAAGATATGTTTGAGGTGAATCTTCACCGTTCCGGCCTGGATGCCGAGGCGCCGCGCGATCTCGCGGTTGCGCAGTCCCTGCCCGACCAGCTCGACTACCTCGTGCTCGCGCGGGGTGAGCTGTGGCCGGCGGGGGTCCGTCCGCTTCTCCGGTTCGCCGAAGATGCCGTCCTCGATCCATGTGGCGCCGGAGATCACCGTACGCATACAGGTGATCAGCAGGTCGGGACGGGCTGTGCGCCGCAGGACTCCGCGGGCGCCCGCCTGCAGCAGGCGCAGAGCCTCGGCTTCGGTGATGCCAAGACCCCAGACAACCGCCGCGGTTTTGGTTTCAGCGGCGCTCAGACGGCGAAGCCAGTCGATGATCGCCGAAATCCCCAGCGCCTTATCGATTACGACGACTGCGGGTGAGGCGCTTTGGATCATATCGAACGCGGCCGCCAGCGAGCATATCCCGCCCGCATAGCAGAGATCGGCGCAGTTTTCCAGCAATCCTTTGAGACCTTCGATACTCACCGGCTGCGTGTCGCAGATCAGAACCGGACTGGCGGCGGGACTGTTCATCCTTGGTTAGGCCTCACAGGAGCATATCGGCCAAAGAACCCGGAAAAACGGTGGCGCGATTTCTTTCGGGAACGGACAAATTGGCACCAACGCTGTCCGATAAGGGAAACAGATTCGGAACGCAGGCGAGGAACTCCCGGCCGGATCGACAACTTCACCAGGAGAGTTATATACAATGCAAGCCGCCGCCGCGCACGACCTCAGCCCCAGAACCTCTGTGATGGACCACCGCGTGGGCAAGTACCTGTCCTTCCACGTGGGGCCCGAGGAGTTCGCCATCGGCGTTCTGGGCGTCCGGGAAATCATGGGAATGCAGGACGTCACCGCCGTTCCGCATACTCCCGTCTATGTCAAAGGCATCATCAATCTGCGCGGCAAAGTCGTGCCCGTGATCGATTTGCGGCTGAAGTTCGGAATGCCGGCGACGGAATATACGGCCCGCACCTGCATCGTCGTGGTCGACGTGCCGGGCGACGGCGCCAGCGTCCTGATGGGCGTCATTGTCGATGCGGTGTCTGAAGTGGTGAACATCATGAGCGGAGAAATCGAGAACGCGCCGGATTTCGGCGAAGGCGTGAGCATTCCGTACCTGATCGGCATCGCGAAGAGCAAAGGCAAAGTGAAGCTCCTGCTGGATATCGAGAAGGTCCTGACGACATCGGAGCTGACGGATCTGGGAAAACTGGTGAACTAACCCGTTTCGCCACCGCAACGGACGGAAGCTCCGGAAAAAACGGCGCATATGTCCGATAGAGGCAAATGGAGTGCCCCTCCAGCACCCACAAGGAGAAAACATGAAAGCAAAGACACATTTAGTGGCCGCAGCCACCTTCCTCTTCGCGATTGCGCAGGTGGCTTCCGCCGATTCGGAGAAACACCTGTCGCCGGCCGAGTCGCTGGCCGCGGTTGCCAGCAAGACCCAGGCGGAGTATCCCCCGATCGCAAAGCAGCTCAAGCTCGAAGGCGTCGTGAATCTCAATGCCTTCGTAAGCGAAGAAGGCACGGTGGAAAAGGTGGAGCAGGTCAGCGGCAACCCCATCCTGGGCCGTTCGGCTCAGGAAGCGCTGATGCACTGGAAGTTCAACAAGCAGACCGAGGACGGTAAGCCCGTGAAGTTCGTGGCCACCGTTACCTTCAACTTCAAACAATAAGAGGCTGGACATGACATCGCGTATGAAACTAAGCACAAAACTGATTGGCAGCGCCGGAACGATTTCGGCACTGGCCGTTCTACTGGGCGCCTGCTCGATTTACTGGATCAACGGCCTGAACAAATCGATGCAGTACACGGTCAACGTGGCCGCGAAGCGCCAGACGATCGCTTATGAGTTGTATGCCTCCACCACCAGAATGCAGTCGCTGGACCGAGCCATCATGCTTCGCTCCATCCTGCAGCAGGCGGCGGGAGCGGAAGACAACAAGCGCGAATACCGCGATGTCATGGCCAGCGTCCGCAAGCTGCTGCCGGAATACCAGGCACTGATCGAAGACGAGACCGGGCGGCGTGTCTACGACAACGTCCGCACGGACATGGACCAGCTTTTTCAGGCCCACGACGAGCTCGTGCAATATATGGACCGGCAGCAGTTCGATCAGGTACAGAAGGTCGCCGACGAGAAGGTGATGCCCAGGGCTGAAGCGATCATCACGGCGACGAACGAAATGGTGAAGCTGGAATCCTCGCGAATGAAGTCCGCCACGGAAGGCGCCGCGTCCAAGGCGACCACCGCGCAGTGGGTTTCCATCGTGTTCACCCTCATTTGCCTTGCGGTGAGCGGCGTAGTTATCGTAATCGTGCTGAAAATCAGTCGCACGCTGCTGCATCTGGCCGGGGCGATGTCAAGTGGCGCGGAGGAGGTGGCGGCAGCGGCGACGCAGGTGGCGGCCGTCAGTCAGGCGCTGGCACAGGCTTCATCGGAGCAGGCCGCCTCCCTTGAAGAGACATCGGCTTCAGGTCACGATCTGGCGTCGATGACGCGCAAGAACGTGGATCATACGCAGCGAGCGTCGGCATCGGTTCTGGAGACGGACCGGCAACTGAAACTCGCCAACGAAACGCTGGGCAACATGGTGGGATCAATGACCGAAATCAACGCGTCGAGCAAGAAAATTTCCAAGATCATCCGGGTTATCGACGAGATTGCCTTCCAGACTAACATTCTGGCGCTGAACGCAGCCGTGGAAGCGGCTCGCGCCGGCGAGGCCGGAATGGGATTCGCCGTGGTGGCGGATGAGGTTCGCAACCTGGCGCAACGCTGCGCACAGGCGGCACAGGACACGGCGGGCCTGATTGAAGAATCGATTCAGACGGTGGACGGCGGCAGCGCGAAGCTGTCGCAGGTGGTGGCGGCCATCGAAGGAATCGCGCAGCAGGCGGCAGGCGTGAAGGAACTGATGACGAGCGTCAACGACGGCAGCCAGGAGCAATCGCGCCATATCGACCAGATTTCGGCCGCAGTGGCACAGATGCAGAAGGTCACGCAGAATACGGCAGCGAGCGCGGAACAGGGCGCGGCGGCGAGCGAGGAGATGACGCAGCACGCGGAATCGATGCGGACGTCCGTGAGCGAGCTGCAAATCCTGGTAGCCGGGGACGACGGCAGGGCCTTCGCCCAGCACAGGGACCGGACGCGCGCGCAGGCCACCCGAAAGGCGCCGGCTAACGGACGGCCTGCCGGGAAGGCGCCGGAGCAGCGGCCGTCGGAGCGCCGCGAGCTTGTAGGCGCTTCAGCGAGGGCCAACGAACGCGCCTTCCCACTGGACGACAGCAAATTCTCCGACTTCTGATCAGAAGGAGCCACCTGAAATGACCGGCCGAACTCCTGTGGGTTCTTCAGAGCGGCAGCAGTATCTGGTCAATGAGTTCGCCGCGCAGGTAGTGCTCGCCGGAGACGCACCGGCGAGCCAGGGCGAACCGAACTGGCTGAATACGCTCAAAAAACTGGCGGAAGAGGCCGGTGCTGAAAACCAAACCAGTTTTGCGGCGGAGGTTTCCGCCCTGCAAAACAAACTGCTTTCCCTGAAGGTCGGGTCGCGCGCCTTCTTCGATGCGGCCGAAGCCGGGATCGAAAGTCTGGGAGACTCGCTCAACGCCACTGGCGCACCGGGAACGGCTGCCACAGCCGAATCGGCGGGCGGCATCGCCCAGGATGCGGAACTGATCTCCGACTTCATTCTCGAATCCCGCGAGCATCTGCGGGCCATCGAGCAAAACGTGCTGGCGGTGGAACAGGACTCCAGCCAGATGGATCCGATCCATGCGATGTTCCGCGCGTTCCATACAATTAAGGGCATCGCCGGCTTCCTCGAATTTCAAAGCATCCGCGATGTCTCGCATGAGACGGAAACGCTGCTGGACCTGGCGCGCAACAGCAAGCTGACGCTGGCGCCTGCCGTGATCGACGTGATTCTGGAGAGCGCGGACTACCTTAGCCGCGAGGTGTCGCGGATCGAAGCCGGCTCGGGGGAGGCTTCGCCTCCGGCGGACGATCTGATAGTGCGCATCCGCGCCGTGAGCGGACCGGCCGAACCACAGGTCGAACAGGATCTGAAGTTCATCTCGGAAGCAGTTGCCGCGGCGGAACCGGTCGCGACAGCTCCGGGGGAATCTCCGCAACCGATCCCCGCTCAGAGCAACCCGGGTCCGGCCGATGCGGCGCCGGCTTTGCCGGGGACGAAATCCGGAAGCGCCCGGAACAGTGGCGGGCCAATGGCCACGTCGATAAAGGTCGACACGGGAAAGCTGGATTTTCTGGTGGATGCTATCGGCGAAATGGTGATCGCGCAGTCTTTGATCCGGCACAATCCGGATCTCACGAAGACGCAAAGCGCCACGCTGATGCGGAATGTTGCGCAGTTGTCGCGCATCACGAGCGAAGTGCAGAAGACCGCCATGTCCATGCGCATGGTGCCGGTCGGGGTGGTTTTTCAGAAGATGGCGCGGCTGGTTCGCGATCTCTGCCGGAAGTCCGGCAAGCAGGCGGAACTGGTCACATACGGCGACGATACCGAACTGGACAGGAACATTGTGGAAGAGCTGGCCGACCCTCTGATGCACATGCTGCGCAATGCCCTTGACCACGGCATAGAAATGCCCGACGAGCGCGTCACCAATGGCAAGGCGGCAATGGCAAAGGTGGAACTGCGCGCCGCGCACCATGGAGGGCACATCCTGATTGAGATCGCCGACGATGGCCGCGGAATCAACCGGGAGGCGGTCCTGCGGAAAGCGACCGAACGGGGGCTGGTCCAGCCGGGCGCGAGTCTGACGGACAGCGAAGTGTTCGCCCTGATCTTCGAGCCAGGTTTTTCAACGGCCGAGAAAGTGACCGATATCTCGGGGCGCGGCGTTGGCATGGACGTCGTCAAGAAGCACATCCAGAAGCTGCGCGGCGTCATCGAAACACAAAGCACCGCCGGCAAAGGGACCACGTTCCGGCTGAAGCTGCCGCTGACGCTCGCGATCATCGACGGTCTGGTGGTCGGTGTGGGGCAGGAACGTTACATCGTTCCCATCTTCACCGTGAAAGAGATGCTGCGTCCCGCGCCGGGAATGGTCTCGACGATCGAGAATACGCGCGAGATTGCACTGATCCGGGATCGTGTGCTCCCGGTGGTTCGCCTGCACCGCAGGTTCAGTGTCGTCCCCTCCACCGAGGATCCTCTGGAGAGTCTGCTGATTATCGCGGAGAGTCAGGAAACCGAATTCTGCCTCCTGGTGGACCGGCTGATCGGCAAGCAGGAAGTGGTGATCAAGAGTCTGGGCAACTCGCTGAAAGATATCTCCGGCGTAGCAGGCGGCGCCATCCTCGGGGACGGCCGCGTGGCGCTGATCCTCGAGATGGACGCGATATTCAATGCCGCGAGGGCGGCATAACAAATGGAAGGGCAGCGGCTATCGACCAGTACCCGTGCCGCTCCCCCGGCCGACACGTTCACGCCGCCGGCTCTCAATGAATCGGAGTTTGCACAGATCCGCCAACTGGCTTACCGGAAGCTGGGCCTCGATCTCAAAGAAGGCAAGCAAACCCTGATCGTTACCCGGCTGAGCAAGGAGCTGCGGCGGCTCGGACTGCAGTCGTTCACAGAGTATTGCCGGCACGTCGCATCCGACCGGAGCGGCGAGGCCCTGGTCGAAATGGGCGACGCGCTGACGACCAATTTTACGGGCTTTCTCCGGGAGCAGGCCCATTTCCATTTCCTGCGCACGGAGTTAACGGCAAAGCTTCGGCGGACGGGCCCGGTGGACATCTGGAGCGCCGCGTCCTCGACCGGCGAGGAACCCTACTCCATCCTTTTTACTCTGCTGGATGCGCTCGGCCCGGCAGCCGACGTGCGTGTTCTCGCCACCGACATTTCCACGCGCGCTTTAAAGGCGGGCACGGCTGCGGTGTACGAGGCGGACAAGGTGGCGGACTTGCCTCCGGGCTGGCTGCAGCGCTATTTCCTCAAAGGAAACGGGCAATGGCAGGGGTCCTTCCGGGTGCGCCCGGAGTACCGCGAACGGGTCAGCTTCCGGCGCTTCAATCTGGTCACGGACCAGCCGGGAAACTCCCGCTTCCCGGCTATCTTCTGCCGGAACGTAGCGATCTATTTCGATAAGCCTACACAGGCCGCCGTGGCGAGGAAGCTGGCTTCCGTGCTCGAGCCTGGCGGTTATCTGTTCATCGGCCATTCGGAAAGCCTGCACGGCATGGATCACGGTCTCTCGTACGTACAACCGGCCTTGTACCGGAAGCACGGGAAGAGGCATTCATGACAGCATCGTGCCGTCAGGTAGTGGTGGGCGTTGCCGACTGCCGTATCACGAACGACGCGGCGGCCTCCATTGTCACGTACGCACTGGGATCGTGCATCGCCGTAGCCATCCACGACCCCGTCGCGCAGGTGGGCGGGATGCTGCACCTGATGCTGCCCGAGTCGTCGCTGGACGCCGCAAAAGCGGACAAGAATCCGTACATGTTCGCGGACACGGGAATTCCGCTGCTGTTCCGGCAGGCTTACGCGGCGGGAGCGGACAAGAAGCGCCTGGTGGTTCGGGTAGCAGGCGGCGCGCAGCTAATGGACGACGGCGGCGTATTCAACATCGGCAAACGGAATTCCCTGACAGTGCGGAAACTGCTGTGGCGCGCGGGCGTCATGATCGCCGCCGAAGCAACGGGAGGTTGCGAATCGAGAACAGTGCGGCTGGAAATGGAGTCGGGGCGCTTCCTGATGCGCACCGCCGCCGGCGTGGAGCAGGACCTGGACGGGAGGAGCCATGGCATCAATCCTGATCGTTGACGACTGCAGTGCGATGCGGTCCGTGATTAAACGAATTATCGGAATCAGCGGTTTTGAAATGGAGAACTGCTTCTTCGCCTCCGACGGCGAAGAGGCACTCTCACTGTTGCGGAACCATCGGGTCGACCTGGTCATCAGCGACATCAACATGCCCCGCCTCGATGGCGAGGCCATGCTGCGGAAGATGTCTTCCGACCCTGCGTTATGCGGGGTTCCCGTGGTGATGGTATCGAGCGACGCTACGCAGTCGCGGGCCAACCGGCTGCTGGAACTCGGGGCGAAAGCCTACGTCGTGAAGCCGTTTCAGCCGCAGCCGTTTCGCGAACAACTGGAAAAGGTGCTGGGGGGCGTGCATGACTGATCTGAACGGGTTACTGACTCAAGTGGCCGAAGATGTCCTCGAAAACATGTTTTTCTCCGGCGTGATGGGTGAGATGGAGGGGGAAGCCGGCGGCGAGCGCCTGAGCGCCAGGGTGACGTTCTCGGGATCCAGCGCGGGCGAGCTGGGGGTGTCCGCTCCGCCGTCCACCGTGGCGCTTCTGGCGGCCGGATTTCTGGGGGCGGAGGACGATAACGTCACCGAGGTGCAGGCGCGGGCCGTTGTGGGAGAACTGGCCAATGTCCTCTGCGGAGCGGTGCTCGGCCGTCTGAATCCAACCGGACATTTCGCGATTTCACCACCCGAGGTTTCGCATGCGGAGGGCGCGAGCGCAGTCCGCGGCATGGAACTGCAGCGGCGCTTCGAACTTATGGAAGGAGACTTGGCCGTCGGTCTGACGGTTCATTGATCCAGCTTGGAACCCACGGGAAAAACACGAGTTCTGATCGTCGACGATTCGGCCCTGGTGCGCCGGATCCTCTCGGAGTGTCTGGCCGGGCAGCCGGACATCGAAGTGGTGGGAACGGCGGCGGACCCTTATATTGCGCGAGACATGATCCTGGAACTCGAGCCCGATGTGCTGACGCTCGATATCGAAATGCCGCGCATGGATGGTCTCACGTTCCTGCGCAAGCTGATGCATTACCGGCCGATGCCGGTCATCGTGATCAGCTCTCTGGCCCAGGCGTCCTGCGCCACGGCGCTGCGCGCGCTGGAAGAAGGCGCGGTTGAGGCGCTCGGAAAACCATCCGGACCTTACTCGGTAGGGGAGCTGAAAAAAAACATGGCCGAGCGGATTCGAGCCGCCGCAAAGGCCAGAGTCCGCGTTCCGGCTTCCGGAACCGAAGGTACGAGACCGGCCAGCCACGCCGCCGAAGCCGAACTGCGCAGCACGGCCGTCATCGCCATCGGCGCTTCGACCGGGGGAACCGAGGCTATCCGCCAGGTTCTGGAACATCTTCCGGCGAACCTTCCCGGCACAGTGATCACGCAGCATATCCCCGCCGGTTTCTCGAAGGCTTTCAGCGAACGTCTGAATCACCTGTGCCGCATGGAAGTGAAGGAGGCGGCGGATGGCGATGAACTCTATCCCGGACGCGTGCTGGTGGCTCCGGGGGGAATTCACATGCTGCTGCGGCGAGCCGGCTCCGGGTATCGTGTTTCGGTAAAAGACGGGCCGCGCGTCTGTTTTCAGCGGCCATCGGTGGATGTGCTGTTCCGCAGCGTGGCGGAGGCGGCGGGCCCGAATGCGGTAGGAGCTTTGTTAACCGGGATGGGTAGCGACGGAGCGTCAGGGCTGTCGCAAATTCGCCAGGCTGGCGGCCCCACGATCGCTCAGGATGAGGAGAGCTGCGTGGTGTTTGGCATGCCGCGGGAGGCGATCCGGATGGGCGCGGCCGCGCAGGTACTTCCATTGCAACAGGTTGCACCGGCGATCCTGCGTCTGGTGAGTGTCTGAGATTCGCGCGCGGCGCAGACCGGTCCGTGGCCGCTGAATTGCGACAGACGCCACCGATCCGTGAATCGTCAGCTTACTCAGCAGGAAATCGACGCAGTATTTCAGAAGATCAAAGGCCGCGCCGAAGATCCGGCGAGTAAGGCGCTGGCATTCGATTTCCGGCGCCCGGACCGGATTGCCAAATCGCAGGTCCGCGCCATCCATCTGCTGCACGAGAACTTTGTCCGGAACCTCGCATCGAGCCTCTCCGCCTATCTGCGTTCCTACCTGACGGTCAATCTGATCAGCGTGGAGCAATTGTCGTACGGAGAGTTCCTCGAGGGTTTGCCTTCGCCAACGTGCCTCGTTTCACTGAGCCTGCGGCCATACGACGGCAACGCGCTGATCGAGCTGAATCCGTCGCTCATCTTCCCGATCATTGAAATCATCCTGGGCGGCAAGGGCCGCGCGGCGGCGAACCTCAAACGCGAGCTTACCGAGATCGAACAGAACCTGCTCGAAACGCTGTTCCGCATCATTCTCAACGATCTCAGGGAGGCGTGGAAGGGAGTTACGCTGATCGATTTCAAGATTGAGGCCGTAGCGACCGAACCCCAGATGCTGCAGATCCTGGCGCCCAACGAAGCCGTGGTTGCCGTCGGGATCGAGATCCGCATCGGCGACAATTCCGGCACGCTGAACATCGCGATCCCCTCCATCAATATCAAGATGATCGGCCAGAAGTTCGATCAGCAATGGAGTCTGCGCAAGACCGAGCCGACGGAAGCGGAACAGCAGCGGGTCTTGAAACTGATTCACGCCTCGGAGGCGGAACTCGACGCGCGGCTGCGCGGTCCGAGCCTGAGCGTTGGGGATCTGCTTGGAATGGAACCGGGCGACCTGCTCCGGCTCGATCACCGGCTGGATCAGGTATTCGGCTGCGAGATCAACGGAAAAGCGAAATTTCGCGGGCGAGTGATTAATTCGAACGGGAAGAAATCCTTCCTGGTGGAAGCCATGCCCGAAGCGCGGGTCTGACCCGGATCAGTTGCTGCCATGGGCGAAGCTGTTCTCAATCCCGTTCGGATGCGCCAGATGCAACAGGAGTCTGACATACGGATCGGCGTCCGCTGTTTTCTCGAGAGCGGCGGACCGCTGGAGTTCAAGCGCAATGCCTTCCAGCAGCTCAAGGCGTTCGGAATCGCCCGCGTTGCCGGCGCAGAGGGTAGACATCATCCGCAGCTCAGCTGCAATTTCGCCCATCTGCGAAGTGTTATTCCGGCCCCAGGCATCGAGGAGGGCGGCGCAGAGAGGGGAAAGATTCAGGGTTTCCTGCATCACAATCTCTTTCGTTTCTACTTATCGACCGGCAGAAAGCGAAGAAAGGCCAGAACGACGTGACGAAGGTTATTAAAAGGCCGGGAAAAGAGAGCACTGCTCAGAAAATGGAGTCCGGCCCGCGCGCAGGCGAGAGACGGGACTACAGCGCGATTACCGGAATCGCCGTTGGCGCAGCGGTGGCTGCGGGCGGATTTCTGCTGGAACGCGGACAGATCGGAGATCTGGCGAGTCTCCGTTCCGCGGCGCTGGTGGTCGGCGGAACGATCGGCGCGGTCCTGGTGGGGACTCCGTTTTCCGCGCTCTCCAGTGCATGGCGCCGATGCCGCAACCTCTTTCGCACCGAATCCTGCACCAGCGGCGCGGCGGCGGTTCATATCGAACGGTTCGCCGCCCTGGCACGGCGCCTGGGTGTCGCATCCATTGAAGAGGAAACAGAGGCACTGGAGGATGGCTTCCTGCGACACGCCCTCCTCCTGGTGATCGACGGGGTTGCGCCGCACGAGGTTCGGCGGCAATTGGAGATCGACATCGCATCCGGGGAAGAACGCGCGGAAGCCGATGCGCGCGTTTTCGAGCAGGCGGGCGGATACGCGCCGACGATCGGAATCATCGGGGCGGTGATTGGCCTGATCCAGGTCATGAAGCAGTCGGGCAACGGAATCGAAGTGGGCCACGGTATTGCTTCCGCTTTTACCTCGACCCTGTACGGCGTGGCGCTGGCGAATCTGCTGTTGTTACCGATTGCAGCCCGCATTCGCTCCCGCGCCCGATCGGACGCGAACACAAAGGAATTGATTCTGGAGGGGGTGACGGCAATGAGTGAAGGCCTGAGTCTTCACATCATACGAACGCGTGTGAAGACATTCCTGAACCGGGAAGACGCCTTGCCCCTGAATCCGGCTGTTTCCACCCTGCCGGCGCCGAGCGCCGCACGAAAGAGCGCATGATTCGCAGAAGACAACGCCTCTCCGCCGGCACGGATCGCTGGATGGTTTCCTGGGCCGATCTTCTTACGCTTCTTTTCGCAGCTCTCATGGTCCTTTATGCGGAGGCTGCCCGGAATGGGTTACCTGTTGTGCGGCAGGCAGTCACACCGAAATCCGCGGACGTTCCGATCCGGCCGGAGCCGCGTACAGCGGACGAACTCGCGCCGTCGCTCGATCGCCTGCGGGAATCGCTCAGCCGCGAGATCGAACAAGGCAAAGTGCGGGTGTCGCTGGAGGGCCGCGGGATTGTGGTGAGCCTGAGAGATCAGGCTTACTTCAGTTCGGGAAGCGACGAGATCGCGGCGCAGGCGCTGGAAAGCATGGGGGCCGTGGCGGCGGTGATCCGCGACCTGCCGAACGCCATCCGGCTGGAGGGGCACAGCGATTCCCTCCCTATTCATAACGCCAGGTTTCGCGATAACTGGAGTCTGTCAGCCGCGCGCAGCGCCGCCGTGCTCAACCTGCTTGAGGCGCGCTTCGGAATCCCGGCAGGCAGGCTGGCCATGGCCGCTTATGCCGACAATCAGCCGGTGGCGGCGAACGAATCCGCCGAGGGCCGCGCCAGAAACCGGCGGGTGGACATCGTCATTCTCAGTCAAAGGAGTCTGTGAAAAGAATGGCGGCAATGACCGATATGTCGAGACGAGCGGAGAAGGATAAATGGGCAGCAGCGTCGCACCGCTGACGAGCAGCAGCAGTAGCAGCAGCACCGGTGGCATTACACCGCTGACGCTGAACGGCATCAGCCAGTACGCATCGGATTTCCAGTCCATCCTGGATCGCTCCGTCCAGATCGCGAGCATACCGCTGCAGCAGCTTCAGAACGAGCAGTCGCTGGTCGAGCAACAAATATCGACCGCTTCGGGGTTGAGTACGGCCGTCGCTGCGGTGGCCACCGACCTGGGAAACCTTGGCAATCTCGGGACCAGCCAGGCCCTCACGGCCAACAGCTCGGACAGCTCCGTTGTTACCGCCCAGGTTACCGGTGCGACGACGAACACATCGTATGCGATCACGAACGTTACGTCCGTAGCCACCGCTGCGTCCGAGAGCTCGCGGAATTCCTATGCCGACGCCACCACAACGCCCGTGTCCAGCACCGGCTCGATGCAGCTGACAGTGGGCTCGACTAACTACGCAATCAACCTGACGAGCGGGTCCAACAACCTGACCGGCCTGGAAAATGCAATTAACAACCTGGATGCCGGCGTGACGGCGCAGATTCTGACGACATCCGGCGGAGACTACTTATCCGTCTCGGCCGACAACCCCGGGGCAACTACTTTACAACTGGTCGACGATCCCACCGGCTCGGCGACGCAGGTCCTGACCGATCAAAATCAGGGAACCAACACCGTGTTCGATCTGAATGGCGTGCCAATCAACACACCGCAGACGACCATCAATAACGTCGTTCCGGGCATGACGTTCACGATTAATGGAAAGACATCTTCCAACGAGACCGTCACTGTTTCGCTGAGTTCGGATACGAGCCAGGTTTCGTCCGCGCTTCAGACCTTCGTGAGCGACTACAATACCCTCGCGCAGCAGGTCACTGCGCAAACCGGACAGGGCGGCGTGCTCGAAGGCGATTCGGCGATCTCGCAACTGCGGCAAGCGATGCTTCAGCTTGCCAGTTACAACAATCCCGGCAGCAGCATCAATTCGCTGGCCAGTCTCGGCGTCACTTTCGATCAAACCGGCACGGCTTCGTTCGATGCCAGCGCATTGAGTTCGCTGAGCGGTTCTCAACTAAGCGACGTGTTCAGTTTTCTGGGATCCGCGACCACCGGCCTGGGTGCGCTGGCGTCGTCATTCAGCGCGATAAGCGATCCGACAAACGGCGTCATCGCGTCGGAAGTCAACGAATGGAACACAGAGAACCAGACGCTGACTACAAATATCTCCAATACAACCACCCAGATCAATACGATGCAGACGCTCCTGTCGCAACAGCTCGAGGCGGCGGACGCTCAGGTGGAGGAGTTGCAAAACCAACAGAATCTTCTGACGTCCACCATTCAGAGTCTGGATTACACGACCTACGGCCAACAGGTCGTAACCCAGCAAGGCGGTTAGGGAGTAACCGATGGAACAGGACACTATTTCGGAACTCGAAGCGGTTACCGCGGAAATGGCGGAGTTGCAGGACCTTGGCAGCAAACGTCTGAGCGATCTGCTGGAAAGGCGGGGCACGCTCATCCGGCGCCTGATCGGGAGCCGCTTCGACGGCGGCGACAGCCGGCTGGCATCGATAATTGCCCATGCCGATCATTTGCAGGAAAGGCTGCAGAAGCGCTCCGCTTCCCTTCGCGGCGATCTGTCGAGCCTCGACGCCACCCGTGCGCTGATGGGCGCGGTGAGGTCCACGATCAACAAGCCCCGGCCGGGTGGCGTGGATATCAGCGCGTAGCGGCCGGGCTTGTCGGTCTTTCCCACACAAAAGCACAAAACCGCCGCAGCTCGCGGAAGCCGCATCGTGTGTACAGTCTGACGGCCTCCTCGTTCGCGGCGGTCACGGTAAGACTGATGCGTTTCGCGCCCGCGCCGCGCAGTGCTTCGGCGGTTTTGCGCAGCAGCTCGTATCCGAGTCCAGCGCCTCTGGCTTGCGGCGTGACGCAGATCTCCGCGATGTGCGCGACGTCGCCGGCAACGAAGTTCGAAAGCGAAACTCCCGCCGGCAATCCCGTGGTCATGTCGAATGCGACGTACGAAGCCGGGCTGCAGAAAGCGGCGCAGCCGGGGAACTGAACGAGGTCACGCAGGAAACGGCTCGCGCCGGCGAGAGTGCGATACCGATCGTTGATCTGAGCATCGATATGCCCGCTGTAAGCAAGTGAAACGACCGTGGCGACCGCATCGTAGTCGCGATCGCTCCACGGTTCCATGCGGAATCGCGCCGCGGTCGACGCCCGGCCCGGCGACAGTGGAGCATTCGCTTCCCGCGTCATCAGCAACCGTTCGTACAACTGCACGGGACGCTCTCGCTGCAGGGCTTTCGCCGAAGCCGCCTCCACCAGCATCAGCTGACTTTCGATGCGGCGCACGGCGGAAATTCCGATCAGCGCGTCGAAGAGCGCGCGGAGCAACGCCGCTTCGGCGTTTCCCCGGCGCCACGCTGGCCGCACGTAGACGTCTCCGATCGCACCAATGTGATCTTCGAGACCGATGTAACCATAGCCTGCAACCTCGCCCCGATCAAGCAGGACTAAGCCGCCGAGCCGTCGCTCACCGGAAAGCTTGCGTACCAGATCGGCGGACTTCGAAAAATTCCAGTCCAGTTCCCGGGCCCATTCGGCTGTCTCATCGAGCAGCAGCGGATCGAGGTCGAGCGCGCTTAGTTGCCGGAGATCGACTATCTGCAGGCCTTGCGCTGTATCGCTCTGGTAAGCCACTTTCAGTGCCGTTCCACTTTGACATATCGGTACGCGAGATACAACTGCAGAAAGAGCTACGCGCTGCCGGCCAGACACACGAGCGCCTCGCGGACCTCTTTCAACACGGGACGCCATTTTCCGCGACGTTCCTGCCGGAACAACCTCATGCCTGGATACCAAGGTGAATCGCTGCGCTCGCGCATCCATCGCCAGTCGGGCGCGAACGGAAGCAGCACCCACGCGGGACGCCCCATCGCTCCGGCAAGGTGAGCAACCGAAGTATCCACCGAAATCACAAGATCCAGATGGGCCATCAGGGCAGCCGTGTCGGCGAAGTCCGTGAGCTCGCGGTGCAGGGGAATGAACGGGAGCCCTTCGCGGCCGTTGCGACAGCCTTTCTGCAGACTGATGAAGGCAATCCCGGGTATTCCGGCGAGTTCGGTGAGCAACGCAGAATCCAGGGAGCGATTGCGATCGTTCCAGTGCTCCGCACCGCCACGCCAGGCGATGCCAACGCGCAGCATCGCTTCGGGAGCCGCGAGCGACATGCCCCAGCTTCGGACTCGGTCCGGATCGGCCAGAACGTACGGCGCCTCAGCCGGAATGCTCTCGACCGACGTTCCGAACACTTTGGGGAGATGAAGCAGGGGAGCATACCAATCGCAGGAAGGCGGCTTCCGACCGGCCGGGATTACCCTTTCAATTCCGGTTACGGTTCGAAGCAGCTCGACGAGAGGCTCCGGACAAAGCGCGAGAACGCGGCCACCCTCGTCTCTGAGGCGACGTGCGTAGCGGATGAACTGGATCGTATCGCCGAGGCCCTGCTCACTTAATAAGAGGATGCTTTGTCCTTTGAACGGCTGGCCCGTCCAGAGCACGGTCCCGGAAACTGAAGGCGCCACGCGCGCGCCGTAGTTGTCCCAGCCTTCGGAAAATTTGCCGTCGAGCAACTGCGCCATCCCGAGGTTGACGCGATATTCACGATTGGCCGGCGCGAGCCGGATGGCCTGTGCATAGCTGGGCAAGGCCTCGTGCACTCTGCCCTGCCCCATCAGCACATTGCCATAGTTATTGCTCGCGGCGTGATGCGCGGGCGCAGTTTGCAGAACGCTCAGGTAACAGGATTCCGCGTCTTCCAGAAGATCGAGGGCCTGGAACGTCAGACCCAGGTTGTACTTGGCATCCCCGTAATCGGGGCGGTGACGAAGTGCGCGCCGGAAGTAACCCACAGCTTCCGCTGCGGCATCGCGCCGGAGCAAAAGGTTCCCGAGGTTGTTGAGCGCCTCGGGGAATCGGGCATTGATGCGAAGGGCGCGCCGGTAAGCGGCCTCCGACTTCTCCAGGTCGCCGAGCTGGCTGAGCACCAGCCCGAGGTCGTGGTGGAAGCGAGCCTGACCGGGATCGAGCGAGATGGCGCGTTGCAGCGCCTCCGCGGCATCGGCGCGGAGCCCGCTCAGACTCAGCGCTCCGCCCAGCAGCGCCCAGCCTTCGGCCGAGCCGGGCGTCAGCGCCAGAGCGCGCTCCAGAACGGTCGCCGCCACCGCGGTTCGGCCGTCCTGAATCAGAACGCGGGCCAGACCGAAGTAAAGATCGACATTGCCCGGTTCGCCCGCGATGGCCTGTTCGTAGCACGTGGCCGACTGCCGCAGCTTTCCGGAACCATGCAGCGCCCTCGCGAGACTCTGGCAATACTGCGCAACCGGCCCGGCGATGCGGATCGCCTGCGCGAACTTCGCGGCGGCCAGCTCGAAATCCTGTTCCTGCATCGCCGACAGACCAAGTGCGTGCAGCGAACCGGCATTGGCGGTATCCTCTGCCGGAATCGCACGCAGCGCGGGCTCGGCGCCGCCCTGCTGCCGCTCTTCCTTTGATGCTTGTTCGTCTGGGTTGACCGTAGTCCGCATAGTGTCCGGGCTTCAGTAACAAGAGACAAAACGGGCGGACGCTCGGGTTCGAGCGCCGCCCGTTGTCGGGTTGGAGCTACTTCAGCTGGTTATTACTGGAGGAGCTTAAGTATCCCCTGGGGCGCGGAGTTCGCCTGTGCCAGAGCCGCGGTACCGGCCTGTACAAGGATCTGCGCTTTGCTCAGGTTGGAGGCTTCTTCGGCCAGATTGGCGTCTTTGATGCCCGATTCCTCCGCAGCCTCGTTCGTCACCTGGCTTTGAGCCAGATTCGTGGCGTAGGTGAAGAGGTTTTCCCCTTTACCGACGGCGGCCTGCGCGTTGCCCAGGGCCGTCACGGCGTTGCCCAGAGCGGTCACGGCGTTCTCAGCGTTACTCAGCGTGCTGATGTCGGCCGTGGAACCCGTGCCAAGCTCCGAGGAGGCGATTACAGCGCCGCCCTGGCTGGTCGTGCCAGTACCATTCGAAATACCCTGAATGACGCCGGCGCTGGCTGTGCCCGTCGCGGTCGTGCCCAGGGATACGTTGAAGCTCGGCAGGCTGCTGACGAAGCGGATGCCGTCCGTGCCGCTCGACTGGTCCTTTACGGCCACGATCTGCTGCAGGGTGGTGTCGTTGGATTCCTGCAACTGGGTGTTGATGGTTTGTAAGGCGGCGTCGATGTTGCCGGCGTTGGTGCTCGACAGACTGAACGAGATGGCATGCTCGTTTCCGGAAGCGTCCGGGGCCGTCAAACTCACCGTCTGGCTGTTGCCCGCGATGGAGAATCCCTGGAAGTTCAGGAATCCGCTGCTCGATGTGCCGTTGGCGTCGAGACTCGGCGTGTCGCTGCCGGTCTGAGCCGTGCCAGTGAACGCCCCGAAATTGGCGGAGGTCACGGTAGAGTTGGCCGTTGGGGCGGTGAAATTGAAGGCGGCGCCTCCGGAGGCCACACCGGAGAAGAGGCTGAATTTCGTGCCGTTGCCGGAGGCGATCAGGATATCGGGGCCGCTAACCGTGGCCGTTATGTTGGCTGCGTTGAGTGTGGCCGAGCTGCCGTCGGCGGTGGTCAACGCGGTTTGTATGGCGGCTGCGGCCGTGGCTACGGTAGCGGAGCTGGTGAGAGTACCGAGGTTGACCACGGTAGAGCCGATCTGGATCGAGAGGTCCTGGGTGCCTACAGCGGGAGCCCCACTCGTAAAGCTCGTAGCCGAGGGAGCCTGCGTGAAGCCGAAGCCCTGAGCCGACTGGCCAGAGGCATTCAGGCGGAAGCTCGTACTGTTATTCGATACCAGCTCGATATTGCCGCCGTTGGACACAGCGGTGATGCCGGCCGCGCGGGTGAGAGTGTTGCTTTGCAGCTGGGTGTTCAGAGTGTCAAGGTCTGTGGCCAGGCCATTGGCTCCGCCGGTGACGGTCAGGCTGCCGAGGTCGGCGACCTGGTTTCCGACCGCAATCTGAATATCCTGGGTGTCGCCGGCGAGACCCGCGTCGGCAAACCCCGCTGTAATGCTGGTGTAGGCAGCGGTATTGCCGCCGTTCGACGCCCAGGTTCCCAGTCCCAGGAAGTTGTTGACGTCGCCCGAGCTGGTGACCTGAACGCTCGAGGCCTGATTCGCGTTCGTCGCAGTGAACACCAGCTGGTTGCTGCTGTTCAGGGAGGCCGTGACACCGGCGCCTGCACCGGAGTTCGCGGCGGCGAGTGCCGTGTTAACCGCACTGACAAGCAAACTGCGGCTGTTGTCGGCGGCGGTGAGGCCGACCTGAACGTTGGTCGTGGTTCCGCCGACGGATACGGCGAGGTTCACATTTTCGCTGGAGGTGGCCCCCCCGTTGGCTACGACCGCCTGGCCGGTGGCTGCGGCTGTCGTCGCCGCTACGGCCTGGCCAGTGGAGCCGGCCGAGATGTTGCCGAGCAGCGCGTTGGCGGTCTGATCGCCCGCTTCCACCTGAAACGCCGTGCTGGACGAGGTGAACTGCAGGCTGGATGCATTCGTCGTCGGGTTGGTATAGACGGAGGCCGTGATCCCGGCATTCTTGAATGCAGTAGCCTGCTGGGTGGAACCGTTGCCGGCAGACTGAATCGCGGTGTTAATCGCGGTCGCCAGCGAGTTCGCGTCGGTGACTCCATTGAGGTTGACCGAGAGCGCGATACGGTCGCTGCCGGTTGTATTCGAGAAACCGGAACCCGAAATGTAGAAGGTCGTGTTGCCGGATTGCGTCTCGGATGCCTGATTGGTCGTGTTGGCAATAATGTTGGCCACCGAGGTCGTGCCGGCGCCCGGGCCGATATCGGTGGCGGAGTTGCCCTGCACCGAGTAGCCGCTCAGACCGAGGCTCTGCGTGTCCACGGCGGAGTCGGACAGGTTGATCGAGACCGAACCGTTCTGGATCGCCGAGGTGCTGCCGCTTTCACGGCCGCCGCCGATATAGACCGACAGGTTTTGTGCGAACTGGCCGCCGGTGTTCAGGCCGATGGACTGCGCCTGGCGGTTGACTTCGGTCAGCACACTCTGGAATTCCGAGTTCAGCGTGGAGCGGTTGCCGGTAAAGGTACTGGACGCCGACTCCGTGGCCAGCGTGCTGGCCCGATCCAGCAGCTGCGAAATGTTGTTGATGCCGCCGTCGACGGTCTGCAGGGTGGCCAGACCGTCGTTGGCGTTCTGGATGCCCTGCGTAAGAACGGCCTGGTCGTTAGCCAGTCCATTGGCGACCGCGAGACCCGCGGCGTCGTTGCCGGAGCTCACGATGCGGAGACCGGATGTAACTTCGTTGATGGTTTGGTTCTGGAAAGCGACGCTCTGCTGCAAATAGTTTTGAGCGTCCAGGGATGCGATGTTTGTGTTGATTGAGAACGACACGGTGACTTTTCTCCTTAGAAGCTCATGCACCGAGTGTCTCGGCTGAACGGCTTGCCGTCCGGAGCTTTCACCTGCACATATCGAACGACAACGCTTTCTTTTTCGAAAAATGTGTGGTGGCCATCGTCGCGGCAGCACTGCCGAGAGTTCGCCACCCTTGGAATTTCGACGGTCCCGCCCGCTGGCCGAGCGAGAGTCTCCCTCGGTTTTCATTCATTTAGCGCCACCCTCGTCTGGCCGCGGGGATGCATACAAAAAGCGGTGGTAGATGCGACCGGAAGCGCGCTGGAAAAGTATATGAACCTGCTGAGCGCGCGGCAGAAGCTCATTGCATCGAATATCGCAAACCTGGACACGCCCGGCTACAAAACGCAGGACGTCGATTTTCAAACGGAATTTCAGAGCGCCATCAACAGCGGCGGAAACCCGATCGAGGTTCCGGGGCTGAAGGTCAACAACGACGGCAACAACGTCAGTCTGGACCGCGAAACCAGGCTCCTTTCTGAAACCGCGCTGCGGTTCAGTATCGCGAGCCAGCTGATGAAGGGCCAGCTCAGCACGATGAAGAGCGCCATCGACGAAGGCAGGAACGGATGAGCCTGTTTTCATCGATGGCGATCAGCGCGTCCGGCATGGCCGCGCAACGAACGCGGGCCGAAATCATCACCGAGAACCTGGCCAACGCCGAGACCACCCGAACACCCGATGGCGGGCCTTACCGCCGCAAGGATGTGGTATTCGAGAGCAGCAGCGGCGCCACATCGTTCGCATCGGTTCTGGGCGACGCGATGGTTCCGGGCGGAGTCTCCGTCTCCGGCGTGAACGTGGATCAACGGGATCCCGAACAGCGGTATCAACCAGGACACCCCGACGCGGGACCCGACGGATATGTCGCTTACCCGCGCATCAATCCGGCCGAGGAGATGGTGGACCTGATGAGCGCATCGCGCGGCTATCAGGCCAACATCGCTTCCATGAGCGCCGCGAAAGACATGATTCAGCACTCCATAGACCTGTTGCGATAAAAGGCAATGTCCATTGCGATCAACTCTCTCTCGAACGTTATTCCGTCCGGCGTGCAAGGCTCCGCAACGACCGCTGCTTCCGCAAAAGGCGCGGGCAGCTTCGCTTCGGCGCTCGAAGGCGCCATTCAGTCCGTAGAGCAGCCCGGCCAACAGGCCGATCAGGCGATTCAGAATTTTCTGAACGGCGACGGCGAGGACCTTCACAACGTGGCTCTCTCCGTACAGCGCGCGACGCTGGCCTTCGATCTCGGACTGCAGGTCCGCAACAAGATCGTGTCCGCCTATCAGGAAGTTATGAAAATGCAGATTTAGCGGACGCTCGAAGCCATGGACCAGTTGAAAAAACTTTTCCGGAATCTCGCGCCGCGCAACCTCGCGATCATCGCCGCGGCGCTGTTCCTGTGCGCGGGCGGCCTGTATTGGATGCTGCACTGGCGGAAAGAAGCGGATTTCAAGACTCTGTACACGGGCCTGGCAGCGGAAGACTCGGCGGCCGTGATCCAGAAGCTGAAGGAATCGGCCACCGACTACCGCTTGTCCGAAACGGGCGACGTCATCTCCGTGCCATCCGCAAAGCTGGCTGAGCTGCGGCTGCAACTGGCGGCCGCCGGCCTGCCGCGCACCGGACGCATCGGATTTGAAATCTTCGACAAAACGAATCTCGGCACAACCGAGTTCGTGGAACACGTGAACTACGGCCGGGCCCTCGAAGGCGAACTGGAAAGATCCGTCGGCGCGCTGAGTGAAGTGGAGCAGGCCCGCGTCCACATCACCTTCCCGAAGGATTCGGTATTTCAGGAATCCCGGCAGCCGGCCAAAGCCAGCGTGATGATGAAGCTGAAACCCGGGACTCACCTCTCGCCGCGCAATGTATCGGCCGTGGCCCACCTGGTCAGCAGCGCCGTGGAGGGGCTTACGCCGGACGCGGTGTCGGTGCTGGATATGCAGGGGAACCTGCTGAGCCGGCCCGCGCCCGAATCGCCCGACGAGGCCGCCACCGACGCAGCCCTCGACTACCGGCAGAAGGTGGAACACGACCTGCTGCAGAAGATCACCTCCACTCTCGATCCCCTGCTCGGCCGCGACCGGTATCGCGCGAGCATGTCCGTGGATGTCGACCTTGCAAGCGCAGAGCAGAATGAGGAGACAGTAGACCCCGACCGTTCCGTGATGTTGCAGTCCCAGAAGACGGAAGAGACGATCGGTTCCGCGTCGGGGTCGTCGGGAGGCGTGCCGGGAACCGCTTCCAATCTGCCGCGGCCCTCTGCCCGCTCCGGATCTTCCGGTATCACAACCAGCCGCCGCACGGAGAACATCAGCTGGCAGCCCAGCCGCGTAACGCGAGTCACGAAACTGCCGCAGGGCGCGCTGAAACGTATGTCGGTGGCAGTGGTTCTGGACCAGACGGTGAAGTGGGAGGGAACCGGCAAGAACCTTCATCGCGTTGTTGTGCCTCCCTCCGCCGAAGTGATGAAGTCGGTGAAGGATGTGGTCACCGCAGCCATCGGTTTTGTGCCGGACCGGGATCTCATCACGATCGAAACATTGCCGTTCGAAGAGACGCTGAGCCAGCCTGCGCCGGATACAGCCCCGCCCGCGAAGCCTGCCCCCAAACAGGATCCCTGGAAAAACATGGTGAACCTGCCTCTGCCGGTTTTGGTTGGCGCAGTGCTTGGCATCCTTCTGCTCCTTGCGGGCGCGGTCTTCGTGCTGATGAAAATGACCGGCGCGAAGAAAGCATCCGCGGAGACTCTCGACGGGCCAAAAGCCCTGCCAGGCGCGGCGGAGGCGCAGGCCGTCGAAGCCGCTGCCGCGGAGGCGGCGCTCGAGGCCCAGATGGCGGAGCGCGACGAGGAGCAGCGCAGGGCCGACCTCGCGGCGCTGGCCTCGATCAAAGTCCCGCCCGTGAAGACGAAGAAGGCCGAAGTGCTGGCAAAACAGATTCGGGAAACCGCCAAAAAGGATAACGCTTCTTCCGTTCACGTCCTTCAGTCATGGATTCACGACCGCTGATGAAGCGAGCCGACCGATGATCACGAATGTTCAGACAGTCCCGGCGATAACGGAGGCAGCTCTCAGCGGCATCCAGAAGGCGGCCGTGCTCTTGATCGTTCTCGGCGACCAGGTCGGCGCGGAACTGGTCAAGCACCTCACGGAAGACGAAATCCAGCTTGTCGGGCGGGAAGTGGCCCGGCTGAAGCAGATTTCCCCGTCGCAGGCGGAAGGTGTCCTCGAGGAGTTCTACCAGCTGACGGCGGCTCATGGCTTCGTCGCCAAAGGCGGCGTCGATTACGCAAGGAACATGCTCATGACCGCGTTCGGCCCGGACACGGCAAAGCGGCTGATCGACCGGCTGATGCAGGCGCTCGGAGACGGCCTCTCCACATTCGACGCGCTGCAAAAAGCCGACCCCCAGCAACTGGCGAAGTTCCTGCACAATGAGCATCCGCAGACCATCGCTCTTGTCCTGTCGCATCTGAATCCGTCGCAAAGCGCCGCGCTTCTTGCCTCTCTTCCGCCGGATCTGAGGGGAGACGTGGCACTGCGGGTCGCATCCCTCGATCAGATCTCGCCCGAAGTCATCAGCAAGATTGCCGCCGTCATCGGCCAGAGACTCAACGCGATCGGCGAGTTCAGCCGGGAGTCGTATGGCGGTGTGCGCGCGGTAGCCGAGATGTTCAACCGTCTCGATTCCGAAACCGCCAAAGAGATTCTCAATTCGATCGAGTCGCAGGACACGGTGCTGGTGGAAACCATCCGGCACCTGATGTTTGTGTTCGAAGACATTCTGCTGATCGACGTGAATGGTTTGAAGGAGGTCGTCAACCGGATCGACCGTAAAGTCCTCACACTGGCGCTCAAGGGAACGGGCGATCAGATCAAGAACCACTTTTTTCAATGCCTGTCGCAGCGCGGCGCGGAGTCTATGCGCGAGGAAATCGAGACTCTGGGTCCGGTCAAGATCCGCGAGGTGGAAGCTGCGCAGCAGCAGATCATTGCTGCCATACGCGGTCTTGAAGCAGAAGGGGTTCTGAGCGTCCGCGGAACGGTGGGTGAACAGTATGTCGTCTAAGCTGATTGCGGCCGATGAGGCCGGTGCTTTTGAGCCGATGCCCTGGAACATACCGGGCTCTCCGGCGCCGCATTCCCGCCCTCAGCCACTGTTCTCCGGCGGTGCAGGCCGACAGGCAGAGACACCGAACCCGCGCGAGCAGGAAGACCTGCGGGCGAAGATCGCCAGTCTGGAGCAGGGTATCCATCAGGCGCGCGCCGCCGGGCGCGCCGAAGGTGAAGCTCAAGCCAGACAGGCCATGCAGGCGGAGCTGCAGCCGGTACTCCAAAAACTGGCCGCGGCCATCCACGAATCCGCCGAACTTCGCGCCCGGCTGCGCGGCGAGGCCGAGGCGGATCTGGTGCGGCTTGCGATCGCCATCGCGCGAAGAGTGATCGGCCGCGAGGTCAATACAGATCCGGAAGCGATCACCGGCCTTGTTAAAGCCGGTCTCGAAAGACTCCGGACGCAGGAAGTATTTCGCGTACGCCTCCATCCCGACTGCAAGGCCCGCGTGATGGAATATCTTGCCCGTTTCGGAGCATCCCATGTGGACGTGCTGGGCGACGCCGCCTGTGAACCCGGAGCGGTAGTGTTCGAAACCAGCCGTGGAAATCTGGACGCCTCCGTTGAGACGCAGCTGCGCGAAATCGAACGGGGCCTCACCGATCGGTCCAGGGGAAAAGCCGCATGACGGAACCAATCGATCTTTCCTCCTATTTTCAGAAACTCGAACGAATCGCGCCGGCGGTCCGCACCGGCGTCGTGACGCAACTGATCGGGCTGCTCGTGGAGTCGGCCGGCCCTGCCGCGGCGATCGGCGACTTCTGCGAGATCCAGACGCTCGCAGGCCGAAACATCCGGTCGCAGGTGATCGGCTTCCGGGACGGACGCGTGCTGTCCATGCCGCTCGAAGAAACGGACGGGCTGCAATTGGGCGATTCCGTCGTTGCGCGGGGAGACGAAAGCCGGGTACCGGTAGGCCCCGGCCTGCTGGGCCGCGTGCTGGACGGCTTCGGTTCACCGATGGACGGTGGCCCGCCCATCGGCGCCGGAGCGCTGTACGATCTCTACTGCTCGCCCCCGAGCCCGCTGGAACGCGAACACATTGTCGAACAACTGGTCACCGGAGTGCGCGCAATCGACGGCCTCCTGCCCTGCGGCAAGGGACAGCGTATGGGAATTTTCGGCGGCAGCGGCGTGGGCAAAAGCACCTTGCTGGGCGTGATGTCGAAGCGGAGCTCGGCCGATGTCAGCGTTATCGCGCTGATAGGTGAACGGAATCGCGAGGTACGCGAATTTCTGGAACATGAACTCGGTTCCGAGGGAATGAAGCGCTCGGTCGTCGTGGTGGCGACTTCGGATCGTCCGGCGCCCGTGCGGGTGCGCGCCTGTTTCGTGGCGCTTGCCATCGCGGAATATTTTCGCGATCAGGGCGCGAACGTGCTCATGGTGCTGGATTCGGTGACGCGGCTGGCCATGGCGCAGCGGGAAATCGGTCTTGCCGCCGGCGAACCGCCGAGCCAAAGGGGCTACACGCCTTCGGTTTTTAACCTGCTGCCGAGAATATTCGAGCGGGCGGGAAATTTCCCGCGGGGTTCCATCACCGGTTTCTTCACGGTGCTTGTCGAAGGAGACGACCTCAATGAGCCGGTATGCGACACCGTGCGCGGATTGCTGGACGGCCACATCGTGCTGTCGCGACACCTCGGCGCAGCGGGACATTACCCCGCTATCGATGTCCTGAATTCGATCAGCCGGCTGGAGACGAAGATCACTGCGCGGGAGCACCAGGGAGCCATGCGGGCTTTGCGTGAAGCGTTATCGTCTTACCGCCAGTCCGAAGATCTGATTCAACTGGGCGCATACGTCTCCGGGACCAATGCCCGCCTGGATCGAAGCATTCAGGTGCGGCCGGAAATCATGGACTTCCTGCGGCAGGAGCCACATGCGGTTTCCGATCTGAAGGAGACGCTGAGCAGTATGAGTGAACTCGCCGAAAAGTTAGCGGGCAGGCCATGAACGGGTTTCGATTTCCGCTGCAGCAGGTTCTTTCCTGGCGCGAGACACAGCTCTCCATTGAGGAAGCGCACCTG
>Ga0181521_10001482_pt1 | contig 29065 bp, 31 predicted proteins | sample PEATcosm2014_Bin_32_FD_119764 | JGI IMG/M metagenome (GOLD analysis project Ga0181521, IMG submission 119764) | Peatland microbial communities from MTU Mesocosm Facility, Houghton, MI, USA - PEATcosm2014_Bin02_60_metaG | ecosystem: Environmental > Terrestrial > Soil > Wetlands > Peat | place...
ACCGACGTCGACCTGACCGAGCAGGGACGGAGCGAGGCGGCCGAGGCCGGCCGGCTGCTCGCCGGGGAGGGGTTCAGGTTCGACCAGGCGTTCACGTCGGTGCTCAAGCGGGCGATCCGGACGCTGTGGATCGTGCTCGACACGATGGACCAGATGTGGATTCCGGTGGAGCGCAGCTGGCGGCTCAATGAGCGCCACTACGGTGCGCTGCAAGGCCTCGACAAGGCGCAGACCGCCGAGCGGCACGGCGCCCGGCAGGTCAAGATCTGGCGCCGCAGCTTTGACATCCCGCCGCCGCCGCTCTCGCTCGACGACCCGCGGCATCCGCGCTTCGATCCGCGCTATGCCGGCGTCGCCGCTGGCGAATTGCCGGCTACCGAGTCGCTCAAGGACACACTCGCACGCGTCGATCCGTTCTGGGGCGCGCGCATCGCGCCGGAGCTGCGCGCCGGCCGCCACGTGCTGGTGGTGGCGCACGGCAACAGTCTGCGGGCGCTCGTCAAGATGCTCGACGGCATGAGCGATTCGGACATCGTCGAGTTCAACATCCCGACCGGCGTGCCGATCGTCTATGACCTCGATCCGCAATTGAACTCGCGCGGCCGCCGTTTTCTGGGGGACCAGGCGGCGATCGCCGCGGCGGCAGAGGCCGTGCGGCGCCAGACCGACACCCGGTAGCGGCCTCGCGGCCGCGCCCTGCGCCGTCCCAGCAACGGGAGGATGCGGTCCCGCCCCGCGACCGAGGCGGCGGGCTGCGCGAGGAACGTGCGGCTCCGCCGTGCCGCAGCCGAGCCCAGCGGTCCGATCCACGCCGAAACGCAGCAGGCGTCCGGGTGCGGCGTTAAGAGCCCAGCGCCGAGCGTCTCTGGCCGCAGGCCCCGACGCTGCAGCCGCTCATTCGTCCGGCGCGATCGCGACCTTCAGGCCCGACAGGGCCTCGGTGAACTGGATCTGGCAGCACAGGCGGGAGGTCGGCTTGAAGCTGCCGAGTTCCTGCAGCAGCTCCTGCTCATCGCCCTGCCGGGCCGGAAGCTTTGGAGCCCATGCCTCGTCGACCCAGACGTGACAGGTCGCGCACGAGCACATGCCGCCGCAGATCGCGGCGACCCCGTAATCGAGCTCGCGCAGCGTCTCCATGACCGACACGCCGACGCGCCCCTCGACGCGATGCTCCTTGCCGTCGCGATCCACGATCACAAGTTCCGCCATTCGATGCTCCCCGGGGATTGTTCGTCCTGCTGCGGCACGAGTCGCATGCCGCCGCATGCCGTGCGCGCACGCCCGCGAACGCCATCGCGCAGCGGGCGGCCAGCAGGCCCGCGATCTTGCGGCGCAACAGGCCGCCACGCAACCGGTACCGTCGTCCGGCTGCCGCGCAGTGACGGCTGGCGCCGCGGCCGCTCGGCGGTCAGCGCGGCCGTATCGTCGGGTCGACCGACAGGCGCGCTATCAGCCCCTCGCGGCGCTCCGGCGGGAGCGAATCCCAGCCGCCCGCGGCGTCCAGCCACAGCGCGTGCAGGCAATCGAATACCAGGCACATGCGTGCCAGGTGGGCGGGCTTGAAGTCGCCGCCGTGCGCCGCGAGCAGCAGCTCCCGCTGCTCGGCGTCGTAGTCGTGGTAGCCGATGACGGCGGCGAGCTCGAATGTCGGATCACCGACCCCGGCGTACTCCCAGTCGACGAACCTGAGCGGCGCCTCGCCGATCAGGTTGAGGTGATGCAGATCGTTGTGGCACAGCGCCGGCGGCGCGTGCCGGTAGGTCGCGAGTGACCAGCGCAGCCGCGCACCGATGTCGTCCCGCGCGACGGGCCCGGGCGGCACGCCGCGCAGCTCCAGGTAGTGCGCGAGCACGTCGTGCACGTCGATACGCCGCACGGTGCGCGGCGGCGGCGCCGCATGCAGTTCACCGAGGCGCGCCCCGAGCGCACGGATGCCCGCCGCCGCGCGCGCGTCCGCGCGCGTCCACACGCGCCCCGCGAGGCGTTCGCTGACGAGGATCCCGTGCTCCGGCTCCGCGTAGACGATTGCCGGGGCAAATCCGAGCGCGGCTGCCGCGGCCTGCGCCTGGCGCTCCGCGACCCGGTTGATGGCGAAGCGCTGGTCGCGGGCCCCGGCGCTGCGGACCACCCAGTCCCCGACCGCCGATGTGACCCGCCAGCTGTGGTTGTCGAGTCCGCCGGCGAGCGCCTCGACCTGCGCGCCGGCAGCGAGCGCCTCACGGCCCGCCGCGAACCGGGCGAGCAGCGCGCCCGGCGCCGCATCGGGGCCCGGGCTCACGCGCTGTTCCCCGCCGCCGCTGCCGGCGCGGTCAGATCCGCGTACCAGCTGCGCCAGCCAACGATCACGAGCCCCAGGTACAACATGTAGAGAATCATGGACGCATACAGTTTCTGCTGCCAGCACAGCACGACGATCAGCGCGTCGACGACGAGCCACCACGGCCAGTTCTCGATCTTCTTGCGCGCCACCAGCCAGGTCGTGAAAACGCTTGCCCAGGTGGTCAGCGAGTCGAGGTAAGGGTCGGCCGAATGCGTCTCGCGCGCGAGCCAGGTTGCGGTCGCCGCGGTCGCGAGGACTATCCCGGCCAGCCCCGCGCCCTGCACGCGCCACGAGGCGTGCGAGACCGTCAGCGGCGTACGCCCGGGCACGCGCCGCCAGGCCCACCAGCCGTACAGAGCCACCAGCACGTAATAGCCCTGTAACGCCGCCTGCATGTACAGCCCGGCCGCATAGAAGACGTACAGGTAGAGGGCCGTGCTCAGCAGCGCCGCCACCCAGCCGGCGCGATGCTGGCCGATCACGAGCACGATGTAGGCGACGCCGAGCACGGCCGCCGCCACCTCGATCGGCGAGGTGCCAGCCCAGGCCGTGGCAAGGGAGTCCAGCAGCCCGGGCGCGCTCATCGGCGACTCCGACCGCGCCCGGCGGAGCATGCGCTCGTCCGGCGCGCGCCCGGCTCAGTCCGGCAGGCGCCCGCACCCCCTGCAAGCCGGGGCTGGTAAACTTCGCGCTTCGCCATCCCGAGGCTCCGAGCTCCATGCCCAAGCGCACAGTCAAGGTGTTCCAGGTCGACGCGTTCACGCAGCAGCTGTTCGCCGGCAATCCGGCCGGCGTCGTGCTCGGCGCCGAGGTCCTGAGCGAGGTCGAGATGCAGGCGCTCGCCCGCGAGCTCAACAACTCCGATTCCGCCTTCGTGCTGCCGCCCGACGGCCCGGATCATGACGTGCGCCTGCGGTTCTTCACGCCCCACCGCGAAGCGCCGTTCGTCGGCCACGCCTCGGTGGCCACCCACGTGGCGCGGCTCGCCGCCGGCGCAGGCAAACTGGGCAAGCTCCGGCAAAAGGCGCGCTCGGGCATCTACGAGGTCGAAATCGGCGGCACCAGTGCGGTGCCGATCGTCACGGTCGACATTCCGGCTCCGAACTTCAATCCGCCGATCGATGCCGCGACCCGCCTGAAGCTGCTGGACATCCTCGGCATCGACACCGCGGCCCTCGATTCGAAGTGCCCGCTCGTGGTCACCAAGCGCACGAGCACGCGGCTGATGATCGGCCTGCGGTCGGCCGACCTGCTCGCGACGCTGCAGCCGGACTTCGAGGAGCTGCAGCGCATGACGCCGCACATCGGCGCCGACGGTTTCTTCGTGTTCGTCCGTGATGCGCACGGGCCCGGTACATCCGAGTCGCGGCTGTTCTCGCCGGTGCTCGGAATTCCGGAGGATCCGGTCAGCGGCAACGCGCACGCCATGCTGGGCGCGTACCTCGTGGCCAACGGACTGCTGCCGCTCACGGACGGCCGCGCGCGGTTGCGGGGCTATCAGGGTCGGGCAATGGAGCGGCCGGGCGAAGTCAACGTCGAGGTCCACGCCAAGGGCACCACGCCGACCCTGATCCGCATGAGCGGCACGGCCCGGATCGTATTCACCACCGAGGTGACCCTCGACTGACGCGGCCATCGGTCGGTCAGGCCAGCGCGTCGAGACAGCCGCGCCCGGAGGTTCCCGCGGCCCCGCTGACAAGGCTCCCGATCCGGCTGCGGCGCCGCGCCGGCTCCACGCGGCCGCGATCGGACGCAACCCCGGCGACAGGTTCGACGCGGGCACCGCCGCGCAGCTGCACGCAGCGCGCGCGGGTGCACTCCGGCCGCGCGCCTCGCCCGAGGGCCATGCGCGAGTTGTAGGCGATCCGCGCCATTGCATCTCCTGGTCGAGGGCGACACGCGACCGTGCCGCACGATGCCAGCAATGCGGCCAGCCGCGCAACGGCTGCGCCTGTCGCCCGCGGGTCACATTCGCTAGAGTGGCGCGCCGCCCCTCAGGAGGACGATGCGTGGCCGAGGCGCCGTGGCAGCGGGTGTTTGCGCTCGCCGACCTTCAGGAAGGCAGGATGCGCGCAGCCCGCGTCGGCGACCGTGAGGTGCTGGTCTGCCGGACCCGCGCGGGCCTGTACGCCGTGGATATCGCCTGCTCGCATGCCGCGGCACGGCTGGACGAGGGCCGGCTGCGCGGCGTGCACCTGACATGCGCCCTGCACGGCGCCTCGTTCGACGTGCGCACGGGCGCGGTGGTCGGCGCGCCGGCAACCGCCCCGCTGGCGACGCACGCGGTGCGGATTGCCGACGGCCAGGTCGAGGTTGCCCTCGGCACCTGAGCGCATCCCGGCGCGGCCGGCCGCAGAGTCATGCGACGAGCGCCACGGCGCGCCACCGGCGGCATCAGTCGTGCGATTGTGGCGCAGGCGGGCGCACGCGACTGCGCGCCCGGCCGCCCGCGAGCATCAGCACGTGGCCGATCTCGGGCACGAGGTCGCTCGGGTGGTGCGCGGCCATGATCAGCTGCACGCCGTCCGCCGCGAGGTCCGAGAGCAGCCGTCGCACGCGGGCCCGGTGGCCTGCATCGAGCCCGGTCAGCGGCTCGTCAAGCAGCAGGGCCCAGGGATCGCGGACGAGCGCGCGTGCGATGAGCGCGAGTCGCAGCTGCCCGTAGGACAGCTCACGCGCGGCGCGCGCCGGATCGACGCGCAGGTGGACGCGTGCAAGGGCCGCGCGTGCACGCGCCTTCTCCCGGGAGCTCGCCGGCCGGTCGAGCCCGACGCTGGCGCGCAAGCCGCTGACGACGAGGCCGGCGACGCTGACGTGCTCGAGGTATTCGGCCTGGAGCTCCGGCGAGACGAACCCGACGCGCCGGCGCCAGGACTGGATGTGCGTGCCGGGCGCGTGGCCGCGGCGCGCGACGTGGCCGCCGAGCGCCGCCGGCAGGTCCCCGTACAGGAACCGCAGTAGCGTGGACTTGCCGCTGCCGTTCCTGCCGATGATCGCCCAATGCTCTCCCGGGCCGATGGTCCAATACAGGCCGCGCAACACCGGCCGATAGTCGCGGTGCAGGTCCACCGCCCGCAGTTCGACCAGCGCCTGGTCGGTCCCGGCGCGCCCGCGCCGGCTGCGCACCCGCCTCCGCAGTGGCCGCGACTCCGCGTCGGCCGGCTCGCGCAGCCAGCGCTGCGCCGCGGCCCGGGACTCGCCGTCGTGCACCAGTCGGCCGCCACTCAGCACGAGCACCCGCCGAAATCCTCGCGGAGCGTCGGCGGCGCGGTGCGCGGCGAGCACGATCGTCAGCCGCGTACGCGAGAGCCGCGCCAGCTCACGGTCCAGCAGCGCGCGCGAATCCCGGTCGAGCCCGTTGTAGGGCTCATCGAGCAGCAATAGCCGCGGCCGCCCGGCGAGCGCGCGGGCGAGCAGGACCCGGCGGCGCTCGCCATACGACAGCGTCAACAGCCGTCGCCGCCTCAGGCGCCAGAGCGATAGGCGCCGGAGCAGGCCCCGTACCCGGCGCCGCTCGGTGCGCAGCAGCGCCACAATCGGCCGGTCGCCGCCGTGGCAGCCGGTCGCGACGACGCGCTCGACGCTGAAGTTCCAGTCGTAGCGCACGTACTTGTCCTGGCGTTCGCCGCCGACGTGCGCAATGCGCGGCAGCAGCTCCGACAGCTCGAGCGAGCGTCCGCGGCGATCATGGAAAAGTCGCTGCTCGCGACCCGTCGGGGTCGGCCAGCGCTCGCCAGCGAGGACCTTGAGGAGCTGGGTCTTGCCGGCGCCGTTCGCGCCGAGCAGCAGTACGTGCTCGCCGGGTAGCAGCTGCAGATCGATGCCCCTGAGCACCCTGCGGCCGCCGAGGTCGAGCCCGACGCGCCCGAGACGAATGCCGACGCCGCTCACCGGGCCCGCCAGCGGCCGTCCGCGAGGCGCGCGCGGCATTCGTGCTCGAGCTTGAGCAGGTGCGCCTCGAGCGAGTAGCGGGCGACCGAATGCAACGCCGGATCGACGTCTGCATAGACCCGCGGCAGCAGCGCCTCGATCGAGGCGGGACCCAGGTCCTGCAGCGCCGCCAGCACCCGCTGCTCGCGCATCAGCCGGTGGCGGATGAGCGCCGCGATCACCGCCCGAGGCTGCTCGAGCACGGGCCCGTGGCCCGGCAGGATCGCCTGCGCCGCAAGCGCATCGATCCGCGCCAGCGAGTCGAGGTACTCGCTCATGTCCCCATCGGGCGGCAGGATCACCGGCGACACCGTGCCGAGCACGTGGTCGCCGGTGTACAGCCGGCGTTCGCCGGGCTCGAACCAGCACAGGTGGTTCGAGGCATGGCCGGGCGTTGCGACCGCCAGCAGCTCGCCGACATCGGTGTCGAGGATGGCGCCGTCGCCGGTCGGCAGGTCTGCGACGAACGTCGCATCGTGAAATTCCCGGTGGCGAGGGGCCGCCCCGCGGCGCGGCGCGCCGAGCGCGGCGTGCAATGGCGCCGCAGCGGCCGAATGATCGTGGTGGGTGTGCGTCACCGCGATCGCGACGACCGTGGCGCCGGCGACTGCCGCCACGATCGCAGCCACATGGCTGTCGATCGCCGGCCCTGGATCGAGGATTACGAGGCGCTCGCGGCCAACCAGATAGGTGTTGGTGCCGGGCCCGGTCATGTGTCCCGGGTTTGGCGCCAGCACGCGCCGGACACCCGGTGCGACCGGCACGCAGCGGCCGGGTATCCAGTCGGCAGTCGCGGGCGCCTCGTCCATCAGGCACCGCGCGAGCGGGCCCCCGACGCATTGCGACCTGCGCGGCGCGCCGCGGGACTGCCGCCTCGCGCTCCGCTGGGCAACCGACTCCCGGTGGCGAGCTCTACTCGGCCGACCGTCCCCCGGGCGCGCCCGCGATGGACTCTGCGCCCGGGCAGCGCGGCGCGCTGGAGGTCGAGGATGGCACTCACGGTGTGGCCGGATCGTACCGGCCGCGCCACGGGCGTTGTACCCCACTGGCAATCACGAATTGCAGATCGCAGATCGCCGCGCGGCCCCGAAGCCATTAGACTGGGCAGCCAGCGCTGGCCATGTCGGCCGCGGAGCGAGGTTTCTCAATGATCCGGTACCCGAGAGTCTGCGCGTCGTTGGTCGCTCTGGGAGCCCTAGCGGCGGCGCCGTCCAGCTTTGCCGCCTGCGAATACCCGCCGAAGCCCGGCCAGTTCCCGGATGGCACCACCGCCACGCTGGAGCAAATGGTCGCGGCCCAGAAGGGCGTCAAGCAGTTCATGGCCGCGATGGACGCATATCTGAAGTGCGTCGACGAGGAGAACCCGCCGGCACCGGCAGGAACGCAGCTGACTGATGCGCAGAAAAAGGAGCAGGACGCCCGCGAGAAGGTCAGGGTCCAGAAGCACAACGCCGCGGTCACCGACGAGGAGACCGTCGCGGAGAGCTTCAATGTCCAGCTGCACGCCTACAAGGACGCGCAGGCGAAAAAGTAGCGGTGCACGCGGATGCTGACTCCGGCGCAGGCCGAGGCCGCAATCAGGACGCGGTTGACGCCACTCGGCGCCGAGTGGTGCCCGCTCGAGCGCGCCGGCGGCCGGGTGCTGCGCGAGGCCATTTTCGCTGACCTCGATCAGCCGCCCTTCGACCGGGTAGCGATGGACGGCATTGCGATCGCGACCGCGGAATTCGCGCGCGGCCGGCGATCCTTCAAAATCGGCGGAGTGGTCGCCGCAGGCGCTCAGCCCGCGACGCTCGGAGCGCCGGAGGCCTGCCTCGAGGTCATGACCGGCGCGGTCCTGCCGCCCGGCACCGATGCGGTCATTCCGGTCGAGGATATCGCGCTGCAACAAGGCGTTGCGACCGTCGCCGACAGCGCCCATGTCACGGCTTTCGGCAACGTGCACCGCCAAGGCAGCGATGCGCGCGCCGGAGCCCAGCTGCTCGCGGCAGGAGCGTACCTGCGCGGGCCGGAGGTCGCGATCGCCGCATCCGCGGGCCGCACCTCGCTGCTCGTCGGGCGCGAGCCGCGCATCGCGGTGATCTCGACCGGCGACGAGCTGGTGCCGCCCGGGACGCGGCCCAAGGCCTGGCAGGTGCGCCGGTCGAACGCCTTCGGCATCGCCGCGACGCTCCGCCAGCACGGCTTCGGGCAGCTGACCGACGATCACGTGATGGACGACCCGGCCCGGATCCGCACGGCCCTCGCCCGTCACCTCGACAGCCACGACGTGCTGGTGCTGAGCGGCGGCGTCTCGGCCGGACGCTTCGATCATGTCCCAGCCGTGCTGTCCGAGCTCGGCGTCGAACAGGTGTTCCACAAGGTCGCGCAGCGGCCGGGCAAGCCGCTGTGGTTCGGGGTCCGCGCGGACGGCCGCACCGTGTTCGCGCTGCCCGGCAACCCGGTGTCGACGCTCGTCTGCCTGATCCGCTACGTGCTGCCGGCACTGGCACGGCTGGGCGGCGCCAGTCCGCCCGCGCCGGCCTTCGCGCCGCTCGCGGCCGGATGGGAGCAGCGCCATGCGCTGACCACGTTTCTGCCGGTCGACCGGCTGGGCGGCGCGAGCCGCCCGGACGCGCTTACTCCGCATCCGACCCACGGCTCGGGCGATTTCGCCGCGCTCGCCGGGACTGCCGGCTTCGTCGAACTTGCGCCGGAATCCCGCTGGGAACCCGGCAGCCTCGCGCCGTTCTACACTTGGTGAGCATGAACCCCGTCGTCTCCCTGCACGATCCGACAGCGCCGCTCGACCGCCGCGGCAGGGCCATGCACGACCTGCGGATCTCGGTCATGGACCGCTGCAACTTCCGCTGCCCGTACTGCATGCCGAAGGAGACCTTCGGCGAGGGCTACCGCTTCCTCGGCGCCGCCGAGCGGCTGTCGTTCGCGGAGATCACCCGGCTCGCGGGGCTGTTCGTCGGGCTCGGGGTACGCAAGCTGCGCCTGACGGGCGGCGAACCGCTGCTGCGGGCGGGGCTGCCGGAACTCGTCGGCGACCTGGCCGCGCTGCCGGACGTCGAGGATGTTGCGCTGACGACCAACGGCGTGCTGCTCGCGCGTCTCGCCGAGGAGCTGAAGGCGCAGGGCCTCGGGCGCGTGACCGTGAGCCTCGATTCGCTCGACCCGGACGTCTTCCGGACGATGTCGGGCGGCTTCGGCAACCCGGCGGAGATCCTCGAGGGCATCGAGGCGGCGCTCGCCGCGGGCCTGGCGCCGGTCAAGATCAACTGTGTCGTGCAGCGCGGCGTCAATGACCACACGGTGCTGCCGCTGCTCGAGCACTTCCGCGGCACGCCGGTCGTGGTGCGCTTCATCGAGTACATGGACGTCGGTACCCGCAATCACTGGGACCTCGCCCGCGTCGTGCCGTCACGCGAGCTGCACGCGGCGATCCACGCCCGCTGGCAGCTGGTCCCGGTCGCCGCCGGCTACCGCGGCGAGGTGGCGGAACGCTACGCGTTCGCCGATGGGCGCGGCGAGATCGGCTTCATCTCCTCGGTCAGCCAGCCGTTCTGCGGCGCCTGCACGCGGGCCCGGCTGTCGTCGGAAGGTGTGCTCTATACGTGCCTGTTTGCGACGCACGGCCTCGACCTCAGGACGCCGCTGCGCGCAGGCGCGAGCGATGACGCGCTCGCCGGCTTCATACGCTCGGCCTGGCTCGGCCGGGCGGATCGCTACAGCGAGAGCCGGGCCGGGATACGCGCGGCGGCCACCGAGCACAAGATCGAGATGTACTACATCGGGGGCTGATGGGCGCGCTCACCCACATCGATGGCGACGGGCGTCCGGCCATGGTGGACGTCGGCGCCAAGGCCGTCACGGCCCGCAGCGCCATCGCCGAGTCGCGCGTGCGGCTGCCCGCGCCGGTCGCGGCCGCGCTCCGCGAGTCGGGCTACGCGACCGCCAAAGGCCCGGTCTTCCACACCGCGATCGTCGCCGGCACGATGGCCGCGAAGCGCACCCACGACCTGATCCCGTTCTGCCACCCGCTCGGCCTCGAGAAATGCCGGATCGACATCGAGGCGCAGGGTGACGAGATCGTCATTCGCTGCGAGGTCGGTGTCCACCACCGCACCGGGGTCGAGATGGAAGCGCTGACCGGCGCGAGCGTGGCGGCGCTGACCGTCTATGACATGTGCAAAGCGCTGTCCCACGACATTGTGATCGCCGAGATCCGGCTGCTCGCCAAGCGCGGCGGCAAGAGCGACCACGGAGCCGCCGGTGGCAGCTGAACCTGCGCTCGCCGGGCTCGTGCTCGCAGGCGGGCGCAGCACCCGGATGCAGCGCGACAAGGCGACGCTGGCCTTCAACGGCGAGACCCAGCTCGCGCGCGCGGTTCGACTCGTCGGTCGCCACGCCGCCGAGACCTTCGTGTCGGTCCGCCCCGACCAGACCGCCGAGGCAGAGCGCGCGCGCTGGCCGCAGATCGTCGACCGCCTGACGGACGCGGGTCCGGTTGCGGGCATTCTTGCGGCGCTCGAGTCGCGGCCCGATTACGCCTGGCTCGTCGTCGCGGTCGACCTGCCGCTGCTCGATGCGGTCACGCTCGAGCGCCTCGTCGCGCTGCGAGATCCGGCGGCGCTCGCCACCGCCTACAGGAGCAGCGAGGGCGGACTGCCCGAGCCGCTGTGCGCGATCTGGGAACCGCGCAGCCGGGAACCGCTCGCGGCCTTCGTCGCCGGCGGCCTCAGCTGCCCGCGGAAATTCCTGCTGCGGCACGGCGCACGGCTGCTCGACCTGCCGGTTCCCGGTGCGCTCGCCAATGTCAATACGCCGGCCGACTACGCAGCGGCCCTCGCCAGCGCGGGCGGCACCGTGCCATGAGCACGATCGAGGTCCAGTACTACGCGGTGCTCCGCGAGCAGGCGGGCCTCAGCCAGGAGCGCGTGGTCACGGCAGCGGCGACGGCAGCGGCGCTCTACGAGGAACTGCGTGCGCGCCATGGACTGACGCTCGGGCCCGCTCAGCTGCGGGTAGCGATCGACGGGGAATTTGCCGACTGGCAGGCGCCGCTCGCCGACGGCGCAAAGGTCGTGTTCATCCCGCCGGTCGCGGGCGGCTGAGATGGCCGGCTTCGAATTCAGCGACCGGCCGCTCGACACCGCGGCGCTGCGTGCATCGCTCGAGGACCGGGCGTCGGGCGGGTACGCGAGCTTCGAAGGCTGGGTCCGCGACCACAACGACGGCCGGGCCGTCGAGCGCCTGGAATACGAAGCCTACGCGGAGCTGGCGATCAAAGAAGGCGAGCGGATCATCGGCGAGGCGGTGCGCCGCTTCGGGGTCCGTCGCGCCCGCTGCGCGCACCGGGTCGGACCACTGGCGCTCGGCGAGCTTGCCGTGTGGGTTGGGGTCAGCAGCGCCCACCGTGGCGAGGCCTTCGCCGCCTGTCGCTACATCATTGACGAGGTCAAGCACCGCGTCCCGATCTGGAAGAAGGAGCACTACGCGGACGGCGATTCGGGCTGGGTCAACTGCGAGCGCTGCGCCGCGGCGCTCGACGACGCCGGCCACGCGCACGGGCACGGTGCAAACCCGGCAGGTGCGGCGCATCCGGCGGGCCTGCCGCAGCCGGACTATTCCCGCCAGGTCGTGCTGCCGGAGGTGGGGCAAGCCGGGCAGGCGCGTCTGCGCGCGGCGAAAGTGCTGGTGGTCGGCGCCGGCGGACTCGGCGTGCCGGTGCTGACGTACCTCGCCGGTGCAGGTATTGGCACGCTCGGCGTCGTCGATGCCGACCTACTCGAGCCCTCGAACCTGCACCGCCAGATACTGTATGCGCTCGCCGATGTCGGCCGGCCCAAGGCGCTGCTCGCGGCGGAGCGGCTGCGCGCGCTCAACCCCGAGGTCGACGTCCGTGCCTACGTCGAACGGGCGGATGCGGCCAGCCTGCAGGTGCTGGCCGATGGCTACGACGTACTCGTCGATTGCAGCGACAACTTCACGACGCGCTTCGCGGTCAACGACGCCGCCGTGCGGCTCGGCAAGCCCGCAGTGCTCGCGAGCGTCTATCAGTATGAGGGCCAGCTGCAGGTTGTCCGGCCCGGTGGCCCGTGCTTGCGGTGCGTGTGGCCGGACGCGACTCGCGACGGCCTCGTCGGCAACTGCGCCGAGGCGGGAGTGCTGGGGCCGGTACCCGGAGTGCTCGGCAGCCTGCAGGCGCTCGAGGTCCTGAAGCTGGTGCTCGCAGTCGCGACACCCGCAGAGCACGGGGTCGTGCTCGTCGACCTCGGCACGCTGGAAATGCGCCATATCAAGGCGCGCCGCGCGCCGCAGTGTGCGGGCCGCAGCTGCGCGCGGTTGCCGCCGGCGGTGGCGGTGGACCGCGAGGAGCTCGAGCTGCCGGCCACGGCGCTCGCCTCCGCGGTCGCCGACGGCTTCACGGTGATCGACGTCCGCGACGCGCGCGAGCGCGCCGAGCGGCCTGCCCCGTGCCCGCATCGGCACATTCCGCTCGATCGCCTGGTCGACGACCCGCGGCAGCTGGATGCGTCCGGCCGGTATCTCGTGCTGTGCGCCCGCGGCCAGCGCTCCAGCGCCGCTGCCGAGGCTTTGCGGCGCGCCGGCATCCGCGGGGCCTGGTCGTTGCGAGGTGGCCTCGCTGCCGTCGGCGCGGACCTCGCACCGGCCTGAGCCGCTCCCGCTGGTACGGCCGCGGCTCGCGGGTCGCGCCCATCGGCGCCGCATGCCTGCCCGTCAGCCCGGCCGCACCTGGCCGCTGCCGCGCACGACGTACTTGTAGCTCGTCAGCTGCTCGACGCCCACTGGCCCGCGGGCGTGGAACTTGTCGGTCGATATTCCGATCTCCGCCCCCATGCCGAACTCGCCGCCGTCAGCGAACTGCGTCGAGGCGTTGTGGAGCACGATGGCGCTGTCGACGGCACCGAGGAAGCGCTCGGCCGTGGCCGCATTCTCGGTGATGATCGACTCGGTGTGTGCCGACCCGTAGCGGGAGATGTGCTCGATCGCGCCCTCCACCCCGTCGACCAGCCGCGCGGCGATGATCGCGTCCAGGTACTCCGTGTACCAGTCGTCCTCGGCCGCCGCCCGCACCCGCCGATCGACCGCGCGGCAGGCCTCGTCACCGCGCACCTCGCAGCCGGCATCGAGCAGTGCCTTGATCAGCGGCGCCAGGTGCGTCGCCGCGGCGGCGGAATCAACGAGGAGCGTCTCGGCGGCACCGCAGACGCCGGTGCGCCGCAACTTGGCGTTGAGCACGATCTCGCGAGCCATGCGCAGATCGGCGTCGCGGTCGACATAGACATGGCAGTTGCCGTCGAGGTGGCCGATCACCGGCACCCGCGCCTCCCGCTGCACCCGCTCGATCAGGCTGCGGCCGCCGCGCGGGACGAGCACATCGATGTAGTCCGCCATGCCGGACAGCAGATAACCGACGGCCTCGCGATCCGTCGTGGGCACGAGCTGGATCGCCGTGACCGGCAGCCCCGCGGCCTCCAGGCCCTGCTCCAGGCAGGCATGGATGGCCCGGCTCGAGCCAAAACTCTCGGAGCCGCAGCGCAGGATGACGGCATTTCCGGACTTGAGACACAGGCCGCCGGCGTCGGCGGTCACGTTGGGGCGACTCTCGTAGATGATGCCGATGACGCCGAGCGGGACGCGCACGCGCTGGATCCTGAGACCATTGGGCCGCGACCACTCCGCCGTGACCGCACCGACCGGGTCGGGCAGCGCGGCAATCTCCTCGAGGCCCGCAGCCATCGCCTCGAGGCGGGCGGCATCGAGGCGCAGCCGGTCGAGCAGCGCAGTGCTTTGCCCGTGGCCCTTCGCGGCAGCCAGGTCGCGGGCGTTGGCCTCGAGTATCGCCGGCGCCCGGGTCCGCAGCGCCGCCGCCGCCGTCTCGAGCGCGACATCCTTGATGCGCCGCGGCGCGGCGGCCAGCACCCGCGCGGCCGCCACCGCCTCGCGACCGAGCCGTTCCATCGTCGCGCCGAGCGCTGCACCGTTGCCGGGTATCTCAGTCGTCATGCGTTCATCCCCCGCGATCCCCGATCATCACCAGGTCGTCTCGGTGCACGAGTTCCTCGCGTCCCCGATAGCCGAGCAGCGCCTCGATCTCCGTGCTGCGGCGGCCGGCGATCCGCGCGGCGTCCTCCCACGAGTAGGCCGCGAGTCCGCGCGCGATCTCGCGGCCGGCGGCGATCACGCTGACGGTGTCGCCGCGTTCGAAGCGGCCGCTGACCCGGGTCACGCCGGCCGGCAGCAGGCTCTTGCCGCGGCCGAGGGCGGCGGCCGCGCCCTCGTCGACGAACAGCCGGCCGCGCGGCTGCAGCGAGCCCAGGATCCACTGCTTGCGCACCGCGACCGGCGTCGCGACCGGCACGAACCATGTGCACGGCTCGCCATCCTCGACCGCCTTGAGCGGGTTCATCCGATGCCCGCTCGCGATGCACAGGCTGCAGCCGGCCCCGACCGCGATCTGCGCGGCCGCAATCTTGGTGGTCATTCCCCCGGAACCGAGTCCCGAGGCGGGCCCGGCCGCCATGGCCTCGATCTCGGCGGTGATCTGGCGCACCTCGGGGATCAGCGTCGCGGCCGGGTCGCGGGCCGGGTCGGCGGTATAGAGCCCGTCGACGTCCGACAGCAGCACCAGGCACTCGGCACTCGCCATCTGCGCCACGCGGGCCGCCAGCCGGTCGTTGTCGCCGTAGCGAATCTCGGCGGTGGCGACGGTATCGTTCTCGTTGATCACCGGCACGGCGCCGAGCGACAGCAGCGTGTGCAGCGTCGCGCGGGCATTGAGGTAGCGCTGGCGTTCCTCGGTGTCCTCGAGAGTCAGCAGCACCTGCGCGACGGCGAGCCCGTGCGCCTCGAGGACCTCCTGCCAGGCGTGCGCGAGCCGGATCTGGCCGACGGCCGCCGCGGCCTGGCTCTCCTCGAGACGCAGGCGGTGGCCGGCAAGCCCGAGATGCCGCCGACCCATGGCGATCGCGCCGGAACTGACGACGATCACCTGCTGGCCACGCTTCGCCGCCCGCGCCAGGTCCTCCGCCAGACTGTCGAGCCAGACGCGATTGAGCCGGCCGCTGTTCGCATCGACGAGCAGCGCCGAGCCGACCTTGACGATCAGGCGGCGCGCATCGCGGAGCCGGCGCGCACGGGCACGGAATTCTGCTGCGAACATGGGGTTCTGGGCGCGCGGCGTCGGGCCGTGCGCCGACGGTGACTATACCGGGAAGCGCCACCGAGCGCGTCGTTTCGCCGCGCCCCGGCGTCCCGGGCGTCGGCCAGCAGCGGCCGCCGGGCCGGAGCGGCCGCGCGCACGATGGCGGGCAAACGGCAACTCGGTGTTTGCCGAAAGACAACTGTGCATTTCCGTATGGGGGTCGATCCGGGTCGTCCGCTAGGCTCTGTGCGCCGCAGGAAAGCAGCGTCGCGGCAGCATTTCCTCACCTCGCAGGCGGGAAACAAATGGAACGCGTGGAAACCTATAACGACACCGTGGTAAGGCAATTCGCGCTGATGACCGTCGTCTGGGGCATCGTCGGGATGCTGGTCGGGGTCGTGATCGCGAGCCAGCTGCTGTTTCCGGCCCTGAACTTCGACATTCCGTGGCTCAGCTACGGGCGGCTCAGGCCACTGCACACCAATGCCGTGATCTTCGCCTTCGGCGGCAGCGCGCTGTTTGCAACCTCGTACTACGTCGTGCAGCGCACCTGCCACACCCGACTGTTTGCCGGGCCGCTGGCCACGTTCACCTTCTGGGGCTGGAATGCGATCATTCTGGCGGCGGCGATCACGCTGCCGCTCGGCATCACGCGCGGCAAGGAGTACGCCGAGCTCGAGTGGCCGATCGGCATCGCGATCGCGGTCGTGTGGATCGCCTATGCGGTGGTGTTCTTCGGCACGCTCGCCAAGCGCCGGGTCAAGCACATCTACGTCGCGAACTGGTTCTTCGCCGCCTACATCATCACCGTCGCGGTGCTGCACATCGTCAACAGTGCCGAGATCCCGGTCTCGCTGTGGAAGTCCTACTCGGCCTACGCCGGGGTCGTAGACGCCATGGTGCAGTGGTGGTACGGGCACAACGCGGTCGGTTTCTTCCTGACCGCCGGCTTCCTCGGAATCATGTACTACTTCGTGCCCAAGCAGGCCGGCCGCCCGATCTACTCGTACCGGCTGTCGGTGGTGCACTTCTGGGCGCTGATCTCGCTGTACATGTGGGCCGGGCCGCACCACCTGATCTACAGCTCGCTCCCTGACTGGGCGCAGTCGCTCGGCATGGTGTTCTCGCTGATGCTGATCGCTCCGTCGTGGGGCGGCATGATCAACGGCATCATGACGCTGTCGGGCGCGTGGCATAAGCTGCGCACCGACCCGATCCTGAAGTTCCTCATCGTGTCGCTGTCCTTCTACGGCATGTCGACCTTCGAGGGACCGATGATGTCGATCAAGACCGTGAACGCGCTGTCGCACGACACGGACTGGGGGATCGGACACGTGCACTCGGGCGGCCTCGGCTGGGTCGCGATGGTGTCGGTCGGCGCGCTCTATGTGCTGATCCCGCGCGTCTATGGCCGCACCTCGATGTACAGCACCAGGCTCATCGACGTGCATTTCTGGACCACGACCATCGGCATCGTGCTGTACGTGGCCTCGATGTGGATCGCCGGGGTCATGCAGGGACTGATGTGGCGTGCCACGAACGCCGACGGCACGCTGACCTACACCTTCGTCGAGGCCCTGAAGGCCACGTACCCGTTCTACGCGGTGCGGCTGGCCGGCGGCCTGCTGGTGTTCGCCGGCATGTTCATCATGGCCTACAACGTGTGGAAGACCGTGACCGCCGAGAGCGCCACGACCGCCGACCAGCCGGTGCTGCAACCGGCCTCCGCCTGAGCGCGCCCCGCAACCGACCAGGATTGCCTGCCCATGAATCACGAAAAGATCGAAAAGAACATCGGCCTCCTCGGCGTGCTGACTGCGCTCGTCATCAGCGTGGGCGGGCTGGTCGAGATAGTGCCGCTGTACTTCGCCGGCGAGGTGACCGCGGCCGCACCCGGGGTCAAGCCCTACAGCGCGCTCCAGCTCGAGGGCCGCGACATCTACCTGCGCGAGGGCTGCTACCTGTGCCACACGCAGATGATCCGGCCGCTGCGCGCCGAGACCGAGCGCTACGGCCATTACTCGCTGGCCGGCGAGGCCGTGTACGACCACCCGTTCCAGTTCGGCTCGAAGCGCACCGGGCCGGACATCGCGCGCGTCGGCGGGCGCTACTCCGATGAGTGGCACCGCGTGCACCTCAACAACCCACGCGACGTCGTGCCGGAATCGAACATGCCCGGGTACCCGTGGCTCGCGCTCAACACCGTCGACGCGACCGGCACGGCCGGCAAGATGCGCGCGCTCAAGATGGTCGGCGTGCCGTACACCGACGCCGAGATCGCCGGCGCGAAGTCCGAGGTCGAGGGCAAGACTGAGCAGGACGCGCTGATCGCATACCTGCAGGGCCTCGGCATCGCCTCCAAGACCTGGAAGCACTGACCATGAGCCCGAACATGTTCGGCTGGGTCGCCGGTATCACGACCCTGATGTCGATGCTCGCGTTCGTGGGTGTCGTCGCGTGGAGCTTCAGCCGGCGGCGGCGCGCGGATTTCGAGTCCGCGGCCCGTCTGCCGCTGGAAGAGGATGCTGGCAAGACGCCGGGAGCGCAGCCATGAGCGGGTTCTGGAACTGGTGGGTCGCGGTGCTGACGACCGCCAACGTCGCGCTGGTGGTGTGGCTGTTTCTGGGATCGGAGCGACGCAAGCCAGGCGAGCAGATTCCCGGCCCCGACACCACCGGTCACATCTGGGATGGCGACCTCAGGGAGTACAACAACCCCCTGCCGCGCTGGTGGCTGTTCGTCTTCTACTTCACGGTGGCCTTCGCGATTGCCTACCTCGTGCTGTTCCCGGGGCTGGCGGTGTTTCATGGCACGCTCGGCTGGTCGCAGGCAGGTCAGTGGCAGGAGCAGACGGACCAGGCGAATGCGCTCGCTGCCCGTGAGTTCGCCCGCTTCGACAACGTGCCGGTTGCGGAACTCGCCAAGGATTCGGCGGCGCTCAAGATCGGCAGGAACCTGTTCGGCGCGAACTGCTCGGCCTGCCATGGCTCTGACGCACGCGGCGCCAAGGGCTTCCCGAACCTGACCTCGCCGCACCTGACCTGGGGCCGCGAGCCGGCGCAGATCGTGGCGACGATCGGCGGCGGGCGGCAGGGCGTGATGCCCGCGTGGAAAGACGTGCTCGGCGCCGCCGGCGTCGAGGCGGTCGCCAACTACGTGTACAGCCTGTCGGGCCGGCCGGCACCCGATGCCACGCTGGTCGCGGCAGGCCAGGAGAAGTTCGCGACGCTGTGCGTCGCCTGCCACGGCGCGGACGGCAAGGGCAATACGACGCTGGGCGCGCCGAACCTGACGGACACGATCTGGATCTACGGCGGCTCCCTCGCGGACATCAAGGAGACCATTGCGAATGGCCGCAGCAACCGGATGCCGGCCCACCTCGAGCTGCTCGGCGAACAGAAGGTGAAGCTGCTGGCGGCCTATGTGCTCAGCCTCTCGCCAGCGCCCGCGGACGAGGCCCCGGCCACGGCGCCTCCGGCTCCGAATGGCTCCGGCACCTGACCGCCACAGCGCACCTCGGCCGTCCGGGGAGCCCGTCGAGGGTGCACCGGAGTCCGCACCGGCGTCGGTCTGGAGCCGCGCCCGCCAGGATCTCGCGATCGTGCTCTGGCCGTCGTTCCTCGCCGGGGCGGCCGCGACGATGTTCTTCTTCGCAGTGTTCGATCCGGTCGCGCTCGGCGAGGGCACGGCCCTCGCCGGCCTGCTCGCGAGCCATAACGCCGGCTACGCGCTCGGCTTTTTCTTCTTCTGGCTGATCGCCGCCGTTTCGAGCGCGCTGTCGATTTTCCTCGCCCGGACCCAACACCGCGAGCGCGCTCGCGACGTGGCTCCCTGGCTGCGGGACAAGCCGTGAACGCACAGCTGCGCATGGCAGGCGAGGCGCCGCCGCCGTCGCCCGGTGACGGCACTTCCTTCTACGCCAAGCACGCCAAGGTCCACCCGCGCGAGGTCGACGGGCGTTTCGACAGGCTGCGTCGCGTCGCCGTGTTCGTGCTGCTCGGGCTTTTTTACGTGCTGCCGTGGCTCAAATGGAACGGTCACCAGGCCGTGCTGTTCGACCTGCCGGCCCGCAAGTTCTGGCTGTTTGGTCTCGTGCTGTGGCCGCAGGACTTCATCTTCCTGACCTGGATCCTGGTGCTCGCGGGCCTGTCGCTGTTCTTCGTCACCGCCCTCGCCGGCCGCCTGTTCTGCGGCTATGCCTGCCCACAGACCGTCTGGACCGAGGCGTTCGTGTGGATCGAGCGGCTGGCGGAAGGCGACCGCGCACGGCGCATCAAGCTGGACCGCGCACCCTGGAGCGTCGACAAGATCGCGCGCAAGACGGCGAAGCAGGCCGCGTGGCTCGCCCTGGCGCTCTGGACCGGGCTCAGCTTCGTCGGCTTTTTCGCACCGGTCGGGCCGCTGACGCACGATTTCCTGACGCTGTCGCTGGCCGGCTGGCCGCTGTTCTGGACGCTGTTCTACGGTGCGGCGACCTATGCCAACGCGGGCTACATGCGCGAGCAGGTCTGCAAGTACATGTGTCCCTATGCGCGCTTCCAGAGCGCGATGTTCGACCGCGACACACTGATCATCACCTACGATGCGGACCGCGGCGAGCCGCGTGGCCCGCGCGGCCGCACCGTCGACTACAAGGCCAAGGGGCTCGGCGACTGCATCGACTGCACGCTGTGCGTGCAGGCCTGCCCGACGGGCATCGATATCCGCGAGGGTCTGCAGTACGAGTGCATCGCCTGTGCCGCGTGCATCGACGCGTGCGACTCCGTCATGGACCGGGTTGGCTACCCGCGCGGCCTGGTGCGCTACACCACCCAGAATGCGCTCGAGGGCAGGCCATCGCGACTGCTGCGGCCACGGACGCTGGTGTACGCGACGCTGCTGGCGCTGATCTTCGCAGCAGGGCTCGGCGGCCTTCTGATGCGCAGCACCGTCGGGCTCGACGTCATCCGCGACCGCAATGCGCTGTATCGGGAAACCGAGGACAATCAGATCGAGAACGTCTACAACCTGCGGGTCCTCAACAAAGACCAGGCAGCGCACACCTTCGCGCTCGCCGTGAGCGGAATCGCCGGCGCACGGCTCGAGGGAGCCCCGGCGAGCTGGCGCGTCGAGGGCGGAGAGGTCTACTCGCTCGCGGTCCGGGTGGCGGTGCCGTCCGGTGCGATCCGCGGCGGGCGAACGATCCGCTTCGAGCTCACCGCCACCGATGCACCGGCGGTGCGTGCGGTCGAAAAGGCCCGTTTCATCGCGCCGTGAGGCGCAAGGACAGTCATGCTGCGATCCCACACCCCATCGGTCCCGGTCGAGCGACCCTGGCACCGCGAGCCCATCGTGTGGCTCGTCATCACCCTGCCGCTGGTGGCGGTAATCGGCGCCGTCACCAGTGCCGTGCTTGCCGCGCGCGGCGCCGATCCGGAGGTCGCTGACGCACTCGGCCAGCCAGGCGCTGCGATCCGCCAGGCGCGGATCGGCGATGCGCTCGCCGCGCGGCCCGGAGTCGCGCTTGAACTGACAACCAGCGACGGCACCCTGACGGCGCACCTGTCGCTGCCGACCGCGGGCGGGACCGTCGCGCCGACGAGTCTCGTCGCCGTTTTCTCGCAGGCGACCGGCGCCGCGCCCGACCAGCGCGTCAACCTCGAGCCGAACGGGACCGGCAGTTACACCGCCAGGCTCCCGCCGCTCGCGCCAGGCCACTGGTCGATCGAGATCACGCCGTCCGATCACAGCTGGCGTCTGACGGGTGATTTCATCGACGCTCCGGGGTCGCTGACGCTGCGGGCGAGACCGGCCTCATGAGCGAGGCCGGCGGCACGCCCTGCTTTCATTGTGGCGAGCCGCTGCTGCCCGGCATCCGCTTCGCAGTCACGATCGACGGCTGCGAGCAGACCGTCTGCTGCATCGGCTGCCGGGCCGCCGCCGAGCTGATCAGAGAGGCCGGACTTGGCGATTACTACCGCTACCGGTCGGCGCCTGGCCCGCGCCCGGTGGCCGACGAGGACGACCTGTGGTCGACGTACGACCGGCCGGAGGTGCAGCGTCCGCTGCTCGGTCAGGACGGCGAACACTCGGTCGTCAACCTGCTGATTGAGGGACTGCGCTGCGCGGCGTGCAGCTGGCTGATCGGCCAGCGGCTCGCGCAGCTGCCGGGCGTGGCGCGCTCCAACGTCAATCCCGCCACGGCGCGCGCGCAGGTCGCCTTCGACCCGGCCCGTACCTCCCTCGGCACGCTGCTGCGCGCGATCGCCGCGCTCGGCTACCGGCCGCATGTGCTCGGCGCGGCGGACACGCTGGCCGTCGCCACCCGCGAGCGCCGCGCCGCGCTCAAGCGCCTGGCGGTGGCGGGCTTCGGCATGATGCAGGTGATGATGATCGCGGTCGCGCTCTACGTCGGAGCGGTCGACGGCATGGACCCCGTGATCCGCGAGTACCTGCGCATCATCAGCCTCGTGGTCACGACTCCGGTGCTCGTCTATGCGGGCCGCCCATTCTTCGCCGGCGCCTACCACTCCCTCAGGGCGCACCAGGTCGGCATGGACGTGCCGGTGGCGCTCGCCATCGGTCTCGCGTGGATCGCGAGCGCCTGGAACACACTCGCCGGCCGCGGCGAGGTGTACTACGACTCGGTCGTCATGTTCATCTTCCTGCTGCTGCTGGGCCGCTACGTCGAAATGCTGGCGCGGCACCGCGCCGGTTCGACCGGCGAGGCGCTGCTGCGGCTGGTGCCAGCGACGGCTTTGAAGCTGGGCACGGGCGGGCGGGAGCGCGTGCCGGTCGCGACCCTTTCAATCGGAGACCGGGTGCTGGTGCCGGTTGGCGAGTGCTTCCCGGCCGATGGCGTCGTCGAGCACGGCACGACTGAGGCGGATGAGGCGCTGCTGACCGGCGAATCGCTGCCGGTCGCGAAGCCCGAGGGGGCGAGCGTCATCGCCGGCGCGGTCAATACCGGCGCGCCCATAGATGTTCTGCTGACCGCGGTCGGCCAGTCCACTGTGCTCGCCGGCATCGTGCGGCTGCTCGAGCGCGCCCAGACCGAGCGCCCGCGCCTCGCCAGGCTCGCCGACCGGGCGGCGAGCTGGTTCGTGTCGCGCCTGCTCATCGGCGCGGCAATCGTCTGCGCGGCGTGGCTCCTGATCGACCCGTCGCGGGCCTTCGAGGCGACGCTCGCGGTGCTGGTCGTGAGCTGCCCGTGCGCGCTGTCGCTCGCGACGCCGACCGCTCTGACTGCTGCGACGGCCTGCCTCGCACGCCACGGGCTGCTCGTGACCCGGTCCGATGCGCTCGAGGCGCTCGCCACTGCAGACACGGTGGTGTTCGACAAGACCGGCACGCTGACCGTCGGGCGCCCGCAGCTGACGGCGGTCGAGGCACTCCTCGGCACCCCCCAGTCGGCACTCGAGATCGCCGCGGCGCTGGAGCACCGCTCCGAGCACCCGCTGTCGCAGGCCTTCGAGCGAGTCCCGGCCGCGGCGGCCGGGTCCGTGTCGGTGCACCCCGGGCAGGGCATCGAAGGGCGTGTCCGCGGCACGGTCTACAGGATCGGCACCAGCGCGTTCGTGGCCGCAATCGCCGGCTCGCGGCCGGCCGGCGTCCGCGACCGTGGCGTACACCTCGGGTCCAGGGACGGCTGGACGGCGCGGTTCGAACTCGGCGACACCGTGCGCCCGGCCGCGCGCGCCGTGGTTCGCGAACTGTCGGATCTGGGTCTGCGTCCGCTCATTGCGAGCGGCGATCACGCGGAGGCGGTCGAGCCCGTCGCGCGGGCACTGGGCATCGACCGCTGGTACGCGCGGCTGCTGCCGGCCGACAAGCTCTCGCTGGTGGGCTCGTTGCGCGACGCCGGCGCGCGGGTGCTTGCCGTCGGCGATGGCATCAACGACGCGCCGACGCTGCGCGCGGCGTCGGTATCGCTGGCGCTCGGCACGGGCTCGGACCTGGCCCAAGCGAGTGCGGATCTGGTGGCCCTCGGCGGCGACCTCGCGACCCTGCCGCTCGCGGTGCGCACTGCGCGCCGCACCGTCGCCGTCGTGCGCCAGAATCTCGTGTGGGCGGCCGCCTACAACCTGGTGGCCGTCCCGTTCGCGGCGTTTGGCCTGGTGCCGCCGTGGCTGGCTGCAGTGGGCATGTCGGCGAGCTCGCTGCTCGTCGTCCTCAACGCGCTCCGGCTGACCCGGCTACCGCGCGCTCCGCGCGCCCTTGCCGCAGTGCCGCAATTGTCCGGGCCCGCGGCTGCAGCATGACGATCATTTTCGTGCTGATACCACTCGGCCTCGTACTGGTCGGGTTCGCCCTGTGGGCGTTCTTCTGGGCCGTGAGCGATGGCCAGTTCGACGACCTCGAGTCGCCGGGCTGGTCGGTGCTCACCGACGAGCCGCACCGCACCCCGACCGAGGATGACCGATGATCGCCGCGACGCTCAGCATCGGGGCTGCACTCGCTGCCGGCTTTGCCGGGAGCGCGCACTGCGCCGTCATGTGCGGGGGTATCGCGGGCGCCGCCGGCGCGAGCTTCGGGACCGGGGCGCGGCCGCCGCTCGGCGCGGCGCTCGCATTCAACGGCGCGCGGCTCGCCTCCTACGCCGCCGTCGGAGCGATCCTCGCGGCGACGCTGGGCTCGCTCGCGACTGCCGCTCCGATTCCGCAGCTGGCGCTCGTTGCGCGCCTCGCCGCCGGGCTGCTGCTCGCCGGCCTCGCCGTCCGGCTGGTGACGGGACGGGACCTGCTCGGCGCCGAACGGCTCGGGAACGTTGCCTGGTCGCGCCTGCGACCTCTGCTCGGCCGCGCCGCCCGCCTTCCGCCGCTGCTGCGCCCGGCCGCCCTCGGCTCGCTGTGGGGCTTCATGCCCTGCGGTCTCGTCTACTCCGTGATGCTGGTCGCCGCAGCCACAGGGCGTCCGCTGACGGGGGCCGTGACGATGCTCGCCTTCGGCGCGGGCACGCTGCCGGCGATGGTCGGCCTGACGCTCGGTGCCGCGACCCTGGGCGGCGTGCTCAGGCGGCCGGCGGCCCGGCGCACGGCGGGAATGCTGATCCTCGCCGCAGCCGCGTGGACCATCGCGGTGGCACTGGTGCACCCTGCGACCCATGCCATGCATGGCGGCGGGCGCGAGACCGTCGTCGCCCCCGGCCAGTGAGGCAGCGGACCCGCGCAGGGCTGCCGCCCGGGTCGGATTGCCTGGGGCTACCCGAACCCCTACACTTCTGCGCGGCTCTTGGCTCGTCCATTGCGCACGACGCGGGCGCCGCCGATTGTCCTAACGCAACGTCCATCGAGGTTCGGGCCAGTGGGCAGAGAGTACGAGCCGGTCGCCGGCAAGTGGTACCGCGACCTGGAAGAAGAAGAATCATTCCTGGTTCTGTCGGTGGACGAGGATCAGGCACTGGTGGAGATCCAGCACCTCGATGGCGACATCGAGGAGATGGATCTCGACACGTGGGCGGAGATGGACGTTGAGCCCACCGAGGAACCCGAGGGCTGGTCCGGATCCACCGACGAGGACGAGGACGTCGACGACGACGAGGAATGGGACGACGACGAAGACGACGACGATGACGATGACTGGGACGACGACGAAGATGACGATCACGACCGCGACGATTACTGAGTCCCAACGCCCGCGCCGCGCAGGTCGCGCGGCGAAGGTTCCGCCGGGCAGCTGCGGGCTGCCGATCGCAACCGCCGAGCGCCGTGGACAGCCGTTCTCACCCATCCGTCCCCGCTGAGGCGCCGACCGATCGCGCGACGCTCGAGCTGCGCGCGGTTCTCGATGCGGCGGTCGACGCCGTCATCGTGATCGACCGCCACGGCCGCATCGAAACGTTCAACCGCTCCGCCGAACGCTTGTTCGGATATCCCGTCGACGAGATCCTCGGGCACAACGTCAGTGCACTGATGCCCGAGCCGCATCGGTCGGAGCACGACCGGTACCTGCAGCAGTACGCGGCGACGGGCCAGGCGCGGATCATCGGCGTCGGCCGCGAGATCGTCGCAATGCGGCGCGACGGCACGCTGTTTCCCGCCATGCTCTCGGTCGGCGAGATTGCGGGCTCAGTGCCCGCGCGCTTCGTCGGCATCCTTCACGACATCACGCTCCGCAGGGCGGCTGACGATGAGTTGCGCCGCGAGCGGGACCGCGCACAGCTGTATCTGGATCTGGCGGAGGTCATGCTGCTGGCGCTCGATGCGGATGGCCGCATCTCGCTGATCAACCGCAAAGGCTGCGAGATCCTCGGTTACAGCGAGGCCGAGCTCGTCGGGCGCGACTGGTTCGAGCAGTGCGTCCCGCAGGACCAGCGCGCAGCCGGCCGCGCCGGCCTGCGTGCCGCGCTCACGGGCGGGAGTGGCTCGCCGCGCTACGCGGAAGACCCCGTCGTGACCCGCGCCGGCGAGTCCAAGCTGATCGCCTGGCGCACCACGCCCGTCGGCGACGACTCCGGCCGTCCGGTCGGCGTGCTGAGGTCGGGGGAGGACGTCACCGAGCGCCGGCGCGCCGAGCAGGAACTGCAGAAGAGCGAGGCGCTGCTGAAGGCGGCACAGGCGATTGCGAACCTCGGCACCTACGAGGTGCAGACCCCGGACGGGCCGTCACACTGGTCCGAGCAGGTGTACCGCATCGTCGGGCGCGACCCCGCCGAGGGCCCGGTCTCGCCCGCCGAATTCGGCCAGCAGCTCGTGCATGCCGACGACCGCGAGCAATTCGCCCGGGAGTTCCAGCGCGCGATCCACGAGACCGGCCGGTTCGACCTCGAGTACCGGCTGGTGCGCCGCGACGGCACGACCCGCCACGTCCACTCGCGGGCCCAGATACAGCCTGGCATCGACGGCCGGTCGCTGGTCATTACCGGCACGATTCACGACATCACCGACCGTAAGCTGGCCGACGAGGAAACGCGGCAGGGGCAGGAACGCCTGACGCACGTGGCGCGCGTGTCGATCATGGGCGAGATGGCGACCGGGCTCGCGCACGAGATCAACCAGCCGCTGACCGCGATCGCGACCTATGCGCAGGGGGCGCTGCGGATGTTGACAGCGGACCACGATCCGGCGGAGATCAGGGATGCCCTGGCGCAGATCACGGCCCAGGCGCTGCGCGCCGGCGAGGTGATCCGCCGGCTGCGTGCGTTCGTCAAGAACCGCGCGGCGCGGACCGAGTCGGTCGACATCAACCGCCTGATCGAGGACCTGCGCCTGCTGGCCGAGCCCGACGCGCGGGTCAATGACATGCGCCTGACACTCGACCTGACCCCGACCGTGCCGCCGGTAGCGGTCGATCCCGTCCAGATCCAGCAGGTGCTGCTCAATCTGGTCCGCAACGCCATCGATGCGACGCTGGAGGCCCCGGCGGCCCCCCGTGAAATCCTGGTACGGACCAGCGTTCGCGCCGAGGAGGTCGAGGTCGAGGTGGTCGACCGCGGCAGCGGCGTCGACCCGGCGGTTGCGGACCACCTGTTCAACCCGTTTTTCACGACCAAGGCGGCTGGCACAGGCCTCGGGCTTGCCATATCGCGCTCGATTATTCGCGCGCACCGCGGCAAACTTGGTCATCGGCCGACGCCCGGGGGCGGGACGACCTTCTACTTCACGCTCCCGCCGTTGCCTGGAGGCTGAGATGAAAGAAAAACCCGCCACCGTGTTTGTCGTCGACGACGACGACGCCGTCCGCACCTCGCTGCGACTGCTGCTGAAGTCCGTCGGCCTGCCGGTCGAGACCTTCGGCTCGGCGCAGGAGTTCCTCGACGCATTCGACGCCGAGCGCGCCGGTTGCCTGGTGCTCGACATCCGCATGCCCGGCATGAGCGGGCTCGAACTCCAGCAGCGTCTCAACGAGATACACGCGATCATTCCGATCGTGTTCATCACCGGCCACGGTGACGTGCCGATGGCCGTAGAAGCGATGCAGCACGGCGCCGTCGACTTCATCCAGAAGCCGTTCCGCGACCAGGACCTGATCGATCGCATCAACCAGGCGCTCGAGAAGGATCGCGACAACCGCGCGGGCCTGAAGGAGCGCGATGCGATCCGACGCCGGATGCAGCAGCTGACGCCGCGCGAGCGGGAGGTGCTCAACCTCGTGACCCAGGGCAAGGCCAACAAGGTTATCGCCGGCGACCTCAACGTCAGCCAGCGCACTGTGGAAATCCACCGCGCCCGGGTGATGGAGAAAATGGGCGCTTCATCGCTCGCCTACCTCGTACGGATGGTCATCGAGGCAGAACGCGTCAGCTAGCGATGTAACGCTAAGTAATTGCACGGATACTGCGTTGCCGGAGGGACATTGATACTCGGCTGGACCGCAATCCGTGGGCCGTGCGCCCGCCCTCCGCGTACGCCTTATGTCCGCCCTTCCCGCCGATTCTGCAGCAAAAGCCGCCCGCCTGGTCTGCGTCGTCGATGCGGACCCAGAGGTGCGAGCCAAGGTGCAGGCGCTGCTCGCCGCGCTCGGTGCCGAGACGCGCGGCTACGCGACCGCGCGCGAGTTTCTAGCAGCGCTCGCGACCGAGGTTCCGGTGTGCGTGGTCGCTGATGCGCGCCTGCCGGACCTGTCGGGCCTCGAGCTGCTCGAGCAGGTGCGCGCGCGGGGCCTGCAGATCCCAACCATCCTGCTGTCGACCGACGCCGAGATCGCGGCCGCCGTGACCGCGATGCGCGCCGGCGCGATCGATTTCATCGAAAAGCCGTTCATCGACCGAGCCCTGGTGACGCACGTGGCTCCGATACTCGGCCTCGATGACCGGCCCCACTGAGTCACCCATCGCGCGGGCGGCGGAGCTGCGCGCGAGCTGGTTCCACGAGCGCGAGTCCGCCTGGCTGTACCGGCGTCTCGCCGCCGCCGAACCCGATGCCCGCAAGCAGCAGTTGTTCACGGCGCTTGCCGCAGCCGCCGAAGAGCAGGCCGGCACCTGGGCCAAGCACCTCGACGGCGCTGTGCCGGCATTCGTCCCGAGCATGCGGGCGCGGCTGGTTGCCGCGCTCACCGACTGGCTGGGGCCGCGCCGCATGCGCGGCGCGCTGATCGCGCTCAAGCTGCGCGGCCTGTCCGTCTACAACGCCCCCGCGACCGCCGGGCATGCGATGCCGACCACGGTCGAGGACATCGGCCGCCGCCATCGCGGGGTCGGCGGTGGCAACCTCAGGGCCGCCGTGTTCGGTGTCAACGACGGCCTGCTGTCGAACGCGAGCCTGATTCTCGGCGTCGCCGGTGCAGGCGTGGACGCGCGCTACGTGCTGACGAGCGGTGTCGCCGGGCTGCTGGCCGGCGCGCTGTCGATGGCCGCGGGTGAATACGTATCGGTGCGTTCGCAGCGCGAGATGTACGAGTATCAGATCGGGCTCGAGCGCGACGAGCTGGCCGAGTACCCGGACGAGGAAGCCGAGGAACTGGCGCTGATCTACGCGGCGCGCGGCATGCAGCTCAGCGCCGCGCGCGAGCTCGCCCACGCGCTGATCCGCGACCCGGAGCACGCTCTCGATGCGCTGGCGCGCGAGGAGCTTGGTCTGAACCCGGACGACCTAGGTTCGCCGTGGGGCGCGGCGAGCTTCTCCTTCGTGTCCTTTGCGGTCGGCGCGCTGCTGCCGCTGACGCCGTTTCTCGCCGGCGCGACGCTGGCGACCGGGACGCTGTGGGCGGCAGGACTCACGCTGGTCGCACTGTTCGGCATC
>Ga0181521_10001483_pt1 | contig 29063 bp, 21 predicted proteins | sample PEATcosm2014_Bin_32_FD_119764 | JGI IMG/M metagenome (GOLD analysis project Ga0181521, IMG submission 119764) | Peatland microbial communities from MTU Mesocosm Facility, Houghton, MI, USA - PEATcosm2014_Bin02_60_metaG | ecosystem: Environmental > Terrestrial > Soil > Wetlands > Peat | place...
CTCTCAACAGCCTGTTTCGCTCTGCGCTACCGCGATGAGCGCATGTCGGCGGTGCCAATTCTTTTGCTGGCTCTGACGCTGTTGCTCTTCACCCCGCTCTTGGAAGGAGTAGCCGCACAGCAGGCGCCGATCGGCGGGATTCGCTACTACGCTGTCGTCGGTATTCTGCCGGCGCTGCATTGGTGCTTCGAGTTTGGCGACAAGGGAATCCCGGGCCGCTACGGCGGGCTTGCCCGCTGGGGATTGCTCGGCGTCCAATTGGCGGTTATGGGGCTTGCGATTCTCGTCCGCGGCAGCCCGTTCTATCTGCTGCTGCCGCTGGCGGCGAGCGTCTGGCGCGCACTGCGTCGACCGAACAGTGGCGTGGGATGGCGCGTCACCGCAACGTACCTTTGCGTCCCTGTCGTCGTATTGGTGCTCGGCCTCGGCGTCCTGCCGCGGATGGCATATCCCGTCTACGCCGCCTCCGGGCGCCTCTATGTCGAAGTATGGCACAAGGTCTTCGTGGGTTTTGGCACGAGCCCGTATTTCCCATTTCCAGGGCTGCAGGAGGCCTACCCTTGTCCCGATATCAGCGATGGTTTGACTCCAGGCATCGGCGATACCAATGGCTTGTGCATCTGGTGGAGCCACGTTCACGGCTACCACATTCCACCCAGCATAGGGGACGCCGAGACCTACAGTGGCGAATACGAGCGGGTATTGCGCAACGCGGTATTTTACGTAATCCGCTACTATCCGGGAAAGGTACTGAAGAACATTTTATACTATAAACCCCTGACAATCATAAACGCGGTTGTCATGGCGTGGCCCTCTCTGTCCTCGGCGCCGGCGCGCCCGGTTTTGCCCCTGGCGCTACTGCAGTTCGTACTCTTCATCGGTTTTGTCGCGACTCGGCGGGCGGCGAGGCCGTTCCGCGACGCCGCCGTGCGCCTCGCGGTGCTGCTCCCGTTCCTGATCTCGGTGCAAATTCCGCTGCTGATCGCCTGGGCCGTGCCACATACGATCGTCGATCTGCTCACGTTCTTGTTGTGCGGCGTTGAGATCGTGGCGTGGCTCGCTATTGCGTCTTGCCTCAGCCTAGCGACCAGAGGAATCGAGATAACACGGGTTAAATCACGATCCCATACCTGACGACACGGCCGGTGTGAGGGCCGTAGCTGAGATTCGTTGGCTAACCATGGCGAGCGGGCGGACAAATTGCGCGCTACTCCATCGGAACGAGCTGGACCATCAGGCTCGACACGCCGACCGCCCCCGATTTGAGCACGATCCGCCCGGTGGATGGTGACGGCAAGGCTCAGACAGGCGGGCGTCGTCGACATCTCCGTCTCGAACTCGCTGGCTCAGCCGAATTGGGCTGGCGCGGCTTGCGGCTTAGCCGGCTCGGCGCGCGTCACGGTCCGCACCACGGCTTGCGGTTTGCAGTTTGCGGTCAGGTATAGCCGGCCGAGATATTCCCCGACAATGCCGAGGATCATCAGCTGCACCCCTGAGATTAGCAGCACCGCGACGAACAGCGATGCCCATCCGGCCGGCACCGCGAAAAACAGCGCTTCGATGATCGCCGCAAGGCCGCCAAGCCCGCCGATGACGCTGAGCGCGAACCCGGCCAGCGTGCTGATCCGCAATGGCATCACCGAGAAATTGACGAACATGCTCATCCACAGCCGCAAGAGCCGCCGCAGCGTGTAGTTGCTGCGCCCCACCGCGCGCGGCAGATGCCGCACCAGCAGCCAGTCGATCCTCTGTGTCACCTGCAGAATGAGGCCGTCAATATAGGGATACGGGCCGTCGTAGCGGGTGATCTCGCGCACCAAGAACGCGCTCATGCATCGGAAGCTCGACAAATAGAGCCCTTTCGGCTTGTCGAGGACGAAGTTCGCAACCCAGTTGGTGAACTCGCTGCCGAGGTTGCGCCACCGCGCGTGCTGCCGCTCGTCGTAATAGGTGTAGACGACGTCGGCACCGGTCTTCTGGGCGTGAGCCAGCAGCCGCGCGACCTCTTCGGGCGGGTTCTGCAAATCGTCGTCCATGTTGATGACGTGCGCGCCGCGCGTGTGGCGCAGGCCGGTCATCACCGCGTTATGCTCGCCGTAATTGCGCGCGTGGTCGATGAGGGTGATCGGGATCTTCGCCTTCGCGGCAAGCTTACGGCACACCGCAAGGCTGTTGTCCGGGCTGCCGTCATTGACCAGCATGATCTCGTGCCCGCCCGGAATCTCGAGCGCTTCCAGCGCCTCGACCAGCTCGCCAATGCTGTCAGCGCCATTATAGACCGGGATGACGATCGACAGTGCAAGATCCGGGGCCGCATCAGCTCCGAGGGAATCGACCATGGGCATTCTCGTGTTTGGCGGCGACCTCGCCGTGGGCTCGACACGTCCTTGGGTCAATCCCACGAATCACGGATCAGAGAGAAAAATCGCCTAATTTCGGCGATCACGCGATCGACAGCGGCGTCGGCGAGCTGCGGGTACATCGGCAGGCTGAGAATCTCGCGCGCCGCCGCCTCACTCTTGTATAGACCCGGTGGTCCGATCGGCACGCGGCCCTGATAGGCGGGGTGGAAATGTACCGGCAGCGGGTAGTGGATACCTGTGCCGATTGCTGCCTGGCGCAAATGCTCGCGCAGCTGGTCGCGCTCGGCGAGGCGGACTACATATTGGTGGAAGACATGGGCCGCGCCGGCGCGCCGCGTCGGGCGCTTGAGCGGCAAATCGGCGAGGCCTTTGTCGTAGCGCCCGGCGATCGCCCGCCGGCGCGCATTGTCCGCCGCCAGAGTTTCCATCTTGACGCTAAGGATCGCGGCCTGGACCGGGTCTAACCTCGTGTTGATCCCCGGGATGGCGCTGACATACCGGTCGCGCCACCCATATTCGCGGATATCGCGCGCTGCGGCAGCGAGCTCGGCATTGTCGGTGACGAGCCCGCCAGCATCGCCGAGCGCGCCCAGATTCTTGGTTGGATAAAAGCTGAAGCAACCGAAATCGCCGATTGAACCGGTGACACGGCCGCGGTATTCGGCGCCGTGGCATTGCGCCGCGTCCTCGATGAGGCGCAGCCCGTGGGCCCGCGCGATCGCGGCGATCTCCCCCAGCGCCGCTGGCTCGCCATAGAGATGCACCGGCAGCACCGCCGCCGGGCGGCCGGGCGGCGGTGACTTCAACGCGCATTCCAACGCCGCCGGATCCATCGTGAAGCCACTATCCTCGATGTCGATCAGCACCGGCGTCGCGCCGGCGCACTCGACCGCGGCGACGGTCGCAACCGCGGTATGCGACACTGTGAAGACTAGATCGCCAGCACCAATCCCGCAGGCGCGCAACGCCAGCTCGATCGCGTCGGTACCGTTGCCGCAGCCGATGACGTGGCCGGCGCCAATAAGCTTCGCGAACCGGCTCTCGAAGGACTCGGTTTCGCGTCCCAAGATGTACATGCCGCTGTCGAGCACTCGGGCGATGGCGGCATCAATCGCCGCCTTCTTCTCGATATAGCCGGCGCGCGGATCGGTCTGCGGGATCGGTGTCATCGTCCTTCAGAGGAGGAAGCGAAGTTGCGGTGGCAGTAATCGAGTGAAAGGACGAAGCCCTCCATGAGCGGGGCGTGGGGCGCCCAACCGACCGTCGTCGACCGAATGTAACCAATTGTCGCCATCGCGCCTCCCATTTAAGCCAAACGTCCGCTTCTCCGGCAACGATCGGGTGTCTCCTCGTCTTCGCCGGCAACATCGCATCATGTACCGCCTGGTGCGAAGATGCTACGGATCAGGGCATCCGCGTCCTGTTCGATGTGCTCCAGCACATCGAAGGCACCGAGCGCATCGAATTCTCCGTCGTAAGAGAGCGCCAGGCAATCGGCCTGGATGAACTCCGCGGGACCCGCGACCCGCTGCGCGGCATATGGCAAGCCATGGAGATAGAGTTCCGAAGCGACCAGCCTCGCCTTGGGCAACACCGCGCGCAGGCCAAGACAAAGCCGCTGCCGCAACCCACCTCCAGGAACGACTCAGCGTCGGGGCAATAGCGCGCCACCAAGGATTGGATGATGCGATTTCGGCCGCGGTACCAAAAGCTGCGTTCCTGCATCGGGTCGAGATAATGGTGCATCCCCTCCGGCAGGCCCGTGGTGCTTTCGGCGAGGTGCGGCGCGAAGCACGCAAAGCCGTCGCGCACGACCGGCCGCGCTCCGCAACCGGGACAAGTCCAATCGCTGCTTTTGAAGGATGTTCGGCAGACCAGGCACAGCTTCATCGGGACGCGGTCACTCAGGTCACGATGGGCGAGCGAAGTTTGGCATGACGCCTTTATACATTTAGCCGCCAAAGGGCGGGGCTGGTAGGCCCGGCAGGACTCGAACCTGCGACAGCGCCGTTATGAGCGGCGAGTTCTAACCAGCTGAACTACGGGCCCACCGAGGGGAAGAATACGGCATATATGGGCGCGCTGTCGCGCCTCGCCTGGCGGCGCGGGAACCCCTTCTCTCTCCCATTGAGAGGAGGAGTGCCGATCAACCGACATTGCCGGTGCGGATTTACGTATCGAGGAAGCTGCGCAGTTTGCGCGAGCGGCTCGGGTGCTTGAGCTTGCGCAGCGCCTTGGCTTCGATCTGGCGGATGCGCTCGCGGGTCACCGAGAATTGCTGGCCGACTTGTTCGAGCGTGTGGTCGGTGTTCATGCCGATCCCGAAGCGCATGCGCAACACGCGCTCCTCGCGCGCGGTCAGCGAAGCCAGAACCCGGGTCGTCGTCTCGCGCAGATTGGCCTGGATCGCCGCGTCGACCGGCAGCACCGCGTTCTTGTCCTCGATGAAATCGCCGAGATGCGAATCCTCCTCATCGCCGATCGGCGTTTCGAGGCTGATCGGCTCCTTGGCGATCTTCAGCACCTTGCGCACCTTTTCGAGCGGCATCGCCAGCTTTTCGGCGAGCTCCTCGGGGGTCGGCTCGCGGCCGATCTCGTGCAGCATCTGGCGCGAGGTGCGCACCAGCTTGTTGATCGTCTCGATCATGTGCACCGGGATGCGGATCGTGCGCGCCTGGTCGGCGATCGAGCGGGTAATCGCCTGGCGGATCCACCACGTCGCATAGGTCGAGAATTTGTAGCCGCGGCGGTACTCAAACTTATCGACTGCCTTCATCAGGCCGATATTGCCTTCCTGGATCAAGTCGAGGAATTGCAGCCCGCGGTTGGTATATTTCTTGGCGATCGAGATCACCAGCCGCAGATTGGCCTCGACCATCTCCTTCTTGGCGCGGCTCGCCTCGCGCTCGCCGCGCTGCACGGTCTGCACGACCCGGCGGAACTCGGTGATCGGCAGCTTCGACTCGCTGGCGACCTTGGCGATCGCGGTGCGGTGCTTGGCGATGTCGTCACGGTATTTTTCGATGAAGCGATCCCAACCGCGGCCCGTCTGCGCCGTGGCGCGCGCCAGCCAGTCGGCCGACAATTCGTCGCCGATGTAGAATTGCAGAAATTCGGGACGCTTGACCCCGGACATCTCGGCCAGCCGCAGCAGGCGACCTTCCTCGCCGACGAGGCGGCGGTTGAGGTCGTAGAGCTGCTCGACCAGATGCTCGATGCGAGTGTTGTTGAAGCGGATGCCTCGCAGCAGCTCGACAGCCTCGTCCTTGAGCTTGTCGTAGCGGCGGTCCGTCGCGCGCGGCAGGCTCGCGCCCTTGGCGATCGCGCCGATACGCTGATCCTGCAGCTTGTTGAGCTTTTTGTGGATATCGGCGATGCCGTCGAAGATGCCGACGACGCTCGGGCGCAATTGCGCCTCCATCGTCGCCAGCGAGACCGAGCTTTCCTCGCCCTCGCCATCCTCGCCGTCGCCGCCCTCGGCGGCGGCTTCTTCCTCACCCTCGGCCTCAGCCTCAACCGCCTCGGCTTCCTCTTCTTCCTCCTCGGCCTCGCCGTCCACCGGCGCCGGAACCAACACCACCACCGTGCCCGGCTCGGCCTGGTCGATGACCGTGTTGGCGTAGGTCGCGTCGAGATCGATGATGTCGCGCAGCAGCATCTTGCCGTCGTTGAACGCATCGCGCCAACCCATCAGCGCGCGCACGGTCAAGGGGCTCTCACAAAGGCCGCCGATCATCATCTCGCGGCCGGCCTCGATGCGTTTGGCGATCGCGATTTCGCCCTCGCGCGACAAGAGTTCCACCGAACCCATCTCGCGCAGGTACATGCGCACCGGATCATCGGTGCGGCCGATATCGTCGTCGTCGAGATTACCGCGCACCTCGGCGTCGGCATCATCGACCTCGGCGGCGGCCGGCTCCTCGGTGTCTTCGCTTTCGATGACGTTGATGCCCAGTTCGGAGAGCATCGTCATCGTGTCTTCGATCTGATCCGGCGACAGCTGGTCGGTCGGCAGCGCGGCGTTGAGCTCGTCGTAGGTTAGGTAGCCGCGCTCCTTACCGCGCGCCACCATCTTCTTGATCGCGACCGCGATCTGGTCCAACAGCGGCGTCTCAGCCGCCTCCTCTCGGGTTTCAGCCGTTTCCGCCACGCTCGCCACTTTGCTCGCCATTCGACCGTCCCTAGGCAATGGGTTCGTTCCAGCCACTGCCGGAACTCACACCTGTGATCCTCGTCGGGTTTATCGCGGGGAAAGGACCTCGCCACGGCTGGGCGGGAACTCGTCCTCCGAAAAACCCTCCTGCGCCTCCCGCCCCTGCAGCGCCAGAAACCGCTCCCAGGTTTCTGGCGATGGATCCCGCGCCAGCGCCTCGGCAGCGCCAGCCAGCTCGCTCCGGTCGCCCTCGCGGACCATTCGCGTCACATGCACCCAGCTCAGCCGAACCGTCTCGGCATCGCTGACACGCGACAGGAACCCGGCGTGGTCGGTCAATGCCGACACGACCGCGTCCACGGTATTGGCGAACCCGTTCTGTCCTAGGTGTAGACGAAGCGCCTCGGCGTCAAGCCCCGGAGTGAGCACGTCAAGCTCTAGAATCGCGCGGCGCAGCCTGTCAAGCTCGGGCTCCGGAAAATCGAAAGCGGCGATGTCCTCGTGCGCCTCGGTAATCAAGAACGGATGGTCGAGCAGCAGGCCGATCAGCACCTCGCGCTGACGCCGTCCCGGTGCGCGAGGGGGCGGTGGTGCGCCGGTGCTGTGGTGGAGTCCAGTCGGCGGTGTGTCTCCCCAGAATCCCGAACCTCGAGACGCCCCTCCCCGGTACGCCATCCGTCCACGCCCCGGCGGACGCCCAAGGGCGAACAGCTTGTCGCGCAAGAACCGGCGATATTCGCTCTGCACCGCCCGGTCGGCGATCTGTTCGGCGTGTGCCATGACCCGCCGTTCGAGATCGGCGCGTCGCTCCGGCGTATCGACCGCTTTCGCGCCCGCTTCGGTCTGCCACAACATCTCGGCCAGCGGCCGCGCGGCCGCGAGGAAGTCGGCGAACGCCGCCGGGCCCGAAAGGCGGATCAGTGAATCCGGGTCTTCGCCGGCCGGCAGGGTCACGAAGCGCAGAGAATGCCCGGGCTTCAACAGCGGCAGCGCGCGATGCAGCGCTCGCAGCGCGGCGCGCTGGCCGGCCGCGTCACCGTCGAAGCACAGCACCGGCTCGGGCGCGAGGCGCCATAATTCGGCGAGATGCGCCTCGGTCAGAGCGGTGCCGAGCGGCGCCACCGCGGTCGAGAACCCGGCGCGGTGCAGCGCGATCACATCTATATAGCCTTCGGTAACGATCGCCCCGGCCCCGCCAGCCTCGGCCTCCCGCGCCGAATTCACCCGCGCCGCGGAGAGGCCGTAGAGCACCCTGCCCTTCTCGAACAGCGGGTGCTCGGGCGAATTGAGGTATTTCGGCTGCGCGTCGCCGAGCGCCCGACCGCCAAAGGCGATAACCCGGCCGGCGCGGTCGCCGATCGGGAAGACCACCCGCTCGCGGAAAAAGTCGTAGGGTTCGCCACCTCTGTCGGAGATGTGCAGGAGCCCGGCATCGACGAGAAGCTGTTGCGGGAATTCCGGGGTCAGCGCGCGGCGCAACGCCGCGCGATCATCGCCGGCCCAGCCGAGGCGGAAACGACGCATCGTTTCCTCGTCGAGGCCGCGCGAGGCAAGATAGTCGCGGCCGCGAGACCCAGCCGGCGACGACCACAGCTGGTCCTCATAGAATTTCGCCGCGGCCGCCAGAGCTTCGAGCAACGTCTTTTGGCGCTGCGCCTTCTCGCGCTCCTGCGACGTCTGCTGCGGCACCGCGATCCCGGCGAGGCCGGCCAAGCGCTCGATCGCCTCGATGAAATCGAGGTTTTCCGAGCGCATGACGAAACCGATCGCGTCGCCATGCGCGCCGCAGCCGAAGCAATGAAAAAAACCCTTGTCCTCGACGACGTAAAATGACGGCGTCTTCTCGTTGTGGAACGGGCAGAGCCCGCCGTGTTCGCGGCCTTTGCGAGTGAGGCGCACGCGCTTACCGACGAGGTCGGCGAGCGACACTCGCGACCTGAGTTCGTCGAGAAAGCCGGGCGGGAAGGCCATGCGGCTATGTTAGCCCAACAGCCGCTTCACGATCGCGCCGGCGCGGGCGAGGTCGATGACCCCGGCGTGGCGCTCGCGCAGCGCCGCCATCACCTTGCCCATGTCTTTGATCCCGGCCGCGCCCGATTCGGTAATCGCCGCGTTGGCCGCGGCCTCGATCGCCGCATCGTCCATCTGCTGAGGCAGGAAGCTCTCGATGACCGCGATCTCTTCGCCCTCATGCTGCGCCAGCTCGGGGCGGTTGCCCTTTTGGTACAACTCGATCGATTCGCGGCGCTGCTTCACCATGCCTTGCAACATGCGCATAATCTCCGCATCGGGAATTTCCGGCCTCGCGCCGTTGCTACGCGCCGCGATGTCGCGGTCCTTCAGCGCCGCCATGATCAGTCGCACCGTCGATAAGGTACGGGTATCCTTGGCGCGCAGCGCGGTTTTCATTCGTTCGGTAATGGCCTCGCGCAACATCTGTCGCTCCTGCGCTCGCGGCTCGGCCGAGCCTACCCGGTTCCAGGCCGCTTTCCAGAAATTTCGCTGTTATCGGCTAAGCCATTGAAACTCCCAAATCTTCGCTTTGAACCCGGTTGACAAACAACAGCTTGTGTCTATCTTCCCCCAAATTGGGCGCCGCGCCTCGCCAAACGGCCCCAAATCCGCCGGCAGGACCTGTTTTCGATGACCGACCCCAACGCGGCCAATCCGATGCCGCGACCGCCCGACTGCAACGCGGCCCTGGTGCTGGCGGACGGGACGGTGTTCTGGGGCAAAGGGCTCGGCGCACCCGGCCGCGCTGTCGGCGAAGTCTGCTTCAACACATCGATGACCGGCTATCAGGAAATCCTGACCGACCCCAGCTATGCCGGGCAGATCATCACCTTCACTTTTCCCCATATCGGCAATGTCGGCACCAACCCCGAGGATATCGAGACGACGACCCCGGCGGCGCGCGGCCTGGTGATCCGTGAGGCGATCACCGCCCCGGCCAATTACCGCGCGACGCAGGGGCTCGACACCTGGCTAAAATCGCATGGCCTCACGGGCTTGAGCGGCGTCGATACGCGCCAGCTGACACGGCGGATCCGCGACCGCGGCGCACCAAACGGGGTCATCGCTTATCCTCGCGACGGCAAGCTCGACATCGCGGCGATGCGCGAGGAGGCCGCTTCGTGGCCCGGGCTCGAAGGGATGGACCTCGCGCTCGAGGTTACCTGCCGCCAGAGCTACGAATGGACCGAGACGACCTGGCAACGCGAGCGCGGCTATGGGACGCAGGACGCGCCCAAGCTTCACGTCGTCGCGGTCGACTACGGCGCCAAGCGCAACATTCTGCGGATGCTCGCCGCGCATGGCTGTAGGGTGACGGTGGTGCCGGCGAATGCGACGGTCGAGGACATCATGCGCCACCAGCCCGACGGCGTGTTCCTGTCGAACGGGCCGGGCGATCCGGCGGCGACCGGCGAATACGCGGTGCCGGTGCTACGTGCGCTGATCGACAGAAAAATACCGATGTTCGGCATCTGCCTCGGCCACCAGATGCTAGCGCTGGCGCTGGGCGGCAGCACGGCGAAGATGGCCAAGGGCCATCGCGGCGCCAACCACCCGGTCCAGGACGCCGTGACCGGCAAGGTCGAGATCACCAGCCAAAACCACGGCTTTGTCGTCGATCCCGCGAGCCTGCCCGCCGGGATCGAGGCGACGCACCTGTCGCTGTTCGACAAGACCAATGAAGGCCTGTCGATCAAGGGCAAACCGGTGTTCTCGGTGCAGCACCACCCCGAAGCCAGCCCCGGCCCGCAGGACGCGCATTATTTGTTCGAGCGGTTTGTCGGGTTGATGGAAGCGACCAAATGAGGCGCCGGCCGCTTTTCATGCGCTTCCCGGCGAAAGCCGGGATCCACTTTTCCGCGCGCATGACATCAGGACGTCGGCACCTGCGCTTCGGCTTCTTGGATACATTCTGCCTTGCACTCCCGTGGGCCCCGGCTTGCGCCGGGGAGCGTGCTTTGTTTGCCTAAACGCACCGACCTCAAATCGATCTTGATCATCGGCGCCGGGCCGATCGTGATCGGGCAGGCGTGCGAATTCGATTATTCGGGCGCGCAGGCGTGCAAGGCGCTGAAAGAGGAGGGTTACCGGATCGTCCTGGTCAACTCGAACCCGGCGACGATCATGACCGACCCGGAGCTGGCCGACGCGACCTATATCGAGCCGATCACCCCGGAGATCGTCGAGAAGATCATCGCCCGCGAAAAACCCGACGCCCTCTTGCCGACGATGGGTGGGCAGACCGCGCTCAACACCGCGATGGCGCTCGCCAAATCCGGGGTTTTGGCGGCCTACGGCGTCGAGCTGATCGGCGCCAGCGAGGCGGCGATCACCAAGGCCGAGGACCGCCTGTTGTTCCGCGAGGCGATGGACCGGATCGGCCTCGTCTCGCCAAAAAGCACGCTGGCGAAATCGCTCGACGAGGCGGTGGCGGCCCTGGCGCTGACGGGGCTCCCGGCGATCATCCGGCCGTCCTTCACCCTGGGCGGCACCGGTGGCGGCATCGCCTACAACACCGAGGAGTTCGAGGACATCGTCCGCGGCGGCTTGCGTGCCTCGCCGGCGCATGAGGTGCTGATCGAGGAATCGGTGCTCGGCTGGAAGGAATACGAGCTCGAGGTCGTGCGCGACCGGAACGACAACTGCATCGTCATCTGCTCGATCGAGAACATCGATCCGATGGGGGTGCATACCGGCGATTCGGTGACGGTCGCACCGGCCCTCACCCTGACCGACAAGGAATACCAGCTGATGCGCAACGCCGCGATCGCGGTGCTGCGCGAGATCGGCGTCGATACCGGCGGTTCGAATGTGCAGTTCGCGGTCAACCCGGCCGATGGGCGCCTCGTCATCATCGAGATGAACCCGCGCGTGTCGCGCTCGTCGGCGCTGGCGTCGAAGGCGACCGGGTTTCCGATCGCCAAAATCGCCGCCAAGCTCGCGGTCGGCTACACGCTCGACGAGCTCGACAACGAGATCACCGGCGTCACCCCGGCGAGTTTCGAACCGACGATCGACTACGTCGTCACCAAGATGCCGCGCTTCACCTTCGAGAAGTTTCCGGGCGCGCAACCGCTGCTCACCACCTCGATGAAATCGGTCGGCGAGGCGATGGCGATCGGCCGCAGCTTCGCCGAATCGGTGCAAAAGGCACTGCGCTCGCTGGAAACCGGGCTCGACGGGTTCGACGAAGTTGCCATCGACGGGGTCGAGAGCGGCGGCAAGGAGGCGGTGCTGGCGGCCCTGGCCAAGCCTACACCCGACCGGCTGCTCACCATCGCGCAGGCTTATCGCCACGGGCTCACGACCGCGGAGATCCATGCCGCGTGCCGGTTCGAGCCGTGGTTTCTCGACCGCATCCGCGAGATCGTCGAGACCGAGGAGCGCGTTCGGCGCGACGGTCTGCCCGACCACGCGACCGGGCTCCTGCGCCTCAAACAGATGGGTTTTTCCGATCGCCGTCTCGCGCATCTGGCAAGCCTCGCCGAATGGGAAGTCGCCGCCCGCCGGCGGCGGTTCCAGCTGGCGCCGGTGTACAAGCGGGTCGATACCTGCGCCGCCGAGTTCGCCTCGCTGACGCCGTATCTCTACTCCACCTACGAAGGCGACGGCCTCTCGCCGCCCGAATGCGAGGCGGAACCGAGCGGCCGCACCAAGGTTATCATCCTCGGCGGCGGGCCGAACCGGATCGGTCAGGGCATCGAGTTCGATTATTGCTGCGTCCATGCCGCCTACAGCCTGCGCGAGACCGGCATCGAGACGATCATGGTCAACTGCAACCCGGAAACCGTGTCGACCGATTACGACACCTCGGACCGGCTTTATTTCGAGCCGCTGACCGCCGAGGATGTGATCGAGATCGTCCGCGTCGAGCAGCGCAACGGCACGCTCTTGGGGGTGATCGTCCAGTTCGGCGGGCAGACCCCGCTGAACCTGGCCGCGGCGCTGGAGAAGGCCGAGATCCCGATCCTCGGCACCTCGCCCGACGCGATCGACCTCGCCGAGGACCGTCAGCGCTTCCAACAGCTTTTGCTCGGGCTAGGGCTACGCCAGCCCGACAACGGCACCGCCTATTCCGGCCCCGAGGCCGAAGCGATCGCCCAGCGCATCGGCTACCCGGTGGTGATCCGGCCGTCCTATGTGCTGGGCGGCCGGGCGATGGAGATCGTCCACGATTCGGCCGGTCTCAACCGCTACATCCGCAACGCGGTGCGCGTCTCCGGCACCAGCCCGGTGCTGATCGACCGCTACCTGCAGGACGCGATCGAGGTCGATGCCGACGCGGTCGCCGATGGCGACACGGTCTATGTCGCCGGCATCATGGAGCACATCGAGGAAGCAGGGATCCATTCGGGCGACTCTGCCTGTTCGCTGCCGCCTTACAGCCTCGACGAGAAGACGGTCGCCGAGATCGAACGCCAGACCGTCGCGCTCGCCCGTGCCCTCAACGTCATCGGATTGATGAACGTCCAATTCGCGGTCAAGGACGGCGACGTCTATGTGCTCGAGGTCAACCCGCGCGCCTCGCGCACCGTGCCCTTCGTCGCCAAGGCGACCGGCGTACCGATCGCCAAGATCGCCGCGCGGGTGATGACCGGCGAGAAGCTCGCCGATTTGGTCTCCGGCAGCCGGCCGGTCGTGGATATGTCCCGTGGGGGCCATGTCGCGGTCAAGGAGGCGGTGTTCCCGTTCGCCCGCTTCCCCGGAGTCGACCTGATCCTCGGGCCGGAGATGAAATCGACCGGCGAGGTGATGGGCCTCGACAGCGATTTCGGTCGCGCCTTCGCTAAGGCGCAGCTCGGCAGCGGCACCGAATTGCCGCTCGCTGGAGCGGTTTTCGTCTCGGTGCGCGACGGCGACAAGGCGGCCTTGGTCGAGCCATGTCGGCGGCTCGCCGAATGGGGGTTCGAGCTGGTCGCGACCCGCGGCACCGCCGGCAAGCTGGGCGAATCGGGGCTCGCCGTGACCATTGTCAACAAGGTACAGGAGGGCCGGCCCGACATCGTCGATGAGATGCGGAGCGGCCGGATACAGCTGATCTTCAACACGACCGAGGGAGCTCAGGCGATCGCCGACAGCTTCAGCTTGCGTCGCACCGCGCTTACGCACAACATCCCCTACTACACGACCGTCGCCGGCGCGCGCGCCGCGGTGCAGGCGATCGGGGCGCTGCGGAAGGGCAACCTTGAAGTCGCCCCGCTGCAATCCTACTTCTAACCGCCTTCGTTTTCTGACATCCGGGGTTAAGAGCTGGTCCGATGAACAGGCTCCCGATGACATCCGACGGTTACAACCGGCTGCAAGAGGAGATCAAGCGCCTCAAATCGGTCGAGCGGCCGGCGATCATCCGCGCCATCGCCGAGGCGCGCACCCACGGCGATCTCTCGGAGAACGCTGAATACCATGCGGCGCGCGACCGCCAGAGCTTTATCGAGGGCCGGCTGGGCGAACTCGAAGACAAGATCGCCCGCGCCGAGGTCATCGACATCTCGAAACTGTCGGGGTCGGTCATCAAGTTCGGCGCGACGGTGACGCTCGCCGACGAGGAAACCGATGAGGAGCAGACCTTCCGCATTGTCGGCGAGGACGAGGCCGACGTAAAAGGCGGAAGACTGTCGGTCACCTCGCCGCTCGCCCGCGCGCTGATCGGCAAGGGCAAGGGCGACAGCGTCGAGGTCTCGACTCCGCGTGGTAATAAATCCTATGAGGTCGTCACCGTCGCGTTCGGGTGAACTAGGCTACGCTCTCCGTCTCCGCCGCCTTTAGCTCATCCCCCACCGGCACGCCCGGTTCGGCCTTTGACACCCGCAATGTCATCGCCGATTTGACATGCGCAACATTGGGCGCCGAAGTCAGCCTTGAGGAGAGAAACCGCTGGTAGCTGTCCCAATCGGTGGCGACGATCTTCAAGAGAAAATCGGTCTCGCCCGCGAGCATGTGCGCCTCGCGCACCTCTGGCCATCCCCGTACCAGATGCTCGAACGCTTGAAGATCGGCCTCGGCCTGGCTGGCGAGCCCGACCTGGGCAAAGACCGTGACCGGAAAGCCGAGCGGCTCCGGCGCCAGCGCCGCATGGTAGCCGCGGATCAGGCCTGCCTCCTCGAGCGCGCGCACGCGCCGGAGGCAAGGCGGTGCGGTAATGCCGACGCGGCGGGCGAGCTCGACATTGGTCATGCGCCCGTCCGCCTGCAGGTTTTGCAGGATGCGACGGTCGATCCGGTCGAGTCTGATCCGCCGCATCGCAGCTCCCCTCGATCTCGTATAATCATACGAAGCGGCGTACCAACGCGCAATTTTATTGCGCGACGCGCCGCCGTCCTTGCCCCGCCGCGGGGGTTTTCGTAAACCCAGGCCCGATGGTTGCCCTGCCTGTCAGCTTCGACCCCGCGTCCCTGCCGGGCGGCGACGATGCGCCGCTCGTATGGGTGCTGCACGACGGCAAGGCCGGGATGGCGAGCCAATCGCTCGGCCTTGCCGAGGCGACGGGCTTTCCGTTTGTCGAAAAGACACTGACCGTCCATCTGCCCTGGACCTGGCTGCCGCCGCAGCTATGGCTGGCGCCGCTCGCCGCGGTCAGCGAGGGAAATGCTAGATTGCGCGCGCCATGGCCCGACCTCGTCATCGCCTGCGGCCGCAACGCGGCGAGGCCGGCGCTGGCGATCCGCCGAGCAAGCGGCGGGCGGACGATCACCGCACAGATCCAGGATCCCCGGCTCGGGCGCAACCAGTTCGACCTGATGCTGGTGCCCGGGCACGATCGCCTGCGGCGGGCGAATGTCATCACCACCAAAGGCGCGCTGCACCGGGTCACCGCCGAAAAACTTGCCGCCGAGCGGCACCGCTTCCCGGAGCTGGCGGCGCTGCGTCGGCCGATCATCGGTGTGCTGATCGGCGGCTCGAACCGCGCCTATTGGCTCACCCACGCGCGGCTCGCGGCGATCGGCGACGCGATCGCCGCCTGCGCCCGCGAGACCGGCGGCTCGATCGTGCTGACCCCGTCGCGGCGCACCGGGGCGGCCGGGATCGCGCTGTTGCGCGAGCGCCTCGCCGGTTTGCCCGCGTCGATCTGGGACATGACCGGCGACAACCCCTATTACGCCTACCTCGCGCACGCCGACGCATTTCTGGTGACCGCCGATTCGGTGTCGATGATCAGCGAGGCGGCGGCGACCGGCAAGCCGGTGCACATCCTCGAACTCGCCGGGGGTGACGCCAAGTTCGCGCGCTTCCACCGGGCGATGCGGGAAGCCGGGATCACCCGCCCGTTTGCCGGCCGCATCGAAAGCTGGCACTACCGACCGCTCGACGATACCGCGCGTGCCGGCGCCGCGCTGCGCGCGCTTGTCCTTGGCCGCCTGCCGGCGCGACGCCGGGCATGACGGGTATTTGCATCTACGGTGCGGTGCTGCTCTTCAGCCTGGTGCTGTTCTCGCTTGCGCCAGAGGTCGATCTGTTCATCAGCGGGCTGTTCTATGATCCGCAGCACGGCTTCACCCTCGCGGCGTGGCCGCCCTTAGTCGAGCTCGAAAGCCTCGTGCGATGGGTCACCGGGGCGATTCTTGCGGTCGCCCTGATCGGCGCCCTGTGGCTGCGGCTGGCCGGGCGTCCGTTATGGCGGCTCGACCGCAACGCGTTGATCTTTCTCGTCGTGGCGCTGGCGATCGGGCCGGGAGTCGTCGCGAATACCGTGCTGAAGGACCATTGGGGCCGCGCCCGGCCCTATCAGGTCGGCGAATTCGGCGGCGGCAAGGAATTCACCGCCGCCCCGCTCCCCGCCGACCAGTGCGCGCGCAACTGCTCTTTCGTCTCCGGACACGCAGCGCTTGGGTTCTCGCTGATCGCCTTCGCGTTTCTACTGCCGCCGGGGCGACGCCGGCAGATCGCTGTCGCCGCAGTGCTCGGCTTTGGCGCCTTGATCGGGCTCGGCCGCATCGCGGCGGGACATCATTTTCTGTCTGACGTCGTGGATGCCGGGCTGATCGTCGTCGGGATCACGTGGCTCTTGCATCGCTGGCTCGTCGTGCATGACGGCGCGACGCCGATCATCGCCTTCATCGACCGACTCGCCGGGACGCCGGGCGGGCGGCACGTATTATGGGCGGCGGCGATTGTGGTGACCGAGGCGATCGCGATCGTCTGGATCGACCGGCCGGTCGCCGATTTCTTCCACGCCGACGGCGCCGCGCTGCAGCCTTTTTTCGAGGTGGTTCAGCGATTTGGTCTCGGCTATCCCTACCTCGTGGTAAGCGCGCTCGCTTTCGCCGTGCTGCGCTGGGGCGGTCGGATCGAGAAGCTGCGGCGATGGGACGCGCCGATGCGCGCCGCCGCCTATATCCCAGAATTTGCCTTCGCCGCGGTCGCCGCCTCGGGCCTGCTGGCTGATTTGCTAAAGCTTGTTGTCGGGCGCACCCGGCCGAAGCTGCTGTTCGCGACTGGCGCCTATGATTTCACCTGGTTTGGCTGGCACCCCGATCATTGGTCGTTTCCGTCGGGCCACGCGGCGACCGCGGCGGCGCTGATGACCGCGCTGTGGTGCCTGTGGCCGCGTCCGTTGTGGCTCTGTGTCGCAGTGGCGGCGCTGGTCGCGATGAGCCGGGTCGTGACTGGCCAGCATTATTTGAGCGATGTCATCGCCGGCGCGGTCATCGGCGTTGTCGTGACCCGGGCGCTCGCGCTTTGGCTGCTGCGCGAACGTGGAGCAGCGGCGCCTGAGCGGGACGCTGCACCCGACTATCGCGCCGTGTAATATCGCGCGATGGTCTTGCGCATCGACACCTTCGACAATGTCCGCGGCGGCAATACGCTGTACAAGGCGCTGGCGCACCCGCTCGCCGCCGCGCCGGGCCGCGATCTGATCGATCGGCTGGCGCGTTACGGACAGGTCGCGATCGTCGATCCGCAAGGCGCGACAGAAGGCTTTGCCGAGCTGTTCGACCTGTCGCGGCTCGATATCGCCGGAATCTACGTCCAGGACATCGCGCGAATCGGCAAGACCGTGCTCGGCCGCGCCGCCGACCCGGTCCCGGCGCTGGCGCAATCGCGCGCGCGCGCGGTCCTTGTCGCCGCGTTCGACGCCGACCGGCTGATCGGTCAGCTCGCGCCGTTTTTGCCGGCCAACAGCGATGTCTTCAGCCTCGATGCGATGCGCATCCCCGAGGCGCGGCTGACCAACCGCCGCGCCTATCTCGACCCGCTCAATTTCGCGACCAACTTCGCACTGTTCCGCGACGGCCCGACACTGCACACGCGGCTGGTGACGGCGAATTATTGGGCTGGGTACGGGTCGAAAGGCGTCACCTGCTGGCTGACTTTGTTCGATGCCGAAGGAAAGATCCTCGCCGAATGGTCCGAGACAGCCGCCGCGGAGGCTGGCGCGATCACGATCGACAGCCGCGAGGTGAGCAAGCGCTTTGGCCTCGGCGCGCTCGAAGGGCAGCTCTTCATCCATATCGCTGGCGCGGCCGGACACGACATCGTCAAGTATGCGCTCGACACCTATGGCGATGGCCCGGCGGGACATGACGCGGCGCTGTCCTGCACCCACGACGCCAATGCCTGGCCCTCCGACCGCTATGCCGGGCTGCCGGCGCCGGCGCCGGGCGAGCGGGTCGTGCTATGGATCCAAAATTCACACGCCGTCCCGATCCCCGCCGGCGCGATCGGCCTCTCGGCGATGGGTGGCCAGCACGTCGCGACGCTCAAGGAGCCGATCGGCGCGTTCGCGACCCGGGTCGTCGATGTCGCCGAGATGCTGCCGGACCTCGCCTGGCCAGCCCAGATCGAGCTCCGCGCCGGCAAGCATGTCGTTCGGCCGCGCTACGAGATCATCGCGGACGGGCGGCGGCGGCTCGCGCATGTCAATGTCGAGCGCGGCGATCTGAAGCCCAATCCGGAGCTGCCGCAGCTCGGCGACATGCTCGGCAAGGGTTATCTGCTGCCGGCGCCGATCCTGCCGCGCGGCGAATGGCAGAGCCTAGTCCTGCCGACACCGATGGCGGTTGCGCAAGCCGAGCTGCCGATCGCCGCAATCGTCTACGATCCGGCAGGCAACGAAGTCGCGCGCCACCGTTTTGGCCGCCTGCCGCGTGGGCACTGCAGCGATCTCGACCTCGATCGGATCGGCGAGCCGCTGGGCGAGGGCTACGGCCATGTCGAGCTCGTCTACGATTTTGCCGAGGGCGGCGACGGCGATGGCTGGCTGCATGCGCTGTTCCGCTACCGCCATCGCAAGAGCGGCCACGCCGCCGAGACCAGTTTCGGCGCGCATGTCTTCAACACGATCCTGACCTACCGCGGCGAACCACAATCCTATTCCGGGCGCCCGCCGGGATTATCGACGACCCTGTTCCTGCGCCTCGGCGATCACGAGTACGACACGATCTGCCACCTGATCTATCCGGCCTCGCTGCCGTGGCGGAAGGAGAGCGCCACCGAGATCATCCTGCGCAACGGCGGCGGCAGCGAGATCGCGCGCAAATCGATGGCGATCCCCTGCTCGGGCTCGCTGCTGTGGCGCTATCACACGCTGTTCGACAAGGACGTCCGCACCGCCGCCGGGCCCGGCGCCTACGCGGTGATCCGCGACCCGACCTGCCGGCTTTTTGGCTACCACGGACTCGTCGGCCACGGCGGCGCCTTCAGCCTTGACCATATGTTCGGCTACTGAGGTTGCTGATTTTGTTGGCGCCCAGCCGCGCTCGCGCGCAAAAATGGTATAGTACGCTGTCCAATCGATCGGGAAGCTGAATGCCCGAGCATCATCACGCCAAGGTCTTGATAATTGGCGCCGGTCCGGCCGGCTTCACTGCGGCGATCTATGCGGCGCGGGCGAATCTGCATCCGATTCTGCTGGGCGGGCTGCAGCCGGGCGGCCAGCTGACGATCACCACCGATGTCGAGAACTATCCCGGCTTTGCCGATGTGATCCAGGGCCCGTGGCTGATGGAGCAGATGCAGGCCCAGGCCGAGCACGTCGGCACCAAAATCATGCTCGACCTCGCGATAAAGCTTGATCTCGGCCGGCGTCCGTTTCTCGTGACCGGCGACTCGGGCGACACCTATAGCGGCGACACGATCATCTTGGCGACCGGCGCGCAGGCGCGCTGGCTCGGCTTGCCGAGCGAGGAGGCCTATCGTGGGTTCGGCGTGTCGGCCTGCGCGACCTGCGACGGCTTCTTCTTCCGCGACAAGGAAGTCGTCGTCGTCGGCGGCGGCAACACCGCGGTCGAGGAGGCGATCTACCTGACCAACCATGCGAGCCGCGTCACCTTGATCCATCGCCGCGACACTCTGCGCGCTGAGAAGATTTTGCAGGATCGGCTGTTTCGCAACCCGAAGATCACGGTCGTCTGGGACAGCGTGGTCGAGGAAATCCTCGGCGTGCCCGAGCCGCCCGAGGTGACGGGCGTCAGGCTGCGCAACGTGCACAGCGGCGCCGTCAGCGAGCGGGCCTGTGAGGGCGTCTTTATCGCGATCGGCCATACTCCGGTCACCGAGCTGGTCGCCGGGCAGCTGCGGCTCGACGCCGAGGGTTATGTCTTGACCCGCGCCGATTCGACCGCGACCGACATTCCCGGGGTGTTCGCCGCCGGCGACGTCAAGGACAAGATCTTCCGCCAGGCGGTCACCGCGGCGGGCATGGGCTGCATGGCCGCGCTCGAAGCCGAGAAATTCCTGGCCGCGCGGGAGGATTCCGTGCCGGCGCGAGCGGCGGAGTGAGGTAGGAGCGTCCCGATGGCGATGGATTGGGACAAGCTGCGCGTGTTTCACGCGGTCGCCGAGGCTGGGAGCTTCACCCATGCCGGCGAGTCGCTGAATCTGAGTCAGTCGGCGGTCAGCCGTCAGATCAGCGCACTCGAGGAAAGCCTCAGCGTGCCGCTGTTCCACCGCCATGCGCGTGGCCTCATTCTCACCGAACAGGGTGAGCTGCTGTTCCGCACCGCGCGAGAGGTCTTCGCCAAGCTGGCGATGGCCGAGGGGTTGATCTCGGAATCGAAGGACCGGCCGAAAGGTCCGCTCAAGATCACGACGACGGTGGCGTTCGGGTCGATTTGGCTGACTCCGCGAATCCGCGAGTTCCTCGACCTCTACCCCGAGATCCAGGTCAGCCTCGTCGTCGACGATTCGGAGCTCGACCTGTCGATGCGCGAGGCCGATGTCGCGATCCGCATGTCGCCGCCGCGTCAGCCCGACCTGATCCAGCGCCACCTGGTCAGCGTCCAGGTGCATATCTACGCATCAAACGATTACGTGCAGAAATATGGCGCGCCAAAGCGCGCGGAAGAACTCGAAGAACACCGCGTCATCGTCTATGGCGAGGACACGCGCCCGCCGGTACCGGGGGTCAATTGGCTGCTCGAGGTCGGCACCAAACCCGGCCAGGACCGCCGACCGATCCTGACGGTCAACAACACCTATGGCATGCTGCGTGCGATTATGAGCGGGCTCGGCGTCGCCGCCCTGCCCGATTTTGTTGCCAGCGAGCAGAACGGTCTGGTGCGCATCCTGCCCGAAATCAGTGGCCCGCCCAACGAGGCCTATTTCGTCTACCCCGAGGAATTGCGGACCTCGAAGCGGATCAGCGTGTTCCGCGATTTCCTGCTGCGCAAGGTCGCCGAGGGCCGGCTCGGCGGGTAAGCCATCCAGTCGTTTATGCGGAAATGCTGCTGACCTAAGCACTCGAGCTGCGGCAGGATGTCGCGAGAGATAATATCATTTGATAGCAATGCGCTTTTTGCAGGTGAGCCAGGACGAATTCCTTCTGGTTTCACCCCTATCCGCCCACCATATTCAAACCACGCGACAGTCGCCGCGACGAGTTTTTGTGGGTGCGTGAGCACCAACAAGTGTTTCCGGGACTTGTGCCCGGGAAGAGGGTCTTCGGATCCTTACGTCTCCTAGACGTGAAGCCTCCCTGTTCAGACTTGGCCGGAGCCTTGTGCTCCGGCCTTTTTCCTTTTCTGGTCGGATTACTTATTCGGCGGCGCGGTCGGTGATCGTGATGCGGACCGCCTCAAGTGGATCGTCGGCGACCGTCGACACGCACAGCTCGCCGTTTCGCTTCGGCCCAACGACGCCGCCCTCGAAGAACGACCCTTCATAAGCGATCTCGAGCCGTTCGCCGAACTCGCCTGCCGGACGCACCGCGAACCCGGTCAGCGGTAGATTGCGGCCGCGCGTCCCCGCGTAATTACCATTGCTGACCCAGGCGGTGGCACGCCCTTCCTGGGCGAAGACGCGGAATTCGACCGCGCTTGCCGCCAGACCCTCGCGCGGCCGAACGCTCAGCGCCTCGATCTGCCGCCGGCTACCGGGATTGCCGGCCCAGCCCGGCTCAACATAGCGGCGGTCGCCCAGCCCCATGATGTGCAGCAAGATCTCGGCGCCGACATCGTGCACCCCTTCCGCCGCTGGCGCTGGTTCCGGTTCGGGTTCCGGCTCGGGCGGCGGCCGGACAACGGCAACGACCGGCTCGGGAGCCGGCGGCGGTGGCTCGGGCTCCGGCAGTTCTAGTTCCGGAGGTGGAGGCGGCGTCTGCACGACCACGATGGTCGGCTCAGGCGGTGGCGGCGGCTCCGGTGGGGTCGGCGGTGCTGCGGCCACTGGTGGCGGTGGCGGCTCGGGAGGTGGTGCCGGCGGCTCCGGTACCGAGGGCGGAGGCTCCGGTGGGGGCGGCGGTGCTGCGGCCACGGGTGGTGGTGGCTCGGGAGCCGGTGGCGGCGGCTCGGGGGCCGGCGGCGGGGGCTCCGGAGCCGGTGGCGGCGGCGCAGCGACGACAGGTGCCGGAGGCGGTTCCGGTGGCGGTGCAGCCTCGGCGACGAGAGTCGGTCGCGCCGCGGCTGGGCGGCGCGCCGGAGCCGTTGGCGGCGCGTTGCCGGACTTCTGCTCGACCAGCGTGCGTAGATCGTCCTGATAGCGGTCGCGCAACTTTTGCGGATCAAAATCGGCGGCGCGGCGCGCGATGATCGCTTCGGCGATCTCGATCATTTCGGCCGGGATATCGTCTTCCGGACGGTCGGGGAAGTCGGCGACGACAAGCTCGTCCTGGGTGTACAGCGTCGACACCATCAACCCCGCGCGGTGCGGCTCGATCAGCGCCGGGCGTTCCTGATCGCCGAGCCTGATGCGGCCGAGCGCGATCCGGCCACTGCGCCGCATCGCCAGGCGCAACGCGTGCACGGTGTCGGAGGCCAGCTGGCCCTCGGGATAAAGGTAATAAGCCGCCTCGACATAGAGGTGATCGATCTGGTCGCGCGGCACGAACTGCTCAAGGTCGATGATGTTTCCGGCGCCGCCGAGCTTCGCCAGCTCTTCCTCGGCCACCGTTACGTAGCGTCCCGTTTCGACCTCGTAGCCCTTGACGAGAGCTTCCTTGACGACGACGTCGCCGGTCTTGGAGTCGACGAATTGCTCGTTGACCGCGTTGCCGGTGCGGGCGCTTAACAGATCGAGCTTGATCCGGCTGGCATCGCTCGTCGCGGAGGACAGGCGGATCGGGCACGACACCAGCGACACGCGCAGGAAACCGTTCCATACCGCTTCGGCCATCGGTTCTTTCTCCGACAATCGCTGAGGGACAGCCTCAGCTTATAACATGACACCTTAGCGTTAGTGCGATAACCGATCACACAATCATCCGGCCGAGCCGACAAGCCGGTGCCAATCGACCGAATTGCCGAGCTTCAATCGCCTGCTCGCCTCGGGCATCGGATATTTTAATCCACTCGCGCAGTTGAATAAAACCACCCTGTCACCGGCCTTGACCCGGCCGTCGGCGAGGGACTGGCGATAGGCGGCGAAGGTCGCCGCGCCTTCGGGGCATAATAGCAGCCCTTCGGCCTTTGCGACTTCTTGCCACGCCGCCGCGATCTCCGCGTCGTCGACCGCGATCGCAAATCCGCCGCTCTCGCGCACCGCGCGCAGGATCAGGAAGTCGCCGACCGCCTGCGGCACGCGGATGCCGGCGGCGAAGGTATGCGCGTCCTGCCAGCGTGGCGCGTGCTCGACCCCCTCCTCCCAGGCCTTGACCATCGGCGCGCAACCCGATGCCTGAACCACGACCATGCGCGGCCGCTTCTTGCCGAGCCAGCCCATCTCCTCGAGCTCGGCGAAAGCCTTCCACATGCCGATGATCCCGGTGCCGCCACCGGTGGGATAGAAGATGACGTCGGGCACGTCCCAGCCGAGCTGCTCGGCCAGTTCGATGCCCATCGTCTTCTTGCCCTCGATCCGGTAAGGCTCGCGCAAGGTCGAACAATTGAACCAGCCGACTTCCTTCTCGCCCTCGGCGACGAGCCGGCCGCAATCGTCGATGAGGCCATCGACGAGGAAAACTTCGGCGCCTTGCATCGCGATTTCGCGCACATTGACCGCCGGGGTGTCGTCCGGGCAGAAGACGTAAGCCTTCATGCCAGCCCGCGCGCAATAGGCGGCCATCGCCGCGCCGGCATTGCCGTTGGTCGGCATCGCCATCGTTTCGATGCCCAATTCCTTGGCCATCGACACCGCCATCACCAGACCGCGCGCCTTGAACGAGCCGGTCGGCAGCCGGCCCTCGTCCTTGACGATGATCTCACCGGTGGCGCCGAGCTGTTGGGCGACGCGGGGTAGCGAGATCAGCGGTGTGACGATCTCGCCCAATGAGACGACATTCTCCGGCCGGCGCACCGGCAGCATCTCGCGATAGCGCCACATCGTCTGCGGCCGGGCGGCCAGCATGTCCTTGGTCAGCGCCTTGCGCACCCCGGCGAGGTCATAGCGCACGAGCAGCGGCTTGCCGGCCTTCGACAGGTCCTGGATTCGGTCGGCCGCGTAGCGCTCGCCGGTCAGCCCGCATTCGAGATGAGTGACGAAAGTCGGCAGATCGCCGCCGGTCCATTCAATATCGGGCATTTCCGACTCCCTGGGCGCTCGCTTGCCCGCCGCTCTCTATGCGCTGCAAATTAACAGGTGGCGGCCATCTGTTATGCGGCGAGTAACAGATGGTGGCTCGCCTTCTGTTTCTCCGGTTATTTGCGGCAAATCAACAGGAGGTCGGCACGGCACCGCTTTGCGGCTTTCTGTCTCGACAACACGCTCCGCATTCTCCCGTAGAGCGTCCCTAACATCACGATAGAAGGCAATATGACATACGATTGCGGCAATTTTAGCGTCGTTCCTACAGCACCGCCTCCGCTACCACGCGCATCGCCGCGGCGTCGGCGCCGACCAGCACCAGCGAGCCGACCCAGTTGTGCGTGGCCAAATCTTGCCACGCCTGCAGCCGGTCCTTGAGGCGATCGGGCGGACCTACCAGCGAAATCTCGTCGATCAGTGCGTCGGGCACCGCGGCGGCGGCATCGTTGCGGCGGCCGGCGAGGAAATGGTCCTGGATCGCCACCGCCGCCGCCTCGTAGCCGAGCCGCTTCGTCAGATCGTTGTAGAAATTCTGCGAGCGGGCGCCCATGCCGCCGATATAGAGCGCGAGACCCGGGCGCAGGGCGTCGCGGCACGCCGCGATATCGTCGCCCATGCTGATGCGCACATAGGGTGCGAGGTCAAAATCGGCGAGATCGTCGCTTCTGCCCGCCTTGGCACGGCCTTCGAGGATCGGATCGACGAGGATTTGCGGCTTGTCCGGCGACATGAAGAACGGCAGCGCGCCATCCGCCACCTCGCCGGCCGTCCTCAAACCCGAGGGCGAGATCGGCGCGGTGTAGATCTTCAGCCCGGGCTGGCCGTGGACGATGCTGCGCAGCGGTTTGCCGAGCCCGGTCGAGCCCGGGCCGGTATAGGGTATGTCATAGTGGTGGCCGTGGTGCTCGAGCGGCGCCTCGCGCGCGAAGACCTGACGGATGATCGCCGCGTATTCGCGCGTGCGCGTCTGCGGCCGGCCGAACGGCACGCCGTACCAACCCTCGACCACCTGCGGACCGGACGGGCCGATGCCGCAGAGGAACCGGTTGCCGGACAATACCTGCAGCGACAGCGCGGTCATCGCCGCGCAGGTCGGGGTGCGCGCCGGCATCTGCATGATGCTGGTGCCGGCCTTGATCTTGCTGGTGCGCGCCAAGACCCAGGTCACCGGCGTCACCGCGTCGGTGCCATAGGCTTCGCCGGCCCACACCGCGTCGAAGCCGAGCCGCTCGGCCTCCCACACCAGGTCCATGCCGATCCCGCCCTCGCCGGGCGAAAATTTGAGCGTGGTTGAAAGTCTCATCGGGCGAGCCTCATACCCGCACCCCTTCGCCGGCACGGGCGATGCGTTCGACCGAGCGCAGCCAATCGTCGAGCTCGCGGTCCGACGGCTCGACCAGCACATGGCCGACCCCGACCGCCTTGTAGCCTTCGAGCCGCGCCTTGAGCCCACCCTCGTCCTTGCCGTCCCAGTTGGTGCGCAGCGAGATCGCGAATTCGCGATCGGGCCGTTCTTCGCGCAGCCGCTTGACGATCGGCGCCGCCTGCTCGGGCATCGCCCGCGAGCCGTGCCACCCGTCGAGGCGCAGCGCGCGCTTAAGCGCCGGCTCGGAGGTGCCGCCGACCCAGATCGGGATCGGCTTTTCCGGCTTTGGCAGCATGCGCATATGGTCGATGACCGCCGGGATCCACTTCGCCTCGAAGCTGACCGGGTCGTCGCTCCACACCGCGCGCATCATTGCGATGCCCTCGTCGGTGCGCCGGCCGCGTTCCTTGAACGGCACGCCGAGCGCGTTGAACTCGGCCTCCATCCAGCCGACCCCGGCGCCGAGGATCAGTCGCCCGCCCGACAGGTTCTGCAATGTCGCCAGCTCCTTGGCGAGTGGCAGCGGGTGGCGCATCGGCAGCACCAGCACGCTGGTGCCGAGCCCGACACGGCTGGTATAGGCGGCGGCCCAGGTCAAGCTCAGCAGCGGGTCGTAGAAGATCGGCGATGGCGGATACATCGCCCCGGCCGGAACGATGATGTGCTCGCTGGTCCACACATCGTCGTAGCCGAGCTCCTCGGCCTGGATCGCGGCGCGCTTGATGCCGTCCGGCCGGGCCTTGCGGCCGATCTGAGGCAGATGAATCCCGAGCCGCATGTCCCCTCCCCGCGCGCCGATCCAGACGCGGCAAATTGAGCCGGCGCGCCGCCCCGCGCAAGATGTTGCGAACACCGGCCGAGTTGACCATCACCGACCGGGGGTGCTTACCTCTCGGCCGGCGAATACGGGAGGACGCCGCGGCCCAGGCAAAGCCGCTCAGGCCGCGGGAAAAGCAAGGAGACAGGTTCCCATGATCATCGACTGCCACGGCCACTACACCACTTCTCCCCGTCAGCATGAAGGGTGGCGCACCGAGCAGATCGCGGCGCACGCGGCCGGCAAGCCGCCGCCGCCGCGCCCGACGATGACCGACGACGAGATCCGCGAGACGATCGTGGGCGGCCAGCTCAAGGTGCAGCGCGAGCGCGGCACCGACGTGACGATCTTCTCCCCCCGCGCCGCCGGCATGGGCCATCATCTCGGCGACGCGACAACCAGCGAAGCCTGGGCCAGCGCCTGCAACGAGCTGATCTACCGCGTCTGCTCGCTGTTCCCTAGGAATTTCATCGGGGTGGGGATGCTGCCGCAGAGCGCGCGCGTCTCGCCGAAAAACTGCCTCCCCGAGATCGACCGCTGCGTCAACGAGTACGGGTTTGTCGGCATCAACCTGAACCCCGACCCGTCCGGCGGGCATTGGCAGGACCCGCCGCTCTCCGACCGCTACTGGTATCCCGTCTACGAGAAGATGGTCGAGTACGACATTCCGGCGATGGTCCATGTGAGCGCCGCGTGCAATCCGGCGTTTCACACGACGGGCTCGCACTACCTCAGCGGCGACACCACCGGCTTCAACCAGCTGATGACCTCGTCCGTGTTTAAGGATTTCCCGACCATCAAGTTCATCATCCCGCACGGCGGCGGCGCGGTGCCCTACCACTGGGGGCGGTTCCGCGGCTTGGCGCAGGACGCCAAACTCGGGCTCCTGTCCGATCTGGTGTTGAAGAATGTGTTCTTCGACACCTGCGTCTATCACCTGCCCGGCCAGGAGTTGCTGGCGAAGGTCATCCCGGTCGACAACATCCTGTTTGCCTCCGAGATGATCGGTGCGGTTCGCGGCATCGATCCGGAAACGGGTCATTACTACGACGACACCAAGCGCTACATTGACCAGCTCGCGCTGTCGGCGGAGGACAAGGCGAGAATCTTCGAGGGCAATGCGCGCCGCGTCTACGCGCGCTTGTCGAGGACGCTCGAAAAGCAGTTCGCGACCGCGGTTTGACGGAGCGTGGTTTCCGGATCGCGTACCGGGTGACATGGAGGGAGAAATCTCGCTCGGGGCCAGGCCGCCCGCGGCCACGTCCCTGCCCAATTCGCCGACAACCGCACCGCCGACCTTTCATTCGATCAGCGGCTGGACAAGCGGGTCTACATAGTCAATTAATAAAAAATAGGTAGATTTTTAACTACCTATAAATTTGCCTTTTTTCGGCTGAAATTCCACCATCGCCGCGGCTTTTGGCAAAGCTCGTGCCGCCGGGTTTTCAAGAGATTATCACACTGGTGTCACGGCGGATGCGCGAAGATAACCGCAAGAGGCAATCGATGGACGGCATGACGGCTCTCACCCTTCGCTCCGAAGATCGCGACGCTCCGTTCGAGGACACGATCGACGCGATCTGCGGCATGGCATGGGAGCGCCTCGACAACGACGAGGTGCTGCAGGTCGCCAAGGCCTACTACTATTTCTCGATCCAATTCCGCGAAAACCTCGACATCGCCTGCCACCTGCACCCGGGCGACGCGAAGCTCGCCGCGCTGCGCGAAGGCGAATGCGATACCGATAATCTGTCGCCCTGGCCCGGGATCGCCGCGCCGGGCGAGAAGATGAACCACGACGAATTCATGTTGCGGCTGCTCGCGTTGCAGCCGACCCGCGACGCCGAGTACCTGCATGGGCTGGGCACCAGCTATCTCAACCGCGTGCGTTGCGTCGACGAGAGGGCGCGCGCGTGCAGCATCGCCTCCTATGAGGATGGCGGGCTGTCGCGCGTCTTCGCCGCGATGCTGCGGGCGCAGCACTGGTATGGCGCCGGCCAACGTGCTTTTCGCCACTTCCTCGAACAGCACATCCTGTTCGATACCGACGATGCCGGCGGCCACGGCAGCTTGAGCCGCCACCTGGCGCCCGACGCTTCGATCGCCCCGCTATGGTCGGCCTTTGCCCAGATGCTGGCGCTGGCGGTGCCGCGCCTCGTGCAAGGACCCGCCGCCGTCGCGACGCCGCGACGGAGCCCGGCTGTGGCCTGGCCGACACCGGCGGTCTCGGCGTGACGCCAGGAGGCCCCAGCACCCGGAGGGCAACGCAAAATTCACCTGGTTGAGCGGAGAATGCAGCCGCAATATGCGAAGAACGGAAGGTTCGGTCAGGTGCGCAGCGAAACCATAGCGATCCACGGCGGCTATGACGGCGACCCGACGACGCGGGCCGTCGCGGTGCCGATCTACCAGACCGCCGCCTACGAGTTCGAGAGCGCCGAGCATGGCGCTGCCCTC
>Ga0181521_10001484_pt1 | contig 29045 bp, 46 predicted proteins | sample PEATcosm2014_Bin_32_FD_119764 | JGI IMG/M metagenome (GOLD analysis project Ga0181521, IMG submission 119764) | Peatland microbial communities from MTU Mesocosm Facility, Houghton, MI, USA - PEATcosm2014_Bin02_60_metaG | ecosystem: Environmental > Terrestrial > Soil > Wetlands > Peat | place...
CTGCGGCAGTGGGATGCCCGGCGGGCCCCACTCACTGTCCACGCCCGTGGCCTGGTAAGCGGGGTTGGTCGCCGGGGTGAGTGACCGCTCGGCGAAGTACGCTTCGGACGCCGTCTGGCAGATCGTCATCTCGAGCCAATCGACGGGCGAAGCTCCCCACGCCGTGTCCACCGCTTGCGCAAACGCTCCCGCAATGGCTGCGGCGTTTGCGTAGTCGGAGACCGTCGGGTCGGTCGGCATGGCCGTGTTCTCGGCGATGCCCGCGATGGCTCCGGCGTAGGCGGACTGGAAGACGTCGGCGTTCTTGGGCGTGTAACTGGGCATGGAACAGCTCCCGCTTTTTTTTGAGAGAAAATTGCGCTTCGTGACTTGTTACTTCTTCTTGTGGGCGTCGAGGACGGCCTGTACCCGCGCGTTGCGAGCGCGGATGACCTTGGCGGAGCGTGAGCTCCAGTGGAAGTACTTCGAGGGTTTACGAGGCTTGCCCCTCAAGGCCACCGCCGGGTTGGTGATGAGCGTTGGTGGCTCGGGCTCAGACTTGCCGAAGACCTGCTTCATCCCGCTCGACCCCGAGGGGAAGACGAGCTGGTAGTTGCCGCCGCCCGTCGGCGAGACGGCGGTCTGAAAGGGCCCAGAGGGCTCCACGTAGCCGGCGATGCCGCGCAGGGCCATGAACGTGAAGGGGCCTCGACTGCCCGGGATGTGCCAGGAGGGAAGGAGGAAGTTACTGACGTGGATGGCTCCAGCGGTCGGGTGTGTAATCGGGTAGGTCTGCACCTCCACCGCGTCGCACGCCTCTGCCTCGTGCTCTTGCCCTTGGCCGTCGTCGAAGGCCGCGTTACACCCAGGGTTTCCGGCGTCCTCGAGCATCTCGTGGGATGCGTCGACCGACAGGCCATTGGGCCCGTAAAAGTCCTCACACGTCGAGACGGCGCAGTAGGCCGCTCCCGGCACGTGGTAGGCCGATGCTCCTGGAGCATCGGGCAAGCTCGCCATGAAGATGTAGCGCTTCTCGTCGACCTGGATGTCGGTGCCGTCCGACGCACGTACGGAGGCGTCCTGCTCTCCGCAGAGCGGTCCGTAGTCGGCGTTGAGCTGCGCCTCACACACGTAGGCGATGGCGGCGAGCACGTCGAGCGTTGGCACGGCGCCAGATGCGGTGGCTCCCGGGCCATCGAGGAGCAAGACCCACTTATTCATCGGCGACCTCCGGTCTTGATAGCGCTACGGAGCGTCACTTGAGTGACCTCCGGTCCTCGTGTCGCTCCGTTTAGCGACGCCACGTTACTTGCTCACTCTCTTGCCAAGCACTGGAGCCCCGGCGTCCACGAGCCCACCCTCGGGCGTGGTGGGCCGCGCCTCGCGCTGCTCGGCCGCGACGTGGGAAGCGAGGATGTTCGAGGTGACGTCCTGGGCGACGCCACACTTGCTCGCGGCGTCGATGCCGGCCTGCACGACGCTGACGCCCCCCTGCACCTCGGTCGAGTAGGTGTCCATGACGCAGATGACGTCCTTGAGCGCCACGAGCACGTCGGTGCCCGCTTGTGCTACCTGCGCAGGGGTGCATGCGGACGAGATGATGGTCGCTAAGGCCAGGGGCCCGAACGCGTAGAGAGCCTTGGATGCAGTGCACATGGCAGTCAACCTTCCTTTGAACGTTTTCACACCTCGAGAGCCTCGTCAACTGTCAGAACGATTCCCTTGATAGAGCCCTTGCGCTCCCACGCGTAGAAGACCCGCGACCCCCTCTTCTTTCCGTAGGTCTTTCTCATTGCACGGAGCACCTTCTTCCCCTTCTTGGTGAGCGGCATTGGGTGCTCCGTGCAACGAGGCTTGCCCCTTTAGCGGGGGCGCTTGCGGACGTAACCCTTGACGTGCACGAGGCCCGCCTTGGCTTTCTTGCTCTTCTTTTTGGCCACGGTGGGCCTCCTCTCAAAGAGTGGTGGATAGTCGGATGCGGTTGACCGGCCCCAGTGCCGCTCTACCGTTTGTGCTTGGGGTGCTTCTTGTGCTTTTTGCCGAGCAGCTTGTGCTTCTTGCTCTTCTTCTTGGCCATGACGATCACCCGTGTCCTTTCTTCTTTCAATGAGGTGAGAGGGTTACTTCAGGAAGGCTTGGTCGAGGCGAGGTGCTCCTCTTTGCAGTAGGGGCAGGTCGCGTCGGTTTGCGCATGGGGGTCCAAGCATGAGACCCACGTGTGGCCGCTGGGCCACGAGCTTGGGGGCTTGAGAAAGAGGCCACACATGGGGTAGCCGCTTTTGAGGATGTGCACGGTGGGAAAGAAGCGCTCGATCTCTCCCACGATGAAGTCCTTCACCTCTTTGACGGACGCGAACACGGTTTGCGCTCTCTCTCCTACTGGACCGACTGCAGCTTGGCGGCGTCCGAGAGCTTCGCGAGCGTCGCAGCGGGAAGACGCTTGGCTGCCTTCTCGAGGGCCTCGGGAGAGGCCTTGGCGAGCACGACCTGGGGGTCGACCGAGTTGATGGTCGACAGGACCAAGCCCAGGGCTGCAACGACCGGTCCGGTCAAGTGGATGTTGCCCCCCGTCGCCAGGTGGGTGACGGCCGTGATGATGGCTGCGAGGATGTAGAGGGCGATGTGTACGTACTTGTTCACTGTGAAGTTCGGCATTGGTGCTTCCTTTGGGTAGACGCGTCAGAACTTTCCCGTGGTGACGATGCGAAAGAGCTCCGTGAGAAACGTCGCTGCAAAGAGGCCCCAGAAGGCCAGCCACGCGACGCGCACGTCCCTTCTCTTCTCGTCCTCCACTTTCTTGGCGCGAAGCGAGTCGCTCCTACGCTTTTGAAGCTCGTTCTCGTTGAGCTTCTCCTGCAAGATCTCGTTGATCTCCGAGACGTCGATCGTGGGCAGTGTGATGAGGTGGCGACGGTGTTCACTCTCCGGCATGAGCGCCTCACGCATCTCACGCGTGGCGTCGGTCACCTTGGCCATCTGCTCAAGCACGGCGCGGTTGCTGCGTGAGGTCTCTCCAGCGACCAGCAGCATCTTGGCCTCGAGCTCATCGAGCTGCTCACCGTAGGAGTTGCTCTTGGCTGTGAGCTTCATCAGGTGGTCGACGACGTCGAGGAACGTTGGGGCGATCTTCGTCGGCAAGGGTGAGTGGCGGGCGGCAACCATCGTCAAGCGGCCTCCTTGTGGCCCAGACCGAAGAGGGAGAGCAGGCTCTCCCACCATGACATGCGGGCGTGGTGGATCCTATTGACTGCCACCACCGCTCCGACCCTTGGCACTGCCGAGTCCGCCACGGCCGCGAGCTGCGCCACCTTCTGCGACGGGTAGCCGCCCTGGGCGCCGTGGGTGATGTAGTAGCCGGCCTGCGCATGGGGGTCGGAGAGCTGGGTTGACGCAGCGTTTGCGACCCTGCCAATGTGAAGGCTCGCCGCCAGGTCGAACCCGTTTCTCTCGACCTGGGAGAGCGACTGGCGGATGGTGAGAAACTGGTGGGTGTTAATCGTGTAGCGCATGAGCGCCGCGCCAATCTGGAAGCCCTCTTGCCCCTCGCGCACGACCGAGCGGTAGGCTGCACCGACGACCGGGTCGCTCTGGATGAGCGACTGGCCCTCGGCCATGAGTTTGTTCTCGACGTCTCCCGTCAAGATGGGGGCGACGATGCTCTGCAGGTTCTGTGCGTGCACCGTCGCCATGCCGACCGAGAGCGCCCTCTTGGCGGCGTCGGGGAACTTCTGTTTACCCACGTCGAGGAAGACGTCGGTCACCGTGTGCTGCAACGACGATGAGAGAGCGGGCGAAGCAAGATTGGACAGTGACCTTCTTACGTCGGGCGGGATCATGGGCACGGCAGCCACTAAGCTCCCCACGTGGGAGAGCAGCGTCTGGTCCACCCTCTGCCCTTGTGCAATGGACACGGAGATGTCAGTGAGCGACCCAAGAGCTGCCTTGGCTTGTGGCGGCAGGTTGAGCTCCTCTGCGAAGCCCGCCACCAAGGCGCGGTCGAGGCGCCTTCCCTGCATGAGCATTGAGCCACACGTCAGACCACTCTCGAGAGCCCTCTTGGCGTCGTCGGGCAAGGCCACCGCCGTGGCCGCCGCCGAGATCCCTTCCTGGGCGATCGTCTCCCAGGTGATCTTCTCGTGGTGGATGGCGGAGTTTATCCCCTGCCTTGCGACGTCGCAGGCCATCTTCGCCAAGGGGCCGCCGGGCAGGGCGTCCTCGACCCCCGTCATGAGAGCTTCCGAGATGGGTTGCCCCTCGGCCAGAGCGAGACCACACCCAATCGCTGCGGAGATGCCTGGGCCAACTCCTGGTACAAGCGAGATGACCATCTGCGCGTAGGGGGCTACCTCGTGAACGTCCTTGACTCCCTGTCTCAAAGCGTTCAAGGCGACGCGGTCCACGCGTTTGCCCTCGACGAGGACCTGCTCGGAGGCGAAGAAGAGGGCTCCTCCAGGGATCGCCAAGAGCGCGTAGTGGTAGACGCCCTCGAGCGCGCCTCCCACGATGGGTACACCCTTGAGCCCCCTACCAATCCTTCCACTCTCGTCGGCGATCCCCTTGGCGACGCCGCCCACGGCGCGCCCCGCTGCCTTGACGGCGTTTCCCACCCAGGGGACCTTGATGTCGACCGAGAAGCCCCCGAAGGACGCACGAGTCTTGACGGCCCTCATGGCCGAGCGGCCACGGGAGAGGCGAGACTTCGGGTTGTGGCGAGTCCCTGCCATGGTGGCGGGTGAGCCTCGAATGGATAAGTAAGACTAGCGAGGCGAAGAGGTGGCCTTCGCGTCGATCGTCCCACGCTTCTTGCTTTCAACTTTTTGCAGTACACGTATCAGCTTCGCGAGGTCGTCAGCGGTCAGGGCCTCGGCGGCCTCCTCGAGCATCTGGCTTGCGCCGGTCTTGACGGCATTGCTCACCGCCTGCTTCAAGAACGGCATGAACATCTCTGCATTCATTTTTCAAACGCCTTTCAACTTGGGGGTGAAGAGGGAGCTCACGCCCTCTCACCGCTCTTGTGTCTGCGCACGATGTGCTTGGTGAGCTTGTCGTGCAGCCAGTGAAGAAGCCTGAGCGGCTTCTTCTTTTTCGGGCCCTTCTTTCGACCGAACTTCATGTGCCTGCCTTTCCTTTCCGCTTCTTTCTGAGGTCCTCTCCGATGCGCTCTTCGGCGCGCGAGAGGGAGGCCTTGGCCCTCTTCAAGATCGCCTTGACGTCGCGCCCAAACCGGTAGACCGGGTGCCACAGGGGCTTTCTCTTACGAGACTTCTTCTTCATCTCGCCAGTTTCACTCGAGCTCTTTCAGTTCACCGGTGATCTTCTTGACGAGAGCCTTCCTGTCGAGAGCCGCCTTGATGCCCTCCTTGGGAGCAAAGGCGAAGCTCTTGAAGCTCCTCTTCTTGCTCTTGCTCTTGCTCTTGCTCTTTCGCTTCTTGGCCATGTGGCAACCCTTCTTTCTCAGCCGAACATGCCCGAGCTGCCGGGCAGGGCGATGGGCAGGCCCGTCGTCGGGTCGATCTGCCCCGTGGGCGGAGGGGTGTATGGGGGCTGCCCGTAGCCGCCACCCTGGCCGTACGGAGGCTGTCCGTAGCCGCTCTGTTGACCGTATTGGCCTTGGCCATACTGGCCTTGGCCGTACTGGCCTTGGCCGTACTGGCCTTGGCCGTGATGGTGGTGGTGGTGCCTGTGGTGGTGCGGGTACTGCTGTCCGTAGCCACCCAGGCCGCCGCCGGCCTGTTGATAGGCCGAGAAGTAGCCCTGACCAAAGCCCACGGCGCCGAAGCCGGACATGATCGAGGACACGTCGGAGACTCCGCCCGAGCCGTCACCATCGTAGCTGCCGCCTCCACCGTCGCCGTCGTCGAGCGTCGCGTCGGAGACGCCGCCCGAGTCGTCGGTGGCCACACTGGGAGAGGCCGCGTACGTGCTCGGGTCGACAGAAGGGGCCGCGACTGGAGCCGCCATGGGAGTCGCAACGGGCGCTGCAACCGGGGCCGCGACCTGCTGCTGCTGTTGCTGTTGCTGTTGCCAGTCCTTGTGGTGGTGATGGTGGTGGTGGTGCTCATCGCGCCTACCGATGCCCGGGGGCCCCTGCCAGCCATAACCAGGTGCGTAGTGGTGGCGCCCACGCACCCCCATGCCAGGGAAGCCCGGTATACCGGGCAACATTCCAGGAGCTCCCGGAAACCCTGGCATCCCAGGCAGAACGCCGGCTCCTGCTCCGCCCGGGGCGCCCGCCGTCCAGATGGGCTGGCCCGACGGTCCGATGACCTGGGCCGTGCCGCCACGTACCACGAGGTACGCGCCCGCGTTGCCCTGCGTGCCCGACGCCCACTTGGGCTTGCTGTCGTTTCCGTAGATGACCAGGTTGCCATCCGACTGCATGGTCAGGCGCGAGATGCCCTTCTTGGCGGTGTTGCTCGCCCAGAGCACGGTCTGTCCGGGCCCATAGAGCACGAGGTTTCCGTCGGTCTGAAACGTGAGGATGCCCGTCGGGTCCAGGCCGACCGTTTGGTTCTGCTTGGAGATCTGCGGCTGCAAGACCTCGCCTGGCATCATGCGGTCCGGGAAGCGAAGCACGTTGGGAGTGCCAGCGGCTCCGCCGCCAAGCTGCCTTGCGCGCGCTGCAAGGACGCTCGCCTGCACGGGGTAGCCGACGGCGCCGAACGCCACCGCCGCCTTCTTCACGGCCTTGGCGTCGGGCGATGCCATGGCCTTGGCGTAGATGTCACCGTACGCCTGGCGGATACGCTCCCTATTGTCCCAAGCGAGCACCGTCCCGGCTCCGAGCCCATACGCAATCAAGGGGTTCATCTTCTAACCGAAAGCCCTTTCTCCGGACACGTCCGAGTCGTCTCCGCCATCGTTGCCACCGTCGCCTGCGCCCCCGCCCCCGTCGCCCCCACCGTCGCCGCCTCCGCCCCCGCCGCCCTGGTCGCCGCCTCCGCCACCGCCGGAGTCCTGCTGCTGCTGGGCCTGCTGCTGATTGGGGTCGTAGTGGTGGTGGTGGCGCTTTCGTCCGCCGCGCGTCGCGGCGCTTCTGACAGCCGATGCCGTGCGCCCACTGCCGCCGCCGCCCGGGCGCCGGCCCGTCGTGCGAGCCAAACCGAAGCGGCTGCCCACCGGCGGCGGCTCCGCGCCGAAGAGGGTAAAGAGTGTGAGGCCGAACTCACTGCTCTGCCCAGCTCCCAAGAGGGCGAGGGTGAGGGCTGTACGCGTCTTGGGGCCGGGCACGCCATCTGCGAGAAGGCCGTGGGTGATTTGGAAGGCTCGGATGGCAGCGACCGACTGTGGGTTGAGTGTGCCCGTCAGGCCAAGAGCGGGGGATGCGCCCAGGCGGTTTAGCGCCTCTTGCACGTCCCCAAGCGTCTCGACGTGGTCGCGGCGTCCGTAGCGTCTTCGCGCCTCGTCCTCCGTCATCGTCTCGATGGCGACCGCGCGCCGGGTGCGCGGTGCGAGCCGGGGATCGGGGTAAAAAATGGTGCCGGCGGGTGCTGGACCGATGGTGCCGTAGAGCGGGTCGAAGCGTGGGTCCGCGTCGACGCCGAAGAAGTGTGCGATGTTCGAAACGTCTCTTGCGACCGTGCTGGCCGTGGAGGCCACGGCCATGGCCCTTTGCAAGTCCTGGTTCTGAGCCACCAGACCTCCGACGGCTTGGCCCGTGACGGCCGCGGCGACCTGCGCGGGCGTCTGGGGCGTCGCAGAGACGACCATCGGGTGAGCTCCGAGGGCTGCGCCGGGCGCAGCGAGCGTCGCGAGGGCGTGCTGCAAGGAGCCCTTGGTCTGCGGTCCCGGGTTGCCGTCAGGCGAGAGGCCCGCCTGGCTCTGGTAGTGTGCGACGGCTGCCTGCGTGGCCTGTCCGAGCTTTCCGTCGACGAGCAGGGGCCCGAAGCCGAGCGTGTTCAAGGCGTTCTGCACATCCGCGAGCGTCATGACAGCCAGTGAGCTCGCACCCGTCGGCGTGATGACGGTGGGAAGAAGGTCTAGCCTTCCCGGCGTCTGGTTTGCCTTGATGACGGTCGGGGGCACGTAGCGTACACCCGTTCCGCTTCCCCAGATGACCTGTGCGTTCTGCCCCGCGATGGGAACCGTGGAGACGTGCGCCACGGGCTTGGGCGCCTTGACCGGGACGATGACCTGCACGGGCTTTCCCGTGGCAGGGTCGGTGTGCTTGAGGCTCTGCAGCTTCGGGTGTTTCTGGTCCTCGTAGAGCTTGTAGCCCACGAGGCCGGCTGCTCCAGCTCCGAGACCTAAGACCAAGGTGGGCAGTGCCATGGCGTCACTTTCCTCGAGGGCCGCTCGAGAACAGTCGATGAGAGCTGTTCTCGCTGGGCCCTCAATCCTTTCAGCCGAACGCGCGGTGGCGTGGTTGACCGTGGCCCGTCTTGCGGTGCTTGCCCGAGGTGCCCATGACCGAGTCGCCGAAGAAGTCGGAGATCTCGTCGAGCAGGGACTCCTCTTGGATGACGGCGTCGCGACTGTCCACCCAGGCCTGCTCTCTCCAGGGCGTCTCGGCCGCGCGGAAGGCCTCGAAGTAGCCTCCTCCGCCGCCGCTTCCATAGGGGAACTCGCCGCCCCTGTAACCGAAGCCGTAGTCCCGATGACCATAGGGATTGTCGTAGGTCGGAGCGAGCGGCGGCGGCAGGTACGGCGAGAAGCCCCCTTGGGGGTGGAAGGGTGAGAAGGGTGGAGCGGGCGCGACCACGGCGCCGGCAGACGGGACGAAGGGCGTGGCCGTTGGGGCCGCCGGGTGAGCGAGCGCGGGCCCGATGGGAGCTGGCGGCGCGATGTGGCCCTGGCCGGGGGGCGGTGGAGAGGCGGCGATGGATGCAGCCGGTGACTGGGGCCCGATGGTTGGCGGCGCCGTCTTGGTGATGGCGGGCACCGTCTTGGCAGACGGGGGCGGAGGAGCCGCATGTGCAGCCGGCGAAGCGGTAGGAGCTGCCGCGTGCACGGACGGCCCGGACTGCTGTCCGCGTCCGCCACTGCCAGCCACGCCAAAGGATGTGTGAGCGTGCGCGAAGTCTCCACCGCCTGCGGGGTGCGAATAGCCCCCAGGCCTTCCTGTCCCGTCGTCGAACGCGCCCGGCGGGCCGTAGCCGCCCAGGCCCCCGAAGGCGCCGAAGGTTCCCACGCCGCCCTCGTAGGAGGCCTCACCGCCAAAGGGCAGGTGGGCGTGCTTGAAGTACGCACTTGCCGCGGGGTTGGTGCCCGCGGCTCCCTCGATGCCGAAGGTGCCGACGCCGTGCTCGTAACTCGCCTCGCCGCCGAAGCCCACGCTGCAGCCAAAGGGCAGGTGGGCGTTCTTGAACGACGCCGTGGCCCCCTCCGCTCCGAAGCCGAAACCGAAGGGTAAGTGGGCACTCTTGAAGTAGGTCGATGCAGCAGGGTCGCTCGTGCCCGCGCCCGTCGAGCCGTCGTGGCCGAAGGCGCCGAAGGGTGAGCGGTGACAGTTGACGAGGCTCTCGAGGTGGTGTTTAGCCGCCCAACGTACAAACTTCTCGTTGCGCGACCGAAGGATGGGCCCCCACGCCTTCTCGATGGCAGCCGGCGAAGCGCCGTCCCAGCGGGGGTGGTAGAGCGGGTTGACAGCGCGAAGGTGGTGACGCTCGGCCCAGTGGAGGAACTTCTCGTTGCGGCTGTGGAGGATCGGGTCGATGGGGTAGGGGTCCACGTAGGGGGTCGCAACGCACGCGTCGCACAGGGGGCGCGGCATGGCGGCAAGGGCGAGAGCCGTGCGCGTCTTGGGGCCCGGCACACCGTCGACCACCAGGCCGTGGACGACCTGGAAGGCCTTGGTTGCAGCGACCGTCTTGGGGCCGATGTGGCCGTCGACCTTGAGCGGCGGGTTCGCACCCGTCTTGTTGAGCGCGACCTGCACGGAGCTCGGCGTGATGATGGGCGGGGTCTTGCTTATGATGGCGACGGCCACGGGCGTGGTCGGCTTCGCGAGCGCGACGATGGGCTCGGCGCCGAAGTGCACTCCGGCATGCCTCTCCATAGGCCTTGGGATCACCGATTGCACAGCGTTCTGGAGATGCGCCCCGAGGTCGGGGTGGTAGCCGACGGGCAAGAGCCCATGAGCCGTCTGAAACCGCATGATGGCGGCGGTCGTGGCAGGGTCGATGCGGCCGTTGATCGGCAAGGGCCCATGGCCGAGCGCGTTCAGAGCAAACTGCACATCGTAGGGTGACCGGATCACCATGGGCGCAGGCCCAAAGGGCGTGAGTACCGTGGGCGCCATGGGAAGCTCCCCGGGCACGATGGCCGGCGGCAAGAAGTGGCGGCGGTGGTGCTCGTGGTACGGACCGAAGGTCTCTTCGGTCGGAACCTGAGAGATGTCATCTGACGTGGGCGGCACGACGGAAGCGCCGCTTTGGGGCCTGTCGCCGGTCGTGGGCACCGCCACGTCGACCGAAGCTCCCGTGTGACGGTCGCGCGAGGTCAAGCGCTGGACCGAGGGCTTCTCGAAGAAGAGCTTGTAGCCGACAAAGAGGCCCGCGCCACCCAGGGCGACTGGAACAACGGGAAACGCCATGACTTCGTTCTCCTTCGGGAGCGGGCCCGCCGAGCAGACCCAATGGGAGCCCACACGCGTGGAGCTCAGGTTGGAGGGTATCGGTGGTTTTGTGAGCGGTCCAGCTACTTTGATAGTGCCTATGAGGTTTCGTAGTGATAACTGATAGCTACCATGAGTAATCAGTTCCCCTGCACGTCGGCTGCACCGTCCCTGTTTGCGGGCGGCATCCTCGCGAGCTCTGCGCGCTCCTGCGCCTCTCTCTGCTGCACCTCGATGATGCGAGCGACGACAGCGCCGTGCATCTCCTTGGGGATGATGCCCATGGCGACTAAGCCGTCGACCTGGTCGGGCGAGACGTTCTTGCACATGGCGTCGAGCATGGCGGTGTCCGCGTTTGCCTTGGGGAAGATCTCCTTGCCCGTCAGGCCATTGGCGATGGCGGGCACCATGCCCATGAGCGCCTTTCGCTCTTGGGTCTCGCGCGCATACTTCTGCTGCTCCATGGCCATCGCGTGCTGCTGGTTGTCTCTTTGCATGACGACCTCGCGCACGATCTGGTAGGCTTCGTTGACCTCGGCTTGGAGCTTATGTCTCTCTTCTGACCACTGCCCAACCGTTCCACGGAACAGTTGCATGATCACTTCATCCTTGTGTTCAAGGTGGCGCATCATCTGCGCCAAGAGCCCCTTCTCGTTTGGTTGTTCCGCGACCCGTGCCCAGTCATCTCCCGCGATGAGCTGCCCGTCGATCGTTCGAAGGGGATGCGTGGCAGACGCTTGCTGCTCTCCTCCGTAGAACGCGTGCACGAGAAACTGGTGACTGCCGTTTCCAAGGTCCTGAGCGAAGGCCTCGATCTTGTCCTTGATCTTGTTCGCAATGGTGCGCGGGTTGTACGTCTTGCCGGGTGGCAGCGGCACCGCGTGCACCTCCTTGGTGCCGACGCCGTTTCCCGCCACGTGGAGCGCGGCGATGGCGGTGCAGGGCTTGACATCCCCAAGGGCGTCGAGCTTGTCCGGGTCGGACAAGGCCTCGCCGATCCACACCTCGAGCGACTTGAACTGGCGAGCCATTAGCTCTGACCCCCATGCACGAGGTGGTGGGTGAGGGCCTCTTTGGCATCCTCACTGAGTAAACGGGTGAAGCGCAACACTTGGTCGGGGCCCATGGCCTTGGCTGCCTGCTCGATGAGGGTCACTTCGGCTCCATGCGAGAGTGCGATCTCTCTCGCTCGATGCCAGACCTCTTCGGGTATCTCGCGGCGTGGCGGTCTCACGTCGACCTGGCCGCGTGTGAGCACCTCGACCTCGGCTCTGACGGTGTACTCGTGAGCCTTGGGGTCGCCCTCCGAGTCCGGGCCAAGCGTGAGGGTGACGAAGGTTCCCGCGTCGCAGGGCGGCGCTTTCATGGGCGCTCCGTCCTCGAAGGCCTCTATGGGGACGCTGCCGCCGATGATGAGGTTGACGTTGCCAAGCTGCACGGCGTGGACGAAGAGTTTACCCCTAGGCGCATTCGAGCTCACCTTGACGGAGAGTAGCTCAGTGGCGAACGGCAGACAGATCGTTGAGTGTAGCGGCACCTTGAGGTCCAGAGACCTATCCGGTTGACGCGCGAGGGTGAAGAGCGAGTCCCACTCCGGCCCATCGCTCGACATCTTGAAGCGGCCCTGCAGCGTCGGAGAGGGCCGGACGGCCTCCTTGCTGTCGTTGCGCAAGACAAGCTCGACCCGCTCACACGTCCGGACGTGGCGCTCGTGCGGCTCGAGCTTGCCCCTGAGGTCATAGCCGATTTGAACCGCCGCGATGTCGGTGATGGGCTCACTGAGCATGGGCAGCTCGAGGGAGACGACCTTGAGCGGCTTTGCACCAAATAGGTGGAGCACGTCGGCAGTGAAGTTTGCGTTGGGTTGCAGGGCGTAGAGGCCCTCTTGCCCGGGCGCCAAGAGCTCACTGGGCCTTGGGCCGCTGGCAGTAAACGGGATCGCGACAGTCTTCTTTTGGTTCATGGGATGTGTTCAACCTTCCATTCAACTTACTGGTGTGGCGTGGGTGGCAGGTAGGCCCTCGCGATGGAGCCTGCGGCGGGCGCAGCGGCCTTGATGAGAGCGAAGCCCAGGACGACGACGCCACCAATGACAAACCAAATGGTGTACTTGGCGAAGTCAAACGCGTCGCCGATGGGCTTTCTGGCCGCGTGAGCGGCAGCCTCTATGCCCTGGGTGATGGGGTCGGTCGCTCGGGTGAACATGGTCCCGAGCTCCTGGGTGTAGATTGGTTGCCTCACCGCGTACTGCGTCATCGTCGCGCCAGCGGCAGCGAGCCGACCTCGGAGCTGCATGAGCCTGTCGGTGGAGGCGTCGTGAAGGTTGTAGCGTGGGTTTATGGCAGAGAGGATGAGCTTGTAGGGCACGTCGGCCGTGGTGTTAATGGCATCGGGCGTGAGTTGAAAGAGGGCCCCCTTGCCGCCGGCCTTGGCGATGGCCTCTTGCGCTGCCGCGCGCGCCGCGGCGTAGTCGCTCTTGAGCTTCGCATAGTCGCTCTTCCACGCCTGCGCAGCCGCAGGGCTCGCGGCGTTCCATGAGGGTAGGTGCGTCGCCGAGACCTGGTCCAGGTTGGAAAACTCGTCATCCTTGGCGTTGATGAGGTCCTTGAGTTCATCGATGGTGTGCTTTCCCAGAATCTCGCCGAAGGAGGCCGTGGGAGCTTGTCCACGTGAGACAGCCTGAAACGTCGCCGCCCAGTTGGGCCTCGGCGCCTTGCGGCCTTGGACGCTCGTGCGCGCCGCAGTCACTGGGCCCTCGCGGCGTGGTGGCGCAGGGCTCGCTCGTGCCTCTCGGCCTCCACCTGTGAGCGTGAGAACGCGTAGCCACCCACCCAGGCGAAGGCGAAGCCGACCACGCCGAGCAGGGGCAGCCCCCAGCCTTGAGCAAAGCTTGAGCCCTGGGTGACCGTGAGTGTGTCGAGCGGTGCCGGAGCGCCCATGGGCATGACCTCCCCGAAGCTCGCCGTCTTTGGCGACGAGCTTGACACGCTTTGAAAGTGCTTCGTCCAGTCTCTCATGGTGGCTCCCTATGCACCCAACCTGTGTGAGTGTGGCGTCTCCTTGACGCGCGAGTTGACGGCCTCGGCCACGCCCCAGATGCCGACGATGCCGAGCACGGCGAGAAGCCACGTGGGCAGGAGGCCGTCCTTGGGCGCCTCGCCCGCGAAGTCGTCGTCGTTGATCTCTGCGAGCACGGCCTCCTCGACGTCACGCCGGTCCACCCAGCCCTGCTCACGGTCCGAGGAGGTCCCCGCCTTGAAGGCGCCGTAGTAGCCGCCCGAGAGCGGATCATGCGACGCCCAGCCGCCACCGCCGCTCGCTGGGTAGCCGCCGGCTGAAACCCCTGCACTGAGGAAGGCGCCCGTGACCGGGTCGTGGGTTGCGGCCGTGGGGCTGGCCAGACCGGAAGGGCCCAGGGTGCTCGGGTGGCTCGAGGGCAAGCTGCTCGCGTGCCCCCCGCTGCTCGCGTGGCCCCCGCCTCCCCCACCGCCGCCCCCGCCGCCACGGCCCATGGCGCTCACGGCGCCGCGTGCACGCATGGCGCCGCTGCTGGGGCCGGCTCGCTTGGCGGGGCGCGTGAGCCTCTTACTCCTTCCGAAGAGCGTCGAGAACATGGTGCTCAAGAAGCCCTGGCTCTGGCTCCCGGCTGCTCCGAAGTCGTCGTAGTCCGGGCGGCGCGACGCTCCGCGTGGCGCCATCTCCGAGAACTCGCCCCGGTAGTACTCTCGGAGCTCGTCGTACGGCTGCTTGTGGAAGTGCGGCTTTGGCAGGGGGATGGGGCTCGAGAAGTCCGAGCCGAAGGCCGCCTCACTGCGCGATATGGCCTGAAACTTCTCGGCCCACACACTCTTCTTCTTCTCGGTCATGGTCTTGCCTTACTTTCTGAAGAGGACGATGGGCTTGTGGTGGGGGCCAAGAGCTTGCTTGGCGGCGTGGTCGACGAAGAGGCCGACGAAGAAGAGGCCCAAGCCCGCCAGGATGGCCTTGACGAGCGTCGGCCGCTGCGCCTTGGCGACCTCCTGTCCGAAGCCCGCGTCAGCCGTGGACACATCCGGCGCTGCGGCGTCCGCGTGGGGCTTGTAGGTGGAGGGGATGACGACGCCAAGGCCGAAGCGTGAGCCGCCTACGACGTCCATGCCTGTGGGCACGTAGTCCGGTTGCCTGTGGACCCTCTCGGGCAGGGTGGCGCCCGGGTGGAAGGCGAGCTCGCCCACCATGGGGTGCTCGAAGTCGCTCCCAAACGCGGAGGACCGCCGTGCGGCGCCGAAGTCGACGCCGAGCTGTGAGTGCCTCTGGAAGAGGTCGGCCCAGTTGGTCTTGCTCATCGGTGTGCCTTGTGGTGTAAGCCCTGCTGGTAGCCGAGGGCGAAGGCGCCCACGAGCGCCGAGAGCAGCCCCGCGATGGCGCCGACGGTCGAGAAGGTCGCTGCCGCCACGACCGAGCCGTGCGTCACTGCTACCTTGGGCTCGTCGCCGAAGACGTCGTAGGTGGGCCTCGAGGGCACGGCGGCGGGTGGCAGGAGAAACACCCTTGGGTCCGGCTCCTGAAACGGCATGCGTGTGTCGCTCGCTACGGGCGAGGCGTAGACGAGCGCGGAGAAGTCACCGCCGAAGGAGGCGCTCGAGGCAGAGAGCTCCTGGAACCTCTTCGCCCACTTGGCTTTGGAGATTCCTGCTCTTGATGTGCTGTGGATGGACACCTTCAACCTCCTCGCGATCCTGGAGCCAAGTTGGGGCGAAGGTTGAACGCAAGCTGCACGGGTGCAGCCGGTTTACCTTCGGCGATCTCGTGAACCAACCGTGCGCGTACGGCGTCCATCCCGTGCATACGCTCGAATGGCGTATTGGCTTCGCGAGGGCCGTAGGTTGCTTCGCTGGCATCATGGAGCCCCTCGGTGGAGCTGCCCCATGTGGCTTTGGCGATCTTGTTCCACGGTGCAGCCTTGCCCGGACCGCTGCCCACCATGGGGACTCCAGCCGCCTGAACGATGGGCCGAAGCTTGTACGTGCCCCGGTTGTCCTTGTACGCGCGACCACTGCGCCAGTCGCGCACGGCCTCGGCGAGCAGACGCTCATCGGCCATCTTGCGCAGTGTGCTCACGCTTGCCTCGTGCCAGGCGGCAGGTCCATGCGGACAGTCGTGGCCTTGGACGACGGCGCCATGGAGAAGGCGTGCGACGCCATGGCGCGAAGGGTGCCGGGCGGAAGGGGCGGCAAGCCTGCGCCCAGGTAGCGGCCGACCTGCTCACGGATCGCGTGGGCGTGAGCGCGAGGGGTCCTGGAGAAGCGGCCGAAGGCGCTCCGCAAGCTCGACGGGGGCCGCACTGTCGGTCGCTCGTGCGGCTCGCGCTCCTCGAAGGCGATGGCGCTCTTGCCGAGCACGAGGTGGCCGATGACGTGGCCGTCTTGCATGACCTCGAGCGGCTCGGCGGAGAGGCTAGGGAGGCGCGTCACGTGCTCACCGCCGGTGCAGGTGAGGAAGCTGCGGGAGAAGATGACGGCAAGCGTGCAGCCTGCCTCGGTGAGGAGCTACTGAGCAAGTACCAGAGGCCGAAGCCGATGCCGCCAAGGATGAGCAGCGCTCCACCACCGACGGCGGCCTTCACGAGGGTGAAGCCCTCGGGGTAGAAGAAGCTATTGGGGTCGCCGCCCTTTGCGACGACGCCCGCCGCGTTGGCGAACATGGTGTCCTGTGCAGCGTTGCGAGGCGCCATGCCCGTGTTGCCCTTGACCTGCACCTCGTGGTCTCCCGCCTGCTTGGCAGCGGACGCAGCCGTGACAAAGTCCGGCGGGGACTTATTGACGGCACTCTTGAACGTCGTCCCAAGTGGGCCGAGGCCAAGGGTGTCCCAGACGTGAGCGAAGCCGGGGCCCCAGGCCCACGAGAGAGAGTGCGCCGCCATTTGAGCATCACTCGGCCAGCTCGTGTAGCTGGGGAAGATCGACTGAAGTACACCGTGGTTGGCTGCCACCTGCTTGAGCACCAGCTTGTCGACGTCGGCCTTGTCGAGGCGCAGGGTGGTGAGCGACTGCGAGTTGACCGACTGCACTGCAGGGAACGCATTTTTTACGACGTGCCACGCGTCCGAGATCTCCTGCTGCGAGGCGAGCGTTCCGTCGGGGTGCTTCCAGGGCAGGGCGAGCGCGGGCCCGACGGGGTTGGCGCCCGGTGTGCGCGAGGCGTCGATGAGGTTGCCCGTGCCCGTCGTGACAAGGCCATACTTGTCCGTGTACATGTAGCGTAGTCGCTCTCCCTCCCAGAGAGAGAAGAGCGGCGGGATGTTGTCGACGACCACCGCGCGCATGCCGGGGATGACGCTCGAGGGGCCGCTCGCCTTGATGGGCACGAACGTCCCTCGAGGGGGCGTCCCGCCGCTCGCCAGGCCCGTTGCGCCGTGAAAGCCAAGGGCGCTCAGGGTGAGCGGCCCTAGGGAGCCGTCGGGCGCGAGGCCGTGAGCACGTTGGAACGCGACGACGGCCGCCGTCGTGAGCTTGCCGCCCAGCCCGTCGACCTTGAGCGGTGGGCTCGCGCCCATGGAGTTGAGGCGCGACTGTACATCACTGAGCTTGGGGTTGGCGCCTGCTCCGAAGTCCGCCGTCCCAAACGACGCGGTCGGAGCATGAACGCTCCCCTTCCTCGAGCGCTCGGAGAACGCCCGGAACTCCGCGCCCCAGTCGCGCGGCTGTTTACGCGCCCGGCGCACTCTGCTCCTCGCTGGGCGGGGCGTGGCCCGCGCCGTTGACGACGTCCTCCGAGGTGCCGACGACGTCGATGACCGCCGAGCTCGGGGGTGGGGTGGGAATGGTGCGCGAGGCGACGCGCACCTCCTGTAGCCCCTCGCTTACAGCCGCACGCTCGGCGCGAGCCTGGCGGGAAGGCGGCTCTTGAGCCGGCTGCTCGATAGTCGACGCCTTCTCCTGCTCCGGCTGTGGTGCAACACGCGTCTGGGCCTCTTGTGTGGGCGCGGGCTCGGGCGAGACGGCGTCCTGGGCGGCCTGAAGCTCCTCGACCCTCGCACGGATGTTCTTGGCGGCCTGGGTGGATGTGATGGCCTCGAACGCCGCTGCGACCTTGAGCATCGCGGGGATGTTGGTCGACTTCATGGCCTTGACGTAGACCGCGTGCCGCTCCTTCTTGACGTGCGCCGGGGTCGCGCGAAGGTTGGCGCGTGCACGAAGAGCAAAGGCCTTGACGTGGTGGCCGTTCTTCTCACACACGTCCGCGATCTCGCGAAGCTTCGCTACGCCCGCCTCGCCCTTCAAGTTCTCGAGGGCAGCCTGGTACATCTCCTCGTGCTCCGGCTTCCATTCGTGGCCCTGGCCGAGCTTCTTCCAGACGAGAACGGCGAGCCCGAGCAGTGTGACTTCGATCAGCATGTCAACCTTCCTTTCAACTAGAGTGCTTGAGGTGTCTCAGGTTCTCGGCCATCCGAGCCATCCTGCCGACGTGGTCCTTGCGCTTTGCGGCCTTGTCCAAGACGTCCTTGGGGATCTTCTGGCCGGCAGGGATGCCGAGCGCCTTGTGAAGGGCGCCCTTGTGTTTACCCTTGCCGAGCGCTGCCTGGATCCAAAACTTCTTCGGGCGCTTGCTCTTCCTCTTCTTGGCCACGGATCACCTCTTCAGCCAGGTGAAAAGCGAACCGATGACGACCACGGGCAGAAGCACGAGGTCGAAGAGCCAGTCGTGGGAGTCGCCGCGCTTGGCCATCAGTGGGTCACCAGGATGCTTCCACCCTTGTCAGCTTGCTCGTCGACGAAGACGCCGATGGCAGGGCCGATGGCGATGACGTCCTCGGAGGCGACGTCCGGGATGCCCATGCGCGCCTCGAGCACGGTCTCGGCGTGGGTGTAGAAGATGGTGATGGCCCCACGGTTCTTTCTGTCGTGGTAGCTCATGGCGTAGAGCGGCTTGTCACCCCACTTGTCCAGGTACGCGATGCGGTGGAAGTCGCAGCCCTGGTGGGCGAAGTCGGGCGTGAGCTTTCCGAGGTTGTCTACTTCGGTGACCTCCGTGAACAGGCCACTGACGCCCTTGCACTTGGGACAGGAGACGAACGCGAGCAGCGACCCGAAGGCGCCCACGAGGTCCTTGAGCACCTGTGGCGGCTTGGTCCATGTACCGGGCACGGGGCTCATGGCGAGCTCCTCGGGGGTCTCGCCGACGAAGCCCCAGTCGCCGCTCTTGGCAAAGACGAAGGCGTTGAGGTTGACGGCGTTTCTGCGGTCCACCTCCACCTTGGCTTGGCGGAGCTTGTCGGGGGTCTGGTTCAGGCTCATTTCAACTCCTACCCATCAATTCCAAACTGTACGTAGTAGCTCGTGATGGCTCCACTCTCGTTGATGAGCGCAATGGAGGTCGTGCCGGGGGCGATGCGGATGAAGCCGAGGTCGCCTTGGGTGACGACGTAGCCCTTGTTCACGCTCGCTCCGATGATGTGCTCCACTTGAAGAGCGGGCGGCACGGCAGGTGTGATCGACACGAAGGCCGTGACCTCGACGGCGTTGACGCCCGAGTCCACAGGCACTGGGATGGTGACGTTGGCTCCAATGTTGAGCTGTCCGGCGGCAGCCCAAAGAGTTGGAACTTGATTGGTCGGCCTCACGCCGCGCGTGATTGCACACGAAACGCCATACTGTTGGCCCGCGTTGGCTCCTGCCGCATTTACGGTACTCGAAGCATCATAAACCTGCACAGAGCACCCTTGTGCACACGCGGAGATTAGGGCTCCAGAGCCAATGTCCAAACGCCTGTTGAACTGAGCGCCCTCGACGGTCCAGGTGACGATTGCAATCGCCCTGATCCCAAAGATCCCACTGACGGGTTGAGAGGCGATGAGAGCTGGGGGTGGGAGCGGCTCATTGCCATTTGGACCGGAGAACGGTGGAGGCCAGATTGGAGAAGGTGTCGGGATGGGCAGGACGTTTGCTTCCGTGATTGAGAAGAGACATGTGTAGACGTCTGGAAAGTCGAAGTTGCACGCCATGACGGCCTGGGGCTGTCCAAGGCCACTTGCGAGCGAGATGAGCGTCGTAGAGCCCTGGTAGCCCGTCTTGCCGCTGAGACCTCCGCCCTTGCCGCTCATGGGGCACCCAAAATGGCATGCGAGGGGGCCCCCTCTTGACAGGGGGGTCCCTCGCCACTAAGCTTGTGGATCATGGACGCTAAAACGACCCTCTTCTCGAGCCTCTTCGCACTTCTCACTGCCTGCGGTGGGGGCACAATGACTGAGCCGCCTCCGCCGTCCGACGAGGCCGGCGACGCAGGCCCAAGCGGCGAGGGCGACGCTGGCCCGGACGCTCCCATGGTGGCGGCCGATGCTCCTGCGGCGTCTCCCGATGCTTCGGGGGCCGGGCTCTGCTGCGTCTTGCCACAAGGCAACCGGTGCGAGGTCACGAGCGTGACCTGCAGCGGACAGGCGACCATCATGGATGGCGGAGTGGAGCAGGACGTCCCCTGGACCTGCTCTCCGGACGCCGGAGCCGGCGAAGCCTTCACGGCGTGCACGTCGCCCGCCTGTGCCCCCATTGGCACGGCGTGTCTGCTCGCGGGGCTCTGCGCCGGCACGGTGCAGGCCTGCCCGTAGCTTCTCATGGCGCCCTCGAGGGCTTGCCGCCGAGCAGCGCGATGGTCCACGCCACGACCGCTGCGCACACGACTGCGACCATGGCGAGCGGCGCCTGAAACGACGGCGCCTTAGCCACAGCCGACCTCCCAGCCCACGGCGCCGCCCACGGCCGCGACGTCGCCCGCTGCGATGGATTGGATCTTCTTGGCCATGCCAAGGCAGTGGCCGGCGCAGAGGGGGCCACTTCCGCCGTGGGCCGCGAGCTCGGCGTTCGCAACGCCAAGCTTCTCGGTGTCCCCGGCGTTATTGAAGCCGTAGAGCAGCGTCTCCTTCCATGGACCGGCAGCGTCGCAGAAGGCCGAGACGTACTCCTCGGTGATGGCCGGGCCGATGGCGAGGATCGCGCACGCGGTCGTCACGTCCTCCTTGCAGCCGACCGACGGCAGGGAGCCAAGAGCCGTGAGCACGGCCTGCGGCGGGTTGCGAGGGTCCTTCACGATTCCAAGTGCCCTCTCGGCGTCCTCGGAGAGCGTCGTGTCCTCGGCAGGGTGACGCCGGATGTACTCCTTGACTTGAGCCAAGGCGCTCATGGCCGTTGGGTTCCCATTGGCTGCGTTCGTGGCCATCTCCTTCAAGATCGCCATGCTGTTTTGGTCGAAGTGGCGCGCTCGGATGACGAGCTCCGCAGCACCACGCTTCTGCATCTCAATGCGGTCGTGAGCGCTCACTGGACACCCTCTGCGGACTCGTACGCCTCGAAGAGCTTGAGCCTAATGCGTCGAAACTTGGTGATGGTTTCCGGCTCAGACCAGCCTTCACGGTCAGGGTCCTTGATGCTCCCACAGTCGCGACACCAACTCGTCTCCCGCAAACCTCCGTCGAACATCAAGTGGACCGGCAAAGCTTTAAGATGTTGACAGTTGAGGAGGTCCTCGGTGCAAAACTCGGTCGCGCCGATCTCTTCGAGCTCACCGCTCAACTTGAGCCGCTCGAACACTTGAGCAGCAGCGACGACGCCGTCGGCGAAGTCCTTAGCGAAGCTGCTCTTGTCGCTCTTGCTCATGACGCGTCTCCTCGAGCGGCCTTTTGTCTTGCCGCGAGCACCTTGGCCTGGTCGAGGTACGGCTGACACTTGACTGCGTACGCGGCCTTGGTCGCAGCGTTGGTCTTGGGGTCCGCGAGGATGGCGCCGATGACGGCGACAAGAAGCTCCGCGTCGTCCGAGCCCGTGTCGCCGAGGACCGTTGCGAAGGGCTTTCCCGCCATTACGTCACGGATGACGACGTCCGCGATGTCCGCCACGTCCTTGGCGACGGGAAGCCAAGCGGCGCACCCGGCAATGGTGAGCGCACCCGCAAGAGCGAGGCAGCGCAAGGCCCTCATGAGTCGCCTCCCCCCGCCTTGGCCTCGGGCCAGTCGCCCACGGGTGGCGACCCGAGTGGGATCGGGCCCGTGTCCATCGGCTTGTCGAACGGGTTGGGTGAAGCGGGCACCGGCACGTCAATGTCGGCCTCGGCCTCGCCCGTCCCCGGGACCTCCGGCGGCAGGGCATCGTTACCCGCCTGCCCTGGCTCCGGGTTTCCGGCTGCGTCCGTGAGTGGGACGAAGACCGGCTGGATGGCGCGTGAGCGCTCCAGGCCCCGTGCGTAGTCGTCGAGAAGTCTACCTGTGCACGTGAGCCCCCGCCGCTTGAAGCGCTCGGCCGTCTCACGCGTGTACTTGCAGCTCCCATTTCGCACTGGCGCGATGATGGCGTCGACTAAGTCCTGCTGGTCGCCACGCACCTCGCTTGCCGCTCGAGACGTCAGAGCGGCGCGCCTACGCAATAGCGCCGCGACCTCGCTGTGGCCCTCGGCCCCGAACGCCACGGCGACCTTGTTGATCGCAGCGGCGTTGGTGGACTCGAGGGCCCGGGCGATGACGGCCTGATGCTTGTCCGTGAGCTCTTTGGGCTTGCGGAAGAAGAGCCACCAGGCAGCCACGGCTGCGGGAAGTACGAACGCTAACAAGGGCGCCCCTTTCGGACGGTCCGAGGTGAGAGAGGCGGCCCCCAGCTCACCAGTGAACCAGGGGCGTCGAAGGTGCCTCTCAGGTGAGCGAGGAGGCTGCCGTGTAGACGACCTGCGCCGCAGCCACGACGGCCGCGATGCCGCCGGCCTGCGCCGTGTAGTCGGTGTACACGGGCGTGTGTGGAGTGCCGTTGGCGTTGAGCTGCAGGAGGCTGCCCTGCTTGTTCTGCCAGTAGGACTGAGACAGCGTTGTGACGAGCGAGACGTACGCCTGCTGCGTTGCAGCCTCGGCAGCGGTGGTGGGTGGTACGGTGGTGCCGTTGGTCCCCGTCGACATGCCAGTGACCGGCCCGATGGCAGCGTCGACCGCGATGGCCCACGCCTCGGCCACGGCCGCGTACGGCGCGTAGTCGGCCGTCGTCGTGTCCGGGACGGCCGGCGGCAGGCCGGACGACGGCAGCTTCACGGCGAAGCCGAGGTTGGCGAAAATGCCCGCGAGGGCACCGTTGAACGCTGCGTTCCAAACTTCCTGAGTGTTGCCTGCCCACGCCATGGTGTTCTCCGCTTTCGTTTGATGTTTTCGTGTCAGTGGTGGCACGCCCGTGGGCGGGCACCGTGCATCATCGTTTCAAATTGAAGTAGCTGTTCTCGTTGTCCGTCATGCCGCACGCCTTGCTCGGGTCCTCCCAGCCGCGTGGGGTGAGGTTCAAGATGTGGTAGGTCACGTGCAGCGGCCCCGACTTGTGGGGCAGGTAGCGGAAGACGGGCTCACACGCCTCCGGCTGGTAGCCGCCATGGCCAAGCTCACGCTCGGCGGCGAGGGTGCACGCGAGGCTCTTGCAGTCTCCAAAGCCAAGCTTGTAAAGAGAGGGGGTCGTGTACCAGACCTCCGTCCTGTCGTAGTACACCCCACTGTCATAGAGGGTCGGGGCGTCCGGTCTACTTCGAAGGTAGAGCTCGTCGAGCTCCTTGAGGCAGGTGAGCAGAGCGTGGAGGCTCCGAGCGTTCTCAGCCGGGACCGAGCCGGCGTTGAACACACTGGGGAGCCCCCACGTGATCCTGCTTGGTGAAGTCCTCTCGACTGAGGCCCGGTTTCCGTCTGCGCGAAGCTCCTGAAGACAGCGCCGGAGGATGGGCTTGGCACTCTCTGCGGGCGGCGAGCCAGCTTGGAGCACGTGGGGCGCATCGAAGGTGATGTCCACTGGTTCATCGGTTGACGGTTACTGGCCCAAGTAGTCGAGCGCTCGGCTCAGCCGTTGCCGGCGAGTGCCGCGGGACCCTGGAAGGTCAGGATGAACAGGTACGGGAACCCGGGGGCGTAGCCCACGGGAGCGAACCCGCTGTATCCGCCCGTCATCGTCGCACGGGTGGAGGTGTCGAGCGTCGGGAACTCGTTCTCGAGGCCGAAGCTGTTGGGGCCGTACACGTACGCGTCATCGCTTTGGCCGATGAGCACGTTGACGTTGGAGACCTGCACGGCCGACAGCGTCACCATCGCGGGCGAGGGGACGTTGGTGACCATGCGCTTGGGGCGGATCTTGCTGTTCGGCTGAAGCGTCACGTTGAACGCGAGCACCGCGCCGATGACCAGAGCCTGGTTCAAGGAGAAGGAGTAGCCCTGCACCTTGAGCGTCGAGTAGCGGTTCGGATCGAGCAGCATCGCCCGGTTCATCGTGTGGTGCTGCATCATCTGGTGATGGTGCAGAGCCTGGCGCTGCTCGGCTGAGAGCACGTGCCCGGCGTGATGGACCGGAGGAGCCGCGAGCGGCGCGTCCGTGCCGAAGCCGAAGCCCATGTCGCCGAACGCCGCGGTGCCGCGAGCTCGGGGAGCCTGGGGTCGTGCCATGCTCCGTCCGGCGCGGCCGAAGTCGCTGCCGGGCAGAGCGCCCATGATGGAGGCGAGTGCGGGGTCCCGCATCGCGAGTTGGTGAGAGGTGGGTCGCATGTTCTTTGATCGGTGCGGCCTGACTAGGGGTATAAAAAAGCCCCAAGAGAGGTCTCCGGAGGCCGCACCTATCTTTCGGTCGACCGGAGCTTTCAAGGGGTTTCAAGGAGGGGGTGGCAGGGGCCCACCCACTCAGTGACTCGTGCGCGTTTCGGTGAAGACAGACTGGACGAAGGCGACGCACTCGCGTCGCCGAGGACGTGCTAGAGCCCGGCGGCGGCGCCGAGGACCGGGTCGCCCTCGATGCCGGACTCCGCGAGGCCCTCGGAGATCTCGTCTCCGTGGAACTTGCCGGTGGCGGTGTAGTTCTTCGCCATGCGGTGGGCGGCGATGGCGGTGAGCCGGTCGGCCGCGCGGCGAACGAAGTGGGGCACGCCCATGAACGTGCTCGCGTAGGAGCCGAGCAGGCCGAGCGTCATGTCCATGGGGACGGCCTTGCCGTTCTTCAAGTGGTAGTCGAGCTTGCCCTTGGCCTCGAGCGAACCCGTGATCGCGCCGGTGACGCCGGCCTCGAGCACGTCGCCAGTCACTGCGACAGGGCTCTCACGAATGGGGTACATCGCGCGGGCAGTGAACTGACGGATGATTGAGCTCATGGTCGTTTGTCCTTTTCCTATTGGGCTGCTGCGTCCTCAAGGCCGCCAGCAGCGGCCATGACGGGGTCAATGTCGTTGGCCGCGCCCTCACCATGAGGGGCAGCGGAAACGTGTTTACTCTCCTGCCACTGGCGCGCTTTTCTGTAGGCGAAAACGCCAGAGCTCACGGCGAAAATGGTTCGAGCTTCAATCCCGATGCCGTCTGGGTCTCGGGAGAGCACGAGTGAGGCAACTGCTGCCACAGCAGCAAGACAGCCGTCAACCGGCACATTTTTCTTTGGACCTTGGTCGAGCCCCCAACGGCCATCGATCGCGCCAAGCACACTGCCTGTAATGAGGGCGCTTCCGCCAGACCGTAGAACGTGTAGACCACTCTTCACGAACGGGACGGTCCCCGTTGCAACGTTGTGGGCGCCATTGAGGCGGTCGACGAACGCCCTCAGGGGGCTCGGCGGCCTGGCGTAGGGGTTGCTATAAGACGAGAGGTCGGCCACGTCGGGATGGTCTTTCGCCCCTGAGCTTCCCGGCAGTCTACTTGGATGTCAAGGCGAAATGCACTCAGTGCACCCGTGAGGCTCAAGTGTACGCAGAGCTTGACGAATGAGCCTGTCTATGATGCACTCTCATGGTGACTATGAGGTATCGAAAGTAGCCTTGATAGTCACTATGGCTACCACTTAGTCGTTGGACTCACGAAGACGCTTGACCTCGGGCCTATCTGGGTCGCCCTCCCCGATGCTGCTCACGGGCGTCTCGCCCTCTTCGCCCTCGCCCTCTGTGTCCTCATCCTCTTCGACGAGGCCCAGGACCTCGAGCCCCCCACGCCCCATGGCGAAGTCCTCCTTGCCACGCATCTGCATGCCGAGTGTGAGCGGTGCAGGCCCATTGCGGTTCTTCTCACTCTGGAGGTACCTCTTACTCCCCTCCATGTGACCGAGCGCAGTGAGGTCCACCTCGTGTTGAAGCATTTCGAGGCCTGCGTGGTCGAGCTCCTTTGTGACCTGGTTGATGAAAATTGTGGGCGCCTTGAGGGTGACCGATAGACTCTTGAACTCGCTCGCAATGACGACGGCGAACGCGAGGTCCCTACCTACTAACTTCGTGAGAGAGTCGACAATGATGAGGCACGGCATCATGCGAGTGAGCAAGTCGAAGAGCGACCCGCGCATGCCGCCCATCATGTTGATGATGCACATCTGGTGCAAGTTCTTGACACCAAGCTCGATGGCCTTCGCACGGATCTCATCTGGCGTCTGTTCGTTGGCCACGTAAGCAACATCCCGATTGCCCGTCACCTGAGAGATGCAATCTGCCACTTGAAGGAGCACGGACGTCTTGCCGAAGCCTGGCGGGGCTGCAATGAGGCCCGTGGACGTTTGTACGATCCCCCCTCCTCCAAAGAAGAGGTCCATGGCCGGGTGGATGGTTGCGAGGCGTGGAACGATGGACACCTTCGCGTCGCTCAAGCGCACGAACTCGACCTCGCCCTCTGGCGAAGAGAAGTTCCAGCTCTTGCACCGTGGACACCTCGAAGACCCGATGGGTATGAGCGTCCTACACTCTCGACACGGGTCTCCCAGCCGCTCCTTCATGGGCTACCCACGCCTCATGGGTCCGCCGCCGATGGGGTGGCGTTCGACCTCCTCGCCGAGCCTCTCGTAGCCGCACTCCTCACAAGGGCACCCTTGCTCGTGCTTGACCGGGACTTGTCCACACTTTTTCCCCAGTAAGAGTTCCGGGCGCTCGACCACGTCCCTCAGGAAGAGGCTCATCGGGCCACGACCCAGTGGTCGATGATCTTCGATTCATCCTCCACCGTCCGCCGTGGAGCGAGGCTACAGTGCACCTCGCCCCCACCGTTGACCCTCACCTTCAAGGGCCCAAGCTTGACCGTCGACACCACGTGGTTTTCCGGCACCTTGGTGCCCGGCAGTCCCCCCACCTCAGCGTGCCCCGGCGTCGACCACGCCCCGTCCTCGTCCTGCAGCCACGTCTCGGCCCTCCTCCCCTCCTCAATGAGCGACCGGTCCCGGAAGCCCACCTTGACGTACGTTATCGAGTACGCCTCCCCCTCCTTGGGGACGTGCGATAGGCAAAAGACCTCGAGCGGTCCGAGGTGGAAGCTGAACATGAGCATGAGCGTCCCAAACTCGTCGTTGCGACGCACCGACGCTCGGGTCGAGAGCTGTAGCCTCACGTGCTCACCCACTTCGCGCTTGCTTCAAGGTCTTTCAACTTTCGTGCCTATCCGAGTCCACGCTCAGAGCCTACGAAAAAGATCATCGCACGCTTTTTCCTTGTTGACCGAAAGTCACTTTGAGTGCACCTTCCCGCTCCACTGGCCACTGGCATTTTGCCAAGCGGCCACCGTGCAACTTGCCAAGACTGTAGGAGTTGAAAGCACATGACAGCAAAGACCTCTCCCGCTTCCGCCGCATCCGTCTCCCAGGTCGGTTTCGTCCTGCCCGAGGGCTTCGACGCCGTAGGCCTGGACCGCTACATGTACAACCCCAACAAGGGCTGCAAGGGCGCCCTTCGCGGCCACCTTCTCGCGGTCATCGCCATGCCCCCCATGGAGCGCGGCAAGGACCCCAAGACCAAGGAGCCGATCATGCAGGACTGGGACTGTCTTCTCATCAAGACGACAGCCGAGTGTGACGGCATCGATCGTGAGCAGAAGGTCGTCAAGGTCTCCGCCGGCCGTGAGGTGCTCACGCCCAAGACCTTCAAGCTGGGCGACACCTTTGAACGCGCCGCGCTCGACCCGGACTTCTGCTACGAGGTCTTCATCGCGCCCGACAAGAAAATAGACATCGGCTCGGGCCAGACCATGTGGCTCTACAACATGGGAGCGGTCAAGAAGGGTACACCGAGGAGCGAGTTCGGCATCTCTGCACGCCTCGCGACCACGGCGACCAAGGCTCTCCCCCAGAGCACCGGCGCAGCCCAGGCAGCCGAGGCGGTGGCCGAAGTCGCCACCCCCTTCTGAGCGTAGCCGGTCATGGGGAAACCCATCCGCACACGCACGGGCGGCTACGCCTCCGACATCACGACCTTGGCCCACATTGCCGCGGCCGTGAAGATGGACAAGCGCATCCCCCCACGAAGGGTCGAGGAGCTGGTCAAGCACCTTGACGCGGCCACGATCAAGCTCATCGAGTGTGACCGTGGCCTGGGCCTGCACAAGAGCGGCAAGGAGAAGGAGCCCGCCGCGTAGAACGCGCTCCCGCTCATTTTCCTTTTTGCCCCAGCAGAAGAGCGGTGAGACCTGGGCCGGACGTCAGCCTCGTCTTCGTGTTTGCTCGGACTCCAAAGGCGAAGCTCAAACCCAATGCGGTGGGAGGCGTCCAAAGTTGAGTGGGGGTGCCGCGAGACCCCCACTCGACCCTTTTCAATGTGCCCTCGGGCCGTGTACGGGGTTCTTGCCGGCACGCGGCTGCCCGCCTCTTTGGAGGAGGAAGCGCCGTGCGCGTCTCTTGACGCGCGGACCAAACGACAGGAGGCGACGAGCCCTGCACCCGAGGTTTTTCTTTGGTCATACGCATCAGAGCGTTGGGTGGTCACTTGCCGAAAAACACCAGGCGTGAGCGCCGCTTTGTATTCTCACGCGCCTACCCGAAACATGTGGAGGTTAGAGTGGACCCGAAGGACGTCATGCAGGAGGCGGTGGTGAAGCTACTTGGACAGCTTGGCGGAGCCGTCGAGCGGGTTGCCGGCGCCGTGGAGGCAAGGTACATCGCCACGGCCAGGAAGGAAGATGCGCTGCGTGAGGGCGTCGAGAAGCTCGTCGTCATGCTCGAGGCCTACGGCCCCATGGCCGCGGCGGCGGTGGGCGACAAGCTTGGAGCCAAGAGGGAGAGTGAGCCGTCATGACGGCCCTGCTCGAGGCCGCCGTCTGCGGGGCGAAGCAGGGGTGCACGCTCGCTCCTGGCTCTGTCGACGCACACCGCGACGCGGCCTCACTCACCGCCCACCACGACTGTGAGTCGTGCGCCGGCTTCGGCTGTGACGACGCTCACCAAGCTCGCCGCTCAAGGCGCGCCTCGGACTACCAGGCAACCAAGCCATGACCGAGCTCGCCATCTCGCGCCTCCTCCGCGTCGCATTCACCGGCGCGAGCGGCACCGGCAAGAGCACGCTGACCGAGTGGGCCTCACAAGAGTTTGCCCTGCCCATAAACCCCATCGGCTCACGCTCCGTCTCGCAGACCATGGGCTTTTTGAGCCCCTACGACGTCGACGCGGCAGGCAAGCGCGGCGAGTTCCAGAGGCGGCTCTTGTCCGAGAAGGCCGCCTGGGAGAGGGACATGGGTTCATTCGTCACCGACCGCTCGGTGCTCGACAACTTGGCCTACACGATCTTGCACGACGTTCACTCCATCGACGGAAAGACGCTC
>Ga0181521_10001486_pt1 | contig 29027 bp, 19 predicted proteins | sample PEATcosm2014_Bin_32_FD_119764 | JGI IMG/M metagenome (GOLD analysis project Ga0181521, IMG submission 119764) | Peatland microbial communities from MTU Mesocosm Facility, Houghton, MI, USA - PEATcosm2014_Bin02_60_metaG | ecosystem: Environmental > Terrestrial > Soil > Wetlands > Peat | place...
CAGATGACGGTCAGGCGATCTTGGGAGCCTTCTGAGTGGGCCTGCATTCATGTCCTGACCTGGTCTTTCGCGTGGAGCTATGGGGATTCGAACCCCAGACCTCTTGCATGCCATACAACGGCAGCACGTCCACCCGCGTCCATCTGTGCAGGTCACCGTCTCAGGACGTCCGCATCAGTCCCCCGAAATCCAGGCCGGTTGCTGTACTTTCGTGCTTGTACCGTCTCGAGCCGCCACACGTGCGAGCTGAGCGGACTCAGCTCCCGGGAGACCCACGCTGCGCATAGCACCGGATTGTACCGGTCAGCCACCCGAGATCGCCGTCGCGAACGACCTAACTCTTCTGTCACGAGCGCGAGATACGGGCACTTGTAGAAGCCCACGGCCGAGGGCATCACCAGATTGAATCTGCGGGCCGCCAGAGATCCCAGGCCCACGCAAGCATTATCCGTCTGCGTGCTGCCGATAAGCGGAAAGCCGCTGCTGGTATCGCAGCTCGGCGAGTGCGGCTGCCGGGCGAATCAGGACTAGCAGCATTAAGACATCATCCTCGCGCGTTGAGGAGGCCATGTCTGCCCTGGTCAATGTCACTGAGTCGTCGGTCCCCGTCTCGCCCTGCTCGCCACAGAGGTTTGCCTCAGCCTCATGTCTCACGAGAGTTTGAAACAGAGGGCAGCGCCGTGACTGGCCGGTGAGCAGCCATGCCGACGGGATCCGCCGCATGGCGGGACCCTGGGGGCCCGAGCATCTGGCGCAGCCAACTGGGCCCGAACGTCAGGACTTCCGGCCCTGACCGCGGACTTTGCCATCGCGTGACTATTGAAGTGAGGAAGGGGGTCCGCGAGCCGAGTTTGCGGCGCGCCGCCGTCCGCCGGTCGGCCAGCGCGCTGGAGGGATCGAGGAAAGGGCGGTTCAAGGGTCCCGGCTAAGGGTTTTCGGTGATTGACATTTGGGAGGTCCACAATGACATCGGCGACAATGAAGCCGGCTAGTGACCGGACCGGGCGTCACGCGGAGGGCCGCGGCTATGGCCTGATCCTGTTTGCGTCTGTCTTGCTGCTGGTCATCGGCTTCTTCAACATGATCTACGGCATCGCCGCGATCGCCAACTCGCACGTGTTCGTCGCCAACGCGCACTACGTGTTCGCTGACCTGCGCTTCTGGGGCTGGATCACGCTGATCATCTCCGTGCTGCAGCTCGCAGCGGCGGCTGGGGTCCTGGCGGGCAACCAGCTCGCGCGCTGGTTCGCGGTGGTGGTGGTCGGGCTCAGCGCCATCGACATGATGTTCTTCGTGCCGGCTTACCCGTTCTGGGCGCTGGCGATCATCGCGATGGACGTCGTCGCGCTGTACGGGCTGTGCGCCTACGGCAGCCGCGAGAACCTCGCCGCTTAACGCCGCGAGGCCAACAGGTCCCGACTGGGGGCCCGAGGTCCGGTCCTCTGGCCGGACCCAGCACGCGGGCCGGTCCGGGTCAGCGCCCGGACCGGCCCGCGTGCTCGCCGTGGTCTGGTGACCAAGATGCACCCGATCCGGTGACCGCGCGGGCGGCACTCACCGCGCGCCGTACGCTTCGCGGGCCCGGAGAAGCACGCCAGGCCGAACCCGCGGAGCGACGCGCCCGGGTGAGCGTGCACCTTCTGCGCCCACCCGCCCCTTCTCTGATGACCGGTTCCAGGGGACGCCATGCTGAGCAGCCCTGCCGAGCCTGGCCGGGCGTGTGATCGCCGGGCCACGGGCCGACGTCCCGATCCGGAGAAACCCGTTCCTGCCCTGACCAGGAACGAACCCAAGCTCGACGGCTCGGCCGGGAGCCCGGCCGGACAGGCCGGGCAGGTCGGGGCGATGACACGCATCCGGCCGGTGCTGCGGGCCGCTATCTGCTCTCAGCGGGCCACCGCCGGAACCGCAGCTGGCGGCGGGACTGGCAGGCCAGCCCGGTCGAGGATGACCGCGCCCGCCGCCGCGAGCGCTCGCCGGGACACCTGGTAATGGTGACCGCACAGCAGCAGGTCCGTCGGGTGGTCCCGGCCGGGTACCGCAGGCATGACCGCGACAACAGAAGGCCTGGCCGGACAGCAGCAGGCACGGTCGGCGGTCCTCAGCGCGCGCCAGTAAACGGCGTGCCGAGCGGGCTGCCACGGATCGGGCGGTTCGCTGCGCCTGGCGGCGCGTCCCGGGAAGAAACGGCTCATAAAGGCAGGATTCCGCAGGCCTCGTGCCGCGTGGCAGGGTCCCAGTTCCCGTCGCAGGAGGGCCGAAAGGCCCGGTCCTGCCTGACCGCGGCCGGGACGGCCGCGGTGCTGTCCGCACGCACTCGTGATGTCCGACGGCAGGCCGCGCAGGCCCGGCTGATCCTGGCATGTGACGTCGCAGCGGACGAGCAGGCGTCCGTGGTGTGGATGACCTTGTTCCGCGTGCGCGCCCGCGCCGGGTGGACCGGTGCCGCGTGTTCGTCAGGCAGATCGCCTGGCGGCCGATGTCGCGCAGGCGCGGAAAGAGGCGCGGCACGCGTGATTGAAAGTCGCGATAAGTGTGCACTTTCTTAAGGGTGCTGCACTCAATGACATCAGAGCCAGCGCACGGCGTCGAGCCTGGCGCCAACCCCGCAGGAACGCCTCAAGAGCCAATGCCGCTAAGTTAGTGATCTTGCGCAGGTCAGGCTGGGTGTCTGGGCCGATGTGCCTGGGACCGGTAGGTTGCGGCCGTGACTGGAGCGCCGGAGCCGCTGAGCGGCCGCCTGACTGACCACATCTCGCTGGGCGTGCTGTCCGCGGCGTTCTCCCGGGATCTGATCGAGGAGGTTCTCGGCGTGACCGGGAAGCGGGAGAAGCGGTCCCGGTTGCTGCCCGCTCACGTGATGGTCCGGTACGTGATCGGCCTGGGACTGTTCTTCGGGCAGGCGTATGAGGAGGTCATGCGCCAGATGACCGGCACGCTGCAGAGCCTGGGCTCCTGGGACCAGGACTGGAAGGTGCCGTCCACCTCAGCGATCACCCCGGCCCGGCAGCGGCTGGGAGCCAGGCCGCTGCGGGAGCTGTTTCACCGTGCCGCGGTGCCGGTCGCGGGCCTGGGCACCACGGGCGCGTGGTTGCGCGGGCGCCGGCTGATGGCTATCGACGGGACCAGCTTCGACGTGCCCGACACCAGCGAGAATGTGGCCGCGTTCGGCAAGATGGGCAGCGGCCCCAAGGCATCGGCGTTCCCGAAGCTGCAGGTCGTGTCCCTATCGGAGTGCGGCACCCACGCCCAGGTCGCTGCCGCGATGGGGTCGTGCCGGACCGGCGAGCGCGAGCTGGCCGCCGAGCTCGCCGGGCCGGTGGATGAGGACATGCTGATCACCGCGGACTCCGGGTTCTACTCCTGGCAGCTGTGGGACCTATACGCCGCGACCGGGGCGGCGCTGTGCTGGCGGGTCGGCGCGGCCGTGCCCCTGCCGCTGGTCCGGCGCCTGCCCGATGGCTCCTATCTCGCGCTGATCTTCGCGCCGGGCGCCACGGCCAAGCGCAAGGCCGCCCTGCTGGCCGCCGCGCGCGCCGGGGAGCAGATCGGTCAGGATCAGGCCCGGATCGTGCGGGCGGCGGAGTACACCGTCCCCGACCGCGGCGGCGAGGACAGCGAGCTGATCTGCGTGATCACCACCCTCCTGGATCCGGCCAGGCTGACCGCAGCGGAGATGGCATTCGCCTATCACCAGAGATGGGAACACGAATCCGGGCTGGATGAGATCAAGACGCACCTGCGCGCAGCCGGCGGGATCCTCCGCTCCCAGTCCCCTGAACTCGTCGAACAGGAGATGTGGGGAATCTTGCTGGCCCACTACGCGATCCGGGAGCTGATGTGCCGGGCTGCTGATGAAGCCGGCCGCGACCCCGACCAGGTCAGCTTCATCCGCACTGTCCGCCTCGTCCGCCGTCAGACCGGTGAGCCGGCGGCCTTTCCCCCCTGACCGCATATCCGTGGCCACCGCCGCAGTCTTCGCCGAGATGCTGGAACGGCTCAACCCCAAGCGCCGGATGCGGACCTGCCCTCGTGTCATCAAACGCGCCCGACACAACTCCTACCGGGTCAAACGCCCCAGCGACGTACCCGTCACCCACGCCAGCCCGCCAACGATCAAACTCGAAGGCCTCCCGGCAGCGGCTTAACTTAGCGGCATTGCCTCAAGAGCCGAGTCCCAGTCCAGTGGCGCCACCAGCCCGCGGTGTAAAGCGGACGCGCGTCGGCGGGGTATGGGTAGCCGCCGCCTTTTTCGCGCTGGTCTTACTTCTGCTGCTCATTTTCATCCTGGAGAACAGCCAGAGTGTTGAGATTAGCTACTTCGGCGCTCACGGACATCTGCAGCTGGGCGTCGCGCTGCTCTTCGCGGCCGTCCTCGGGAGACTCCTGGTAGCGATTCCCGGAACCTGGCGGATCTTCCAGCTGCGGAGGGCCGCGCGCCAGCAACGGCATCTTGCCGCACAGGCAGCTCCGCGGGCCAAGGCCAGCTGATCTCAGGCCGGGCCACGCATGGGCCACAAGCCGCGAGCGCTCACGGCTACCAGCGGTCACTGGCGCGCCCTCAAACCCCGGTAGCCCACTGTGAGCATCGCTTCTGGCAGGCCGGTTCCCGCATCACCAACCTTCCCAGCTGGTTATCCGCCGTTCGATCCGCGTGCGATAACGCGCGGCGTACATCGGACACAAACGGCCTACAGCCTGCATAACCATTTGGCGGGGACTACGGACTTCAGGGCTATCGTCCGCGGCGCCCGGGGCGCGCAGGTCCTGGGCCAGGTCGGCGGCGGAGGGCAAATGGAGGGGCGATCTTGACCCAGGATGCGGCGCTTGAGTCCAGGGTGTCGTGGGTCAGGTCGGCGGCTAGCAGGTGCGGCACCAGCCATGTGGCCGAAGTCATGGCTTCCAGGGGGCCATCTAGTCAACGACGTGTCGTGCGGACAAGAACTAATGCGGCGGGCAGACCGCAGCGTGGCCGGTGGGTCTGGCGGAACGAGCGCGGCAAGAGGACGATTAGCTCGCTGCTCCCGTTCGGAAAGGACTCCGCTATGCCCGACACTGACACGCCCGTCATGGACACTCTCGCGGTGATGACCGCGGCATCGCTGGAGAGCAGCGACCTGGCCCCACGCGAGTTCATGATCGCCCGGATCGCCGCCCTAGTCGCGGTGGACGCACCCGCTACGTCCTATGCCCTCAACGTCGAAGCGGCGGCCGACGCCGACATCACCCTTGATGACGTCGAAGATATTCTCGTCGCGGTGGCCCCCATCGTCGGCACCGCCCGCGTGGTCTCGGCCGCGGCGAACATCGCCCAAGGGCTGGGCCTCGTGGTCGCTATAGCCGAAGCTGAGCTGGAGGCCGACCTGGAGGCAGAGGCCGACGACGGCGTCTAAGCCCAGAGCCGCGCCAATGGCGCCCCGCCGTATGCCCGATCAGACGGTCAGCCACGGGTCACCGCGGTCACTGGTCGGCGCCCGGACCGAAGAGAACGATGGGAGAGACGAGCGCGACAATGACCGCGCCCCCGCTCATCCCGCCAGCCAACGATGAACCGGGGTAACGGTAGTACTACCTCAAGAAGCCGACTGGCGTGACTGCCGGAGTCCCGGCGGCTTCACCCGTCGATGGGTGAGGCCGCCGTCTCCGCGGCGATGATTCAATTGCCACATGGTGGTGATCTTTGGCTTCGGGCGGGGCAAACAGGAGGACCTGGGCGAGGTTGCGCTGGGCATGTGCCCGAACTGTCACAACCAGGTCTACCTCCATCACGTTCGGTCGAAGAAGTCGGTGCGCCTGTATTTCGTGCCCGTCGTGCCCTACGGCACGGACAACTACCTGGTGTGCCCCATCTGCAGCCGTGGCCTCAACATCAGTCACGCACAATTGCCCCACATACGTTCGATGTCCGCGGCGACCGCATCCTTTCGCGCCCGACGGCTCCCTGAAGCCCAGTACATGGCGCAGGTCGAGCGGTTCTGGCAGCAGCTTGGAGTGAATCCCGCGGGCCAGCAGATCCTGAGCCCCGCCAGTCCCGGCACCGCCCCCACACAGGCGGGCATCCCGCCCAGCCAGCCACTCCCGTACAGCCCCCGTCGGAGGCGGCTGATGATGAGAACCCATGGATATCGCAGCTGGCAGAACTTGCGCGGCTGCACAACCAGGAAATACTTTCTGACGCTCACTATGCAGCAGCCAATCGGCGCATTCCGATGAGAGGTAACTGCGTCAGCCGCGGGCATCGCAATCGCGCGCTGGCCGCCCAACTGGCCATCAAGTTATGAACCCCGGTCGCTGCTTCGTGCTGGCCGTTGGCGTCTTGGTCTTGTTCACTCTCGCGCGCACGTTCAAGCTGTTGGGCCCGCCGGTAGTGGCTGTCACCCTTCTCACTTCAGCGCTGGCCCTGATCGCCTGGAGCGCGCGCGCGACACTTGCTGACCTTGGGCTTGGCCGAACGGACATGGTCGCGGGATTGCGTTATGGAGCTGGTGCCTTCGGGATCGTCCTGCTGGTCTTGATAGTGGCTGCCGTCATCCCCGCGACGAACGGCTTCCTTCACGATTCGCGAGCGCAGATCCACGGCGGGCGGCTGCTTTACGAACTGGGAGTGTCGATCGTGCTGCTCACGGCGATCCCCGAGGAGTTCGCATTTCGCGGCGTGCTGCTGGGGTCGGCGCTGAGACTATGGGGTCCATGGCGCGCGAGCCTGATCACCTCGGCACTGTTCGGCCTCTGGCACATAGCGCCGACCTTGCACACCATGTCGGACAACCATGAATTCAGGGGCGTAGCCGCGAGTGTCGCCGGGCAGGTACTGCTGGTGCTTGGCGCGATAGCGGTCACGTTCATCGCCGGTCTTGTCTTCTGCTGGCTCAGACTGCGATCCAAGAGCCTGATCGCCCCGGTTATGGCTCACGTCGCGACCAATGGCCTCGCACTCACCGTCGCGTGGTTCACTGTCCACTACTGCAGGGCAGCCTGCTAGCGATCTTGGTCGCCAGGGCACGTTCGTCAGCTCCGCTAGCGAGGAAAGCCGCCAGACACGGGCAGGGATCACCCGCAGAAGGGTGACGACACCCCGAGCCCGCTCGACCAGGATCGGGCACAAGCGGTACCCGTGGTAGCTAAGCGAGCGACCGTCCCGTCCGGTGACCAGAGTGGGCACCAAACCAGGGCCGCCCGTGAACCCACCGGACATCAAAACCACGTCACCCCATCCATCCGGAGGATAGCGACATGGCCAAGAAGAAGAGGGGCAAGCAGGATCAGGACCACGCCAAGGTCCAGGTATCGCCGACCGGAGCGCGGCGGCAGGAGGCTGAAGCCGGCCCGCTGCCGAAGATGAAGCGCAAGGAGTACGAGCGGCAGATGAGAGTCCTGCACGGTGAGCTCGTCGCCATGCAGGAGTGGGTCAAGGCGTCCGGGGCCAAGATCTGCATCGTGTTCGAGGGCCGGGACACTGCCGGGAAGGGAGGCACGATTAGGCGGATCACCGAGCGGGTGAGCCCGCGGGTGTTCCGGGTCGCCGCCCTGTCCGCCCCGACCGAGCGGGAGAAGTCGCAGATGTACATCCAGCGGTACCTGTCGCATTTCCCGGCGGCCGGCGAGGTTGTGATCTTCGACCGCAGCTGGTACAACCGGGCGGGCGTCGAGCCGGTGATGGGCTTTTGCACGCCGGAGGAGACCGAGCGGTTCCTCGGGCTGGTGCCGGGGGTCGAGAAGGCGATGGCCGATGCGGGGATCTTGCTGCTGAAGTACTGGCTCGAGGTCAGCGCCGGCGAGCAGACCCGGCGGCTGGAAAGCCGCATCCACGACCCGCGGAAGATCTGGAAGCTCTCGGACCTGGACCTGAAGTCCTACAGCCGCTGGTATGACTACGCCAGGGCCAGGGACGCCATGTTCGCCGCCACCGACACCGCGTGGGCACCCTGGTATGTTGCGCACACCGACGACAAGAAACGCGGCCGGCTCAACATCATCAGCCACTTGCTGAGTCAGGTCCCTTACAAGCCCCTCGCCCTCCCCGACGTCACCCTGCCCAAACGGCAGCGTGCCGGCGGCTACACCGAGCCGGACCTGCCCCTGCGGCACATCCCCGCACGGTACTAGGAGGCTGGCAGGCCAGCCACCGCCGACGCCGCCGCGCGCAGGAGGAACCTGTGGCCTCGGTGACGAGCAAGAGCGTCGCGGGCGCGGACCGCCGGGCGGCGCGGCGCTGGCGCGCTGCTGTGCTTGGGCCGCGGGGCGGGGGCACGACCCGGCGGCGAGCATCCGACGCGTTCCGGCTGGGGTTCGCGGTTGCCGTGGTGGCAGTGTCTGTCCCGGCCATGCAAGCGAACTCGGCCGCCGAGCTGAGTGTCGTGCATGCTCTGAACCCGCCGCCCGCGGGAATCAGCTGGCTGGTCACCTCGGTCTTCTGGCTCGGCTCCGTAGGCGTCATCGTTCTTCTGATCATCCTCGGGCTCCTTGTCCCGCGGCTGGCCGCAGCCCGGTGGACAGCCGTGGCCGCTGTCGTCACCTGGGGTGTATGCCTGCTTATTGGCCGGATTCTGGGGCCTTCAGCCGGGCGGCCAGTGGCCGATTCGCTTGCTGGGCTTGATACGAGCTATCCGGTCACGCAGCTGGCGGTCACAATCGCCGTGGCGGCAACCGCGCTGCCCTATCTGAGCCGTCCGCTGCACCGCCTGGTGTCGCTTCTGGTGGTGATGGCATCGATCACCGCGGTGGTCGGCGGGTCGGCGCTACCGGTCAACGCCGTCTCCAGCCTGGTGCTGGGATGGGGGGTCGCAGCCGGCCTGCACCTGGCCGTGGGGTCACCGCTCGGCCTGCCCTCGGCGGAGGAGGTCACCGACTGGATCGCCGACCTGAATGTCGCGATCGCGGGCATCGCCCGGGCCCCCCGCCAGGCCTGGGGGGTGGAGAAGCTCACCGGGCACGACGCCGCCGGCCGGAAGATCGAGCTGTCGGTCTGTGGCCGCGACGCCTCCGATGCCCGGGTGCTGGCGAAACTATGGCGATTCTGCTTTTACCGGGATTCGGGGCCCACGCTCATTCTCGATCGACTGCAGCAAGTCGAGCATGAGGCCTATCTGACCTTCATGGCAGGGCGCGCCGGTCTTCAGGTACCCGAGGTGCTGGCCGTCGGCCGGTTCGGGCCCAGGCGCGATGCCGCGCTGATAACCAGGCTGCCAGACGGCCCAGCCCTGTCGGAGGCCGACGCCGATAGCCTGTCCGACGGAACTCTCGACGAGCTGCTCCTGGCCGTGCTCCGGCTGCGCGAGGCGGGCATCGCGCACGGGACGCTGGGGGCTGAGACGATCATCGTTTCCGCGGCGGGTATCTGCCTAAGAGCCTGTAGACAAACCAACCAAGCGCGCGCGTAGCTTGCGTAACTCGTATCAATTAGGTCGTTCCCGGCGTGTCGCTCTGGCATGCGAGAGGACTCCTGGTAGCGGAGAGGTGTCTACGCCCTCCAGCGCCAGGAGTCCCGTGTGCCTGTCTACCCTGTCTCCGGCGGAAACGCCAGATGCGCGGCATCGGGATGCCGGTGCCATGACCGTGTCCGCGCCTATCCCTCCGATACCGCTGACGAGCAGTGGGAGGTGCTAGAGCCGCAGGCCAGGACGGTGATGGCCGGGCTGGTCAAGGCGGCCGGGCGCCCGATGGAGCATGACCTGCGGGCGATGACGGACGCGGTGTTCTACGTGGTGAAGAACGGCGTGGAGTGGCGGGCGCTGCCGGTGGACTTCCCGCCCTGGGAGGCGGTGTGGAAGTTCTTCGAGCGGTGGAGCGCCCGGGGGCTGCCCGAGGCGCTGACGCACCGGCTGCGCGGCGCGCTGCGCGAGCGCCAGGGCCGCGCCGCCGAGCCCACGGCGGTGATCGTCGATTCCCAGATCGTCAAGGCCGCCGACACCGTCGGGAAGGGCAGCCGCGGGTTCCATGGCGGGAAGAAGATCAACGGGAGGGGCCGGCACGCCGCGGTCGATGTCGAGGGCTGGCTGCTGTCGATCGTGGTCACCGGCGCCCAGATCAGCGACCGGGCCGGCGCGAAGCTGCTGGTCGCCAGGCTGCTGGAGGTGTTCACGACGCTGCAGATCATGTGGGCCGACAGCGGCTACGACGGCAAGCCCCTGGCCACCTGGATCCGACAGGCCGCCGGCATCACCTTGCAGATCATCAAGCGCAGCGACCTGCCCGGCTTCCAGGTCGTCAGCCGCCGGTGGGTAGTCGAGCGGACCTTCGGCTGGCTGATGCACTACCGGCGCCTGGCCCGCGACTACGAACGCAGGACCGAGCATCACGAGGCCATGGTGTACTGGGCCACCATCATGATCATGACCCGTCGGCTCGCGAGGTACGAAACCGGCGCACCCTCGATCCGGCGATGGGGCGGCGAACGCGGCACCCCGCTACCCGGACAAGATCAACAGGCCGCCTGACGCATTGTCTACAGGCTCTAAGGGACTTTCGCTGCGCGACATCCTCAGCCCCCGATGACCGCCTCGATAGCGACCTCGCGGCGGCGCTGGCCGCGATGGCTGTGCGGGTAGGCGCCGAACGCACGGCCGCGGCGGCGGCCCGGGTGCTTGACGCCGATGCAGCCCGCGGCGCCCTGCTCCACCTGCAGCGCTCCGCGCTCGACCCGGTCACTGTGAGCGCGCTTCAGCGGCACAAGGGCCTGCTCCCTGGGCTGCGGGCGGCCGTGGCCAGCGCGGCCGGCATCGAAGTGCCCAAGCTAGCCGAGGCAAAGCGGGTCAGCTGGATCAACCTGGTGTTCGGCGCCGGCACGCTGATCGGCATCTGGTTGATCATAGGGGTACTTGCCGACGTCCGCGGATCGCTCGATGTGATCAGGGGTGCCAGCTGGGGATGGGTGGCGCTGGCGTTCGTGCTCGCCCAGCTTCCGGTGGTCGCGGAGGCCTGGGCTCTCACCGGTACCGTCCCGGGCCAGCTCCCCTTCGGACGGTGCGTTGCCCTGGAGACGTCCAACAACTTCACCGCGCTCGTCGGCGGCGACGCCGCGGTGTTCGCCGTCCGGGTCAGGTTCTTCCAGCGCCAGGGTTACGGCTTAGAGATGGCGGTCAGCTCAGGTGCCATCGCGACCGCCGCGAGCTGGGCGGCGAAAGGGCTGCTCTTCCTCGTTTCCATCGGCTTCGCCGCCGGGAGCTTCCACGCGCCGGAGAGTTCGGGCGGGCGCCAGACGGCCGTGTGGATCGTGGTCGGCGTGGTGCTCGCGGCGGGGATCGCCGTCGTGCTGATCAGCCTGGTGCCGCGGCTGCGGCGGCTCGCCAGCACCCGGATCCGGCCGCATCTGGTGAACATCTGGGCCAATATCAAGACGATCGCCACCGAGCCACGCAAGATCGTCTATGTCGCAGCCGGCTCGGTGCTGGCCCAGCTGCTCGTGGCCATGGCGCTCGGCGCGTCGCTGCACGCGGTCGGGCAGCAGGAGAGCATCGCAACACTGCTGGTGGTTATCACGACGGCCTCGATAATCGGCGGAGCCGTGCCCGTGCCCGGCGGCCTCGGCGTCGTGGAGGCGGGCCTGATCGCCGGGCTCACCAGCGCTGGCGTACCCCAAGATCAGGCCGTCGCGGCGGTGTTCATTCAGCGGCTGTTCACCGCCTACCTGCCTCCGATCTGGGGCTCGGTGACTCTTGGCTGGATGCGCCGACGCGAATACGTTTAACACCGATCGCGCTAGAGAAATGGGACCACGGCATCACCGTCCGCTGGTCATGTCGCGGCTGCACGGCCTGAATCCGCTGACTCAGTGACCTGGACCGGCTTGCGCGGGATGAGGACGCCGAGGACGAGGCCGATGACGGTGAACACCAGCATCATCGTGAGAGCGACCGCGAAGGGCTGGCCCGCGGGCAGCCTGACGGCCACCAGGACCGAGCCGACCAGGGCGGTGCCGAACGATGATCCCAGGTTGGAGACGCTGCGGGACAGGCCGGAGATGTCACCCTGGTCGGCGTCGGGGAAGCTGGACTGGACGACGTTGACGGAGGAGGTCAGCATGACCCCCACCCCGGCACCGAACAGCAGCAGCCCCGGCACCCAGGTCCAGATGCCCGAATGTGCCCGCACCAGGGCCAGCAGCAAGATCATGCCGGTCGCGGTGACCAGGAAGCCGGCGATGATCAGCCACCGCTGCGGATGGCGCCGGGCGAACCGGTCGGCCGCGGCCGAGGCGGCCAGGATCCCGATGGTGCCCGGGGTGAGCACCAAGCCGGTCTGGATGGCGTTGTATTTCCAGACTTCCTGCAGGTAGACCGAGACGATGAAGAAAGTCCCCTGCAGGATCAGCCACTGGATGGCCTGAGTGCCCAGTCCCAGGTTGGAGATCTTGTTGCGGAACAGCCGCAGCGGCAGCAGGACGTCCTTGCCTTTTTTCTCGCTGGCGCGGACGTGCAGGAAGAACCACAGCAAGAACAGCGCGCCGATGGCCACGAACAGCCACACCGGGGAAATCGAGCCTTTGGGGATCACCACGGTGCTGCCGATGGTGAAGTCCGCCCGCGACTTGAAGAAGCCGTAGGTCCGCGACTGCAGCAGCCCGAGCACCACGAAGAACAGGCCCAGCGCGGACAAGACCGCGCCGGTCAGGTCGAACCGCGGCGTCGGCCCGGCCCGGGCCGGGTCTTTGATCTTGCGACCGAGCCAGATGATCCAGGCCACCACGATCACCTGCAGGCCGAACGACGCCCGCCAGCTGATCGCGCTGGTCACCACGCCGCCGATCAGCGGCCCGGCGGCCGCGCCCAGCCCGCCCGCCCCGCTGACCACGCCGAAATACCGCGCCCGCGACTTGACGTCCGGGAAGGACACCGTGACCAGGATGTAGATGGGCGGGATCATCAGCGCCGAGCCCACGCCCTCGAGCAGCGAGTACCCGACGATCAGCTGGGGCAGCCCCTGCGACAGCAGTGCCAGCAGACCGCCTACCGCATAGACCGCCAGGCCGATGATGAAGCACCGCTTGCGGCCCCAGATGTCGGTCAGCTTGCTGCCGGGGATCATCAGCGCGGCCATAGTGAGGGTGAACAGCGTGATCGCTGTCTGCACACCGGCCACGTTCGTGCCCAGGTCCTTGGCGATCGCGCTGATCGCCACGTTCATGTTCGTGGCCGCGTAACTGGCGATGAACTGAGCCAGCGCCAGCGGCAAGATCATCGACCGGGCCGCAGCGGCCGCCCCCGGTGCAGCGGTATCAGTCATCGCGGTCCCCTGGCCCAGGCGCGTAAGCCTCCATCCTGATTCCCCAATCCGTCTGCCCGGTGCCGCCAGGGTTAATTTTCAGCCTCGCCGACATCGTCCACCCGCTTCAGTCTCGCTGTGAATCGGCCACCAGCCGGCGTCCCTCATCAGCGGGGGCCGTAGCGGTCGTCTCATCCGGGTATCCGATGGCGATCAGGTCAGCCATGACATTCCCCTACCTCATTCGGTGGCAGTTCATACCGCTGCGTCTTGGCCCAGCCTGCTGAGGGCGTGGGACATGTGTTAATCCTGGTGCCGGTACCCGGCTGGGTCGTCACCCGCCCGGGGGTGAACTCGGCCGGTCCGGCCCGGCTCCTGCTACCGGGGCGTGTGCGCTGGCTGCGCGGCGGATGAGCCTGCGCTCCGGCATGCCCGGTACCTGAGCACCGGCGAGTGCGTTTGCCGAACCGGCGACCAGCCTGGCGTAGCGGGCGGCCAGCGGGTCGGCCGTGGCACCGTGCGCGATGACGCTGAGCAGCACCGTGATCGTGATCACGGCGACAGCAGGACCGGCAGTGCGGCTGCCCAGATCCTCCAAGGCCAGCAGGGCGAACACCACCGACGCCAGGCCGCGCGGGCCGAACCAGCCCACCAGCAAGATCGTCGCCCGGCCCAGCCGTGCGCCAGCCAGCGCGATCGCCACCGGCACCATCCGCACGACCGTGAGGCTGAGCACCGCATAGAGCGCGATCTGCCAGGTCAGGCCCTCTGCGGCGGGTGCGACGGCGACGGCGCCGAACGCCAGCCAGACCAGCAGCGATACCAGGCCGCCCGTTTCCTCGACGAACGGCAGCAAGGGCTCGCCGCGCCGGCCCCCTGCCGTGCCGAACGCGAGCCCGCCGGCAAACGCGGCGATAAACCCGTTGCCGTGCAGCGCCACCCCGCTGGCGTAGGCGCACACCGCCAGGCCCAGCACCGCCGGGCCCGCGAAGCCTTCGGCGGCCCAGCCGCGCCGGCGGGCCGCCTTCACCAGCAGGCCACCCGCACCGCCCACCGCCACGCCGACGACAATGCCCAAAGCCAGCTGGGCAACGGCCGCAACTGGGCCGTGGCCGGCGATCTCGCCCCCCGTTGCCGCTCCCGCCAGGGCCACCAGGACAACGGGCGTGGCGATCCCGTCGTTGAGTCCGCTTTCGACATTGATCAGGCGGCGGATCCTGGCCGGTACCGCGGGGTTGGTCATCATGCCCGCGCCAAGTGCGGCGTCGGTGGGCGCCAGCGCCGCGCCCACCAGCAAGGCCAGCCAGATGCCGGCGCTGCTGGCCAGGGCGAAGGCCAGCAGGGTGCCCAGGGCGATCGTCAGCGGGAGCGCGACCCCGAGCAGCCGCAGGCACAGGGCGGCGTCCGTCCGCAGTTCATGCAGCCCGACCCGGGAGGCGTCGGAGAACAGGACCAGGGCCAGGGTGAACTCGGCGAGTTCCTTGATCAGTTCATTGCTGGGCGTGGCGCCCAGCACCGCCAGCGGCCCATGAGTGAGCAGCAGCCCGGCCAGGACGAAGGTGATCGGCGCGGTGACGTCGAACCGTTCCAGCCGGGCCGATAGCGTGCCCCATCCGAATACCAGCACCGCCACGATGGCCAGGTCGGATACGCTCACGACGGCACCAGGCGCCCCGCGCTCACTTCGGGGATGTCGCAGCCCTGGCAGCCAGATCAGCCACGACACCTCCTTCCTTATCCGCTGTCGTCCTTACCCCGGCCGAGGTGGCACCGCGGGGTGCTGCTAGCCGAGGGTGGCGACGAGGATCGCCTTGATCGTATGCAGCCGGTTTTCGGCCTGGTCGAACACGATGCTGGCCCCGGATTTGAAGACCTCGCCGGTCACCTCGAGGCCGGAGGTCATGCCCGTGTGCTCCATCATCTCCCGGCCGACGGTGGTGTTGGTGTCGTGGAAGGCCGGCAGGCAGTGCATGAATTTGACCCTGGGGTTGCCGGAGCTTCGCATGAGCGCGGCGTTGACCTGATACGGGCCCAGCAGCTTGACCCGTTCGGTCCAGACGTCTTTAGGCTCGCCCATTGACACCCACACGTCGGTGTGGATGAAGTCGGCGCCGGAAACGGCTGCTGCCGGGTTGTCGGTGACGGTGATGCGCGCGCCGGTGCGGCGAGCGATGTCTTCAGCGAGCGCGACCACATCCTGGGGCGGGTGCAGCTCACGGGGGCCGGCCAGGCGGACGTCGCTGCCCATCAGCGCACCCATGACCAGCAGGGATCGGCCCATGTTGAACCGGCAGTCGCCGGTGAACGCGTAGGCGATGGCATCGTAGGGCTTGTTGCTGGCTTCGTGCATGGTCAGGAAGTCGGCCAGCATCTGCGTAGGGTGCCACTCATCGGTCAGCCCGTTGTACACCGGCACCCCCGCATGCTGAGCGAGTTCCTCCACGTCGGCCTGGGCGTTGCCGCGGTACTCGATCGCGTCATAGATCCGGCCCAGCACCGCGGCGGTGTCGGCGATCGACTCCTTGTGCCCCAGCTGCGACCCTGAGGGGTCCAGGTAGGTCACGTGCGCGCCCTGGTCGTAGGCGGCGACCTCGAACGACGCCCTCGTGCGGGTGGAGGTCTTCTCGAAGATCAGCGCGATGTTCTTGCCGGACAGCTGCGCCGTCTCGGTCCCGGCGTACTTGGCGGACTTGAGGGCCTCGGACAGCTCCAGCAAGAACCGCAGCTCGTGCGGGGTGAAGTCGATCTCCTTCAGGAAGCTGCGGTTCTTCAGATTGAACGACACGGAACACTCCTCACGCGGGTCGGGGCAGCGGGTCTGGCCGGCTCAGAACGCCGGGTCGCGCTCGATCGGGCAGGTCATGCAGTGGCCGCCGCCGCGGCCCTTGCCCAGCTCGAACCCCTCGATGGTGATCACCTCGATCCCGGCCTTGCGCAGCGCGGTGTTGGTGCCGGTGTTGCGCTCGTAAGCGACGACCACGCCGGGCTCCAGCGCGACCACGTTGTTGCCGTCGTCCCACTGCTCGCGCTCGGCCTCGAAGGTGTCGCCGCCGGTCTCCACGATGCGCATCTTGCCCACGCCCAGCGCCCTGGCCATCAGCTCGGGCAGCGATCCCTGCTGCTCCTCGATCACGAGATTGCCGGGCGGCTCGCCGGGCCGGATCGCCCAGGTCCGGGCCCCGCCGACCACCTGCGGGAACAGGGTGACCAGGTCCCGGTCGCACATCGTGATCACCGTGTCCAGGTGCATGTAGCTGCGGGACTTCGGCAGGTGCACCGCGAGCACCTGCGTCGCCGCCCCGGCGCGGAACAGCGACCGGGCGATCCACAGCACCGCCTGGGGAGTGGTGCGCTCGCCCATGCCGATCATCACCGTGCCGTTGCCGATCGGCTGCACGTCCCCGCCCTCGACATGGGCGCGACCCCAGCCCTGGTCCACGCCACCCAGCCAGATCGGGAATTCCTCGGCGGCGAACATCGGGTGGAACCGGTAGATCGCCTCCATGATCATCGTCTCCGGCTTGCGGGCCGGCTTGGTCATGGGATTGATCGTGACCCCGCCGAAGATCCAGCACGACGGGTCACGCTGGAACAGCAGGTTCGGCAGCGGCGGCAGCAGCATCGACGTCGGGTCGGCCGACTCCCACACCAGGCCCACATCCTGTCGCACGTCGGCCTTGGTGATCCCCCCGATCAGGAACTCCGTCACCAGCTCGGCGTCCGATGCCTGCGCCCACTCCCGGGCCCGGTCGGCCGCCGCGATGCCGACCTCGAGCTCGTTGAGGATATGGTCGCTGACCCAGTCCCGCACCCCCGGCTGGTCCAGGGCCTCGGTCAGCAACTGCTCGACGTGGAACACCTCCACCCCGCGGTCGCGCATCACCTCGCAGAACATGTCGTGCTCGGCTTGGGCCCGGGCGACCCAGATCACGTCGTCGAACAGCAGCTCTTCGGCGTTGGACGGGGTCAGCCGGCTGTGCTCCAGGCCCGGCCGGTGGACCATGACCCGGCGCAGCCTGCCCACCTCGGAATGCGCTCCCAGCGACATGTTGATCACCTCATAATCTCGTAGCAGAAGTCGCCTGTGCTGGTTGACTTCGGCCGTCCGCTCGCATGAAGGCCGAAGCGCATCGTTACGTGCTGGCCCGGACAGCCGGTTCAGCCTCCGGCTGCGCAGTTTCGGCCTGGCCCTGGCGCCGTAGCTGGATGGCTTTGTCGACCCCGACGACCGCTGGTGCCAGGAGCGACAGGGCGAGGACGACCACCCACTGCCGGCCGCTGAGCGACATGGTGTCGAGCAGGCGCTGGAGCATGCCCAGCTCCACGGCGGCCCAGGTGAGGATCCAGCCGAGGATGATCCAGCCCAGGAAGGGGAACACCGGCGACGCCCACGGGGCCTGGCGCTCGCGGCGCATGATCAGGCCGATGTTGACCGCGCTGAGCGAGACGATGGCGAAGGCCATGGTCATGGAGGCCGACGGATGCGTGGTGCTGGGCTTGTCGGGCCCCCATTTCAGCACGGCGAGTGCGGTGACCGCGATCACGAACCCGGTCGCGACCCAGCGGATGATCTGGGACCTGTTGACGATCTTCGTGCCAGGCTTGCGCGGTGGCCGCTGCATGACCCCGGGGTCGGGAACGTCGACGATGAACCCGATCACCACGGTGATGACGACGAAGAACTTGCAGAACAGCAACTGCAGCGGGAACAGGGCCACGCCGCCGTTGATGTTGAAGATGGTGGCGTACACCATCAGCTGCAGCACCGACGACAGGATCGTCAGCTGCAGCCTGACATAGGTGGAGATCCGCCGGTAGATGTCGCGGCCCAGGTCGACGGCCTTGACCAGGGTGGCGAAGTTGTCGTCGGTCAGTACGATCTTGGCCGCCTGCTTGGATACCTCCGAGCCGCTGCCCATGGCCACGCCGATATCGGCCTGCTTGAGCGCCGCCGCGTCGTTGACGGCGTCGCCGGTCATCGCGACCACCTGGCCCGATTCCTGCATGAGCCGGGCCAGCCGCAGCTTGTCCTCAGGCGCCACCCGCCCGAAGACGTGCAGCCGGGGAAGCTGGTCGATCACTTCGGCATCAGGCAGGTGCTGCAGCTCGGTTCCGGTGATCACGCCGGGTCCGAGCCCGAGTTCGTCGGCGATCGCGCGCGCGGTCACGGTATGGTCACCCGTGATCATCCGCACGTCGATCCCGGCCTTGAGCGCGGTGTGTACCGCGTCCTTGGCCTCGGCGCGCAGCGGATCCATGATCCCGACCAGCGCGACGAAGACGAGATCGGTGACCGCGGCCATGGGGTCGGCCACCGCCGCGGACATCGCGGTGTCGTCGAGGTCGCGGGCGGCGAAGGCGAGCACCCGCAGGCCGCGCTCCGACAGCTGACGGTTGGCGGCCAGGATCTGGTCGTGCACGGTGGCGATCGGGACCTGCTTGCCATGCCACAGGGCGCGGCCGCAGCGCTCGATGACCACGTCGGGCGCGCCTTTGACGCTGACCAGATGCGGCTGCTGCAAGATCCCGCCGGTCAGCCAGTCGGGGCAGTCGTGGAAGGTGGCCATGAATTTGTACTCGGAATCGAACGGCACCTCGGCCCGGCGCGGCAGAGCCGTACGCGTGTCCGCGGCGTCGGCGCCCATCTTGGCGGCGAGCACTACGAAGGCCGCTTCCGTCGGGTCACCGATGACCGACTCGTCGTCGGCGACGGTGGCGTCGGTGCACAGCGTCAGGCCCAGGGACAGGCGGGTGAAGTCCGGCGCCGCTCCCCCGGCTACCCCCAGGATCGCGCCCGTCTTCTTGTAGCCGGGTCCCTCGATCTTGAACCAGTCACCGCCGGCCAGCATCGTGGTCGCCGTCATCGCGTTCATCGTCAGCGTGCCGGTCTTGTCGCTGTTGATGACCGTGGTACCGCCCAGGGTCTCGACGTCGGTGAGCGACTTGACCACCGCCTTCGCCTCGGCCAGCCGCCGCGCCCCCGACGACAGCATGGCCTGCACGAACGTCGGCAGGCCGGTCGGGATGGCCGCGATCGCCGTCGAGATGCACAGCAGTACCAGGGTCGTGGTGTCCTGGCCGCGCGCGATGCCGAAGATGGCGATCACCGCCACGGCCAGGAAGGCGAGCAGGCCGAACACCTTGGTCATGCCGTCGAGTTCGCGCTGCAGCGGCGAGCGGGACCGCTTGGTGGCCGTCACCATGCCGGCGATCTGGCCCATCTGGGTCGCCTGGCCGGTGGCGGTCACCACGATCGCCGCCGAGCCGCGGGTGACCTGGGTGTTCTGGAACACCAGGTTCGTGCGGTCGCCGAGCGCGACCTCCCCGTCGGGAAGGGCCACCCGGTCCTTGGCTATCGGGGCGCTCTCGCCGGTGAGCGCGGCCTCCTGCACTTCCAGCGTGGCGGAAGTGAGGATCCGGCCGTCCGCCGGGACGACGTCACCGGCCTCGAGCAGCACGACGTCACCGGGCACGAGCTGGGTGGATTCGATCTCCTCGACCTGGCCGGATCGCCGCACCCGGGCCCGGGGCACCTGGAGTTGCGCTAGTGCCTCGACGCTGGCCCGGGCCTTCAGTTCCTGGGCCGAGCCCATGACGACGTTGAACACCACCAGCCCCAGGACCACGACACCGGTCGCCACCTGCGCGATCGCGAAGCTGGCCGCGCAGACGATCAGCAGCATGATGTTCATCGGGTTGAGCAACTGGCCCCGCCCGACCGCCCAGACGCTCGGCGGCGGCTCCACCGGCAGCTCGTTAGGCCCATACTCAGCCAGCCGCCGGGTCACCTCGCTGACGTCAAGCCCCTGATCCGGGTCGACACCGATCTGCCTGGCCGCGTCCTGTGCCGACAAGGCATACCAGGCGACGTCCCCGCTGGGCGGTTTGACCGTGGTCATCTCAGCTCCTTAATGACCTAATGCAGGGCACGGACATGGTCCGCCCGGCTGGCACGGGCCCGTTTCCACCACAAGTCCAGGACGATGCCCAGCACGATGATGCCCGCCAGCGTGGCGATCGAGGCCGGCTCGTGGATGAGGGTGGTGAACACGAACACCACCAGGACGATGCCCGCGGACGCGATCGCGAGCGATAGTACGAAGGCGCTGGCGCCGGTCTCGGACCGGACCCGGAAGTGGGCCGCGGTGATCAGCGTGAAGATCAGCAGCGCCACCGCGCTGCCGATGGAGGCGATCGCGTCCAGCTTGAACCCCACCGCCAGGATCAGGCAGACAGCCGCCTCGATCAGCAGCCCGGCCGAGACCCGACCGCCCAGCTTGCGCGCCATCAACGGCGGGAACTGCCCCGTTTCCGCCAGCCGCTCGGACAGCCCCACGGCCGGGTACAGGCCCGCGTTGGTCGCCCCGGCGGTGGCGAACAGCGCGGTGACGCTCATCAGCCAGTAGCCCGCCTTGCCGAGCGTCGGCTCGGCGGCCACCGCCAGCGCGGTGCCCCCCGACGCGATCACCTTCTCCACGCTGAGCGTGCCGAACACGCCCAGCGCGATCGCGACGTAGATGACCGTCGCGATCCCCAGCGCGATGAACATCGCCCGCGGCAGCTCGCGGGATGGCTTGCGAAGGTCTTTCGCGGTGAAGGTGATGATGCCGAAGCCCAGGAAGGCGAAGAAGGTCAGCGCCACGCTCGAGATGATGTCCTTCACCGGCGGGTACCCCGACGGCGCCAGCAGCGACGCGTGGATGTTGACCAGGAGGACCACCGCGAACACGGTGAGGATCCCGACGACGATAACGACGATCACGCTCTGCGCATTCGCGACGAGCTTGGACCCGGCGATGTTCACGCCGGTCATCACGATGATGATCAGCGCCGCGAACACCTTGATCCAGACCGCTTTCTCCTGCCCGGTGAGCATGGAACTGGCGTAGCTGCCGAACGAGACCGCCACCATCGCGGTCACGATGGCGTTCGCCAGGTAGACCAGCCACGCGGTGATGCCGGTGAAGTGGCCGTCGCCGAATCCCTCCGCGACGTACTCGAGCATGCCCCCGGCGCTCGGGTACCGGGAGCCGAGCTTGGCGAACGAGTAGCCCTGCAGCAGCGCGATGGCCCCGGCGATCAGGAACGACACCCACACCGCCGCCCCGGCCACCTCGCCGGCCGCGCCCAGCAGCGCGAAGATCCCCGCACCCACCATCGACCCGACGCCGATGAACGCAGCCTCGCGCACCGACAGGTACTTCTTCTCCTTTACCGGCGGCGGCGATCCGGCTTCGGTCTGGTCCATCTGCGCTGCGCCTCCATCTTTTGCCGTATCCTGTTCCGGCCGTCTCGCGGCGTCGTCACCCATTCGAGGGTGATCCCGGAGCTTGGCGTTCAGCGGCGGCCGACGGCAGCGAGGCCGCAGGCTGCCCGGCTTGAACGGCGTCAGCGGCGGTCCGCTGCCGGATCGCCCGGTCGGCGCTCAGCATGTGCCAGACGTGCCCGCCTTCCTCTCGCACCAGGCCGGACGCGGGCGCGCCGGCCGGTCTGGTCACCCGGCCCCCGCGCGCGTGATCACGTTGGTGCCTGCTTCCCCGGCCACGATCCTGGCGATGTCCGCCAGCGACCCGATGGCCGCCCGCCTGCCGGTTTTCACGGCAAAGCGAACCGCGGCCTCCACTTTCGGCCCCATCGACCCGGCCGCGAATTTGTAGTCGGCCAGTTCCTCCGGCGACACCTGCTTCAGCCGCCGCTGCTCCGGCTCCCCCCAGCGGAGGTAGACGCCGTCCACGTCGGTAGCCATCAGGAACAGATCCGCGTTGACGTCCTCGGCGAGCAGTTCGCTGGCGAGGTCTTTGTCGATGACCGCTTCTACGCCCACCAGGTCGCCAGGGCCTGAGGATGGGTACATGGTGGGGATGCCCCCGCCGCCCGCGCAGATGACCACTGCTCCCCGGTCAAGCAGCCAGGTGATCGGCTGGATCTCCAGGATGCGCCGGGGCCGGGGAGATGGCACTACCCGGCGCCAGGCAGCGCCGTCTTGCCGGAATTTCCAGCCCCTCTTGGCGGCTAGCGTGTCGGCGGCATCCTGGCCGTAGCCGGGACCGACGAATTTAGTCGGGCTGGCGAACGCCGGATCGTCCGCGTCCACCACGACCATGGTGAGCAGCGTGACCACCTGGCGGCCGGTCGGCAGCAGGCTTCTCAGCTCCTGCTGGATCAGGTAGCCGATCATGCCCTGGGTGCCGGCATCCAGGACATCCAGCGGGTATGGCTCCGCTCCGGTGTACGACTCGGCCTGCAAGGACAGCAGGCCTACCTGCGGGCCATTTCCGTGGACGACCACGATGCTGTGTTCCGCGGCCAGCGGTGCGATTGCCTCGGCTGCGATCGCGATATTCCGTCGCTGGACCTCGGTGGTCATCGGGTCGCTGCGCCGTAGCAGCGCATTCCCGCCTAGGGCGATCACGATGCGCATCGCGGGCCTCCTGGGTATCGGCGGGCCACCAGGTCACCGGTAGGGCGGTACCGGGGCCGGCTGGGTCAGGTGGCGGCGCTGGGCGGTGTAGACCGGGATGCCCAACAGGAGTGCGCCGCCGGCCAGGAAGAACGGCGCCCAGTAGACCCAGAAGCTGTGGCCGGTGTTGCGGGAGTACCAGATGAATAGGATCGAGAACACCAATGCCAGCCCGGCGACGGTCATGTCGCGGGCGAAGCGCGGAGTCTCCAAAGTCCGGTGGTCGATCCAGCGCCATTTCAGCTGGGCGAGCGCGGAGAAGCCGTACGGAATCGCGGCGGTGATGCCGGTCATGAGGACCAGGGTGGTGAAGACCGTCGGGCCGCTGGAGCCGATGTAGTTGATGATCATCGCGATCGATGCCAGTACGGTGGAGGCGAGAATGCCGAACGCAGGCACCCCGTGCCGAGACATGCGCTTGAACCGTTCGGGGAACAGGCCGTCTTCGGCGGCGGCGAGCGGCATCTCGGCACAGATCATGGTCCAGCCGTTCAGCGCGCCGAAGCCGGAGATGATGACCGCGATGGCCAGCATGTTGCCGGCCCAGGTACCGCCGAACATGGCGTTGGCCGCGTCGGAGAACGGGGCGGTCGCGGTGGCGAGCTTGGAGGTAGGCACGATGCCGAACACGACGGTCAGCGAGAGCATGTAGACGACGGCGGTCGCGATCGTGCCCAGGATGGTGGCCCTGGGAATGTTGCGGTCGGGGTCGCGCACCTTCGCGGCGGCCACCGCAGCCGTCTCGACGCCGAGGTAGCTGAACAGCGCGATGGCCATCCCCCCGCCGATCGCGGAGATCGCGTTCTCGCCGCTGACGTTCCAGGGTGTGAAGTTGGCGGACTTGATGTAGAACAGCCCGACGGTGGAGATGAACGCGAGCGCCGCGAACTTCACGATGGTGGTCACCACCTGGACCGATCCCATGTTCTTCACGCCGGACAGGTTGATCGCCGCCGGGATCCACAGCCCGACCAGCACCAGCAGCACCGTGACCCACTTGTTGTGGCCGGTGTTAATGAAGTGCTCGACATACAGCACCCAGCCGACTGCGATCGCGGCGTTGCCCGCCCAGGCGGTGATCCAGTACGACCAGGCGTTCGCGAACCCCCAGCCGTTGCCGAAGGCGGCCCGCGCGTAGGCGTACGGCCCGCCGTCCGCCGGCAAGCGCCGCGACAGCGCGGCGAACAACAGCGCCAGCGCGAGCGCGCCCACCGTGGTCAGCGCCATCGACACCAACGTGATCGGCCCGTAAACCGCCAGCGAGGTCGGCAGGTTGAAGATGCCGACGCCGATAATGCTGCCCACGATCAGCGCCATCGCGGCGGTCAGGCCGAACTGACGCGGCTGTTCCGCTACCGTCGGCTCACCGGCAGTTCCCGGCGCACCGCCGGAGACGTCGACCTTATCCGCCATGCGGCTCAACCCCTAGCGCGGCGACGACATACGGCACCACCTGATCCCGCTCCAGCACGAGACCGCACGACGATTCTGGTCAATCGCAACCAGCCCGGCCTCACCCATCCGAGGGTGATTCCCAGCCATTCCCAAGCGGCGCCGCAGCACGGCTCGGCGATGTGATGAACGGGAAATGAATAATGCATGTCAAATGGACTGCGCCGTCGCCGGCTATGCAGCTTCGGTGTGCCTTCGTTGGCGGCGAGCGCGTAGATCGCGACGGTGCCTGATCGTCCCGATTATGGCTCACGTCGCGGCCAATGGCCTCGCACTCACCGTCGCGTGGTTCATCATCCACTAAGGCTTTCTGGTAGCCCTGCGTGGCAGGCTATTACCTCACCGCCGCAATGGTTTTCCTGAGGCTGGCCAGGTCCTGGGAGGTAATGCCGGCGGGCCGCATGACGGCATTCCACCCGTCGACGTACTCGGCGGAGTACCTGTGGCCGTGCCCGTCCGGCACGCCGGTGGCGAACGGGAGATCGGCGGTGACTTGCCAGAAGGTTATGAACGGCATCCAGAACATGGTCTTCAGCACGTCCTTGCCGGGAGGCTCGCTGATCCAGTCCGGCTCGCTGAAGATCAGATGCGGGCTCCACCAGACGATCGGGTCAGATGGGTGCAGCATGTAGAGGATCCGGCTGCCTTCCCAGGGCTGGCCCTGCGGCGGGATTGCCGTGGTCGGATCGTTCGCGAACCGCACGATCCGTCCGTCCTGGTAGACGGGCTGGACCTCCGGGCTACCCGCGTCGCGGTCGTCGCTGAATTCCCGGAACAGCGCGTTGAAATTGGGCGGGCCGGCGAACAATGCGCCGGAGGTGCGGTTGGCCAGGTCGTTCTCGCCGGTGAACGCCGCCTCGCCGCCGAATGACCCCAGGCTTTCCCCGGCGACGAACAGCCTGGGGCGGTGATCCGCGGGCAGCTTCGACCAAGTGCCGTAGACCGCGTCGAACAGTGCACGGCCCGCCGCGAGGGCCTTCGACTGGTCGACCAGGTAGGAAATCCACGACGGCAGGTAGGAGTACTGGATCGCCACCGTCGCGCAGTCGCCGCCGCTGAGGTACTCGAACGAGTCCGCCAGCGCCGGGTCCACCCAGCCGCTGCCGGTCGTCGTCACCACGACCAGGTTCTTGCGCTGGAAACCGCCCGCGCGCTGAAGGTCCCTGACCGCGAGCGCGGCCTGGGCCGGCGCGCCGGCGGCTGACGCCAGTCCCGCGTAGATCCTGATCGGCTCCATGGCCGGATGGTGAGTGAACTTCTCAATATCACCCGGTGACGGGCCCTTGCCGATGAAGTTGCGGCCTTGATAGCCCAGCGTGTCCCATGGGATGAGCGAGCCCGGCCCGCCCGAACGCAGGCTGGTCGCGGGCTGGTGCACCCCCTCCGCGGTTGTCGTGTCGCGCACCGAATACGCCTTGTTCATGAGGCCGACGAAGCCCTGCAGCAGCAGGCCGCTGACCACCACGTACGTCAGGCCGACGACCAGGACCCAGCCGACTGCCTTCGCGGCGCGCGGCCCGATCCAGCGGTTGAGCAGCTTCGCGGCCCAGCGGTACAGGCCGCGAAGGCCGCGCCCGATCAGCAGGAAGACGCAGAAGACCAGCGCCGCGATGAAGGGCGAGACAACGACGAGCGGGATGTTGTAATCCGTTACCCCCATCAGCTTGCGGATCTCATACTGCCAGTACTGCCCGAACCCGAACGAAACAAGGTATAGGGCCGCCGCGCAGATGAAGAAGGTGAGCCAGGCCCGGCGCCGCGCGCGCCGGGGGTCCCGATCGGCGAAAGCGCGCCAGATCCACGCGGCGAGTACTCCGAGCCCGTAGCCGATGGCGGCGGTGATGCCACAGACCACGCCCTGGATGACACCGCCGCGCGGCAGCAGCGACGGCGTGAACGAAAGACACGCGAAAATGAGCGCACCCCAGCAGCCGGGAAGCGTGACATAAAGCAGCTTCCGCGGCTTTCCAGGTTCCGGCGCCGGCTGAGCGCCTTCATCCGCTACTACCGGCTGGGCCTGGGGGGCTGGCGCCGGCGTCACTTCGACGGCCGCGGGCGGCTGGCCGGCCTCGGCCGGATCGGCAGCATGCTGGCCCACCGCGTCGGGCTGCTCACTCGGGGACGGATCGGTCGGCGGCCCCGGCACATCCCGCGCCATGGCTACCTCCTCCTCCTCCTCCTCCTTAAATCCGCTTACGCCAGATTCTGTTCAAGCGATCTTGACGTGTCCTCACCCTCCCGAGGGTGATTCCTCCGGAGCTCGGCAGCTCTCGCTGCTCCCGTTCGATGTCTGATTCGGAGAGCGCGAAAATGGAAGCAGATTTTGCTGGAAGAGGCTGCTGAGCGACGCCCGCAGCGCTTCCGGTGAGTTCAGGTCCGGCATGGCATGCCGTCACCCGGGCGGTGTCACCCGCGGCCGGGTGAGGTGCCGGAGCCGCCAGCATGTGACGATCTCGGGTATGGACAAGACCCTGGTCGCCGCTGGCCTGATCATCAGATCTGAGCGCTGGCCTGTTCCGGCCGGGCACATTCGACGTGGACAGCCTCGGGATTTACCTTGCCCGGCGGTGACGATGTGGTGCCTGCCGTGATGCCGGAAGCGAGCTTGCCGAGCACGCGCTCGCAGCGCTGGCTCGCGCGGCTGAGCTTCATGCTCGTGGGTGCGGCGATCGTGATTCTGGCGGTCTTTGCCGGGCTGAAAAGCGTCGCGATGCTGGCCGTCGGCCTAGGGGCCGCCGCGGTGACCCTGGCCGCGGCGTACTTCTTCCTGTCCCGGCGTGGCGCGCGGCGCTGGCTGTCGCTCGCGGTCTTCATCCTGGCGCCGATCACGGTGATCGTCGTCTACGCGTTCGCTGGGCTGCTGTGGGTGGCGGTGGTGTCGGCCGCCGCGTGGCTGCTCGCCGGCATGACCGCGCGCTCGGCGCTGACCGGCGAGCAACCGGACTGGCGCATGCCCGAGTTCCCGGCGGAGCCGCCTGCCGCGCACCCGTATCTGATCATGAACCCGAAGTCCGGCGGCGGGAAGGTGGGGAAGTTCGATCTGAAGCGCCACGCAGAAGGACTGGGCGCCGAGGTATTCGTGATAAGCGGGCCGGAACCAGTCGACGTCGCCGAAGTGGCTCGTGAGGCTGTGGCCGCGGGTGCCGATCTGCTGGGCGTCGCCGGAGGCGACGGCACGCAGGCCCTGGTGGCCGGCGTCGCCGCCGAGCACGGCATCCCGTTCATCGTGATCACCGCCGGCACGCGCAATCACTTTGCCCTCGATCTCGGGCTGGACCGGGACGACCCTGCGGCGTGCCTGGGCGCCCTGTCCGATGCCGTCGAACTTCGCGTCGACCTCGGGGTGATCGGCGGCCAGACGTTCGTCAACAACGCGTCATTCGGCGCCTACGCCGAGGTCGTCGAGACCCCCGCCTACCGTGGCGACAAACTGAACACGACGCTGAACACGCTCCCGGACCTGCTGCAAGGCCACCGCGGAGCACAGCTCACGGCACGAGCGGACGGCGCGGAGATCAAGGCACCACAGGCACTCCTGGTAGCCAACAACCCGTACGGTACCGGGGACATTGCCGGCCTGAGCCGCCGTGCGCGGCTGGACCGCGGCGTGCTCGGTGTGGTGGGCGTCAACGTGGGCAGCGCGCGGCAGGCTGTCAGCCTGCTCTACGGGACACATGCAGCCGGGCTGAGCGTGCTGACAGCGAAGGCGATCGAAATCAGTGCCGACGCACCTGAGATCCCGGTCGGCATTGACGGCGAGGCGGTATCGATGTCCACGCCAGTAGAGTGCACGATCCGTCCCGGCGCGCTGCGCGTCTGGGTACCGCGCGATCGCCCCGGTGTCGCCCCGCCGAAACCTCCGGTGAGCTGGGCCAGACTGCGGCACCTCGTAGGGCCGCGGAAACGGCCATCTCTGCCGCAGCCGGATTCAGGCGCGGCGCACACGACATAGGGGCGGTCCGGCACGAGACGTCACCCGTTCGGCTAGGAGGAAGTGGCTATGACAGCGAAGACTGAGGGCGCGGTTGGAAGGCATGGCGCGCGGGCAGCCGACCGGGGTCCGGCGCGGGCTGCGGCGGCGGAGCAGCTGAGTCGCGCGGACCGGGTGGCCCGGGGGAAGGATGCCCGGGCGGTGGCCCCGCTGGAGTCGCATGCCGAGTTCCGGCCTGGTCGGTCGCGGGATCCGGTCGGGCTGCTGCTGGGCCAGGCGGCGTCGCGGGTGCCGGAGCTGGTGCCGGTGCGGCACGGGCGGATGCTGGTGTCCCCGTTCACGTTCTACCGCGGCGCGGCTCTGCCGATGGCGGCGGACCTGGCCGGCACGCCCGCCGCCGGGTTGCGGGTGCAGCTGTGCGGGGACGCGCACTTGTCGAATTTCGGGGCGTTTGCCTCGCCGGAGCGGCGGCTGGTCTTCGATGTCAACGACTTCGACGAGACCCTGCCGGGCCCGTTCGAGTGGGATGTCAAGCGGCTGGCCGCGAGCCTGGCCGTGGCGGGCCGGGACAGCGGGTTCCCTGCCAAGGCCCGCCGCAAGATCGTACTGGCGGCGGCCGAGGGCTACCGCACGGCCATGCGCGGCTTCGCGGAGCAGCCCTTCCTGGAGGTCTGGTATGCGCATCTGGACATCGAGCCGGCCCTCAGCGAATTCAGGTCGCAGGTCAAGGCGAGCAGGTTCAAGGCCGCCGAGGGGCTGCTGGCCAAGGCGCACACCCGGGACAGCACCCAGGCGCTGGCCAAGCTGACCGCCATGGTCGACGGGCAGCGGCGGATCATCAGCGACCCGCCGATGATCGTCCCCATCGAGGAGGTCTTCGCAGATATCCAGGCCGGCGCGATCTACCAGCTGATCCACTCCGTGCTCGGCAAGTACCGGCGGACCCTGCAGTCTGACCGGCGGCACCTGCTGGAGCAGTTCACG
>Ga0181521_10001487_pt1 | contig 29011 bp, 32 predicted proteins | sample PEATcosm2014_Bin_32_FD_119764 | JGI IMG/M metagenome (GOLD analysis project Ga0181521, IMG submission 119764) | Peatland microbial communities from MTU Mesocosm Facility, Houghton, MI, USA - PEATcosm2014_Bin02_60_metaG | ecosystem: Environmental > Terrestrial > Soil > Wetlands > Peat | place...
AGGGACCGAGCGAACAATTCGGCTCAACGATTTCTTCGTACACGTCAAGAAGACAGTGCTCGCGCCGGACGAATTAGTGACAGAAGTGAAAGTTCCGATTCCACCGCCCAGGAGCGGCGGAGCATTCTTTAGGCTTGCAAAACGCGGAGGCAACATAATATCCATCGTAAGCGCTGCTGCATTTCTCGTGATGAGCGGGAACGTTTGCTCCCTAGCCAGAATCGCGATGGGTTCGGTGGCCCCCACACCGATTCGAATCAAGAGTGCTGAAAAAGCTCTGGAAGGTGCAGAGCCTACAGAGGAGAAGATTCGAACAGCAGCTCAGAATGCCTCTAACGAAATAAAGCCGATCTCAGACATTCGAGCCTCAGCAGAGTACCGAAAGGATACTAGCAGAGTCTTGGTACGTAAGGCTATCCAGGAAGCTTTGAAACGGGCGAAGTCATGGAGTTGAGAGTATGAAACTCGTAGATGTTGAATTCGTTTTGAACGGAAAGCCTACCAAGGCGCTGGTGAAACCGAACGCGACGCTACTCGACCTATTACATAATGAACTGAAGCTGACGGGGACGAAGAGAGGTTGCGACCGCGGAGATTGTGGAGCCTGCACGATTCAGTTGAACGGACGCGCTGTTAACGCCTGCTTAGTTCTCGCGCCACAAGTAGCCGGAAAAGAAGTCACGACAATCGAAGGAATAGGAACACCAGAAAAGCTCCATCCGGTACAACAGACTTTCATAGAAATGGATGCGGTTCAATGCGGCTACTGCATCCCGGGCCTCATCATGTCGGCGAAATCACTAATCGAAGAAAACTCGGACCCCACCACCGAAGAAATTAGAAACTATATTTCAGGAAATCTCTGCCGCTGCACAGGCTACTTGCACCAGATCGACGCAATCAAATCTGCAGCCGCCAAAACCAGAAAGTAACTCACTCAGATGATGCCTTTCTTCTCGGTTCGCTTGCTGCTCTGCATATGGCTTTGATGATGTTCATGTACCCCGTACACCTGCATAGGTTGCCTCTAAGATAGTCTCTGACGTCGCTCTCTGTTGGCGTTGGGTTTTCCTGGAGTAGACTTTCTGTCGTCATTATTAGACCAGGAATGCAGTAACCACATTGAACGGCTCCTTCATCGACGAAAGCCTGCTGGACTCTATCGAGCTCGTAACCCTTGGAAATACCTTCTATCGTAACTACATCCTTACCGTCCGCGTCCAAGGCCAATGTTAGACACGATAGTACTGGTTCGCCATCCAACAGGACAGTGCAAGCCCCACATTCTCCAATCCCGCATACGTACTTGGTCCCAGTCAGGTGTAGTTTGTCTCTAATGCAATTCATGAGTAACTCGTTCGGTTCGACGTCGAGTTTCCTCCGCATTCCGTTTATCACAAACTGTATGCTTTTCTTAGCCGTCAACTTCCTTCTGCCCTCCTGTTTGCGAGTTCTATCGCGTCACGCGCGATGACATGAGAGACTTCCTTTCTATATTCCGCTGTGCCTCGAATGTCTGTTATTGGTCGAATTTCCCCAGCTACGCTCTGAGATGCTTGATTCAAGGTCTCGCGTGTCAATCGGTTGCCCTTCAAGAGATCGGCTGACTTATTTGCCATGATCGGGGTTGGAGCAACTGATCCGAGTGCGATTCTGGCATCAGAGATTCTCTTGTTAGTATCTAGCTGAAGCATTACTGCAATGCTGATCTTTGCGATGTCCATGCTGGCTCTTGAAAGCCGGATAAATGATGTTCCGGTGTGAGGTCGCGGAGTCGGTATATGGACCTCAGTAAGTATCTCCGACTTAGATAACACGGTTTTCCCTGGGCCTAAGAAGAAATCCTTCAAAGCGACTGTTCTAGTGCCATTCGCACCGAGTATCTTCACCTCGGCTCCCATCACCAGGAGTGGTGGGGCAGTATCTGCTGCGGGGCTGGCGTTGCAAATGTTCCCGCCTAGGGTTGCCATGTGTCTTATCTGAACCGAGCCGATTACTCTAATGGCTTCGAATAGAGCTTGGAATTTTGCGATCACGGCTTCGGATTTTTCTATTGTTCTCAATTTGGTTGCAGCGCCGATATGAAAACCGTCAGGTCTTTCCTCGATGAAACTGGGTTGCTTAACTCTGATAATGACTTTAGGCTCGATGAGTCCTTGTTTCATTTTGATGAATAGATCTGTGCCGCCTGCGAGAATGGCCGCATCCTTGTACTTTGCAAGGAGGGCGGCGGTCTCTTCCGGGGTCTTTGGTTCGAAGTATTCAAACGACGGGTATAGGATTCTCGTATTGATCTGGTTGGTGTACATTCTCCTTTCTCCTTAATGCTGCCACTATTTTGTCGGGGGTGATCGGGAGTTGGTAGAACCTTATGCCGATGGCGTTGTAGATTGCGTTCGCTATTGCGCCTGCTACGGGGTTTAGGGCCCCTTCTCCAATCCCCTTGGCGCCGAATGGTCCAGTGGGTTCGTATGTATCACAAAAGAAGATATGGATATCTTCGGGAGGGGGTAGGTCGTCTGCTGATGCGATCTTGTAATCTGTTATGAAGCCCTTGTTGAGTAAATCGCCGTTCTTAAGGTCGTAAGGAAGGTCCTCCTGCACCATCATCCAGCCCATTGCGAAGCCACCGTGGATTTGGCCTGCCGCGAGGTCAGGGTTAATGACGGTTCCAATGTCGGCACCTGCGACGACTTTGATCGGTCTGACGATTCCCGTTTCAGTATCAACTTCCACCTCGATGAAGTATCCTGTGAAGTGTGGAGGACAGGCTGTCTGTCGCAGGCTGGCTTCCGCGTATATGGTTCCCCAGTTCTTATTGCGAGCGGTCGCCACGACTTCTTTGATTGTTATGTTTTTGTCCGGCATTCCTTCAGCATAGATGATTCCCTGACCGAGACTTTCATCCGGCCTTATTCTCAGGCCTGAGGGATACACGCCGAGAATTCGTGAGGCGAACTCGAATAGTTTTTCCTTAGCCTCCTTCGCAACCTTCCAGGCTGCGCCTCCACCTGCGTAGACTCCTCTTGAAGCATGCGTACATACATCATAAACAGTCGTCTGCGTATCCGCTAGCACTACGTTGACGTTGTCCAGTGGAACTCCTAATTCCTCTGCGACTATTTTCGCGTGTGCTTCGAGCGTTCCTCCGCCATGGTCCATCATCGCTGTGATGTAGTCTACAGTCCCGTCCTCGTTTATCTTCACAATTGCGCCGCCGTAATCTACGACATGACTGGGCACAGGGGCTCCTGCGCTCGAAGTGTGAAATCCTCGCCCAAGCCCAACTCCTCTCCGAAGCCGTCCTGTCTGTTCCCCGGGTTTGGGTCGTTCGTTCCATTTGATCAGCGGCGCGCCACGGGTGAGAATCTCTTCGACCCCGCAGCTTTGGATTATCGATTTCACGGTCGGACCTTGGCCCCAGAAGACATCACCCTTGCCCACATAGTTCTTCAGTTTGAATTCGAGCGGGTCGATTCCTAGCTGCTCGGCGAACTCATCCATAATCGACTCTACTGCCCAACATGTCTGCGGGTTTCCGTAGCCGCGAAGGGCGCATGACGGAACCTTATTCGTATAAACTGCCTTGCCCTCGTACTTCAAGTTTGGAAGCTTGTAGAGAGAAACCCACCAACCCACAACGCATCCCAACAAGGGGAAAGCCTGAACCTGGTGCGCGCCAATGTCAAGTATCGCTTCAAGTGTGCCCGCGGTAAGCTTTCCTTCCTTTGTCGCTCCAAGTTTCAATTTGAAAATCATTTGGTAGGAGCAATGGTCGTGTAGGTCCTCCTCCCTGGTGTAAATTACACGAACTGGGCGCCTCGCCTTTAGTGCTAAGGCTACGGCAATCATGGTCGCAGGGTTCGTTTGAATACTGGATCCAAAACTTCCCCCAAGGGCCGTCTTCTTCACATTGACCTTACTGAGGGGGATCTTGAACACTTCACTGATCAGTATGCGAGTATTGTGGATGGTTTGCGTGGTTGTCCAGACAGTCACTCCGCCGTCCGGTTCGGGCCTGCAGACAGCAGCCTTCGTCTCTAGTTGGAAATGATAACGCCTGTTACTTCGGTACTCTCGTTCGATGATCTGGTCTGCCTCACGGAAGCCACGCTCAATGTCTCCTTCGGAAACATTGAGGGTGCAACCGACGTTTTGCTGAACCTGTAGAACCTTATCGTGAAGTACCACCGTATCGTGGATGAGAGTCTTTCCGGGTTTCATGGATTCTTCAGCGTCGAAAGACGCTTCAAGTGGCTCATACTCGACTCGTATTGCTCTGAGAGCCTCTAACGCGTCGTGGTCAGTTTCTGCGGCGACCACGGCTACAGGTTCGCCCACGAACCGCGGAGTATCAGTCAGCAGTGTCCAATCTTTGTACGTGGCTTCAGGTGTGCTCACTAGGCGTGGGCAATATCTGACGGTGGGAGTATCCTTGTAAGTGAGACAGACAGCTCCGAGCTTCTCAGCGTCGGTAACATCTATGTTCGTGATTTTCGCGTGAGCGTACGGGCTCTTTAGGACGGCTGCGCATAACATTTCTGGCAGCCAGATATCAGACGCAAACAGTTCTCGCCCAGTAACTTTTGCTATGCCATCTTTTCTCTTCGTTACCCTACCGATTGTGTGCGAGAGTCCCTCCTCCTTGATTCCTAGGGTTCTGTATCATATCTATAGTCATATACTTGAACCTGCTATCCCAAAGTCGATGCTGCATGGATACTGGGTTTATACATTCCGCGAAAAATGCCCACTTCACCATCTAAGCCCAATTCCCTGTTACGACAGTGAGCCTTTCTGTTGCTTTTGGTCACGCCAGCGAATTCTTCAGCTCGTTTCAAGACGGCTTCGTAGAGGACTGTTAGGATTATTTCATTTGGGTTCAGATATGGTGCATGCCTATGACTTCACTTAGTGAATCCAGCTTGTTTTCTGTGAGGAGGTAGAGTATTTGTCGGTTAATTCTTGAGGCTACTCCGGGGCCGTGATAAACTAACGCTGTGTAGATTTGCACTGAGGAGGCACCTGCTTGGAAGGCTTTCCAGGCGTCGAAGCCGGATGATATTCCACCGCATGCATTAATTGGGATTCTACCGTTAGTGTAGTCATAGATGTCAGCTACGATTCGAAGCATATCGTTGAAAATTGGCGGTCCGCTCAAGCCGCCAGTCCCAATTTCTGCACGGGGTTCCTTGACGAGTTTGGTGTTTGAAGCGGTTAAGCCATTGACAGGTGCCTTTGTGCAAATGTCGATTAGCTCGTGGACCCTCTGCCGTCCTTCGTCATCGAAGTACGGTGGAATTTTCACCCAGATTGGTTTGTTCGGCGTTTTTGTTTCGTTGATTGCTTTCAGAAGTTTGGTGAGCATGTCTGGTTCTTGGAAAATTCTTACCCCAATAGTGTTGGGTGTGCTTATGTTCAATTCGATTCCGTCAGTGAACGGTTCCAATTGGCGGTAACATTCAACGAATTCTTCAATGTTCAATCCGGATACGCTTACGATGATGGGTTTCATATTCGGAGGCCTTTGCGTGAGATTTGCGGCGTTCTCCCGGGCCCCTCTATTGGGTAGTCCCATTGAGTTGACTAGCGATTGTTCCGGGTACCGCCACATTCTAGGCTTCGCATTGCCTTCGCGGGGGTTCAACGTTACAGTCCCTAATGTAAGGTAACCAAATCCTATCCTAAAGAGCGAATTCCACATCTCACAGTTCTTGTCAAATCCTGCAGCGAGTCCAACTGGGTTTGGCAGTTCAAGGTTCCCCACTTTGACGTGGAGTCTTTCATCGCTGACGCGCAGGCGCCAACTCAGGGGACGCCAGAGAGATGGGCGCTTGAAGAAGCATTTAGCAATTTCATGCGCAGTCTCAGGCGGCGCGAGAAACATTGCCGGGCGGATGGTTGCTTCGTAAAGACTCGGGCTCAAGCCAGACTACTCACGTACAGCTCACGGCCGCTAACGCGACGCCCGATATAACAGATATCCAAACATCAGGATGTTTTCCAACTCGGATCCAGTCGTCATTCTAGCTCCTCGTAGGCGTTTATGTGCGTTCTCAAAATCCAGATGCCGTTCTCCACTTCTGTTCTCATTCTTGGTAATTGTTAACTCTTCTATTATACACCGGATGGCGCTTACTTCATGGGTCTGCATGAAAAGTGCCGATTCCGAACGCGCTCTTCTATCAGAGATCATGACAACTAACATTGTCACGATAGACATTACTGAACGAGTGGAGGAAGCAATTCGGCTTATGGTCAAGTACGATATCGGAAGCGTGGTGATAACCGACAAACAGAAACCTGTTGGTATTATCACTGAACGTGATGTAACCCGATCCGCCCTGCGAGGAGATAGTCTGCTCAAGTTACCCGTTCGGAGTCTAATGTCTCGACCCCTGCAAACCGGTACGCCAGACATGGAGATATGGCAAACTTTCGAGACAATGTTGAGATTAGGTGTTAGGCGCCTACCTTTAATCGAAAATGGAAAGTTAGTTGGGATAGTAACTGAGAAGGATCTGACTAGATGGGTGCTTCGAGTATTCTACGAACCAAAGCTTCCCAAAGAAATTCGTACCCTCGTAAACAACCCGCAGATAGAAGCTTTGACGGGTCGACCGCGCTGTCCAGGTTGTGGTCGTTATCAAGACGAATGTATCTGCGTAAGGACTCAACTCGCAAGCGAAGAATAGGCCATTTGCGTCTTCATTTCACCGAGTAAATCGAATATATTATCACGACGAATCCGAGAACCATGATGGCCGTTCCGGTGGCCATTGCACTCAGCAGTTCCGATCCGAGTATCACGTAGAGTATTCCTTCAGCAACAGTGCCCGCAGTTATTAGTGCAAATCCAATCGCTACGTAAAGTAATGGTTTGCTGGAGTTTCTCTTGTATCCCTTGTATGCAAGGAATACAATGAACGCGCCGAGAATGAGCGCTACGACCTTCGCAAAACTGGTTAACCAGAAGATCTGAGAAAGTTCAACCAAAACCGTCTACTCCCATCAGACTGTTGGTATCGAAGTCCACATTCGTGTAAATCGGTCGGAAACATGTTCATTTACGATTATCTCGATTCGAACATCGCCCTTCTCGAAACTCACATCGATTCGGCGCAGGAGGCTTCTGTACAGGTCATACCACTTGCCGTCTGTTGTCCTGCCTGATTTGACTGCGGCCAGTAAACCTGCTTCCACGAGTTCATCTATGCGCCTGTAAACGGTAGTTATCGGTATTTCATACTTCTTACTCAATTCGAGCGCGCTGATTGGCTCTAGGATTGTGGCAGTCAGTATCTTTCTGGAGTATTCGTCGGCCATCGCTGCAAGGATGCGATGCTTTGACGGCTCATCACTAACTATCAAGGGTACCCGATTCCGAACCGTGCCTCAAGCCACAATACATAACCCTTTCCCAGACTCCTAGATAACCAAATAAATTAGCCGATAGCGCCTCCGCCATTAGTACTTGAAACGAGGACAGATTCTTGAGGGTAGGATAGGGCAAACAAAGTTCGGGAAGATTCGACACACCTCAAGCCGGGAGCTCGTCCCTGAAGCTTTCAAGGAAGCGCTTTCCGAGGCGGGACTAGGTAGGAAGGATATTTCAACACTAATTGTGTGCTCAGGAACTCACTACGATAAGCAACGGGCCCCTGCAGGGATTATGACCGAATACCTAGGCCTTAACCCAACCCCCACGTTACACGTGGAGGCTGCGTGCGCGTCACGACCCTACAGTGAGGGCGTCTCTTAGATAATCGAAACTCCACACTACAACGAAAGCGCGGTTACGAACATCTCAGTTAAACTGGATGTCGATGGTCTTTTCCGTTGCGGCAACAAGCAGGCAAATATTCATCGTCAAGCTCTTCGTTGTTTGCTGCCGGTTTTTCTTCTACCACGAAGCCCTCTCTACGATACCCGCGCTTCAGATTAAAGCATTTGGGCTCCGTCCGACAGATGATTCGCTTCGTATCTTTGACTCCATGAGTGCCGATGCTAAACCGCTTTCGTTGCGAACGGATTTCTCAAGTTAAATTTCTTGAGTTTTCATTGTTGTTTTCGGAGTTTCTCTCGTTACATATACAAGGAGTCGGCCTTTCTTGTGCCCCCAGTCGGTTATTCTGTAGAGCCTGTCATCCAACTTGGCGGTAGACATGATGCCCAAAAGTCCTTCCAGCACGTAGGTGTGATATTTGGTGCCGGAAAGATACCAATACCCAGTAATCCCTAGCAGGAGGATACCCAAGACATTCAATTTGCCAACAAAAACTAACCTGTCCTTGTAGCGTTTTATGAGCAGAAACTGTCCGGTCTTGATTTTCTCATAGACCAAAACAGGCATGCGTTTGTTGAACCGGGTTAGTTGCTCAAAACTAGGCGACTGATTTTCCTCTCTGACCATTTTTCCGGTTTTGAGCGAAATAAAATCTATTCAATACAGGAGTCCGTTTCTTGCGGCATATGTCTCTGTAATCCGCTCCACCGAAAATTGTATGTCATCTGACATACAATTTTGCTTGTAACATATAGCTCTGTAAGCCCCAGATAGATCAGTGGTCTATCTAATGTCGAGAATGTCGGGCAAAGTTGCCATAGTCACAGGAGCCAGCGGCGGCATTGGACGCGCCACCGCCCTGGAATTCGCAAGCGAGGGTGCAGATCTAGTGCTCCAGTACAATTCCAACAGGAGTGCGGCGGAGAAGGTTGCACATGAAATAAACTCCCTCGGCCGCGAGGTCTTGCTGGCGCAGGTAAACTTCTCAAACGTGAAGGAGTCTCCCCGCCAGGTTCAGGAGATGGTTGATACCGCAATTAACAAGTTCGGGAAGGTAGATTTTCTGCTAAACTTAGCCGGTTACCCTGCGAGGGGGGAGTGGAATAGGCGTTTCTTGGAGGTGTCACCTGACGATTTCTTTAAGCCTATCAACGTGGACCTGTTCGGGTCCTTCCTGTGTGCGCGCGCCGTTGCACCGCAGTTTCTGAATCAAAAGAAGGGAGTAATCGTGAACGTTAGCTCAACGCCTGCTTTGAGTGGGCACGATAGGGGGTTTGCATTTACTGTAGCCAAGGCAGGTATTATTGGCTTGACGAAGGCCCTCGCTGTTGAACTCGCACCTTACGTTCGCGTAAATACAATAGCCCTTGGAAACGTTGAAACCGAATGGGTAAAAGAGCTGACAGGGGAAGAATTGAAGAAGGAAAAGAGCGAGAATCTCATAAAACGATTCGGTAAGCCTGAAGAGATCGCCAAGATTCTCGAGTTCCTCTGTTCAGACGATTCGACATTCATAAACGGGCAAACGATCGTGTTGGACGGCGGTAGTATACTTCACTAGGACCCATACTCTCATTCAACAACATCTAAGAATGCATCTCGTTGACATAGGGCGCGGCTTCGGAATCCTTAAAGGCAAATTTCCTTTCACGGTGGAACGGGCTCCATGTCAGAGACTTCTGCTGAACCCAATATTTTCCCGGGCAATTGGACAGTTAAGACACAGGCGTTGCTTCACACCTATGAGCAATCATTCGTTCAAGATTGGAACCCAGTAACGCTATCTTGGGACTCACTGGACCCATCGGGCCTAGACTCAAAGGAACGGGTTGCGCAGGCCTATTGGATGGCTAAGCGCGCGTTATTCGAGAAATCAGATCGGAGCGTTCGGGACAGCCATGTTGAAGGCGGCAATGCATGATATGGAGGATCCAACCAAGAAGTTTCTGGCGGCTGTGACATTCGACGAATGCAGGCATGACGAGGTTTGTAGGCGTGCTTGCAAGCTCTGTCCAAATTTCCCATACTTCAGGCCTGTTGAGCGTCATTGTAGCGATGTTCTCAGATTTTTCGTAAATGATTGTTTGATAAGTTTGGCTCGTATACGATCACTCGATCTTGGATCGGGAACGGTTCTGGTTCTTGTTGAGACGTGGCTGAATAATTGTGGCGAGTACCGGCCCAAGCAGTAGCGCGAGGAAGAGGAGGAAAACAGCAGTAGCGCCTACCTTTATCACTAAATCATTTGACGTGAGTGCATAATTGCATTTCAGACCTCCAAGAAAGGGGGTTCCTTGAAGGCAATTCAGCAGTCCAACTAAACCAACTAGGGCAACCGCTGAGCAAATGAAGGCAATTTCAAAAATTCTGCGTTTCATTCTATTTACCTTTGTAGATCGGTTTTCGCTTCTCGAGGAATGCTTTCATGCCTTCCCTTCCATCCTCGGTGGCGAACAGCATGTAGAACGCCTTTCGTTCGAACTCCAGTCCCATCTCAAGTGTCGTGTCCTGTGCCCTCAAGATCGCTTCTTTGGCGGATCGGATTGAGATTGGGGGTTTTGATGCGATTTCGGTGGCGATCTTCTTAGCTTCCTCCATCAGACTTTCAGGAGGAACTACGCGATTAACTAAACCAATCCTGTACGCTTCGTCCGCCGAAATCGACTTGCCCGTCAGAATCATCTCCATAGCCTTGTATTTTCCAACAACGCGCGGCAGACGTTGCGTCCCACCGGCACCTGGGATGATTCCAACGTTCACTTCTGGTTGACCGAACGTCGCGGTCTCGGACGCCACAATAAGGTCACAATTCATAGCAAGCTCATTTCCGCCACCTAGGCAGTAGCCGCTAACGGCTGCTATAATGGGCTTTGAAATCTTCCTGATCCGATCCCACAACTCAAACCTTCGGCCAAGCACTAGGTCAACAGGTGTAGACTGGGACATTTCCGCTAAATCAGCTCCGGCCGCGAAGGATCTCTCACTGCCCGTCAGAATAATCGCCTTAATGGTCACCTCTCTATCTAATTCCTCAAGCGCGCTCACCAGTTCCGACATGATCTCGAAATTGAGAGCGTTCAGCACTTTCGGCCGATTCAACTGGACTATGCCGATAGGGCCCTCCTCAGTGACCAATACGTTCTGGTAACTCAAAACGCGTCCCACATCAAGACCTAATCATGTCTAGACTTAAGCTTCACGAATACCCCCACGTTGGGAGGCTGAGTGGGCTCAGCCGAGTTCCCTTGGAACTGAGAAGTCTAATCTTTACAATTAAATTACGGGGAATATATAACGAACGTTAAATAGGGCAGTAGAACAAGCAGGAAAAACATCTTCCCAATCGCGAGTGTGAAGACTTGAGTTCCGTGCGACCTCCTTGGACGATGAGGAGCGATCTTTCTGAGGCACCAGTCTTCGTTTGCTGGGAAACGACCAAGGCCTGCCTATTATCTTGCAGGCATTGCAGGGCGAGAGCGATCAGGAGTAGCCTGCCAGGTGAACTGGACCATCAACAGGGATTGGAACTAATCGATCAACTTCTGGAATTTGGCGAACCTTACCCGGCGCTTCTGCTAACGGGGGGCGACCCGTTGATGCGGGACGACATCTTCGACTTAATCGAATACGCGAAAAGCAGATCTATCTACGTGGCCGTCGCGGCTAGCGTGACGCCGAAACTGAACGAGGCCACTGTTTCCAGAATGAAGGAGATGGGCGTTGACATAATGTCCGTCAGTCTCGACGGAGCATCGCCTGAAACCCATGACAAGCTTCGCGGGATCAGAGGCACCTGGCAAGAAACGATTCATGCTATGCAATCGGCGAAGGACGCGGGGTTGAGAGCACAAATCAATACAACGGTGATGAGGAGCAACATCAACGAGTTAGCTGAAATCTTTCACATTGTTAGGCAGAGTGGAGCGGTCGCTTGGGAGGTATTTTTCCTAATTCGAACAGGCCGCGGGGCGTCGCTTGAAACCCTTGAGGCAAAGGAGTGTGAAGAAGTAATGCACTTTCTCTTTGACGCGTCGCATTATGGTGTGCCTGTGCGAACCGCAGAGGGGCCTCACTTCAGAAGGGTACGTGCAGAAAGAGGAAACGGTCATGCCCCCCCAACCGGTGAGCTTTATGTGCGTCTAGCGGCCAGATTGCGAACACTTGAAGGAGAAACTACGAGTTCGCCCTCTTTGAAGTCTACTCCTACTAGGGATGGAAGGGGGATTCTCTTTGTAACCTACGATGGAGAGGTATACCCAAGCGGTTTTCTACCTTTGAAGACTGGCAGAGTACCAAGCGAGAGCCTCCGCTCTATCTACCGATCTAATCCACTGTTTATCGGATTGAGGGATTCTTCAAAGCTGAAGGGGCGCTGTGGAGTTTGCCATTATAGGGACATTTGCGGTGGGTCAAGGTCTAGAGCTTTCGCTGAGTTTGGCGACCCATTTGCAGAAGATCCCGCTTGCGCCTACATTCCTCAAGCAGAAACGCTGGTAGCTGAGATTACTCGTCTGAGTTGAGTTTACATGTCAACGATTACTCAAGAGCAACGAATACTTGGGATCGCGAAGGAACTTTTCACTCAGCGTGGGTTTTCAAATGTCGCTATGCGTGACATATGCAAAGCAGCCGACGTCACCCCACCCACAGTCTATTACTACTTCAAGAACAAAGAAGCCCTGTTCGACGCGGTCGTACGCGAAAGCGTGAGCTTGACAGGTTTCATCACGAAATTAGCGGACGAATGCGAGAAAGCAAGTGGACCGAAGGAACAGATACAGGCCTTCGCACGCACCTATCTGGCCCATTTTCCCAAGGATCACCTGAACGTCGGACTTTACGTTCGGCACTCGACGGAAGAACTTGATTCAGTTGGACGCAAGACCTTGGCTGCTGATCTATCTAGAATCCAATCCGTTCTCAACGCTATTGTTGAAAGGGGGATCGAGGCAGGAGAGTTTCGTAAAACCGATCCGAAAATGGCTGCTGAATGCCTGCTTGGTATGATGAATCGTTTTGTTTTTCAACAGATACATTTCAGACGTAACTTCAAACCGTCAGAAGCTGCTTCGTACCTATCAGATTTCTTTCTACTAGCCATGAAACCAATTTGATTCCTCATTACGGGTGAGTACACTGTCGAATTCTTCGAATCGTCAGCTTACCATGGTGGGCACCAACCACAAACACGCCCCCATCCGTGTGCGGGAACGCCTCTGGTGTCCCCCAGAGAAGTTGGCAGACCGACTCAAGTCAACCATTAATCAAGCCAATATTGCAGAGGCAGTTATCATCTCAACGTGCAATAGAACAGAAGTCTACGCCGTCTCTCCTCTAGACTGTGATGTCTCAAAGGACATAAGAAAAATCATGAGTGAGTGGAGTGGCATCCAACCCGCGGATATCGAACAGTACACATATGCTGTAACTGGAGAGGACGCCATACATCATTTGATTTCCGTGGCCGCAGGCCTTGACTCTTTAGCTGTAGGAGAGCAGCAGATCCAGGAGCAGGTAAAGCAAGCCTCTAGAATTGCGAATCAGACGCAAACTAGCGGGCCTTTCCTGTCAGAACTCTTCCGCCACGCCTGCAGAGCCGCAAACATCGTCAGAAAACAAAGCGGCCTAGATACAGAACGGGTGTCAGTGAGTTCCGCCGTTACTCTGATGCTGAAGGAGTTATCGAGAAAACATCCGATTGAAACAATCCTACTAGTCGGTGCGGGCAAGATGATCTCCCTTGCTGCCGAAGATTTGTCGGCATTTCCAGAGATTGAAATTTGGGTTGCGAACAGGACCATACAACGGGCTCAAGATCTTGCATCGCAGATTTCAGGTAAAGCCATCGGACTAGGCGATATTCCTAGCGCGCTTGAGAAGGCCGATGTCGTTCTCACCTGCATATCCTCTGAAGATTATGTGATAGGCGCCGATGAACTTCAGAAGGCCATAGCCAAACGCAAAGGCAAGGAACTTACCGTTATCGATGTCGGCGTACCACGCAACGTAAGCCCAGACTCGAATCCTATCCTTGGGTTGCACGTCTACAACATTGATGACCTAGCACCCTTCATAGAGGATCAGAAGAAACTCTACCAGGCTAAGATTACGGAGGCTGAGCGGCTTGCGCGCGAACAAGTTCAGGCGTTCGATGTTCATATTCGAGCCTACGAAGCCAACGATACCCTTAGAGATCTAAGAAAAATCGCCGAAGACATTCGTGAAAAGGAGCTAACGAGAGCGCTAAGAAAACTTGGCGATATCCCGACTCGCGAGAAGACCGTTGTTGATCTACTGACACGTAGAATCGTAAACAAGCTCCTATACGAACCGACCGTTCGGTTAAAGGAACATGCGTCGAACGGCGACGGTGAAAACTTCGAAGCCATGATCCGAGAACTCTTCGCTATAGGAAGGCAAAGCGAAGAGTGAGAAATTCCATTATCGTGGGCACGCGGGGAAGTGCCCTCGCTCTTGCACAGACGCAGCAAATAATCCAGGCCTTAAAAGAACTCGGACCAAGCCTCCGGTTCGAAGTAGCCGAAATCAAGACGCAAGGCGACAATGTGCGGGACCTTGGAGAGCGTGCTCTCGACGGTAAGCGATTATTCACGAAGGAGATCGAGGAATCACTCGTCAAAAAAGACATTCGGCTCGCGGTTCATAGTATGAAGGACTTAACAACCGAGCTACCGACAGGCTTGAAGATAGGAGCTGTCCCACAACGCGCCGACCACAGAGACGCCCTAATTTCGCGTGACAAACGGAAGTTTGAGCAACTTTCTGGTCGAGCCCGAGTTGGCACGAGCAGCCCTCGTCGGAGGACACAACTGCTAGCTGCACGGAACGATCTGCATGTTCTGGACATCCACGGGAATGTTGGCACGCGTCTACGTAAACTTGAGGCGGGAGAATACGATGCAATAATTGTCGCGGCCGCTGGCCTTGAGAGACTGGGCCTGGAAAATCGTGCTACTGAACTACTCTCAACTCGTGTTATGCTTCCCGCAGTCGGTCAAGGAGCGCTTGCAGTTGAAACTAGGGAGGACGATGAAGAAATCTTAGAATTGCTTTCCCGCATAGATCATGAACCCACGCACAGAGCCGTTGAGGCTGAGAGAGCATTTGCGGAAAAACTCGGGGCCAATTGCAGAACACCTATCGCTGCATTCGCGACCGTGCAAAAAACAAAATTGAGGATAGACGGCTTGGTCGCTTCGTTGGATGGAAGAATGCTTTTGCGCACCCAACTCATTTCAGACCAATCAGACCCGAAGAAAGTTGGGGAACAATTAGCGGAATCCCTGCTCAGCAAGGGCGCGCAGCAAATATTGGAGGCAACCTAATGGAAACTTCATCCCTAAAACGCCTCGAAGGAGTCAGAATTCTCGTTACGCGTCCTGATACGCAGAATCTCCTTCTCTCAGCGAAACTTCGCAACCTAGGGGCAACAACCATAGAACTCCCAACCATCACAATCCTTCCTCCTAATACCATGAACCGATTAGACAAGTCAATTCTCATGATTCTGCATTATGATTGGGTAATATTCACCAGCGTTCATGGAGTGCGATTCTTCCGCCAACGCCTGGAAGCACTCGGAGAGTCCCCCGATAAGTTGAAACAGGTTAAGGTCGCCGCGATAGGGCCGGCGACAGCTGCTGCCTTGGAACAACTCGGTAAGGAACCTGATTATGTGCCAGCACAATATCTGTCTGAGAAGATAGCCGTTGGATTAGGTGATGTCAAGGGGAAGAGAATCCTTTTGCCTCGAGCCGACATCGCATCGAAGAAGCTGCCGGAACTCTTGAGGCAGCGTGGAGCTAAAGTTGAAGAGGTTGTGGCGTATAGAACGGTTATTCCAGAAGACTTGTCAGCTGATCGGTTGAAATCGGTTTTGAATCAAGGTATAGACGTGGTGACCTTCACGAGCCCATCGACGGTGCGAAATCTAGCTCAAATCGTGGGTCCAAATGAGTTGCAGGTTTTGTTGAAGGGAGTTAAGGTCGCATGCATAGGCCCCATCACGGCTGAGGCTACGAAGCAATTAGGAATCGATGCCGACATAGTGGCGAGGGCTCACACAATTGATGATCTCGTAGAGGCGATAGAGAATGGCATCAGAACTGTATGAGGTTGCAGAGAAAACACACCTTACTAACCGGTCCCGAAGATTAAGAAAATATGAGTCTCTGCGGACTCTGATGAGGGAAACTCGGCTGTCGAGTTCCGACTTCATGTATCCCATATTTGTAGACCAACGTCTCTCAACGCGAGAAGAAATACCATCAATGCCAGGTATCTATCGCTTTTCAATGTCAGACCTGAACAAGGAAATCGCCGAGGTCACAAGCATGAAGATACCTGCCGTGCTGCTGTTCGGTCTTCCTAACCACAAAGACAGCTCGGGGAGCCAGGCTTACGCAACCGACGGCATAGTCCAACAAGCCGTAAGGGCCATCAAGAAGTCAGCCCCGCAACTTGTCGTCGCCACTGACGTATGTCTGTGCGAGTACACCGATCACGGACATTGCGGTGTAATTCGCAACCGCACTGTAGAGAACGATGAGACGCTAGAATTATTATCGCGAATCGCAATCTCGCATGCAGAAGCAGGCGCGGACATCGTCGGACCAAGCGCTATGATGGATGGCCAAGTTCAAGCGATTAGGCAGGGCCTAGATAGACGAGGCTTCCAGGAAACCGCAATCATGGCATATTCGGCCAAGTTCGCTTCCGCCTTCTATGGACCCTTCCGTGAAGCGGCTGAATCATCCCCTCTGTGGGGAGATAGACGCAGCTATCAAATGGACCCACCGAACCGCAGGGAAGCAATGCGCGAGATTGAAGTGGACATCAGAGAAGGAGCGGACATAGTAATGGTGAAACCAGCACTCAGCTACCTAGACGTAATTAGGGACGCAACAGTCCGATTCCGTCACCCACTAGCTGCCTACAACGTGAGTGGAGAGTACGCAATGATCAAAGCCGCCGGACAGAACGGCTGGTTCGATGACAAGCAGGTGGCGTTAGAGACACTGACAGCCATAAAGCGAGCTGGGGCAAACATCATAATCACATACTTCGCGAAAGACGCGGCCAAATGGCTACGGGAGGTTAACTAGTGAAGACACATGTCTCTGCAGATGTCGAACCAGTTCAAATTACCGAACGACAATTTCTAAAGTATACATTCTTCAAAGTCGACCCGCAATGGAGAAGGCTCACCACTGAAGAGAAATCATCATCGAAACATGAGTTCGCGTCTATAGCAACAAGCTTTGCGAAAGACAACGCCCTCAAGAGTTATTCTCTGATGGGCATCCGTGGCGACACCGACTTCATGCTATGGACTATTGCAGGGCAACTTGAACAATTCCAAGACCTCACCTCAGACTTGCTGTCATCTAATCTTGGGAAGTATCTAGAGATACCCTACTCCTACCTAGCCATGACCAAGAAATCCGAGTACCTAGGCGGCCACCACCACGAAGGACAGGAGGGCACCTCTCTGACAAGCTCACAAGGCAACTCGAGATATCTCTTCGTTTACCCGTTCATCAAGAAGCGTGAATGGTATTTCCTGCCACACGAGGAGAGAACCAAGATGATGGCTCAACACTTCAAAATCGGACACAAGTACCCTTCAGTCCAAATTCATACAGGGTATTCCTTCGGCTTGGACGATCAAGAATTCGTTCTCGCCTTTGAAACAGATCAACCTGCCGACTTCTCAGACTTGGTTATGGAGTTGAGGAGCAGTGAGGCGAGTCGCTACACAGAACTAGAAACTCCCATCTTCACATGCATAGCTACGCCAATTGACGAAATTCTAACTCTTCTTGGATAAACCAACTCCATTCCTCGTGAACTCCGTTGAAGGTTGAAGCATCGAGAGCCCTTTACGAGCAAGCCAGTATGGTTCTCGTAGGTGGCGTGAACAGTCCAGTCCGAGCCTTCACGGCCGTGGGCGGTACTCCGCGCTTCATTAAGCGAGCGCGAGGCTCCAAGATACAAGACGAAGACGGCAACAGCTACATCGACTATGTTTGTTCTTGGGGAGCGCTAATCTTAGGATCTGCGCACCCGAAGGTCGTAGGGGCTCTGCGTGTTGCGTTACGTCGGGGAACCAGCTATGGGGCCCCAACTCGACTTGAGACTGAGCTTGCGGAACTAGTTATGAGCTCCTTTCCCTCAATCGAGAAGTTGCGTTTTGTGAATTCCGGGACAGAAGCGGTGATGTCGGCGCTAAGGGTTGCCCGCGCGTACACGAAACGCAACCGGATTTTGAAGTTCGAAGGTTGCTACCATGGGCACTCCGATGCGATGCTCGTGAAGGGAGGCTCGGGCATGGCAACCTTCGGTATGCCAGACTCGGCGGGAGTCACGATCGGAGCGACATCAGACACGATTGTAGCACCCTACAACGACCTGAAGACCGTGGAAGCAATCTTCCGAGAACACGGCGAGGAGATCGCGGCGGTTATCGTGGAGCCAATTGCTGCAAATATGGGATTGGTTCCGCCCGAACCGGGTTACCTCTCGGGCCTCAGAGCAATCACCCGGAAATATGGAGGCCTTCTCATCTTTGATGAGGTCGTTACGGGTTTCCGAGCCTCTCTCGGCGGAGCTCAGAAACTCTACGGAATCCAACCGGACCTCACATGCCTAGGAAAAATCATCGGGGGCGGTCTCCCCGTCGGGGCATACGGCGGCTCTCGGAAGATTATGGATCTTGTAGCCCCAACCGGCCCTGTCTACCAAGCGGGAACCCTGTCGGGAAACCCATTAGCAATGACCGCAGGGATTGTTACGCTGAGGGAGATCAATAGACGAGGCTTCTATGAGAAACTAGAAAGGACTTCGGCGCAGTTGGAACGAGGGCTGATGAAAGCCGCGGGAGAAACCGGTTGCGAAGTATCGTTGAACAGGGTTAGGTCGATGCTAGGATTGTTCTTCACAGACGTTGAGGTCAAGGATTACAGTTCGGTAAAATCCAGCGATACATCTGCCTACCAGGTCGTTTTCAATTCTATGCTGGAGCACGGCGTCTATCTTCCTCCATCTCCGTTCGAGACAATTTTCGTTTCAGCAGCTCACTCTCAACGAGACGTCGCGAAAACGATTGACGCTGCTAGGCGAGCGTTTCAACAGCTAAGGCCAAGGGGCGTCGTTTCGACAGATGGATCATCGACTGATTAGGGCTTGCAGGCGTCAATCAGTCGACGTGACACCTGTCTGGTTCATGCGCCAGGCAGGCCGGTTTCTACCCGAATACAGGAAGATCAGAGAGAAACACGACATCATTTCAATCTGCAAGAACCCCGAACTGTGCGCGAAAGTCACGACATTGCCTGTTGAGATCTTGGGCGTCGACGCCGCAATAATGTTCGCCGACATCATGCTGCCACTCGAAGGCATGGGAGTTAAGTTCAGGATTGAGGACGGTGTAGGCCCAATCATCCAGAACCCGATCTCTGACGCCCGCTCCGCGTCGTCCCTGAAAACCCTTGACCCTGCAAGCGACGTACCATTCGTGCTAGAGGCAATAGCCCTAGCAAGAAAAATGCTGAACGCCAAGGTACCCTTGATCGGATTCTGCGGCGCACCCTTCACGATCGCAAGTTATCTGATTGAGGGACGACCGACCAGAGATTTCACCAAGGTGAAGACGCTCATGTACCGTGACCCAAAGACATGGCACACGCTGATGGAGAAACTCTCAGACTCAATGGCGACCTACCTCCTAGCACAAGTGAAGGCTGGAGCTGAGTTGGTTCAGTTGTTCGACAGCTGGGTCGGCTGCCTCAGCCCCCAAGACTATCGCAACTACGTGCTCCCATACTCACAGCGCATCTTCAAAGAACTGGAGGATACCGGCGTGCCGAGGATTCACTTCGGAACGGGCACGGCAAATCTTCTTGAAGAGATGAAGACCGCGGGAGGAGATGTTTTCGGCGTCGACTGGAGAATCCCAATAGATGTTGCATGGGAACGATTAGGTTACGACGTTGGTATTCAAGGAAACCTCGATCCCGCGACATTGCTAGGTGATATGGAACTAGTCAAATCGGTGTCGATGGACATTCTCAGGAGGGTAGGAGGCAGAAGAGGGCACGTCTTCAACTTGGGCCATGGAATGCCACCCGAGGCTTCGACCGAGAATGTTGCTGAACTCGTCAGATTCGTCCATGATGCAACCTCAAACTCTGCATCCAACGCAGTGTAGGTGACGATCGTGGCAGGATTAGCTGTTCTCCTCATGGCATACGGTACTCCAAGTTCAATGGAAGATATCGAACCCTACCTAACCGACATTAGAAGAGGCCACAAGCCAGCGCTAGATGCCGTTGAAGATCTGAAGCGCCGATACCGCAGGATAGGAGGACAATCGCCGTTACTCGAGATAACCAGAGCGCAGGCGTCTGCTCTCAAACAGAAACTGGACTCGGACGGATTGAATACTCAAGTCTACGTTGGGATGAAGCATTGGCATCCCTACATCCGAGAAGTCGTCCCGCAAATTATTAACGATGGCTTCGAAAGAATAATCACACTCGTCCTAGCTCCTCATTACTCACGAATGAGCATCGGAGGATACAAACAGGCGTTAGAAGAGGCAATCACTGACTCAGGCCAGTTGGATGTAGATTTTGTTGAGAGCTGGTACGACCATCCGCTCTTCCACCGAGCGCTCCAAGAGAAGATTCAGATCGCCCTCAATCAGTTCTCAACGCCAGAAAAAGTTGAATTGCTATTTACCGCTCACAGTTTACCCGAACGAATACTTCAAGCGAATGATCCGTACCCAACACAACTTCAAAGCTCCTGTCAATCAGTCGCAAATCTCTCGCAGCGTAAACACTGGTCATTCGCGTACCAAAGCGCAGGGCAGACTAACGAAAAATGGCTAGGGCCCGACCTCATAGACTTCTTACGTGAACTCACGCATCGCAGAAACTTTACGGACGTTCTTGTAGTGCCCATCGGTTTCGTAGCCGATCATCTCGAGATACTTTTCGACATTGACGTGGAAGCTCAGGAGTTTGCCCGAAGCAGCGGTCTCGACCTGAAAAGAACCGAATCCCTGAACTCAAACCCAACCTTCATCTCCGCCTTAGCTGACATTATTCAAAAACGGCGGAACGAAGGATCAGACAGTTGATCAGCTCATTCTGATGGTGATCCAGTAATCTCCACTGCTTCCCAGGCTAATCGTGCGGCTCCCGCTCACCTGCCAACTATAGTATGAGGCCCAGGTAGCTTGACCATAGGCAGTTGCAGTAAGTGCCAGAATGGGTGTCGATGTTCTTACCGAAACTGCAATCTCTCCACCATATGGGCTTGACGCGACCGCAACTAGTTGACCTGCTGTGTCGTAAAGTGAAACCTGTGTTATATCTAGACTACAGGCATAGTCGAAGAAGTCAATGTGAATCGTGTAGTCAGATATTACGCCTTGAGCTAAGATTGGGGGTGTAAGCGAAAGGGCCGCGAACATCGCTAACATAACGGCAACCGAATGAGCCTTCATAGTTTCTCTCTCAACGCAAATTTTCTTCCGAGAGACACAGACTTAGCTTAAAGGCTGAAGCGAGACGACGCCCCCGGCGTCATACCATTGAGCGTTCATATTGATCTGGAAACTTTGGCTCACATACCCCGGCGCTGAAAACGTGATTGTTCCCAGTGCTCCATATGGGAAGGGGAGTTGCCAAGAACCATTCGGTGCGGTCGAAGTGGTTTGTGCGTTAAAGCATCTGCTCAACGTGATCGTTGCTGCGAGTGGATCGCCAGTATTCGTGCTGTAAACCATTCCGTAGAGCATTCTGGATTGAGCGCGTGCGAAAGGGAGGCCCGTTGACGAGACACTTAGAACGAGTACGCCTATTACGAATAGTAGCCAACTAGCTCTCCGCATGCGAGCTTCCCGAATCTATTTTCGGAATCTTGAGCTATAAAGATGGGCAGTCGATTAGCATAAAGATGACCATTCGATTAGCGCGTCCGACGCTTTCTTCTCTGCAACGTGTAGACACCTGCGCCTGCGAACGCCACGGCGATCACTCCTGCGACAGTCAACCAAATCCAACTGTTTTGTTGCTGTACAGTGGCTCCTGGGACGCTTAATGTGAATTCGCCCTGTTCCTCACGTTGTAGGTTGCTTGAAGTTAGGAATGTAATTCTGATTAAGAGAGAAGCCTCTGGTGTACCGTTCGTCAGGTTTGCGGCTTGAATCTTCGCCGGGATGGTAAGGTCGAATGTCCAGATTGCGGATTGCAGGTAACCGAGATGGAATTGACCCATACTCTCAGAATGAACTAGTTCCCAGCTGCCGTTTAGTCCAGGGTCCAAGTATGCGTCTCCTTCCGAGAGGTAGATATCGGATGGTGCAACGTTTAGAATTTCCATCTTCAACTCAGTTGTCTGTCCGGCTGGGGTAACGTATGGTCCTGCGCCGTTACCAATTAAGGTGAGAGTAAGTTGCGGGGTAGTTTGACCCAGACTGGGTGGTAGGACCGCGAGAAGTAGTATGATCGGTATCAGAATGACGCGGAACGACACTCGCATTGTTCTATCACATAGCCAGCTCATGCACGCTCTATTTACGTTTCCAATGCCGTTCTCGTCAATTTTTCGCCCGTATCGCTTTATGGCCATATGGTATTATTGATCGAAGGGGGTTCCGTTCAGAAAGTGGGACCATAGTCAGATCGAAATCCAGTTTCGCCCGAATGAGGCCAAAGCCTGTTAATTCTTAAGCATATCTTCGACCACACTATCGAGTTCTTGCCGCGTTTTCATCAATCTTTTTAGTTCACTTCACACAATTAACTAAGAGATCAACATGCGTGCGAGTCACGTCTTCCGTAAGGCATTCGCGGTAGCTCTCCTTTCAGTAACTTTAGTCCTGGTCGTCGGCGGTGCCTACGTTAACGCCTATCAATCTCCTCCGTACCCATTCCCACCAACATTTCCCCCAATCAATTTCGATTTCACAATCACGGCGAGCACTACCCTGATCAGGATTCAGCCGGGCCAGAGTGGCGCCGCGGTTGTGTGGGTCAACCTCTATTGTCCAAACTCGGTCACTAACATCAGATGCGATTCGACAGTTCTTCAAACGGTATCCCTGAGTATCTCGGGCTGCCCAGGAGGCGCTTTCTGCAGCCTCGACAGGCAACAAGTGGTTCTGGTCCCCGTGTATCAGGCTGGAAGTAACTTCATCATCTACACATTCCCCGCCATCCCAGTCAGTGCCACACCATACTTGATCACAGTCACTGGAGTCGATCAGTTTGGCGACACACATTCAGCGTCCTTCGGGGTTATAGTCTGCAACTGTTAACTCACTAAGCGCTAGGCTTCTTTTAGCTCGGTCAAACACAGCTCGGCTTGTCTTACGACGGATTGCATTACGAAGACGAGAGAAACTGGAAGTCAGCATGATTTGCCCCGAATCGTGCCTTCAGTATTGCTGTGTTAGTTCGTAGTCGTATGGACTCGCGATCGTGTTCGTATACACTAACGTCGTGGGTGAGGTGGGTTGGATTGATGCGAAACCTGACGTCACTAGGGACGTGAAACTAGAAAACTCTAGTACTCTAGCTACTCTTACGCTAAGCATGAAGAGAGGAACTTGAACAGGTAACGCGAGGTAGAATGTAACGACCTGATATCCGCTGGCGACTGGCAAGTGAATTTGGACGTTGGCCGTGTCAGTGTAGGGCCCATAATAGCTGCCCGGAGCTGGAGCGACTACGGCGTTTATGGCGTGCAGAGTGACGATAACTGTGATGTCTGTGTTGCCGGCATTCCTTAGGAGCATGTGGGTGATATCAATTGTTGCCGGTTGGAACGGAGACATCGCAGTAAGTCGATACGATCCGCGAATATCGGATTTTCCTCCGAAGGTAAAATCTACTACCGCCGCGTAGGTCAACCCGTACCAAGCAACAACTACCGGAGCTGCAACGACAATAAATAAGATTACGACGACCCAAAGACCATGATTGCCTAGGCGGTTTTGTTTACGTATCGCCTTAGGTCGGTGCCGTACCCGATTTTTTTTCTGCTCATGTCTGGTTCTAGACAGCCACAGCCACTCCGCAACATTTCCAGTATATCCAAGTATTTGCATGTGACGATTCAAATAGTTTCCCGACAGGGAATCCTATGCGATATCACGCTGCTACTATCAATGACGGATTCGCGTGATCGTCTTGTCGATAATTGTTTGCAATCTTGATTGATCGTGGCAAGAGTACCAGTCACTCTGGGGCCGGTTAGTGCAGACTGGGCGGTCCTTTGCGAGACGAAGCTCTTACGCAGAACGATGCGGCCTGGGTCGATATGCTAAGTTTACATGCTCTCAGTCGCATTCATTTCAGTCTGTGATTCAGTTGAGGTTTCGCGGCTCTGATCAGCTATGATCCTAGCTTCGAATCTCAGCTTTCCTTTTCGTTTATGGCTGAGGGGTCAGTAGAGCATGATTTGACTGAATTCTCAGAACGACTTTGAGAAGTCAAATTAAAGTCATTCATTCACTCAACTTGAAGGCTATGGATAGCAAACTTCGAAGACAACTCAAGATTCCGCCAGCCAATCTGGCTTCAATCAACAAGCTATTGCTCGACCCAAATAATCGTTTAGTGAACGACGTTCTAGCGGTGATTGCTAAGCACGGCACTATCGAAGAGATAAATCGCAAGTCAGAGCAAGCGCGTAGGCTGCCGAATCTGCTAGCGAGACTCAAGGCGATGAATTCGCCATACTTCCCTGATTTGGAATGGTTGTTAAAGCAACGTGACCAAGACGCATTCATCAGCATCGCTGATTATCGCCGCAGGGTACTGGGAGACCGCGTTGACGGAATGAACTTCAAGAAAGCAAACGCAGTTACACTGGAGATTAGCGCATTCCAATATTTCCCATGGATCATAACGCAAGCCAAGCAATCAATCGACAAGGGCGAGCTTATGCCCGGTCGATTCATTCGCGTCCGATACATGAAGGAATCAGAATCCGACCAAGGAGACCTGCTCGCCGGAATGGCAGCCATGCAGATTATCGGCGCGTCCTACGTAGACACACTCGACACTAAAGGCACAGATGGCTCCAATGTCCATCTAGGTGGACCAGACACAATCACAGGCTATTTTGGCGGTATCGGTGAACCCAACGACTATGCAATAAAATGGCTCGACGAGTTCCTATACTATTACACCAACTATGGGATATACCAAGTACTCAACATCAACGCCGGCACGATTCTCCTAGGCTACCTAATTCACCGACTCGGAATCAATAACGAATTCAAGATCTCCGTATTTGTCGGGACTGACAATTCATATTTCATCCTATGGACACTCATGATGGCGAAGCTATTTGCGCGTCCGGACGGCACGACGCCGTTAATCGGCTTCAACCTGAGTAACTCTGTCGACAAGAATACAATTGGGGACGCAGCGAACATCCGCAAAGCGTTCGGGTTCGAAAATGTTGTGCGTATAGAACATCACATCACCGAATGCTACAAGCACATTGTTCGTCAACCCTACGACCGCCGTGGAGACCTAATGGAACTTGCTGATCACATTAAGAATATTTCAGCAAAGCACGAGGGTGGCGACCCCGACGTGGAGATAACGCGTGAGCATCCATCGGATATTCTAGAGTATTTTCTTCCCAAAGCGAAAGTTGAGTCCGAGGGGCTCATGCCGAAGCTGCTTGCAAACTATATGGACAAACACGCTGCGCTTAACCATACGGCTGAAGAGTTAACCAAACATGGACTTTCATTCGTCGCTGCGAAGAATCTCCATAAGTAATGAGTGAGTCATGTAACCCTATTTGATTCTTAGCTGAGAATTTCGACGCTCTCTCGACAGGTTTAATTTCGTTTTGGTGAGTTTCCACCGTTCCGCCTTCGACACCGCTCTTAAGAAGAGCCGAACCTCGGTTTCGCGCGATTGACTTGGCTGGGAAACCCGCAGTCTACGTCGTAAGCATAATGTTCATCATGGTCGCAGCATTGATTATCCACGTAGTCTCATACGTCTACCAAGAATCACGTGGGGTCCCGATGGATCAGGCGACGAAAGAGGTTCAGCCTGTTTAGGGGTGTCCGTGATGGTCACCAATGTTCCTCAACTAACCAAACGCCACAAAGAATCGTTCGCCCGCCGCCAGTCTCATTTGCGGGCCGAAGGGGCGTATGAGGTTATGGCACGTTCGCAGGAACTGGAGTCTAAAGGACGGGATATTGTCCATTTGGAGGTTGGCGAACCAGATTTTAACGGTCCACCAAATGCATCTCTCGCGGGGATTCGCGCCATTGTTAACGGGCAGACACGCTACCTGCCGCCAGCAGGCTTGACTAGCCTCCGTGAAATCATAGCCGATGTCGCCGGGAAGAGGAGAGGCATTAGCATCAGTCCGAAACAGGTTCTCATCAGTCCGGGCGCCAAACCAGCCATGTTCTTCTCAACCCTAGCCCTAGTTGAGCCCGGCGATGAAGTTGTCTACCCCGACCCAGGATTCCCGATTTACGAGGCTATGCTACTAGTTGCGGGTGGCATTCCAAAACCCGTGCCACTACTGGAGTCAAAAGCATTCTCATTCGACCTTGAGGCGTTCGACCGAGTTGTGAATGAGAGGACTCGAATGATTATTCTCAATTCCCCAAGTAACCCGACAGGGGGTATAATCCCCTCGAAAGACTTAGAGCACATAGCAGAAGCCGCTCGGCGTTATGATTGTTGGATTTTGTCGGACGAAATCTACAGTCAGATAATATTCGACGGACTGAGCGCTACAAGCATTGCCTCTTTGCCGGGCATGGCGGAGCGAAGCATCATAGTTGACGGCTTTTCCAAGACCTATGCAATGCATGGCTGGAGGCTTGGCTACGGGATTATGCCTGAACTGCTAGCGGAACGGGTAAAACTCTTTTACACGCACGCATTCGGCTGCACCGCCCACGCATCCCAGATCGCAGCCGTCGAAGCCCTAACTGGTCCCCAAGATCATGTGGCCATGATGGTTGAGCAATATCGGCGCCGACGCGACATAATCGTGGATGGGTTGAACAAATTACCGGGCATTCATTGCTTGAGACCCCCGGGAGCATTCTATGCGTTTCCGAATATTCAGAAAACCGGTAAGTCGTCACAGGAAATAGCTAACCTCTTCCTGGATTACGGAGTCGCCGTCTTGCCCGGAACGGCCTTCGGCAAGTATGGAGAAGGCTACTTGCGACTGTCTTACGCGAATTCGATTCCGAACATACAACGGGCATTGGAACGAATGGATAAAGCGCTCAAGAGCTTAGGCTAGGACGACATAGAAACGCCGGAGGCTGATATGGCTTAGCCGAAGCCGAACATCGGTGGAAGCCTGCCGGTTCATGAATTCGGAGCGCTGTGTTGATCTGACATATGGATACGGAAAGATACGGTTTCGACACGAACTATTAATTGAATTAGTGGGTAACCTAGACCAAGTTCCGGAGTCCGGAGTGCTTATCGTAGTCGTTTTCCAAGATTAAGAACAGCATCGAGTTCCTACGCGTGTCTTTCATAATTCTCTTGGACAATTTGAGTGGTTCGCGTAACTGAGAAAAAAGGATTCAGGAGAAAGACTCAGATTATCGCGAGGAGTTTTTTGTATTCTTCTTCCGGCATTGTGAAGTAATTCTCCTTTTGCGGGAAGGTGTGGCCGGTAACCTCATTCACATATTGAGTGAGCCCTTTCAAGATTACTTCACCGGCGTTGCCGAACACTTTAGCCATGCGTGGTTTGAATTTTGGATAAAGCCCGAACATGTCATGATAGATCAGCAGTTGACCATGGGCATTCGGGCCTGAACCTAGGCTCATTATTATGCAGTTTCTCGCCCGTTCTGTTATGAGCTTGCAGACTACGTCGGGAACCATCTCTAGGAGAATCATGAATGCCCCCGCTTCTTCAATGGCCTTAGCGCTATCTATGATCCGCTTGGCTTGTTCTGCCCCTTTGCCCTGCACTCGGAAGCCACCCAATGCGGAAACGCTTTGAGGGGTAAGTCCGATGTGACCGATTGTGGGAATTCCTGCCTGAACTATGCCGCGGATGCGGTCACACATCTCGATACCGCCTTCCAGTTTGATCGCGTCACAGCTGGCTTCAGCCATGAAACGGCCAGCATTGCGGATACCGGTTTCAACGCTCGGTTGGTAGCTCATGTATGGCATGTCACCGACTATGAAGGTGTTCGGGGCGCCGCGGCGTACGGCTTGGGTGTGTAGAATCATCGCATCCATCGTTACGGGCAATGTGCCTTCATAGCCGAGTATTGTCATACCTAAGCTGTCGCCGACAAGGATCATGTCTATGCCGGCCTTCTCTTGCAAGTATGCGGTCGGATAGTCGTAACAGGTCAACCATGATATTGGTATGTGATCTGCAACTTTCTTGAACAATGTTGTCAGGGTGTGTTTCTTTCGTTCCACCGGTACTGTTTCAGTCATCATTTACCACGCGGGGGTTGACGAGCGGCGGTATATCTATTGACTGTTCAAATGTCACTGCTGAAACTGAAAGTTTCTAAGCTGAAAAATCAGAGAAACCGGACATTTCGACACCGCACTGCCTAAGTCGTTTAGTACAAGCGTTGATCTCGACAGCACTCACATGGAATATTCTTGTTGCAGTAACAGTCTCTTCGTTTCACTCTTTTGACTACTGACTTATTTCTTAACGCTATCGGGAGCTAGCAACCTGGAAAAGATAATGCTAGAAAGTTTCGAAGGATCGAGGTTTCTCTCAAGAGCGGTAAGTGAGACGCCATATTCTTTCGCGTTTTCCAAGAGCGAGGACCTACATTGCTTCTTGTCTGGACAAATCGTGCACCGGCCAATGTTATGTTGGTACCAAACACGGAGCCCGGCCTTCGGGTTTAGCGTAATTACGACGTCAGTTTGAAATTCATTGCTCCAGCCGACGAGTACTCCTCTAGCGGTGTCTATGGTCCTAGGTTCTACTCGGTTAAGCTTGGACGCGTCATACAATGCGGCCGTCATTTTGTTGGGAATTGACTGCGCCAGTTGGTTAACTGCTTGGCGACTGATGCCTAGTCTTCTTGCTATCTCACTTTGCGAGAGACCGCGTCGCGTCATGTTCCAGATGTTGAGTTGACGACCGGTGAGATAGCCACTGTGCAGGCTCAAGAAGATTCACTCATAT